>Ga0210399_10001299_pt1 | contig 19486 bp, 11 predicted proteins | sample IncBWC14MmetaG_FD_150865 | JGI IMG/M metagenome (GOLD analysis project Ga0210399, IMG submission 150865) | Forest soil microbial communities from Barre Woods Harvard Forest LTER site, Petersham, Massachusetts, United States - Inc-BW-C-14-M | ecosystem: Environmental > Terrestrial > Soil >...
CCAGTGTTTGCATGTTTGTTGCTTCGATTTTTGAAACTCCTCGCACCATGAAGAAACAAATAGAGATGGCAAGCGCAGAATTACAACAAATTCGATTCATTTCACCGGTTGGCAGTGTAGGCGGGGGCATCAGCGGCGAAGCTTTGGACGATGCGCTGGCGCAGGCACCACACTTCATCGCCTGCGATGCGGGCACCACGGATGCAGGTCCTTTTTCGCTTGGAATGGGGTCGGCCGCTTTCCCACGGGAGGCCGTGAAGCGCGATTTGTCGCTGATACTGCGAGCTGGCCGAAAGGCAAACATCCCGGTAATCATCGGGTCCGCAGGCACGGCAGGTGGAGATGTTCACGTGGACTGGGTCCTGGAGATCGCACGCGAGATCGTTGCTGAACATGATTTGACCTTGCGGACAGCCGTCATCTATGCGGAGCAGGATAAGGCTTACCTCAAGAGGCTGCTGCGAGAGAATCGAATCCTTCCCCTTGATCCGGCGCCGCCTATCAGTAACAGCATAATTGACGGGAGCACCCGCATCGTCGGCATGATGAGCGTGGAACCGCTCCAACAGGCCTTATCGGATGGGGCCGACTTCGTGCTGGCGGGGCGATGCAGCGACTCGGCACTCTTTGCCGCAATCCCGTTGATGCACGGTATTCCGCCCGGACTGGCCTGGCATGCCGGCAAAGTATCGGAGTGCGGGACGCTGGTCTGCGAGACGCTCGGCAAGGGTGTCATCTTCACCACCGTCAGCCATGACGAGATCACGATCCGCCCCTATGGCGCCGGCCTTCGGTGCACGCCGCAGAGCGTGGCTGCGCACAGCTTGTACGAAAACTCCGATCCCTACCTGCATCGTGAGTGTTCCGGGACTTTCAATCTGACGAAGGCTTCCTTTGAAGCCATCGACGGCGTAACTGTCAGGATACGAGGGAGCGAATTCATATCTGAACCGTACACCGTGAAACTTGAGGGTGCGGAGCTAGTGGGCTATCAAAGTATTATTGTCGGGGGGATACGCGACCCTTACATCATCCGTCAGTTGGGCAGCTGGCTCGGCGCGGTGCGCGACTATATTGACGAAAGCGTTCTTCGCGTGCTCGGCGATAAGGCGGACAAAAATTTATACAGCATCATCTTTCATACATACGGTATCAACGCTGTGATGGGCCGTCTTGAGCCAGACCCAAAACATCTACCCCACGAAGTGGGCATCGTCCTCGAAGCTACAGCTCCGACGCAGGAGATGGCGCATAAGCTTGCGCAACTCAGCCGCCAGCCCCTGCTGCACTACCCAATCGACGGGTGGGTGGGGTCGATTACGGCATTTGCGTGTCTTCACAATCCCGCGGTCATCGACCGGGGCCCCGTATACCGCTTCAACCTGAACCATGTTGCGGTTCCTTCCACTCCTGTGGAGATGTTTCGCACTCACTTTATAGACTTGGGCGGCTCGAGGACATCATGATCCTGGCCGATATCGCAACGCTAATTCGCAGCAAGAATGCAGGTCCTTTCACACTCACGTTTGACATCATGTTCGCGGACCTTGCGAGCTATCGCCGCGTCAAGGATTCCAGAGCGCTGAATCCAGCTACGTTTGCCAAACTTTACCGCTGTCCGGTGGAGAAGGTGCGCTTCTTCGAATGCGAAAATGCACTTGCGTTCAAGTTCAGCATTCCACGGCCGCTTGCGCAGGGCGAACTCGGTGATGGCGACATGCACGGCGGCCAGCAGTTCATTCCGCTGATGAGCGTGGAGATTCCGTGACTACTTCTGAGGTTGCCGGGGAGCGCGGAGCAGAGGTGGAGGCCCGGCTGGATAGAATTCCAGCAAGTCCCTATCTATGGAAACTGATAGCGCTGTTGGCCCTGGGCGGCTTCTTCGAGTTCTATGAACTCTTCATGACTGCCTTCGTCAGTCCTGGTCTCATTCGTGACGGGATTTTTCAGGTTGGTCCGAATGGCCTCTTCCATCTGCCCGACCAGGCAGTGTTTGCATCCGTTACCTTCCTCGGTCTGTTTCTGGGAACCATCACTTTGGGGGGAGTCGCGGATCGCTGGGGACGTCGCGCAGCTTTCCGAGGCTTCGCGCTCTGTTACGCAGTGGCAACGATCGTCATGGCCATGCAGAATTCAGCCCTCGCTATCAATGCAGTACGGCTGATCGACGCGATTGCCATCGGTGCGCAACTAATTACGCTCGACACCTACGCATCGGAGATAGTTCCACGCCAACTCCGTGGCCGCGTGTTTGCGCTGGCATTTGCAATCATCCAGACGGCCGTTCCTATACTCGCTCTGCTGGGCTGGCTCCTTGTGCCGCACGCCCCTTTGCATATTCAAGGGTGGCGGTGGGTGATGCTGATCGGCGGGGCTGGCTCCTTCGTCGTGTGGATATTATGCCGCTACCTACCGGAGTCGCCGCGCTGGCTTGTCAGACACGGCGAACTGGACCTAGCAGAACGCGTGACCTCGGTTTTTGAGCGGCATGCGGAGGCGCAACTTGGCCACCCGCTGCCTGCACCGCGGACGTCAACACCAAAGGCTATGGGCAAGGCAAGTTTTGCCGAGATACTTCGTCCTCCGTACCGCAGACGAACCATCATGCTGACCGTCTTCAATTTTTTCCAGGCGATCGCTTTTTACGGCTTCGGAAACTGGTTGCCGGCGTTGGTCAACGCGCAGAACCACAATGCGCCGAGGAGCGCTCAGGTCTCATTTCTGATCACTTTAGCTTTTCCCATTGGACCCTTGCTTTCAAGCGTCATTGCGGAAAAGTTTGAGCGCAAGTGGCAGATTGTTGGCGCTGCCGTGGGTACAGCCATATTCGGCATGTTGTTCGCCACTCACACTGCTTCTCTCGGATTGGTGGTGCTCGGCATCCTGATTATTCTCATGAACAGCCTTATGGGCTATTGCTCACATGCCTATCAGTCGGAGTTATTTCCGACCCGTATACGGGCTCGTGCGGTCGGGTTTGTTTATTCCTGGGGACGTTTGTCCACCGCATTTACCAGCCTCGTCATTGGATTCCTCTTCCAGCGTTTTGGAACCGCAGGAGTTTTTGTTTTCATTGCCCTCGCGATGTTGGCGGTCGTCGTCTCTGTGGGAGTTTTCGGGCCGCGCACCCGCGGCCTCACACTCGAACAGATTTCTGATTAGCGTTGACTTCCTTTGTTGACCCCCGAGAATGACATCTCTAGGTTTTGGTCTTTGTCAGTGGAAGGAGGAGAAGGTGAACGCTCGATGGATTGGTCGTATTTTGCGGGGCGTCCGCGCGGGGGAACGCCATGCCGCCTCGAACCACTCAACGCTGCTCGGCGTTCCTGAGATGATTTCGTTGAAGAGCGATTGGTTTCTCAATGGAAAACCGATGCCGCTTCGCTCCGCGGGAATCGGAGTCGGAGAAAATATCTCTCCTCCTTTAAGTTGGAGTGGCGTCCCAACGGTAACGGCGGAACTGGCGATCCTCATGGAGGATCCCGATGCCCCATTACCACGGCCGTTCGTGCACATGATCGCCCATCGGATATCTCCGGACATATCCAGCTTGGCAGAAGGAGCTCTCGCCTACGAAGCCATCGGCGTGGCTTTTGGAAGGAGCACGGCTGGAGCGCAAGGGTACATGGGACCACGGCCAGTCCCCGGGCATGGGCCTCACCGCTATATTTTCCAGGTGCTCGCGCTAAGTCGTTGCACCGCATTTTCCTCTGCGCCGAAACTCAAAGCGTTCTTGAACGCTATCGCGGGTACGGTAATAGGCCGGGGAGTGTTGATGGGTACTTATGAGCGGTAATGATTGGAGCGACTTAAGTTATTGCGGATTACTTGGCCGGCTATCGGCGAGTTACGATCACCTAAGGGCTTGCCGATCGGCAAATTTCCGCTTGCCGAATTTTATTCTTCATTACATCAGCAACTTTGCCACCAGGGATCTGACGGCGCGAACGGATTCATTAACGCGAAGTCAGATCCTAGGTGACAAAACATTCGGAAACGATGGATTCAGGCGCCGGCTCGCACTTCTCGAACCGCCGAGCGTAAGGCAGCAAGAACACACCCGGCGGCTACGGCGTTGCGAGCGCCAATGTCGGATTGTTGGAATCCAGACGCAGGAAAATCGGCGTATGCGCCGGCAGTTCTACGTTTGAACCTTTAGTGAGAAACGCATTGCAAAGTTTCTTTGCAGCGCCAAAGTATCCAAACCCGATTGCCGTGCCCACAGATGCCTGCGCTGCGCCGGCCCCGAGCAAGCCGAAGCCTTTCCGGCCTTCGCCGGACCGAGACCATGCGGTTTTCTGCAAGGTCGAGTCCGACACTGCCCTTGATGGGCCAATAAGAGAAGCGGGAGCGAGAATCCGCGCGAACGTCGAAGTCGTGGCTTTAATTTCGCCTTCCTTACCGACGTCCAAACCTTCCGAGCTCTCGGCTTGAATGCCTCCGACGGTTGAATGGATGTCTCTCGTGGTGCCGTCCGGCATCTGGACCGAGCGGAATGCGAACACGATGCTTCCGTTTTTCTTCATCCATCCCGCGGAAGAGGCCTTCCGAACCGTCCCGGTAAGTATGGTCCCGGCGGGATAGAGCAATTGATGATCCGCCTGGTAGTACGGCTGCGAAACAACGGCCTCGATTTGCGCGCCCGCCGTGGACGTACCTGAGCTGATTGGGGTCAAGAGGTGAAGGTTGAGGTAATCACTCGCAATTTGCGTTGAGGCCGGAGTGGGCGCAGCCTCTGTGAGTAGCGACACGGGTTCGAGCAGGGCGGTGTCAAAAACGGTTCCTTGATCGATGTATTCCGGGTGGTACGGCAAGCTGGTTACGACGGCTTCGCCCAATCGCTGAAGTTTATTTGGCTCATGCAGTGGGGCCGTCGCCGCCTTGAGTTTTTGCCGGACTCCAGGACGCTGTGACTTGGGAAGATATCGCGAATTCGCCACACGGCCAATGCCAACAGCGGAATCGCTGTGAACCGGCACCACGCTTCCATCGGAAAGCACGAGTTGATCAAACGTCACGTGAGCGATCTTCGGCGGAGTAAAGTCGCCATCCAAGAGTCTTCCCACACGCTTGTGCATCGGAACCTTGCTGATTGAGGAAACGTGTCCCTTGATTGTTGCGCCTGCAGGGATCGCGAGAACTTCTCCGGCGTACACGGGCTCTATCAGTTTCGCGGTAATGGGCTGCCCTACACCTTTGATTCGTACTCCTTTTTGGAGGGCGGCACGGAAATCATTGCCGGGCTCCACAACTAAGTTTTCCCTTTCGGGTTTTGTTTCTTGTGCGCGCACTGAAATGCCCGTGAGACCCAATACTGAATAAGAAAGTAAAATCCATGCACCGTTGCGTTTCATAATGTTCCTCGTCTCTTTTCAAATTTCGGACGCTTTCCCGGCAAGCGGCCGCCACGTTCGAGGAACTTATCCAGAGGTTACGCGGACCGCATGGGGAGTGCGGCGAGGGAATGTGGACGTTATGTAAGGAATTGAGGGGAACTCGATCTCTGAACGAGCGAGATCATTTTGCGTTCGGCAAGACCATCAGCCCTATATTTATCGTGCTGGATACGATCCTTGCGGCCGTTTCGCCTGGACTTGCTGTTCTGTCGGGAGTTGGGTTACCTCCCACCCGCCACCCAAAGATTCGATCAACTGCACACTGCTCGTTATCTGTTGCACACGGAGTGTTATCACCGTCTGTTGGTTAGCGAGCAGGATCGATTGCGCCGTAAAGACGTTCAAATAAGGATCAAGCCCGGTCTTGTAACGCACAGACGCAACATCGACAAAGCGTTGTGCAGATGCGACGGTTTCTTGTTGCTGCTGAATCTCTTCGTTCAGGAGGCGCAAGGCGGCGAGGTTGTCCTCGGTCTGCTGGAATGCTGTCAATACCACCTGCTTGTAATTTGCAACGTCAGCATTATAGAGCGCCATGAACTGAGCCATCGTCGACTTTCTTAGGCCGCCGTCGAATACGGTTTCCGAAGCTGTGGGTCCGAAAGCCCAGTAACGGCTTGGAGAAGTCAGCCATTTTGAGAAAGTTGACGATGCAAATCCCGCGGTGCCAGTGATACTTACAGTTGGATAATAGGCCGCTTTTTGAGCTCCGATGAGTGCATTTGCTTCTGCCATGGTTCGCTCTGCAGAAGCGATGTCCGGACGCCTTTCCAGCAGATCAGAGGGTAAGCCGACCGGTATATCAGGAACGTGTGTTGTCAACGGCCGAACCGGAATGGAAAAAGTGGAAGCGGGTTCTCCTACCAATAGCGCGATCGCGTGCTCAAACTGCGCACGAGCAATGCCGACGTTCGTCAAAGCGGCCTGGGAACTTTTTAGAGTGATCTCCGCCTGGGCGACCGCTTCATCGTTGTCAATGCCTGTCTTGTACAAGACGCGAGTGAGTTCAAGCGACTGACGATCTACCTCCACTGTCTTTTGGAAAAGATCTTGCAGAGCATCTTGGCCACGCAATTCGAAATAGAAGATTGCCAGATTCGCTTGTTCGGTCAGCTTCTGGTTTTCAAGGTCCGCGGCGCTCACTTGCGCCGCATTGGCGGATTGGCGCACGGTGTTGCGCACGCGGCCCCAGAGATCCGGCTCCCAGGCAACGTCGAAGGGAAGGTTGAACATATTGCTGTTGGGATTGCCTTTCGAAAGACTAGTGGCGGTCGTTTGCGACTGGGAAGAGCGGTTGCGCGCGTAGGAAGCGCCTACGCTGATGGTTGGATAATAGTTGGATCGTGCCTGCTGGACTTGAGCTCGCGCCGCCATGAAATTCTCAAACGCCCGGGCAATATTCTGGTTCGAAATGTTCAATTTCTCTTCGAGGGAGTTCAATTCAGGTTCCTGATAGATCTCCCACCATTTCCCACGGAGCACCGCATCTTGCGGTTGAGCGAGCTTCCAGGCGGTGCCATCCGGCGCTTGCAGAGGACCTGACTCCTTGAAAGCGGCAGGAGCCGGAACTGCCGGACGCAAATATTTGGGACCAACATTGCATCCCAGCAGTCCAAGAAAGACGAAAACAAGCGGCGCAAGTGTCGCTATGCGGCCTGGCCTGTTGACTTCTTTACAGTGCCCAGGCTTGGAGCAGTTGCGGGAAAAATGCTTCATCAGATCGTGCCTCCCTGAGCGGCCAATTCAACGACGTCGCCGCCGCTGCTGAGCCGCAGCCGGAGCCGATCCAGAATTAGATAAATCACCGGCGTAGTATAGAGCGTGAGTATCTGGCTGAGGATTAAGCCGCCTGCAACAGCGATACCCAATGGGCGCCGGAGTTCCGATCCTGTTCCATGACCCAGCGCGAGCGGAAGAGCACCGAACAGAGCGGCCATCGTGGTCATCAGGATGGGGCGAAACCGCAGCAGACATGCTTCGAATATGGCGTCAGCCGAGTTCTTCCCCTCTATTCGCTCCGCCAAAAGTGCGAAATCAATCATCATGATCGCGTTCTTTTTGACAATTCCGATGAGCAAGACGATGCCGATGATCGAGATCACGTCCAGTTCACCCTTGAAGAGAATGAGGGCAAGGACAGCCCCCACACTCGCGGGTGGCAGAGTGGAAAGAATCGTAATTGGGTGCACCAAACTCTCATACAAGGCTCCCAACACGATGTAGACCGCAAATAGCGCCATTACAACCAGTACGATCTGGTCGATCAGCGACTTCTTGAAATCTCCTGCGGTACCGGCAAAACTACCACGGACAGTTCGAGGCATCGCCAACCCTTGTTGCAACTTCTCAATGGCAATCGTGGCTTGTTCAAGGGGGACCCCAGGCGCCAGATTGAAGGACACGGTCACCGCGGGAAACAGTCCGTCGTGGTTAACCGAGAGAGGAGAAGTCAAATAGGCAGTTCGGACGAGGGCGTCCAGAGGAACGCTGTTTCCGCCGGTGGGATGAACATAAATCAAATTCATCCCCAAGGGGCTTTGCGAATATTGCGGGGCCGCCTCCATCACGACGTGATACTGGTTCAGCGATGTATAGATCGTGGAGACTTGCGCCTGGCCAAATGCTCCGTAGAGCGATTGATCGATGAGCTGTGGCGTGATGCCCAAACGAGCAGCCGTGCGCCGGTCATAGTTGAGCGAGGCCTGCAGCCCTCCGTTTTGCTGATCGGTGTTGACATCCTTGATTTGAGGGAGTTTTTTCATCTCCTGATAAAGGATTGGGGCCCACTTATTCAGATCTGCCACATTGTCCGACGACAGTTCGTATTGGTAGCTAGTGTTGCTGCTCTTCCCTTCGGACGGAATATCCTGGAACGGCTTAAGCAATGTCGAAGCTCCATAAATTGTGTCCAGCTTCGGCCGCATGCGATCCAGTACTTCGGCAGCGCTCAATTGTCTTTGCGCCAACGGCTTCAGTGTTATAAAGAGAAATCCTGAGTTGCTCCCATCTTCGCTCCCCGGACCAGAGGTGCTTCCCGTAAATCCGGTGACCACGTCTACTGCCGGGTCGGCCTGGATCACCTTTTCAATTGAGATCAAGGCGGATTGCATGGCATGGAAGGAAGCATCCTGCGGCCCCTGAAACCCGCCGAGGAGTGCGCCGGTATCCTGTATCGGGAAGAGGCCCTTTGTGACATGTCCCATCAAAACGACGTTCAGGGCCAGCGTCCCGAGGAAGGCGAGCATGACTGGGGCGGGATGCTTCAGCACCCACGTCAAGCTTTGGCGATACCCGAGCAACAGACGATCGAAGAGGCGCTCACTGAACCGATAGAGGCCTCCATGCGTAACTCCTTTTTCCGATTGAAGGACGTAAGCACACATCATCGGCGTTAGTGTGAGCGACACGACCATCGAGATTGCAATCGACACCGCGAGAGTAACCGCAAACTCGTGAAAGAGCCGACCGGGAATTCCTCCCATGAACAGAATGGGGATGAAGGCTGCGATAAGCGACAGGCTCATGGACAAGACCGTGGGCCCAGTTTCGTCCGAACCGCGGAGAGCCGCGGCCATCGGCGGGACACCCATCTCCATCAGCCGAACAGTATTTTCCATGACGACAATTGCGTCATCGACGACAAATCCTGTGGAGATGGCAAGGGCCATGAGCGACAGGTTGTCCAGCGTGTAGCCACAGAGGTACATCACTGCAAATGTGCCGATCACCGATACCGTTACCGCGACAGCGGGGATCAAGGTGGCCCGCGTGTTACGCAGAAAGAGGAAGACGACGAAGATCACCAAGCCGATTGACAGAACCAGTGCTCCTTCCACGTCCTTAACGGACGCACGGATTGTGGTAGTAAGGTCTCCCGTGACCCGGAGCTGCTGGTTCGAAGGAATCGAAGACCGAATGGACGGTAGCTCGTGCTTGATCTCATCGACTGTACTGATGACGTTGGCTCCGGGCGAACAATAGACAAGGAGGCTAACTGATTCCTTGCCATTAACGTAAGCCACGGAACGAACGTTCTCCACCGAGTCGGTGATCGTTGCAATATCCCTAAGCCTCACGACGGAATTATTTTTCGACGCAATCACGAGAGGTGCATACTCGTGAGCCTTTGATATTTGATCGTTTGCGGTAATGTCGGCGATGGTGTTCTCATCGGAGATCTGACCCTTTGGACGGTTCGCATTTTGCGCGCTGATCACGCCGGCGACGTCCTGCAAACCAAGAACATAGTGATTTAGCTGTTGCGGATTCAGATCAATGCGCACAGCGGGTAATGACCCGCCAAGAATTGTCACTTGCCCAACGCCGCTGATTTGAGAGATCTTTTGCTGGATGATGGACGATGCGGTGTCATAGAGGGCACCTGAGGCGGCCGTTTTTGATGCGAGGTTGAGCACAAGCACAGGCGCCCGCGCGGAATCAATCTTGCGGTAGGTTGGATTCGCGGGAAGGTTTGAGGGCAGATAGCTGCGAGCAGCGTTGATTGCAGCTTCTACGTCCCGTGCGGCGCCATCCACGTCTCTGCTCATATCGAAGGTCAGCCTGATCGACGTGACGCCAAGAGAGTTCTTGGAACTCATTGATGTGATACCAGCGATATGACTGAACTGCTTTTCCAGCGGAGTCGCCACGGAGGACGCCATATTTTCGGGACTCGCGCCAGGAAGTGCGGCTGAAACCTGAATCGCTGAAAGATCGACCAGAGGCAAAGAGGCAACGGGCAGAAACCGGAACGCGATCATGCCTGCCAACGCAATGCTTAAGGCGAGCAGCGTGGTAGCTACGGGTCTTTTTATGAATGGGGCTGAGAAGTTCAAGGAAGTTCCGCCGCGTCAAGAGTCGCGGTTGGCCTCTGGTGGGGAGCAAAACGTCCTCCCAGCCTGTCGAAGAAGATGTAAATGACAGGAGTGGTATAGAGCGTCAGGATCTGGCTGAGAAGCAAACCGCCCACCATCGCAATGCCTAACGGACGGCGGAGTTCCGAGCCGATACCGGAACCGAAGGCGAGGGGTATACCCGCAAAGAGCGCCGCCAAAGTTGTCATCAGGATGGGACGGAAACGCAGGAGCGAAGCTTCGTAGATCGCCTCGGTGGAGCTAAGGCCTCGAGTCCTTTCAGCCTCCAACGCGAAATCGACGATCATGATGCCGTTCTTCTTGACGATACCGATCAGCAGAATGATTCCGATGATGGCTACAATCCCGAGATCTTGCCGGAAGAGCATCAGTGCCAGCAATGCGCCGACTCCGGCCGAAGGAAGTGTTGAGAGGATGGTGATCGGATGGATGAAACTCTCGTAAAGAATTCCGAGCACGATATACACCGCCACCAGAGCCGCTAGAATCAGCAGCGCCTCATTGGAACCGATTGCTTTGTAGGCTTCGGCGGTGCCCTGGAAGCTTGCCACTACACTGGCAGGCATCCCTAGCCGGCGCTGTACTTTTTCGACTGCAGCGACCGCCTGGCTTAAAGAGGTATTCGGCGCCAAATTAAAGGAGATTGTGACGACTGGGAACTGGCCCTGGTGCGCGATGGTCAAGGGACTGGATCTTTTTTCAAAGCGCGCGATCGCAGAGAGTGGTATCGGTGACGATGCCGGAGCCGATGTTGCGCTGGAGCCACCCATAGGCAAAGACACAGAAGAAGGCTGATTCGATGGGGCTGACAGGCCAGATGCGCCGCTTGCCGAAAGAACCGAATTTGCGGACCTCGACGAAGTGGCAAGCGCGCCGGACGTGTTGGACGATAGGACAGATGCGCCGGCGAAGCCTGATAGACCGGACCGCTGCGCCCCCGATATCCCGCTGGTGGAAGAAACCGCCAGCGTCCTTACCGAAGCAGTCGCGCTGTTGGCGGACGACCGGCCTGAGGTAGAGGTGGAACTGGGGCTAGTGCTCGTTTGCGAAGAGGAATTCTGTAGATAAATGTCCTGCAGTTTCTGCGGATTCCTCTGAAATTCAGGAGACGCTTCAAGGATGACGTGGTACTGGTTGGATTGCGTGTAGAGGGTGCTGATCTGTCGCTGGCCAAACGCATCATACAGAGTGGAGTCAATCTGATCTGGAGTAATATTCATGCGCGACGCTGTGGCCCGGTCGATGACGAGATTTTCGGCCAGCCCTCGAGGTTGTTGATCGGTAGCAACATCCCTTAGCTCCGGCTGCTTTTTGAGCTCGGCAACCATTCTTTCGGTCCATGTGTCGAGTTCCGCCTGATTGGCATCTTCCAGCGTGTATTGAAACTGGTTACGAGTAGCGCGGTCGTCGACTGTGAGGTCCTGTACGGGTTGCAGGTAGAGATGTATGCCTTGCACTTGTTGAAGTTTGGACTGGAGTCGGTTAATTACGGCTGTCGCGTCGATATGGCGCTCGGCAAATGGCTTCAGGTTGATCTGGATGCGTCCACTATTAAGCGTTGCATTTGTCCCATCTACCCCAATGAAGGAGGACAGGCTGGCAACTGCCTGGTCCTGGAGAATGACTTTCGCCAGTTCCTGTTGCTTGAGCGACATGGCGTGGAAGGATATCGACTCAGGAGCTTGCGAAATGCCTTGAATAATCCCGACATCCTGTGTCGGGAACAGGCCCTTCGGTATGACAACGTAGAGATAGATGGCAAGCGCCAGAGTTGCGGCCGCTACCAGGAGTGTTGAGATTTCATGGCGAAGAATCCACTGCAAGGTTCGGCTGTATTGCGCGATAAGGGTTTCGAACATGCGCTCGGACCAGCGGTAGAACCGACCTTGCTCCGATTCTGGTTTATGACGTAGAAGACGAGCACTCATCATGGGAGTGAGGGTGAGCGAAACCGCGGCAGAAATGAGGATCGTAACGGCGAGCGTGATGGCGAACTCACGAAACAGCCTTCCCACGATATCCCCCATGAGAAGCAGCGGGATCAGGACGGCAATAAGGGAGATGGTGAGTGAGATGATGGTGAAGCCGATCTGTTCCGCTCCCTTGAGTGCGGCCTCGAGCGGCCCGAGTCCTTCTTCCAGATAGCGCGATATGTTCTCAATCATGACGATCGCATCGTCGACGACAAAGCCGGTCGAGATCGTCAGGGCCATCAGAGTGAGGTTGTTCAGGCTATAACCCAATAGATACATCACCGCCAGCGCTCCAACGAGAGAAATAGGAATGGCAATCGCAGGGATGATCGTCGCGTAGAGATTGCGCAAAAAGAGGAAGATGACCATCACGACGAGGCCGATCGTAAGGACCAATTCGAACTCCACATCCTTGACCGATGCCCGAATCGTCGCGGTCCGATCGGTTAACACCGTCAGCTTTACCGACACTGGAAGATTTGCCTGCAACTGAGGGAGGAGATCTTCGATGCTCTTCACGACCGCAATGGTGTTGGCCCCTGGCTGGCGTTGGATGTTCAGGATCACAGCGGGGGTCTGATTCATCCAGCCTGCAAGCCGTATGTTCTCGACGCCATCGCTGATCTTGGCGACGTCTGAAAGTGTTACGGGAGCACCATTCTTATAGGCAACGATTACATCGCGATAGTCGTCGCCGGCGAGCAGTTGGTCGTTGGAATTGATTTGGTAGTTCTGCGCTTCTCCATCTAAGGTTCCCTTCGCGGCGTTGACACTTGTGCTCGCAAGCGCGGTCCGCAGCTCTTCGAGACTAATTCCGTAGGTTGCCAAGGTCGCCGGATTGACTTGAATGCGGACGGCGGGCTTCTGGCCGCCAGCGATTGTCACCAGCCCAACCCCGCTGAGCTGTGAAATCTTCGGGGCGAGCCGCGAGTCGGCCAGGTCCTCCACCTTTGACAGCGGAAGGATCTTTGAAGTCATGGCGAGCGTCAATACAGGAGCATCCGCCGGATTTGATTTGCTATACACAGGAGGAACGGGAAGATCTGTGGGCAAATAGCTCTGTGCGGCGTTGATGGCGGCTTGTACCTCTTGTTCGGCCACATCGATATTCAGATGTAAAGAGAACTGCAAAACGATGGCTGAACTCCCATCCGAACTGGTGGAAGTCATCTGCGTCAGACCCGGTATCTGTCCAAATTGCCGCTCAAGCGGCGCTGTGACAGCGGACGACATCACATCCGGGCTGGCTCCCGGATAAAATGTCCGAACCTGGATCGTCGGATACTCCACCTCGGGTAGTGCCGAGATTGGTAGCTTGATGTAGGCAGCAGCCCCGACGATCACAATCGCCACCATGATCAAAGCAGTCGTGACGGGCCGGAGAATGAAGGGGCGGGAGGGACTCACAATGCGGGTCCCTTATCGACTGCTGATTTTTGAAGTGACTGTTCGACTTGGACCGGCGTTCCTTCTTGCAGCTTGTCGAAGCTTGACAGCGCTACCATTTCGCCGGTCTGCAAACCTTCCACCGCAGTCGTATTGCCGTCTGTGCTCTGCTCGGTGATATTCCTGACCGACACCACGTTCTTGTCGGCAACGAAGACAAACGCTTGCGTTCCATTGCGCTGGATCGCGGCGCTTGGAATGAGAACGGAATCTTTAAGTGTTTTCACCAGTAAACGCGCATTGACGAACTGGTTCGGAAACAGGGCGAGGTCGCCATTGCTGAATTCAGCGCGGAACCGAACGGTGCCAGTGGAGGTGTCAATCTGGTTGTCGACACTCAGCAAGCTTCCGACGGCAATCTTGGTTTCAGCAGATCTGTCAAGAGCCTCCACAACAAGAGGTTTGTGTTGGCTCAGTTGCGCTTGAACCTCTCCGAGATGATCCTCCGCAACGTTGAACACGACCGTAATTGGCTGGAGTTCGATGATCACCACCAGCGCGTTCGAACTCCCCGCAAAAACAGTATTGCCGGAATCGACGAGCCGCAAGCCAACCCTGCCGGAAGTGGGAGCCGCAATATGGCAGTAGCTAAGCTGGACCTGCGCGTACTGCACTTGGCCCAGATCGAATTTGACGGCTCCTTGATCCTGAATCACGACCTGCTCCTGGTCGTCGAGAATCTGCTGTGCAACGGCGTGCGAAGCGAAGGCCTCTCTGTAGCGGGCAAGATCAATCTCCGCCTGCTTGAGGACCCCTCGATCGTGATCGAGCAGGCCTTCTGCCTGTTGCAATTGTGCCCGGTAGGGACTTGGATCGATGTCGATGAGCGGATCGCCCTTGTATACGATTTGCCCCTCGCGATAATGCACTGCAAGGACCTGGCCGCTCACCTGGCTGAAAATGTTTATCGTAGAAATTGGCGTTACCGTACCGAGAGCATTGATATAGACGCCCATATCCCCTCGATATGCTGTGCCAGCGCGAATGATCACCGAATGGTTCGCATCACCAGCAGCCGCGGGGTCTTCCTTGTGCTTTCCAGGCCGCACCGCAAAGGAGACGCCGAGCACCAGGACGGCAACCAGACAAATCACCCACATCCTCTTGACTCTGGAAACACCCTTTGCAACCACGGCCGGCTGCGCAAATCCAGATTCTGAGATCTTCTCTTCGGTCTCTTCGAGAACTGCAGTCAATTTGCTAACCCTCATGAGGCCCCCGTAGCGTCTATTGTGCGGAACGCAACTAGACACCACTGTTTGAAACGTTCAGTTACGTGTGAGGATTTGTATGGAAAGCGAACCACTTGCGGGGGAAAGAGTGGTGGAACAGCCTAAGCCAATCGATGCGAGAGCCTTATAGCGTGGTGCTATGTTCGGGCTTTGAGAGCCCATCTCCGTGGGAGGCTGGATCGCACGTGACAGGCAACCAGATAATAATTTGGAGGCCGGTGGGCTGACGGTTTTCGGCGCGTATCGTACCGCGGTGTAAACGAATCGCTTCCGAGGCAATGGCAAGCCCCAGACCATTCCCTCCCGTTGCTTGCCCATCTCCGCTTATTCGATAGAACGGCTGAAATATTGCCTCGAGGGAATCTTCGGGAACCCCAGGACCATGATCCCGGACTGAGAGCAATGCGAGCGGCTCCGGACCACTCCGGTCGACTTCCAAAACGATCTGGACATCGCTTCCCGGCGGTGTGAAGCGGACTGCGTTGCGAACGATGTTTTCACAAGCGCTTCTAAGGGCGTGGGGATCGGCATTCCGAAGAATGATCGAACCGGTTGTCTGGAGGCTCACGGATTTGCCCAGGGCTTGTGCCTCGAAGTTCGCATCAGCCGCCACTTCCTCGACGAGTTGAGCGAAGTTCACGTCTTCTCTCTCCCCGGACGAAAACCCGGCTTCCAGGCGCGAGAGCGTCAAAAGCTGGCCCAGTAACAGATCGATTCTCTCGATATCGCGGTCCAGGCGCTGAAACAGGTCATCAGAATCCGCGGAGAGGCTATTTCTCAGAAGACCCAGAGAAAGGTTAATGCGAGCCAGAGGAGAACGCAGTTCATGTGATACCGAGTTCAGAAGCTTCTTTTGCGATTGAATCAGTGAGTCAAGCCGGCTAACCATCGAATCGAAGTCTTTTGCGAGAGCCGCCAACTCGTCAAAGCGCTGGGAAACGGAAGACGGCACTCGCGCCTTGAGATCTCCTTGGGCGACTCTCCTGGCGGTCGTCTGAATACTGTGGATCGGGGAGGCAATATGATATGCAAGCCCAAGGCAAAGTAAGGTGACCAAGATGATCAGGGAAATGCTGAAAGGGAGGCCCTCGCCCCACACCATTTCTCCTATCCGACGCAAATCAGACTTCAGAAAGAGCATCAATATGTAGGGGTGCCCGGAGGAAGAAACAAACTTGTAGGCTGCGATATGGGCACGAAACACGACGAGTTCGCCGTCTTTTGCTGCGTGCGCAACTCGAAGACCGTCGTCCGATAGCGGCCGCGACAGCACGTCTTTATCGAACCCGTCGAGCAAGAAGAGTTGCCATTCGTTACGGTGACCATTGCTGCTTTGCGAAAAACGAGCAAACGCCTCAGGGCCGCCCGATTCATACGCCTTAACGGCCTCCGACGCCAGGATAGGCGCAACCGTCGCATACATGTTTGGAGCTGAGACCTGCCTCATGCCCGTCAGGCGACTGCCGAGAAGCACGATCGCGATCATGCCCCAGGCAGTCAGCCAATACCAAAAAAAGATCTTCAGGAAGAGGCGGTGCATCGGCACTCTGGCTTTCACCTTGAGGAATCGTGCTTGAAGATTGAGAGGCAAAAGCTCTTCCTTCCCTGTCACCGGTTCTCCCTTCGATGTATACATTACAACCCCGCTCTCGAACAGCCCTCCAGCCCGGACCAAACAATTCCTTACAAAAGCCCCACCCTTCCTCACTGCACCGTCCGCAGCAACCCCATATCCTTCATTCAGGAACACTTTTCCTGCTTGGAGAGTTATGACTTACTGCCGCATCCGTTTCGGGCGTTCATCCGCAATCATTTTGTTTGCCACCACCATTTTTTGTTTTCATCCGCCTTCTGTCGCCGCACAGGATTTGGATGCCAAACCGGCGTCGACCGATCATGCAGACGTTGCTCCTTCCTTCATCTTTTATGGAGATGAACTCCCACCGGATCGGCAAGACTTGACTCGTGGCTCTTTGCCCGATGCACCACTGCCGGCGGGACAGACGCAAGGGCAAGCTCAGGACCCCGCGACGCCCTTGGCTCAGCAACCCAACCAACTGCTGGCGCTGCCTCCAGCGCTAACCAGAATCCATTTAACTGGGGAAGACAAGCTCCGGATCTATATTCATAAAACCTTTGGCCCGCCAGCCGTGATTCTGCCGGCGTTCGGAACAGGGATCCAAATGCTTAATCCACCAAGCCACTACCCAAGAGAATGGAAGGACGGCGGTGGCGCATTTGGCAGAATCTACGGATACAAAGTTGCCGATCGCACCTCCAGGGAGACTGCGCAGTTTCTCACGGGTTTCCTTCTGCATGAAGATCCTCGCTACCAACGCTCTACCAGCACCAACGCACTCCGGCGAACCTTCCACGCGCTCGCCTTCACCGTTTTCGACAAAACAGACTCGGGCAGAACTACTTTCGCGGCAAGCAACTTCGCTTCGGCGGCAGCCGGGGGTTTCGTGGGCATGGCCATCCTTCCAGACGGGTATAACGATCTAACGCACGCGGAACAGCGCATGGCCAGTGAGTTCTTGCAGATCGCCATCGGGAACATAGCTACTGAGTTTGAGCCCCAATGGGGACCGTGGGCCAAAAAGTTACGCATTCCGAAGATTCTCCCTGCCTGGTGGGTTCCACAGCATCCACACCAGCCTTAGCATTGGTTGAGCTGGTGGCTGGTGCTTGGGCTATCGACTGAAGCAGAGCGGCCGAATGTCCTGCAGACGAACAGATCGTACGTGGCCGGTCCGCTCTAAGTAGCATCGAATTGTTGAAAGGAACGCGGCATAATATGGGCGGGAAAAGCGATCACCTCGTTAGGTTTGGACAGCCCCAGGTTGAGAAGGGATTCGTCAGAGTTATCGTGGACAATAAGGACACAGGGAATGCAAACGAGAAGGAAGTTGCCGGCAGGAAGACGCAGCAGGTCAAGCCGCACCTGCTGGTAGTGGACGACGATCTCGAACTCTGCGAAGTCCTGAAGCGCTATCTGGAGACCGAGGATTTCCGGGTTTCTTTTGCACATACTGGCGAGGCCGGCACAAAGGCGGGAATTGAAGGCAGTTTCGAACTAATCGTGCTGGACGTCATGTTGCCGGACAAGAAGGGATTTAATGTACTCAAAGATATTCGGCAGCGCGCGCGGACTCCGGTTCTGATGCTTACCGCCAGGGGCGACGAGTTTGACCGCATCCTCGGGTTGGAGCTTGGCGCCGACGACTACTTGCCAAAGCCGTTCAGCCCGCGCGAATTGATCGCACGCATCTCCGCCATTCTGCGTAGATCAGGATGGCAATCCGACAATAAGAACGGGCTTAGACCTCCCAAAATCAAGTTTGGAGACCTGGAACTCGATTTGGGCGCGCGCATCGTGACGAAAGCTAGCGGGCCTTTAAATCTAACGTCGGCGGAATTTGAGCTGTTGCACATGTTTATCGAATTTCCAGGCCAGGTGCTAACACGGGACAGGCTGGTGGAACGTGTCCTGGATCGGAAATTTTCGCCGTTCGATCGAAGCATCGATTTTCACATTACCAATCTTCGACGCAAGCTTGGGCCACAGCCCGACGGTGGGGAGAGGATTCGCAGTGTCCGTGGCATCGGCTATCTGTATGCGTGGCCCGGGAAAAAGTAAGTCCGATTAACCCTCCTCTGAAGTACAAAGGCTGAATTCGCCTCATACCGAAGTAGATGTTCTGCTGACGGGCCGATCCTTTTTCTACCTCCAGAGCTTGGAATAGCCAAACGGCAAACTACAAATCGGTTGGATTTGTGGGGTATAACCACCGAAGAGGAGTGGCAGCGCCCGCACACCACGCAGGTTCCGCTGCAGGTCGGCTCACCTACAAACACTAACGGGAGAAACACTCTTCCTAACCGCACTGCACGTCACAGTTCGCCAGAATCAGAAAGAGAGGAGAACTCTTGATGAAATTCTGGATTCAAAGGATCTGTGCGACAGTCCTGTTCCTGTTACAAGTGTTGGGATATTAGGAATTTAATGTATTGAAATGCGAACCGAAGGCTATTGAAAAACGCCTGCCCGAAATCGCCGTGGCACTTAGACGGATCTTCGCCAGCGAGAACGTGGCTTCCCCATGGGAGGCGGACCAAATTATCACTGACGGAACTGCGAAAGAACCACTACTCCCCAACTCGTAGACAGAAGGTCGCAAGGATCTGGCTTCGTCAAGAAACGGGACACTCAGTAGTGCCAAGTGCAATGCTTTCCACGGGAACCGGCTTCTTCACGTCGTCCTCCGTCGCTCGAGCTGGGGCCCTAAGCTCTCTGCCAGCTTGTATCGAGCACGATGCATCCGCGCTTTCATTGCTGTCACCGTGATACCCAGTCGTCTCGCGGCTTCTTCCAGCGAGTGCTCCTCTATACCGCACAGTACAAACGCCGTGAATAGTGGGGACGGTAGCTGTCCCACATTCGTTTGAATCATTTCTCTCAACTCAGTGTGGGCGAAGAGCTGTTCAGGATTTGGATCGCTATCTTGCACGCGCTCTGACATCGGAACTTCATCTTCTGAAGGCGTGGCGTCGAGCGAGGTCAA
>Ga0210399_10001300_pt1 | contig 19480 bp, 16 predicted proteins | sample IncBWC14MmetaG_FD_150865 | JGI IMG/M metagenome (GOLD analysis project Ga0210399, IMG submission 150865) | Forest soil microbial communities from Barre Woods Harvard Forest LTER site, Petersham, Massachusetts, United States - Inc-BW-C-14-M | ecosystem: Environmental > Terrestrial > Soil >...
CATCCGTGGGCGCCAGAAAATTGATCACCGATTCCAGTCCCATAGCCAGCGGCCGCGACAGCGGCGCGGAAAGCGTTATCGAAATATCGCAGCTTACTTCACATCCCTGCGGGGTCGGGCCAAACAAGAACAGTTTGGTAATCGATAGTCGCGGCACTTCCCTGCCCTCTGCGGCATATTCCGGAAGATCGAACGCAATCTGCAAATCCGCATAATTTGCGGAAGAAGCATGCAAAAGATATGCGCCGGCGGCAGCCTTTGCTACCTCTTTCACCCTGAGCTCTTCATAGTCCACCTGCGTCTGCGAAGGATCGAAAAGAAACAAGCGAAACGAATGCCGCGGATAACGATCGTATCGCAGGAACCTTTCGAGATTCGGCTCCTTCACCAGGACCTGATCGTGAATGGAAACCGCGCCGCCCTCGGCGGGCTTCGCATTGGCGGCTTCACGGAGCTTCGAATGGTATGCCTCTGGACGCCGGATGACCGAATTAATCAGCGTGGCACTCGCGGGGCGAAAATCAAAAAATGCAATTGTGGCGCCATCGGACAGCTTCAGCAGCGCCTGAAATTCGGGTGCGCTGAAAAGGATTTCCGCGGCGCCGTCGGCATCGTAGTCCACCAATTCAACACGGGGCATAAGCCCGCCCGGTGTGAGCTGGTCCGCCAGCAACTCTGCACGGATCAGATTGCGCCAGATTTCCGTGCGCAGGTGCGGTGCGTAAATTCCGCCGAAAACGCCGTGCCAGTAAGCATCATTTCCCTGTCCGCGCAGCACACGGTCCCGTGCCTCCTGATTTTGCGTAGCATACTCGGCGCTGGTGCGGCGAGTGGGAATCGAAGCGACGGCAGCGGAAGCGCGGAGCATTTTCTTGTGCAGCAGGCTGGACTCCGGATACTTGCGAAAGAAGCCGCGCCAGGAACCTCCCCGCAGGAATGCCAGCACATCCGGCCGCGACGTGAATTCCTTCTCCAGCGCGAAGAATCGTTGCCGCGTGTTTGTTGGCAGCACCCACTCCATCATCTCCGCGTAAGAGGCGGCCGGCAGATCCGCGCGGCCTAAGGGCAGGTGGCTCGACATGAACTCTCCAGGCGTCACCGTCTTCAACCAGGAAGAATTCTCTTCGAGCGCGGCGAGAAATTCCTCCAGCCAGCCGTCCACGTAACAATGCTTGAAGGTGCCCGGCCAGCACCCAAATTTCTCCATGTCGTCGCCGAAAGCGGCGGCGCCGCCGGGATGCCCCTGCGCGGCCTTTTCAAGATAAGCGATCGTTTCCGCGGGTTTGCGGAACGGCATCAGGTAACGCAAGTCCTTCAGCCCGGGAAACAACCAGACCGACTTGCCGCGATCCTCGGCGATATACGCTCCAAAAAGCTCTTCCGCCTCGAACCCAGCGGCGATGAACGGCAGATCGTCCACCAGCGTGTATGCCACATTCGCCTCCGCCAGCGAACCTGGAAGCTGTGGCTCCCACACGCGCTCCGCCAGCCAGGCTCCCGTGGGTCGTTTGCCAAAATGTTGCTCGATGTAGCTTGCCAGGCGGTTAAGCTGCTCCACCTGATCCGTGGTGGGAATCGAAATCAAAATCGGCTCATAGAATCCGCCGCCGATGAGTTCCACCCGGCCAACGGCCACCAGTTTCCGCAACCGGTCGAAATATTCGGGATGATTCTTTTCAATCCACAAAAGCAGTGGGCCGGAATAGTGCAGCGCCAGTCGCACTCCCGGATGCTTTTCGATCATCGCCAGAAAAGGGTCGTAAGCGGTGCGAAAGCACTCTTCAAAAACGTGCTCGAAATTTCCAGCGGGCTGGTGGGCATGCACTACCAGCAAAAGATGAAATGGAGGGCGAGGCTCGGGCATCGGGTTCACATTCCATGATACCGCGAGACCCGCAAACATTGAATCGAGGAGCAAGTATGACCGATTGAACTTTTGTTACTTGGAGAAGCTGTGAGCTCTAACCCAGTCCACAATCATGGCCAGCGCTTCCGGCGAAAATGTCTCTTCGATAGCGGCGTATTCGGCGGGGGTCCCCGTGTAGGCATGCTGGAACAGGTGATTCAGATCCGGCATCTCGCGAGTCTCCGCCTGGGTGTTCACTGCATCGTGAAATGCTTTCTGCAGCGGCGGCAGGTTGGCCTTCGCAGAAACCTGCAGGTCCTTCTGGCCATACAAGGCCAGCACCGGACAGCTCACGGCTTTCAGATTCGGCAATGGATCGTAGTCCAGGAAGAAGCGAAACCACGGAGACGCCAACATTCGCAGCTGCGTCTCCAGCGTCGCCGGGGGCAGCGCCGCGTCCAGCCCAGACTCCTTCACCAGCGCCACCAGCTTCTCGGCGAGGGCGCCAGGATCTTTTTCTTTGCGCACCAGGGCATAGGCGGCCTGATCAAACGCAAGGCTCGCGTCCAGTTGGTCGTCACTCAAACCTCCGGCGCGGCCTATGAGCTCAGACTGGTTCAGCAGCGTTCGCTCGCCCGTAGTTGCGGGCGCAGCCAGCAGCACCAGCCACTTCACGTCTTTCGAATGACCCGCAAGATACGGAGCGATAATCGCGCCTTCGCTGTGGCCGATCAGCCCGATCCTCGATCCGTCAATTTCCTTGCGCGATTTCAGAAACGCCAGCGCCGCTTGCGCGTCCGCAGCCAAGTCCATAGTTGTTGCAGTGTCCGGATTGCCGGTGGATTTACCCACGCCGCGCTTGTCGAAGCGCAGCACGGCAATTCCCTTTCGGGTGAGGGCGTCGGCAATCAGCAGAAACGGGCGGTGATTGGCCAAAGACTCGTCGCGATCCTGCGGTCCGGAACCCGAGATGAGCAACGCGGCGGGAAACGGCCCCTCGCCCTTCGGCAGCGTCAGGGTTCCCGCCAGCACAATTCCTTCCGCTCCGCCGCCGAATGTCACTTCCTCTTCGGCATACGGGAACGGCCTCGCGGGCGTTTGCGGACGGCGCAATTCCAGGGTTTGATCCGAGCGCTTGAAGTCTAGTTGTAAATTGTCCGCGCTGGTTTGCGACCATTTGCCGGTTATCGAATTCTTCGCCGCATTCAGGGTGCCTTCGTAAACGCCGGCAACGGATGGAATTTCGAAATGAAAGATCGGATCCTTCAAGGTCACATGGTTTGCGGGAAGCCCGGTCACTCCCTGGTCCAGGCTGTCGAGCGCGGCGATCAGCGATCCTTCCGTGTCATGAGAAATATGCAGTTGGAATCTCAGCCGCATCCCGTGCGTTTCCACGGCGCCTTGCCAGAGCCCCTCCACGGGAAAAACCGCATCGCCTGGCTTTCGCGCTACCGCGCCCGTTTCGCGGCGGAATTTCAATGGGATGGACGCGCTGCCCTGCGACCAGTTGCCATCAATGCTCTCGTGGTCAGGGGAAACCTTGCCTTCGAAGCGCGCGCCGACCGAAGTGAGTTCCAATTTCAAATTGAAATTGGCAAACGAAACGGAACTCGCTTCTATCGCAAACACGCCTTGTTCCAGGCTGTCCAGCGTGGCGCGAAGCGAGCCGTTCGTGCCCTTAGAGAGATGCAGCAGGAGGTGAAGCTGAGCCTCGCCTGCTTGCAGGGTGCCCGAATATGTGCCCTGCGGAACGCCGGTCAATTGCGCCGCCTTGCTTGCGCATGGAAGCAGCAACATCAATAGCAATGAAAAGTTCATCAAAAATCGGCGCAATGATTTCCCTCGAACAGCCCCAGGAATGGTATCGGATTGGATGTGAAATGCAGTCAAAAGGCGGCCTCGGGGATCCGTTCCCGGCTTCGTGTTCGACCCGGGCAAAAAAAAAAGAGCCCCGGGATTTCGGGGCTCTGTAAACCAGAAAATTGCCCAGTTTCGCCCTGCTTCGTTTACTTCTTCGCGTACCAGTCGGCGTTCATCGCCGTGAACTGTTGCCACTTCTCTGGAAGATCCTCAAGCGCGAAAATCGCGGTCACCGGGCACACAGGAACGCAAGCGCCACAATCGATGCATTCCACGGGATTGATATAGAGCATGGTTTCGCTCTGGTGGGTCGGCTCATCCTTGCGCGGGTGGATGCAGTCCACCGGACACACATCGACACACGCCGTGTCTTTGGTGTTGATGCAAGGTTCGGCAATCACATAAGCCATGCAAACTCTCCTTTGCTTCAGGTAGCAGGCCGGGGTTAGCTTACGAAACGCAACCGGCGGTAGTCCAAATAAAATTAGCGCTGCCGAGTAAAAGCAGCATCAAATCCATTCTACGCGGTACTCCCTGGATTCTCAACCAGCCAGGAAAGGCTAGAATGTGAGGGAGAGGGAACCACATGAAGCTCAGATTCGCACTGGCAGGACTGCTGGTGATCGTAGGTTTGGCGCTGGCGGTGGCACAAACGCCCGCCCCGAAGGACCCGGAATTGATCGACACCCAGGGTTATCAGAAACTGCTCCAGCAATACAAAGGCAAACCTCTTCTGGTCACTTTCTGGGCCACCTGGTGTGAGCCTTGCCGCGACGAATATCCGATGCTGAACGAACTGGCCAAGCAGTACGCCCCGCAAGGCCTGAAAGTCGTGGGCGTCAGCCTCGACCAGGACGGCGATCTCATCCTAATGCGGCGCTTCCTCGCGCGCTACAAGCCCATCTTCCCCAACTATCGGAAGAAAAAGGGTGAAGAGGACGCTTTCGTCCAAGCCGTCTTGCCCGGATGGAACGGCTCGATTCCAGCCTCCGTTTTCTATGCGAAAGACGGCCAGCAGATCGGCCACTTTGTCGGCGCCGGCGACCACGACACCTACGAGGCAGCCATCAAGATGCTGCTCTCCAAGTAGCGGGTCGTTGGAAATAATCCTAGAGACGCGCACGGCTCGGTGGGCTTTGGATACGATCTTAGACTTGTCATTCCGAACCCCGTTCGCCTTTTGAACGGGGTGAGGAATCTGCTTTTTCTTCGATGCTCACGAAAAGCAGATCCCTCGCCTCGCTCGGGATGACAACTCGTCGGGACCTTTTTGCAACCTGTTCCTATTTGCCAAGGAGATTTCCATGCTTGATTTGAAGGGAAATAAAATCACTTATTTCGGGCATAGCACTTTCGGCTTGACCACGCCCGGCGGCCAGTTCGCAATTATCGATCCCTTTATAATGTCCAATCCCCGCTGCCCGGAAAATCTGAAAAAGCTCGCCAAACTGGACGCCATTTTCATCACCCATGGCCACGCGGATCATATTGGCGACCTGCTTCCAATCGCCAAGCAATTCAAACCCAAGATTGTCGCTACGTTTGAAACTTATCTTTGGCTGGAGTCCAAGAAAACCGGAGCGCAGTGCCTTCCCGGCAATAAAGGCGGTTCACAGAAAGTCGGTGATTTCGAGATCACCATGACCAACGCCTTCCACTCGAACTCCATCGAGGATAACGGCGAGCGCATCTACGGCGGCGAGGCGGGTGGTTACATCGTGAAGCTCCCGGGTGGCGTGACGCTCTATCACGCGGGAGACACAGCGGTCTTCGGCGACATGAAACTCCTCGGCGAAATTTATAAGCCCGAAATTGCGATGCTGCCGATCGGCGACGTCTTCACCATGGGTCCCCGCGAAGCCGCCGTCGCCACTCGCCTACTGGGCGTCAAGCACGTCATCCCCATGCACTATGCCACCTTCCCCATGCTGACCGGCACGCCCGAAGCCTTGCGCACGCAAGCGAAAGATATTGCTGGGCTCACGGTGCACGCGATGAATCCAGGGGAATCTCTGGGTTGAAGATCGAAGGTATTGAAGGGTGAGGAGCGCCGCGCTCCTCTCTATCTACGACCGCAGGAAGTTGCGCAGGAAGAACATCAGATTCGCGGGGCGCTCCGCCAGCCGCCGCATCACATAGGGAAACCAGTCGCGGCCATACGGAATGTAGATGCGCAGGCGATAGCCGTCGCGCACCAGTTGGCGCTGCAGGTCAGTGCGGATTCCGTACAACATCTGAAATTCAAAATCATCCTTGGAAATCTGCTTTTCCGCGGCCCAGCGAATGGTCGCCGCAATCATTCGCGGATCATGTGTTGCAATCCCATGATAAAACCCGCTTGGCAGCAGCATGCGCATCAGGCGAATGTAGTTGCCGTCCACGTCGGCCTTCCGCGGATAAGCGACCTCCACGTCCTCTTTGTACGCGCCCTTGCACAGGCGGATCCGACAGCCAACGGAGAGCAGGTCGTTGACATCGCTCTCGCTGCGGTAGAGATACGACTGGATCACGGTGCCAATGGTCGGTGTTTGGGCGCGCACGCGTTTCACCAGGTCCACGGTGCGTTGCGTGTACGCGGAGCCTTCCATGTCAATGCGCAGAAAGCTGTCGTACGCCGCTGCCCGCTCGGCGATGGAAAGCACCAGACCTTCGCAGAATTCAGCGGAAAGGTCCAATCCCAGTTGGGTCAGTTTGCAGGAAACGTTGGCATGCAGCCGTTCCTGGGCGATACGGTCAAAAATCTCCAGGTAGGCGTCCCGCGCCTTCTGCGCACCGGCGGTGGTGCTGACATTTTCCCCCAGGTAGTCGAGGGTCGCGTGCATTCCAGCGTCATTACAGGCGCGCGCCACCTGCAACGCCTCTTCGAGGGTTTCGCCGGCAACAAAGCGGTGAGACATCCGGCGCGTCGTGGCGTTGGTGGTAACCCAGTGGGCGAAACTTTTGCTTTCGGAAAACTTCAGAAGGATCGAACGCAACATGGACCATTCGATTATGCCCGGAGTTGCGCCGGGAGGCCAGTCGCGCGCTAGTCTTTGTGCTCTTCCAGGAACTTTTCCGCGTCCAGCGCCGCCATGCAACCGGAACCCGCCGCGGTTACCGCTTGCCGGTAACGGTGATCCTGAACGTCGCCCGCCACAAACACGCCCGGGACATTCGTCAGGCTTCCGTGGCGCGGAATTATGTAGCCGTTCTCGTCCGTTTCCAGCTTGCCGCGAAACGCCGTGGAATTCGGGTTGTGGCCGATCGCAACGAAAATGCCGTGTAGTTCGATTTCCCGCTTCTCGCCGTTTTTGGCGTGTTTCAGGCGCACCCCGGTAACCACTTTTTCCGGCGACAGAATTTCATCCACCACATACGGTGTGACGAACTCTATCTTCTCGTTCGCCCGCGCCCGGTCAATCATGATTTTCGACGCGCGGAACTCATCTCTCCGGTGAATCAAGTAAACCCGGCTCGCATAACGCGAAAGGAAGTTCGCCTCTTCCATCGCCGAGTCGCCGCCGCCGACAACCGCAAGCGGCTTGCCGCGGAAGAAATACCCGTCGCAGGTCGCGCAAGTAGACAGACCTCGCCCAATCAGTTCTTTTTCTCCCGGCAACCCCAGCAGTCGCGCCGACGCGCCCGCTGCCACGATCACCGAGCGAGATTCGTAAGTTTCCTTCCCCGCAAGGATTTTGAACGGGCGCTTCGTCAAATCGACTTCCGTCACCGCTCCGGCCTTGAACTCCGCGCCGAATCGCTGCGCCTGTTTGCGCATGTTTTCGATCAGTTCCGGCCCCATGATTCCATCGGGGAAGCCCGGATAATTCTCCACGTGCGTGGTCAGCGAAAGCTGCCCGCCCGGCTCATGGCCGTCCAAAACGAGGGGCTTCAGATTGGCTCGCGCCGAGTATATCGCGGCGGTCAGGCCGGCACATCCACTGCCGATGATTACCACATTGTGCATTAGAAAAAGCTCCACTAGTTAGATTCGGAAAGCCAGCCTGAAGGTACAAGGCGAAGATTGTAGCATTGCCGCCGTTGGAAGTCGGTGCGCCAAGAGGTTACCGAAGTCGCCTATCCTAACTGTGGCGTTCTCTGCGCTATGGCGGCGTGATTTGGTGGCGAAATACCAGAGAAACAGCCAATTTGGCGACGCGTCTAAGTTGCACAGGGCTAGACGCACCATCACGACTCTTTTAGAGTGGAAACGCGCTCGAAAGTTACATAGATGAGGAGATTGCATGGACCCGCGTTATCCCGTTGGAAAATTTGCAATGCCGACCGGCATTACCCCCGCTCTGCGCCAGGCCGCGATTGAAGATATTGCCTGCGCTCCGCCGAAGGTCCGCGCTGCCATCGCAGGACTCACGGACGCACAACTCGAAACTCCTTATCGCGAAGGGGGCTGGACCGTGCGCCAGGTGGTTCACCACATCGCCGACAGCCACATGAACGCCTACGTGCGTCTGCGCCTTGCTCTCACCGAAACCGAGCCCACCATCAAGGCGTACCAGGAGGCCGACTGGGCCCGGCTGGAAGATGCACAACACGCGCCGGTCGAAATTTCCCTCAAGCTTCTGGAACCTCTCCACGACCGCTGGGTTCGTCTCTTGCGAAGCGTCACGCCGGAGCAATATGCCCGGCCGCTCCGTCATTCCGAATCCGGCTTGAAAAATGTCGACTGGTTGCTCTTTCTTTATGCGTGGCATGGCCGCCATCACACTGCGCACATCACCGAACTTCGCAAACAAAAGGGCTGGAATTAATTCCTTCACCGGCGCGGCGAGTCCGGCCGCACCGATTGCAACCGCTCCAGAATTTCCTGTTTAAATTTGGGATCGTTCAGCAATTCCGTCGCGAGTCGCCGTGATTGCTTTGCTTTCTCGAATAACAGTAACATACGACGTACACCAAAAAGGAGAGCACATGGCGCGACCCGCTGGAACTTACGCAATTTTTGAAACTTCAATGGGCAACATCGTTTGCCGCCTGTTTGAAAAGGAAGCACCGAAGACCGTTGAAAACTTTATCGGCCTCACCGAAGGCACCAAGGAATTCAAGGACTCTATCAGCGGCAAAAAGGAAAAGCGGCCCTATTACGACGGCCTTACCTTTCACCGCGTGATTCCGCAATTTATGATTCAGGGCGGCTGCCCGCAGGGTGACGGCCGCGGCGGCCCGGGCTACAACTTCGCCGACGAATTCCACCCGAGCCTGCGCCATTCCAAAGCCGGGAAACTTTCGATGGCCAACGCCGGCCCGAATACCAACGGCAGCCAGTTCTTCATCACCGTGGCGGCCACACCCCACCTCGATAACCGCCACTCCATCTTTGGCGAAGTCGTCGAAGGCCAGGACATCGCCAACAAAATTTCCGAAACCGCGCGTGACGGCATGGACCGCCCGCGCGTCCCCGTCACCATGAAAATCCGCATCGAACGCGTTCCCTAAAGCCTGAGGTTGCATGCTCTCGCCCGCGCGCCTCACGCAACTGCTGACGGAATTCATCTTCCTGCTTCTGGGCGCGCTGGTGATGTGGCTCGCCGCCAACGGACGAATCTATTTCGATCGCCACGGTGTGGCTTGGCTGGTCCTCAGCGTGGCGCTGATTGCGTGGGGTCTGCTGGCATTGGCCAAGCCCGGCCAATTCTGGGCCAAATGGCAAAAATGGAATCGTGGAGGCTCGCTCGTCCTGCTCGGGGTGGTGATGTTCTCCATCTCCCGCGTCCCATTTGATTGGGTTGTAAAACTCCTCGCCGCAGCCGGCCTGATCCTCCTCGTGCGCGGCATCGTCGGCTCCTTCCTCATTTTGCGGCAACGCTAGCTTCCCTTCAGCTATAATGCCGGGCATTCAACGCTTCCGTCCGCCTGGGGAAAACCTGCCTGCGAACGGCTGCATTCCGCTCGCATCTTCGAAGAGGAGACCTATCGTGTTCAAAGAATTCAAGGAATTCGCAATGCGTGGTAGTGTCTTGGATCTGGCTGTTGGCGTCGTCATCGGCGCAGCCTTCGGAAAAATCGTTGCTTCTCTGGTGGACGACATGCTCATGCCGCCCCTCGGCCAGCTTCTCGGAAAAGTGGACTTTTCCGGCCTGTTCATCAACCTGAGCGGAACCCACTTCGATACGCTCAAGGCGGCAAAGGACGCCGGCAAGGCTACACTCAATTACGGCAATTTCATCAACACCGTCATCAACTTCCTGATCGTGGCCTTCACTATTTTCGTGGTCGTGCGCATCGTCAATCGCTGGATGCCCAAGGCTCCGGCGCCGGTCACCACAAAAGATTGCCCGCAATGCGCCATGGCCATTCCCTTAGCCGCGAAAAAATGCGGCCACTGCACCAGCGCCGTCTGAATGCATCTCATGAATAGAGGGCGGGTCTTTGCGAAGCATGCTTCAGGGGCTAAAGCCCATATTCTCTATCCCTTTTCCGTCGGGGCTAAAGCCCCGACCTCTTAAGGAACCATTGTGAGATAGGTTCGAGTCAAGGAACGTCTCACGGAACGGCAATCACACGGACGGCGACTAGGGAGATACGGCCGCGCAGAGCGCGGAAAAATGTCGGCGCGCCGACATTTAAAGTAAAACTTGAAGCTTATTCTGTTTGGTTAACGGAATATCGGAAAGCAATTTCAAGTTAGGGAAAGAAAAGCGGTTAGGCGCCCAGAGTTCGAATGATTATGGGGACAGGTCTCCTTCGAACGTCTCGTTATGAGAAAGACATATTAAATCGCCGGGGGCTTTTTCTTGACGTTGGATTCCAGGTGCGCCTTCAGCCTGGCCATCAAGGCTTCTTCCTGGCCGTCGTCGAGTTCTTTCATCACTTCTTCCAGCGCAAAATGCACCACGTCGTGGTGGTGCAATTCCAGCGGCGCCGCGGACTCGCTGAACCGCAGCCACAGGCGGTGCAGGAGGTTCACCTCATTGGCGGTCAGGTTCGGCGCGTGCGGCCCAAGGACTTTGTAGACCTTGTCGCCGTTCGCCATGTGAATTTCCAGGTTAAACTGCGGCTTTGGATCGCCCAGTTTTTCCCACGCATCGCCAAGATGCCGCGCCTGCTCCTCCGTGGACTCCTTCGGTGAATGCCCCAGCACAATTGTGCTCGATTGAAGCGAGGTCGCGGCGCTCAGAATCGCGTCCCATATCTCGTTCGCCGCCACCACCGCCAGCCGGATTGTTTTCCCGCGCTTTTCCGCAATTGAAAGCGCCTGCGAAAACAACTGCTGCTCAATGCTGCCGAATAACTGCTCGGCTTCCAGGTCGTACTCGCCCGAAGCCGCTCGCCGCAGCAAGCGCACGTGCAGCACCACAACGTCGCGGCGGCCCGGCTTCACCCGGTCCAGCACATTGCCCAGGTGATACAGCGAGTGGATATTGCTGACCGGCACAAGAATATTTCCCGGCCGCGCGCCCACCGATTCCGGAGTGAGAATTCCCTCGGTCGCCAGGTGGAACTGGTCCATCTCCACGTGTGCCGTGTTGCCGCGCGCGTGGTGTGTGAATTTTTCCGAGATTGTGAACACAATAAAAAGGAAAATGGAGAAAGTGACGCCGGCGATGGTCGCTTCCTTCTTGGTGAACAGGTTGATTACCGCGATGCCCAGAAGCACCAGGGTGATCAGGCTCAGCCCCAGCGGTATTTCCACGCCGAACACACGGAAATTGAGCGGCACTCGATACTCGCGGTCGCCCGGATGCGTATACCGCAGCACCAGCACCGCCAGTCCCTTCATCGCGAAACTCCAGATCACGCCAAAGGCGTACAGGTTCGCGAGGAAGGTCACGTCGCCCCGGCTGATGATAATCGTCAGAATCTGCAGCCCGGCGATGATCCAGATAATCCGGTAGGTGGTACCGAACCGCCGGTGCGGCTGCCGGAACCAGTCCGCCAACACGCCATCTTCCGACACGCGGTTCAATACGCCGTTGGAGCCGACAATCGCGGTATTCACCGCGCCGGCCAGAATCAACGTGCCCACCACCACCACGAAGCCGTGAAAAATCAGTCGGAGGATATATGGCCCCTCCAAGTTCATCGCCAGGCCGCCGATCAGATTCTCCAGAAAATGCTGCCGCTGATCGTCCGGGATGAGCATCACCGCAAAAAAGGAAACCAGGGAGGTGAACACCAGGCTGTAAATGAAAATCACCAGCCCGGTCTTCTTCAGGTTGGGAAGTTTCGGATGCTCGATTTCGCGGTACACCTGCGCTAGCGACTCTTCTCCGCTCATGGCCAGGACCGAATGCCCCAATCCGACGAAGATGGCGATCAGCGCGGCAAAATGCGCGAACTTCACGCCATAGAGCCAGCCCATGGCGTTGGGTTCCAGCTTTAAATTATGTGGGGTCGGAAAGGGCGGCAGCGCCGGATGCCGCACCAGCGTGGTGTAAACGCACCAGGAAATCAGAATCACGACCATGACGGTCGTAATCTGCATGATGCGCATGGCCTTCTGGCTGGATTCGTGTACGCCCTTGATGTTGTACCACCAGAAATAAAGAGTGCACAAAATGGCAAAAAAAGCGGCGCCAAAGTTTGGCGCCACATGAATTCCCAGGTGGATGTAGTCGGAGGTTTCGTTAATCAAGCCGACGATGTATTGTCCCGCGGACACGCCGCTGATCGGGCCGGTAAGGATATAGTCGAACATCAGCGCCGAGACACTGAATTTTGCCAGGGTGCCGCCCAGCGCTTCCTTCACTACCCGGTACACGCCGCCGCGCACGAACATGCTGCAGCTTTCCACGTAGATCGCGCGGACCGAGTAGGAAAACAGCATGATGCCGAGGATGAACCAGGGGGCGGCCTTGCCGATGTAGCCCTCGGCCTCGCCTCCGGCGTAGTACGCCGACGAAGCAAGGTCGTTGAGTACGATGGCGGCCGCGCGCCAGAAGGATATGAAGCTTAACAGCGCCGTGGTCGCTACTAAGACGCGCGGAATACCGCTGCTCTGGCTGCCTTTGGCAGCCGGGCTTTGGGGAGTGCTGCTCATTTACGGGTAGTTAGACCTGCAGATTCCAATGCTCCCATTTTTCGAGAGACAAGTCCAGCGAACGCGCGGCACGTCTAAACGATTTTTTGCTGGGTTTTTTCCGGAGTTTCGCGAAAGGCGCGCCCGCATTCTTCGCACGGGCAGAGCGTCCGCAGGTAATCGTAGCTGAAGATTCCAGTGGAGTGCCCGTCCGTGAAACTGATCTGGACGGCGTAGTTTCCCACCTGGGTGGCCCCTTGCGCGCGCGGTTTTGGCTTGTACATTGGCAGGAGGGGCGACGAAAGCAGATTCGCGGAGGGCATCGCCTCCTTCTTCCCGCGCTCATCGTTGCAGGTCGCACACGGGCACTGCTCCCGCAGGTACGCAAACTCAAAATGGCTGGAATGGCCATCGGCCCAAGTGATGTCCACACCCGCGCCGGTCTTTACGTGGATTTTTACGGCGGTCGGCTTCTTACGCTGGTCAATGGGTGTTGGCATGAAAAGAAAGTCTTTCGGAAATATTTGGATTTTGTGGCTTGCGACCGCGAGCTAACTCAGAACCGGAGCTTTACTCTATTCTGCGGTCCTCAGCCGCCCGTTCCTTTCTTGTGATCGCAGCACTCGCCGGGAGGAATCGGATTTCCGTGTGGGCACGTCGTCGGGTGGCCCAGGAACGAACAGATTTTCTGGTCCAGCTCCGGACTGATAATGTGCTCGAACTTGCAGGCCTCACTGTGTACTTCCTGATCTTCGATGCGGAAGGTGTCCTTGAAGAGACGCTCGGCCAGGCGGTGGCGCCGCACCACATCCCGCGCACGCTGCGTTCCTGTTTGCGTGAGGTGCACATCGCCGTTCTGCAATTCGATCAAGCGCAAATCCGACATGCGCGTGAGCAAGCGCGAAACCGGCTCGGCTGCGATCACCGGAAGCTGGCCCGCGGGCCCTTCGGAGCGAAGCATCTCCTTCCGCGCAGGCTTGCCGTCTTCGCCGCAAATCCAGATCTGCTCGAGCAGGTGATCGAAGCGAATTTCGTCGTCGCTCGAAACGGGCGTGCAGCAATCGGCGGTATTCGCGAGCGGGCAGGCCATCGGATGATTCGGACCGTGCAGCGCAGTGTCAAAAGAAAGATGCCCGTGGGCCAGTTCGATGCGGCGGTCGGCTTGCTGGGCGATCTCCGGATCGTGCGTCACCATCAGAATCGTGTGCCCCGCGCTGTGCAGTTCGCGAAATAGCCCAAGCACAATCTCTTCATTCGCTTCGTCCAGGTTGCCCGTCGGCTCATCGGCCAGAATTAACTTCGGCTGGTTGATCAGCGCCCGCGCAATCGCCACGCGCTGCTGCTCACCGCCGGAAAGCTGCGACGGCAGTTGCGTCAGCCGGTGGCCCAGCCCCACCCGCTTCAGCGCTTCCGCGGCCTGCCCTTCATCCGTGACGCTGTGAAAATACTGGGCCAGCATTACGTTTTCCAGCGCGCTCAAATACGGCACCAGGTGGAACTGCTGAAATACGAAACCAATTTTTTCCGCCCGGTAGCGCACCAGATCGTTCTCGGAAAGTTTGGCCAGGTCCACGCCACCCACGATGACGTGGCCCGACGTCAGCGTATCCAGTCCGCCCAGAATATTGATTAGCGTGGTTTTCCCGGAGCCGGAAGGCCCCATCAACGCTACCCATTCGCCCGCCTGAATGTGGAAGGAGATGCCGTTCAACGCGCGCAGCGTCCCATACTCCTTCACCAGCGATTCAATGCGCACTTGCGCGTTCACGCTTCACCTCGAAACACACTTGCAGGCCGTACGCTCGCCAATCTGCGCAGGGGGAATGCGCTGGCAATGGAAACGATGACGGTGATGCCTACTGAAACAGGATACACAATCCAACGAGGCTGCGCAGCCACGCCAAACACCGTTTTCCCCAGCCAGATGGAGCCCAGAATGCCAAACGCCGAACCAATCACCCCGCCCACAATGCCCATCAGAATCGCTTCCGCCAGGAACAGCCGTACCACGCGCCGCACGCTACCCCCGATCGCTTTCATCAACCCGACATCATTCTTGCGTTCGATAGCTACGTTGCTCATTCCCGCCATCACGCAAAGCGAAGTCAGAAGCAATACGATGATCACCGTGGTCGTAAGCAGCCCGCTGATGCGGTTGTAGAGCTTTCCCTCCGCCTCGGCCAATTGCTTGATGCCGTGCACGTCCGCACCCGGCAGCCGTTGCGACAGCGCGGCAATGAAGCGCTGAATCGAATTCGGCGTGCCCGTCACGCTGAGCTGCACCAGGCTGATGCGCCCCGGCAAATCCGCCAGAGTCTGCGCCGTGGCAAGCCTGGTGAAAATCTGCGTGTCTTCGGCGCCGCCCGTGGCGACTACCGCGAACACCTTGCACGCCGCCTCCCTGCCCTGGTTGCGCAGGTGCAATGAATCGCCCGCATGAACTTTGAACTGTCCCGCCGCCTTGGCCCCGATCTCGCATGCCGCCCAATCTTTCTCCAAATCGGCGGAATACTCCGTGCGGCGCCCGGGCCGCACTTGCGTCAATCCTTGTCCTTCAGTGCCTGCAATCACGGCTGGTTGGTAATGGATTTCGCCGGCTTTCGCCACCTCGCCGATCACGTAAAGAAACGCCACCGCAGGCACGGGCTTTCCGGCATTTTCGGATGGCAAACCGCCAAGCAACCCTTGCTCCAGCGTGTTGCCGCCGGAATTTGCATTCGCGTCGCGCGGAACCGCGATCACATTCGCTCCCAGCGCGCGAAATTCCGTGGTCAGCCGCCGCTTGGCATCAATTTGCAAATTCAGCAAAGCCGCGGTAATCGCCGCTCCCGCTCCCAGCGCCAGTAGAATCACAAATAGCCGGCCGTAATTCGCGGTGAGCAGTCTCCGCACGATGCGCCAGAACATCGTAGTGTCCCCCATCACTCGCCTCTCAGGATGGGCGCTGGGTCATACCGCGAAGCACGGCGCAGGGGATAAGCGCTTCCGAGCAGGGTGATGAGTGACGCAAGCATCAACACAATGAACAGCAGAAAAAGCTTCGGCTCCGGCGTGAATCCAAAGATCTTTTCACCCAGCAAGCGCGCCAGCAGGATTCCCACCGCGTATCCAATCCCGCCGCCGACAAATGCCACAAGCAATTGCTCCGCCGCCAACAGCACCCCAACCAGCCCAGAGCCCGCTCCCAGCGCCTTCATCAATCCAATTTCCGAGCGCCGCTCGATCACCGAAGCGGCCGCCGATGCCCCCACGGCCAGTGCCGCCGCCAGCAGCGACGCCAAAGTCACCAGCCACAGCAGCGTGCGCACGCGGGTCAGAATCGTTCCTTCGCCCTCCGCCACGCGGCGAATCACGCGCACGTCCGTCCCTTTCAATTCTTGGCTGATTTGCAAAGCGATCGCCGAAATATACGGGGAGCAGTACCAGCGGTCGAACTCCGCCGGGGTCATGGTCTTCGGATCCTTGCGTCCAAACGCATCTTCCGGTTTCGTCAACGCGCTCACGTACAGCCGCCGGTACTGTCCGGGCTTGGCCGCCAATTTCTGCGCGAGTTCAAGGGGCGCGATGATGGCGTCGTCCTCCGGGCCTCCACTGTCGAGAATTCCTACTACGTTCAGCCACGGGCCGCCATTACCGTCCAGCTTGTAGGTGTAGAAGCCCTTGGATCCATCTCGTGTAAACCCCATTTTCCGGGCGAGATTCTTACCCACTACGCACTCGTTTTTGCCCTCGGCAAACCAACGCCCGTCAACGTGCCACCACGGATTCGTCTTTTCAATACCAGTTTGATAGGTAGTGCCGTCTGGAATCGGCACGGAATGATTTACCCAGGTGCCGATGACCGTGACGGGCAGCCAGCGGCTGGTATTCGGAATATTGTCCCGGTCCACCGTCGATACTTTGACCTGAGCCTCCATAATCGGCGCGAACGCCATGATGTTGTAGCGCCAGAAAATCGTTTTCAGTTTTCCGAGGTCTGCTTCCGGAAGGTAGGCGCCCGCATTCGCGGGGCGATAATCCACGCCCCCAATCTCCAGCGGCAGCGAGTCCGCCTGCGGAGTCACCAGCAAATTCGCGCCCAGGTTACGAAACTCTTGTGCCAGCCGGTCGCCCACGCCCAGTGACACGGTCAGCGCGGCGGTTGCCACAGCCATCCCCAAGGCCAGCGCGGCCAGGGTCAGCATTTTGCGTTTTGGCCGGCGCGTGAAAGAGTCGGCTACGAGTCGAAGGAACATTGATGCGGATTGGTGAGCGCGCCAAATCTCCTATCGCGGAATCTCTTCCGCAGCTTTGGTGACCGACGAAACGTCGATAACCACATCGTCGCCATTTACTTGCGACGTAAATCCGATTGGATTGCATCCTCCCTTTTGCCCGATTGAAGGAATATAGATCGCCGACGCGCAGTGCCGGCAGATCACATTCTGCCCATCCTGGCGATACCCCTCGGCCCCGCAGATCAGGCAGGCATCCAGCGCCGTTCCATAACCGTTGGGCTTCTTGATGACCATAAATCGGATGGTCGTCCCGTTGCTGTTCAGTGTGAAGAGATGCAAATTCCCATCCTGCACTTCCGCGACGGGAATCTTCACGATTCCATTCACCGCTTCCACCGCCCTTGCTTGCGGCGGCGCGGAATTCACCTTCGCATAAATAAAATCCGCCGTCAGGGCCAGGATCACCGCAAGACTCATGCTCGCCGCCGCGATCATCCAGCGGCGCTGCCTCCGATTTTGCGATTCAATCAAGCGGCGTTCCGCGTCATTTGTCACAGCGGTGGCCGCCTTGTTGTGCGAAGCCGCCTGCCATTCACGGACAATCATCAGGGCGGCGGCTCCAAACACAAAAACAAAGAAGAAAAGCTCGTTGGCCACAATTGGACCCAGCACCGCCATCTCCGTTTTACTGGATGGCAGCCATTGCGCCTCGCTCAATTCGTGCAGCCCGGTCACCGCCAGTTGCACCGCCACAAGCATCAGGATCCAACTGGTCACCGCAAAGAACCGGTGCAGCGGCACTTTCAGCGTGCCCTTGAAAAAGAACAGCCCCACCGCCACCGCCGCCCCAATTCCGGCGATCGTTCCGATCCAGGTCTGCAATCCTTCCGTCGAAAGTTCAACCGCGCGCAGAATCAGCGCCAACTCCGCTCCCTCTCTCACCACCATCAGAAAAACAAATAGCCCCAGGCCCCAGCCCGCCGCGGAGCCCGCCCGCGAAGCGTACGATTCCACCTTCTCTTCAATCTCTTTTTTCAGATGCCGCGCAATGCGGTTCATCCAGACAATCATGGTGACCACAAAAAATGCCGCCACGAGCAACAGCAGTCCTTCAAAACCGTCTTCGCTAATGTTGAAACGCTCCAGTGCGATGGCTACGCCGAGGCTCAGCGCCACCGCAGCCGCCACACCTCCCCAAACAAAGCGGACCAGATGAGTCCGGTTTGTACGTGAAAGATAAACAAGGATAATCCCAACGATCAGGGAAGCTTCGACACCCTCGCGCAGGGCAATAAGGAAGGCAGAAAGCACGATCCCTCACTCCAGTTGAAAATGATTTGCAACAACGATTCCAGTCTAACTCCTCCCTCTCCACCCCGTCAAGTGCACACGCCTTTTCCTTCGACACGGTAGAATAGTGGCTTGCGTCTATCTATTAGAATGAGAAGATCGCCCTTTACCGCCATCACCGCCGTGCTCCTCTCATGGGTTCTTGTCTGCCCGGCGCTCCCGGCGCAGGACCCGCAGGCCCCCACCGCGAAGCGTGACGCCGAGCGCTCCTTTGTGAAGCCCGATCCCAAGCACGCCAAGAAACTTGTGGAGCAGGCCACAAAAGAAGAAGCCGCAGGAGATTATGTTCGTGCTCTGAGCGATTACGAAGAGGCCGCTCGCTACGCCCCGTTTGATGTGACCATCGTGGGCAAAGGCACGGTCCTCCGCTCGCGTCTATTGCGCGAGCATCTGGACGGTGCCGAGCGTCTGGCCGTGGAAGGCAATATTGATGGCGCCACGCAGCAGCTTGCCGCCGCGTTGGAGATTGATCCCGGCAACCCCGCGATTCTCGAGCGGCTGCAGCAGATAGGCTCCATGAAAGAGAGCCCCACTGGCGAGCGGCGCGCCGAACCGCCCGAGGGCTTACCCCAGCTCGCTCCGGAAAAGACCAACAAGAGCTTCAATCTTCAGACCGACCTGAAATCCGCTTACGATCAGGTCGCTCAGGCCTTTGGCGTTAAGGCTTCATTTGATCCTGATTTACAGGCGCGCTCCACGCGCCTGCACCTCCAGGACGTCGACTTTTACACCGCGATGAAAGTCCTGGGCATGGAAACGGGCACCTTCTGGAATGCGGTGGACTCCAAACAATTTTTTGTCGCGGCCGACACCGCCGAGAAACGGCGCTTGTTCGATCCCGAAATTGAACAAACTATCCCCTTAGCCTCCTCGGCAACTTCCACGGAAGTCGGTGAAGTGGTTCGCGCCATCCGTGACCTTACCGGCATCACGCACGTCAATCAATCCAACTCGAATCATTCCATTACCGTCCGCGGAACCGTACAACGCGTGCATCTTGCCGAAGAAATCGTCCGCAATCTCGAACACGGCCCGGGAGAGGTGCTTCTCGAAATCGATCTTCTGGAAGTGGATCGCACGAATGCCAGCACCCTCGGACTGACGCCGCCCACAAGTCAGAGGCTCGTTCCGGTCCCGGCGAATCTGGCGAACTCCCTGCGTTCCGCTCCCGATTTAACTTCGTTGTTGACGCTTCTGGCCCAGGTTTTCGGCGGCCCCGCGGGCGCACTTGCGGCAGGCGGCATTTCCAGC
>Ga0210399_10001301_pt1 | contig 19478 bp, 15 predicted proteins | sample IncBWC14MmetaG_FD_150865 | JGI IMG/M metagenome (GOLD analysis project Ga0210399, IMG submission 150865) | Forest soil microbial communities from Barre Woods Harvard Forest LTER site, Petersham, Massachusetts, United States - Inc-BW-C-14-M | ecosystem: Environmental > Terrestrial > Soil >...
ATCCAGGCATCCCCCCCGAATTCGCACGCGCCGGCCCACCTTGATGAAGGGGTACAGCGAACTGCTGACGTTTTCGGCGAGCAGCGTCTGTATATCTTCGATTTCCTTGTCTGGAATCGGAGCACCCACGCCGTGAGAACCAACAATGCTGAGGACACCCGGGGTTTGTAGCGCTGGAAGACGCATCTGGGGGGCTAGGCGGGCGAACGCATAGCAAGGAAAAAGCGGCAGCTCAATAACTTTACGCCTGTCGCTCCAGCGGTGTATCTGGGTGACGAGCGGCAGAAAGGTAGTAACGCCCTTCTCTTGGAGTTGCTTTGCCACTTTCTTCTCGTGGCGAGCACGCGTCTGAACGGCATACCAGTAGGTCGGCTCGAATAAAGGAGCGAGGGGGAGCATCGCCGAAGGCGTGCGGCTAAGTTGTTGGAGGCTATTCACAGCTTCGCCCTCTGAGTCACATTCCCGCGACTTCCCCTTTGGGTCTTGTCGCTAGAGTGCCTGACTGAAATCGTTGTTTCTGACCACCACCGCACGTCAAATGTTGCGGTAAATAGTTTCCGGAATCGGAAAAGTCCGATTGTTCAAAACCGCGCCGAGCAGCCGTACATTTGCGAATTCCAGGCTCTCTTTGGCCTTGCGCGCGACCTCGCGGTGGGTCAAATTCGCCTCGACGACTAAGATGACACCGTCGACGAACGGCCCCAGTTGGGTCGCGGTTCCGTCTAGGACCACTGGCGGCACATTAATGAGCACATAATCAAATTCCTTGCGCAATTCCGCCAACCGTGTCTTCAAACGGTCCGAACTCAAGAGACTCGGTGAGTCAGTTGCGAAAGATCCGCATGAAAGCAGCCAGAGATTATCGGGACGAAGCTGCAGCGTGAAGTCGCGAATCGTGCCTGCCTGGTTTAAGGCGTCGGTGAGACCATGATGATTGGTGACGCCAAAGAACCGGTGCAGCGAGGGCGACCGCAGGTTCGCGTCCACTAGGCACACCGATCCTGAGACATTCCTTGCTAGAGTTTTCGCCGTGTCGGCGCAAATTCGGCTGCATCCCCCGAGGTCGACGCCTGCGAACACAACGGCGTGCGGACACTCTCCGACGCGCAGCAAAAAGACGCGTTCTACCAGTTTCAGCGATTCTTCCCGGGCCATCTGGTCAAGATCCAAACCAGTGCCGTTCCGGTGACCATTTCCGGTGACGTCGTCCACCGAAAACACGGTCATTAATTCAGGCGTGGGAGCAATCTTCCGTTCCATCCCTGCCTGCTGCATCAACTCAAAGTTTTTGCTCATGGCTTCTCCGCCCCTGCGTCTCGAGCATCGAGGGCTTGCTCGAACGCGGGATAAACATCTCCCGAAACTCCCTTGACCAAAGGTATGCGAATTTCTTGACCAGGTTTGACGTGATCAGGATCAATCAACCAGGGATTGAGGTCATGGATCTTCCTAATAATCTCACCGTTGTACTTACCGAAATTCTCGACGCTGATCCGATAGAGCGTCTGACCCGGGACTACAATGATCGAACGAAATGCTCCAGTTGCATTCTCCGCCGGCGTGGCTGACTGCGTTCCCACTTGATGGGACAGAGCGTGGATTCTGTGCTTGTAGGCTGCCTCCGCCTTGGGCCCGGTCGCAGAGAGAGTTGGATGAGCTGGGACAGCCAAGGCACCCGGCGAGGCGGTCGTTTGCGTCTCTCCTCTATTTGGGTGTATGACAGACCAACTTATTAGAGCGAATAAGAACGCGCTGACAACAGCGAGTCTTGGCAGCCGACCGCGGAAGAGGGATTCTCTCTCTACTTTGCGTGGAGTTTGCGAGACGCTGCGCTTCGGTTCTTCCTGTGATTTCGAGATGACAACCGTCTCTCGATTCAATGATCCGAGTTCCAGGTCGGCCAAGACATCGAGGATTATCTCCCGATCAATGGTCTTCCGCTTTAGCGCGCGTGCGAGTGACATGGCATTAAAGCAAATGTTGTTGATGTTGCGAGGAATACCTTCGCTGTGTTCAGCAATCAGTAGTCGCGCGCCGCCAGTGAACAGGGACGGGCCTTGGTACCCCGCGACGCAGAGCCGATGATCGATGTAAGCGTTGGTTTCCTCGGGAGTGAAGGGCTCGATCCGAATAACCAGGGAAATCCGCTGGCGGAGCTGTGCCATTGAGGGTTTGGCCAGCCGCTCTGCAAGCTGCGGCTGTCCCGCTATGACGATGTGCATCAGTTTCATCCACGGCGTCTCGAAATTCGACAGGAGCCGCACGGATTCGAGGACCTTTTCTTCCAAGTTTTGCGCCTCGTCAATCACAAGAACGAAGCGCCGGCCCGCACGCATTTCCTCCGTCAAAAGCTGGTTCAGCATCTCGTGCATCGCTGGGAGATCCTTCCCCGACGCATCTAGGCCGAGATCGATGAGGATGTGGCGAACCAATTCGCGTGAGTCGCAGTCAGTCTGAAATACAAACGCCGTGCGCGCCTTGTTGCGCAGATGTTCGAGATATTGATAAAGCAGCGAAGTCTTTCCCATCCCCGGCTTGGCTATCAAAGCGAGGAAGCCTCGATTCGCTTCCGTGCCGTAGAGGAGCGAGGCGAGCGCCTCCCGATGCTTGGGCCCGAGGTACAGGAAGCGCGGGTCCGGCGTCACCCCGAATGGCTCCTCGATTAATCCGTAGTGTTCAAGGAACATCTGTTCTACCCTCTTTGCATCTTCGGCATCGCCGCCAGAACGGGCATCGCCAGCACCTTCTTGGTTTCATCCGCAGTCCGCAGTGTTGGGTCCATGTAGTCAGAGACAAACGCGGCTGCCGTGCTTACTACCGCGGCCAACAACGTGCCTAAAAGCACGAAATACCAGGGCGAATGCACAGGCAGTGCGGGAATCGTGGGAGCCTCTGCGATCGCCACGTTTAGGATGCGCTTGCTGTCCAGCGCATCTGAGATCCGTGCTTCCTCCCGTTTGTTAAGATAGAGGAGGAAGTTCCCCTCTTCGGTCTTGGTATTCCGAATCAGGTCTTCCTGCTCGAGCCCTTTCTGCCCGAGGTCGAGTGCCATCTGACGATAGAGTTGGACATTGCGGTCAGTTGCCGCAGCCCTCGCCAGTAAAGTCGCGACGTCCGCACGGGACTTGACGAGCTCCTCCGTCAACCAGAGATAGGCAGGGTTTGCATCGGTAGTGTCCTCGCGCAGCCGGGCACTTTTCGCTGCCTCAACCTGCGCGCGAGCCTTGGCAATTTGGCCTTCGAGATCCTTGAGCGGGCGATAGTCCGGATCGTAATGCGCCATCATATCGGTGTGCTTCAACTCCAAAGTGGCAAGCGTGCCCTCAAGAATCCCCAACACCTGACTGTTGTCGGAAGCCCTCTGCTGGGTGCTCAATCGTGCGGGGGTCACCTTCAGCTGCGCTTCAAGCTCGTCAATCCGGCGCTGAGTCTCGGCGATTCCGGTTTGAGTCGCCCGCAACGTCACGTCGAACTCACTCAGCTTCTGCAGTATCAGGTCACGCTCCACTACTGGGGAGGCAACTTTCTTCTCGCTGCCAAAACGGGCCAAGCGCGCCTCTGCCTGCTCAAGACTCTTCCGATATTGCTCGGTCTCCTGTTGGAAAAACTCGAATGCCCCAGGCGGGCGGTGGACAGCGAGATGCTTTTCCAAGTAAGAATCCGCCAGCGTGCTCAGCACGCGATACGCGAGCTGTGGGTCCGCCGCTTGATAGCTCACTTTGATCAGGTCCGTCTTTTTCACAGCCTCAACATCCAGGTTTTTCGCAAGCCCCTGCACTGCCTTGAAAACACGTGTTTCCGGGTCCTCCTTCGGCCGCACGGCAGACCAAACTAAATTCTTTTTCTTCTCCTGAAGCCCGGTAGCGAGGACCACCTTCTGCAAAAGGTCGTCACTCTGAAGCAACTCAACCTCAGAATTGATCTCTTCTTCGGTCACGGGCGGGGCGGCTTGGAGCGTCTGCGGGGAGGTTTCGCTGGTCACAACCGGGTCCACGCGCTCGCGCTTCACGAGTATCTGCATATGCGCCTGATACTGGTTCGTCAGGAGCAGGGCGGCGAGGACGCCGCCCAGGAAAACGCCCAAGAAGGAGAGAATCATCAGCCGTCGGTGACGGAACAGCGGTGCCAACACGTCCCGCAGGGTCGCTTCTGAATCTGCTTCGCCAAGCTTGATTGGAAGATTTAGTTTGCTCATAGCATATTTCTTTCGCTTTTTTGGATTTATGCTTGCATTCAAATTAGAAGAACGATGAACTTGGGTTAAAGTACAGGCCAGTTGTGTACGGTACGTATTTCTTGAAATTGGAGATAAAATTGACCGGAACGTAAATCATATCCCCTGGCTGCAGATGCACATCCTCGTTGACGTTTTTTCCACGCAGCATGTTCTTGAGACTGAGCTTCTTGACCTCAACCAATCCGGGCGAAACACGGTGGAAGAGAAAGACCTGCGTTTTGGCGTCAGCAGTAAAACTGCCGGCGATGGCGATCCCCTGCGACACAGTCGTGTCGTATCGCAGGTCATACTGGCCGGGCTTGCCAACTTGGCCTAAAACGAGGAAAACTGGCTTCTGAAAATCTTTTAGGTCCACATCAATAATGGGATCGCGCAGTATTTTCGAGTACGCTTTCTTCAGTGCTTCAATCACTTCCGGCACTGTCATTTCCTGAATGTAAACACTCCCGGCCCCTAACAAAGTGACGTACCCATCCGGTTCGATCGTAATCGTCTGATTGAATTCCGGGGAGAGCGGGAATGTGAGGACCAAGATGTCATCTCTCATCACTCGATATCGAGGATTTCGGTGTTCGAGAGTGGGGCGATCCGAATCCGCCTGCCCTGAGCCAAGCGGAAGCGCGGCCTGTGGTGGAGCGCTCGAGGCAACGGACGCCAGGCTCTTTTCCGGACTGTCCGACGACCTCGACGCGGCAACGGTGCCTGGATGAACTTGCACTTGCGTGTTCGGCTGTGCCGACTCTGTCTCCGGCGGATTTTGCCCAAAGCTCGGATAAGCCGACGTCACGAGCAGAAATGCGCCGGCAGTTAAAAGCAGTTTCGTGTTACTCATCACTCCTCCGCAACTCCAGCAGCTTTTTTACAGTATTAAACTGGGATTTTGTTTTGTCCGTAACGGGGGGGTACAACTTGAAACCGTCACTCAGGACCGCGAATCCGCCGGTAACCCCTTTTTCGCGCCTCGGCTCGACCCGCAGCACGCGCGCCTCTCCCTTGATCCGAGTGGTCGCCCTTGCTCCAGTGAGGGGTGGGAGAACGACCTCGAGCTGGATTATGGTTTCAACGGGGGGATAGGTCGCAGTGAAGATAAATACTCCCTCCAGGCCGATGTCGCGGGTGATTCCCTCTCCTTGCAAGCGACGCCGCTGTGAGCTTTCCCATGAAAATATCGCGGGAAAGTCCAAGCGGTAGCGAATGTGTTTTCTTCGTTCCACAGAATGAAATGACTGGCCGCCGTTCTGACCGGATTGAGTGCCCATGGTTCCCGCTTCACCTTGCAGAGTCTCGACGGTATAGAGTTTCGAAAAATGACACAAGATGCTAAAGGTAGTCTTCGGTGTACTTATGATTAGCTACGCTCTTGGTCGTACGTAATCTACTGTATTGGTCGTTACTAGGTGTTTTCTGCGGATGGCCGCGACAAACAACAGGGGAGGCGAAAAGCTCCGGTGTGGTATAGGTACGAAAGTCTCAAGCCAGATCGTACGGAAAGCCGTTAAGTATTTTCTCGTTGAAAGGGATGGATCTGTTTTGTCGTTACGCACTGGCAGTATGGGGAACTACAACTCCGCGAGCGGCACATGAGGGCCATTAAAACAGCCTCAATGTATCTCGCTGCTGGGTTTGGAGTTAGGAGAACCAACCACCCATTCAGAAGCATCGGTTTATTTTACCGGATCCAACCCAACGCTTTGATAAGCAAGCCCAGCGGCGGGCTGAAGTTGTTGCGTGCTTCTCAGGCAGTGCCCTTTGCTCATGACGCTTCCAAAGCATTCGTACAGTGAGTTGGGGTCATAACTTAGGTTCTGTCCTACGGCACAGAGCGTGATGGAATCGTCCGGAAGTCTAGATGACCAGGACACAGTGTATTAGCACGTTGTGGAAACACTTTTCTTAGTCGTGCCCGGAACGCCATCCTAGCCCTATGTGCCACCCCACCATCGCTTTGCGCTACTCTCTTAAGTCTTGTATTTATATATAGTTGCAGCGACATCCGAATCACGAAGCCCCCCGTTGGGTCTCGGCTCATTTGGCAGAATAATTGCCTTGATGTATGACGAGACAGTCGTCGAAACCTGTGACGTTTGGGCTTAGAACCAGGGCTGTTCAAATTAAGACACTATCGAAGCGGGATTCTATGTTGACTTCACGGCCCAGCCGCTTGAACAAACTGCACTTAGAACCAGCGCTGTCCGAATTAGGACACTACCAAAGACTATTGCAATCTGAAAAAGGACTCGCTAGCATGCTGGACTCCCCGCCATCCGCAGTGGAGATGTACCTTGTTCAGCCCTGACACCTTTTCGGTTCAAAGGATTCAGGTCCTCGTTGCCGACGCTGACCCGATGGGCAGCCAATTGATCGCCGGAGCTTTGAAACGCTGCCGAAATCAGTTTGATATCGTCGCTATGTCCAGCAATTCCTCCGACGCGATTCTAAAACTGAATGAACACAAGCCTGATGTAGCTGTCATCAGCGCCGAACTGCAAGACGGACCGCTGATGGGTTTCAAGGTCCTGAACGAACTGCGTGTCGCGCATTTCAAAACGGCGCCCGTCATGCTGCTTCGTGACTCCGAACGCGACTTGGTGATCGACGCTTTTCGGAGCGGAGCCCGAGGTGTCTTCTTGCGGGTGCAGTCATTCAAGGCGCTGTCCAAATGCATCCGCATCGTCCACAAGGGAGAAGTTTGGGCCAGCAATGCGGATCTCGAGTTTGTCCTTGAGGCCCTGACGCATTTGAAACCGTTCCAGCTCGTCGGCGCTCACGGACTGCGCTTGCTCACCAGGCGCGAGGAGGACGTCGTACGTCTAGTGGCCGAGGGCATGAGAAACCTCGAGATCGCCCAGCAACTCAATGTGAGCGAGCACACGGTGAGAAACTACCTCTTCCGAATCTTTGAAAAGCTTGGCGTATCCAGTCGGGTGGAGCTTGTTCTGTATGCCTTCAGTAAGCAAGTGACAGGCTAAGCTGGCGCCCGCTCCGATTATAAACACTGCGTGAGACGGTCAGGGGCGACGTCGCCCTTCCCAAGATCCCCGGCCTCCTTGGGAGACGGTGGCTCGCAAAGGGAATGCCGAAGCGCTCAACCTCCCGCCCCCTACAACGGCGGTGCATCCTGCGCGATGCGCATCCGTGTGGGAGTGTCCTTGGACCGAGCAATGAACCTTGCAATTTGAGAGCGCAAAACCATGAGCACTGAGGCGAAGGTCGCGGGGCATTACGGACGAGGGCAGCTCGAAGAGGTGATCCTGGCCGCGGTGGCGCGCGAGGGGAAGGATCCCGAGAAGCTTACGGCTGTAGATCTGGCCGCGGTCGACGAATTTCACGTGGGCGGGCTGGAGATGACGCAAGAGTTGGCCAAGCACATGGAATTGCGCGCGGGATTGCGGCTGCTCGATGTCGGGAGTGGCATTGGCGGGCCCGCGCGCTACTTTGCGGCAGAACACGGCTGCCGGGTGACGGGAATCGATTTGACGGAAGAGTTTGTGCGCGTAGCCGGCAGTTTAACCAGGCGCACAAAGCTGGATGCTTTAGCGGAATTTCGACAAGGCAGCGTTTTGGAGTTGCCGTTCGAACGAGACACCTTCGACCGTGCCTACATGATTCATGTGGGCATGAACATTGCGGACAAAGCCGGCATTTTCCGGGAAGTGCGGCGGGTGTTAAAGGCAGCTGGACTCTTCACGGTATTCGATATCATGCGCATCGGGGATGGCGCGATCCGCTATCCGGTACCGTGGGCTTCGAGCGAAGAGACGAGCTTTGTCGGGAAAGTGAAAGACTATCATGAGGCGCTGCAGAACGCCGGATTCCGTGTTACGCAGGAGCGCGGACGCGGACCTTTTGCCATTGAATTTACGGAGCGCGCGAAGGCCCGCATGGCGCAAGGTGGACCGCCGGCGCTCGGACTGCACTTGCTGATGGGCGAAAAGGCGCCCATCATGGCCGGGAATATACTGGCCATGATGAAAGAAGGCGTTCTGGAACCAGTGGAATTGCACGCGCGCGCGGTGTGACGGCGCTTTCCTGCGGCACCAAATCATCTGCGCGCAGAACAAACCGGCGCAATGTTCTCATGCGATTGTGTGTCGCGAGGGTCACGTCGGGGAATCAGCGGAAAAGGCCCTCCAACTGGACGCGCTCATTCGTTTTCGCGTCGCGATATTTAACAATGACGGGAGTGTACAAGGACAGGCTCCAGCGTTGCCCCGCCGGGTGCGAGATCGCGCGGGAACCAGGAACGACCACCGCCTCTTCCGGGATCACCAGCGGGCTGCCGTTCGCGGCTGCATAAATTTGTTCGCGCACGAGGTCATAGACGGCGGTCGAACCATTCAATATCACGCCGCTGCCGAGCACGGCCCGGCGCTTCACGACCACGCCTTCGTACACGCCACAATTCCCCCCGACCATCACTTCATCCTCAATAATCACCGGCATGGCGCCGACCGGCTCGAGGACGCCGCCAATTTGCGCGCCTGCGGAAATATGGCAATTCCGCCCGACCTGCGCGCAGCTTCCGATCAGCGCGTGCGAATCGATCATCGTGCCATCATCCACGTACGCGCCGGCATTGATGAACATCGGTGGCATGCACGTGACACCGCGTCCGACGTACGCAGCGTCACGAATGCTGGAACCGCCCGGAACAATGCGCACCTGGCTTGCAACGTTGACCGCTTTCACTGGATACGTATCCTTGTCAAAAAACGGCTGTCGCACGCGATCGACAGACATGTCGACCACCTGACCCATACGAAATCCCAGCAGGATGCCTTTCTTCACCCATGCATTTACGCGCCAGCCGGTTTTCGACGCGGGATCAGGTTCTGCCGCGCGCAGCTCGCCGCGATTCAGCGCGGCTTTGAACGCCTCGAATAGGCTCCGGTGTTCTTCCGTGTACTGTGCCGGAGGGGAGTCGAATAGCTGTTCAATTTCCGACGGCAGCATAGGTTTTCTCGATCAGCCCGAGCGACTCGAGAACAGCCTGAATCCGTCCCATGGAGCCTGCGCTCGGCGGCACCAGGGGAAGCCGCCAAACCGCTTGCAGCAATCCCATCTTCGCCATTGCCGCCTTCACCGGTATCGGATTGGATTCCACGAAGTTGACCTCCATCAGCGGAAGATAGCGCGTGTGAATCTGTCGCGCGGCCGAAAAATCATTTTTCATCGCGAAATCGCAGAGCTTTGCCATTTCCGCGGGAATTTCGTTCGAGGCCACGGAGATTACGCCGCGCCCGCCGAGCGCGAAGAGGGGCAATGTGATGGCATCATCGCCGGAGAGAATCACGAAATGTTCCGGCACCACCGCGGCGATGGAGGCCATTTGTGAAATGTTTCCGGAAGCCTCTTTGACGCCCACGATCGTATCGATGGCCGAGAGGCGCTTCACCGTTGCCGGCTCGATATTCACTCCCGTGCGGCCCGGGACGTTGTAAAGCAAAATCGGCAGCGAAACCGCGCCGGCAATGAAACGAAAATGCTGGTACAGCCCTTCCTGCGTAGGTTTGTTGTAATAGGGCGCGACGGAAAGAATGCCGTCAACTCCCATCGCTTGATACTCGCGCGCGGCACGCGCCACCTCCGCGGTGTCGTAGCCTCCCGCGCCGGCGACCACCGGGAGTTTTCCATGCGCTTCCTCCAGCGTGATTTCCACCACACGCCTGCGCTCCTCGTGCGTCAGAGTCGGGCTTTCTCCGGTCGTTCCGCAAGGCACGAGAAAATGCACTCCCGCCTCGACTTGCCGCCGCACCAGGCGCCGCAAAGCACCTTCGTCGAACGAGAAGTCATTCTGAAATGGAGTGACCAGCGCTGTACCGCAACCCGTGAACATGATTTGCCTCCTTATTGATTCTCTGCCCACAAAATTCGGAAACTGCAAGCTGCTATGGGCTCAGGCCAGTTCATTGATGATTTCGCGAAATTCGAACACGCCGTTTTTCCCGAGAACCCACCGCGCCGCCCGCAGCGCGCCGCGCGCAAATCCCTCGCGGTTTTTGGCCGTGTGGCGGATGGTGATGGTGTCAGCGTTCGAATCGAAGCCAATTTCGTGCGTTCCAGGATGAGTGCCCGCGCGATTCGCGCTTAAGTTGATCGCGCGTTCAAATCCTGCTTCCTTCATTTCTTCGGCGAGAGCCAACAGCGTGCCGGAGAACGCGTCGCGCTTCATGGCGTGATGGATTTCCCAGCCCCAAGCTTCGTACTCGCGTTCCGCGGCAAAAGCGCTCGCCGCCTGCGCGATAATCTGCCGAAAACGGTAGACGCCCACCGAAAAGTTCGGACTCCACACCAGGGCCCCGCCCGCCGATTGAACGGCCTCGCGCACGCAAGCCAGTTCCTGAAACCATCCAGTCGTCCCCGCCACCACGGGAACGCCCAGCGCGGCAAGCTGCCGAATATTTCGGACGGCTGCCGACGGTGTCGTAAATTCCACGGCCGCGTCGACTCCGCGAAGATTTTCCTTAGTCAGGCCCGCACCGTGCGCATTCGTCCCGCTGTCTAGCGCCAGCCGCACGTCGAAGCCGTATTCGGGCGCGAGTTGTTCGATCAGGCGCCCCATCTTTCCGTGTCCGACAACCGCAAGTCCGCGTGTCATCGAAGCTTCTCCGGCGTTTCGGCGTGCAATGCGAGCAGCCTCTTGACCATGCTTGTATAGATCGGCACTGCATCGCGCAGCTCTCGCTTCGAGATGCGCTCCTCCGCGGTGTGCGCCACGACAATGCTGCCCGGCCCAATCAAAAACGGCTTTCCCCATGTTTCTTCGAGCGTCGGGACGTCGGTCGTGAACGCCACGACGGTTGTCGGCAGCCCATTAAGTGCGGAAAAGTGAAATACGGGCGTGTGCAAGACTTCGCGGATTTCCACTCGTCCGGCCACCGCTTCCTGAACGGCCTTGCGCACCGGACCAGCGTCGCCCACCAATCGATACATGATTTCGGCTCGCGCTTCATCAGCAACCACGTTGGGCGCCCTACCTCCCGAAATTGTGCCGATGTTCAACGTGCTTTTCCCGAGCAGCGGATCCTCCGGCAAAGGGAGACGCCGAAGATCCTCGAGCACATCCAACAGCGCATCGATTGCCGAGCGCCCCAGCTCCGGGTAGCCCGAGTGTGCCAGGCGACCCTGCCCTACCAGCTCGAAGCGCAGCGCTCCCTTCGACGCCACGCACAGCTTGTTTTCCGTCGGCTCGCCATTGATCAGGCAACGCGAGCCGCGCGGCGTCTTTGCCGCAACGCGCGCACCCGCGCTGTTTCGCTCTTCTCCGACCACGAACAGGAGGCCGACGTCGAAAATGCCTTCTGCGAGCAGTTTCTCGACAGCGGAGATCATGGCTGCGACGATCCCTTTGGCGTCGCATGCCCCGCGCCCCCAAAGAAATTCGTCGTCTTCGCGCGAGGGGAAAAACGGCGGCACCGTGTCCATGTGCGTCGACATCGTCACAACCGGCTTGCCCCAACTCGCAAAAACGTTGAAGCGTTGCGCTTCGACGTCCATGCGTTCCACGAGACCGCCGTATTTCGCAGCCAGCGGAGAAAGATGGCGAAACAGAAATTCGCCGGCTTCCGCTTCATTGTTCGTCACCGATTCGATATCAACGAGCGCACGCGTGAGCTCAAATAGGTCCATAGTCGTTTTCTGGAATGGAGCGAAAGAGAAGGGAAGAGCCGAAGAAAATTCGGGGCTGTCACTCCTCGATAGCGCTCCATCCGCATAACTTCACAACGGATGACAGTGGACAGGTCTTAGCCCTGGCCCCCAGCCGCCCGGCGTTCAGCTGCCGCGGCGACTTCGGCGGATCAACAGCACTTGCCCCTTTCGCGCGGGCGTCCGAAGCTGATCGGAAAAGCACGCCCGGCTACTAATGGGATCCGCACCTCTACCAAGTACCTTGCGAAGGTAACGGAGCAACCTGCGAAAGTCAATCTTCACAAGCATCCAAAAAACGCGCTCGACGAACCGGGTGCACCACGCGATATAAGCCCGGTGCCAGGGGTCACGTCCTGGAGCCAGTGGAATTGCACGCGCGCGCGGTGTGACGGCGGGTTATTGCAGTAAGACGCGAAAGGTCTCTCACTCGTTCGTAAAAACGATCTTGCCACGTTCATCTCGGCGCTGGTAAACGACGGGCAGCAGGGTGAGGGGTAGCTCGCAAGCGTTCGTTGGCGGTAGCGTTTCTGGCGCGCGGCAAAGTCTCGCGCGATTCTCTTCGGTGTCTCCGGCATGCCGCGAATTGAAAAGCCGCGCCACTTCTTTTGGCACAGAGTTGCCATTCAGATAGTCCGCAATGTTGCTTTCCATGTTTGCGGGAAAGAAGGGCACCGGGCCGACCAGTTTTGCTTGATAGGTCTTGAGCATGACTTCCCTGAATATCGGAAGCGCGGCTCTGCCGCCCGTTTCGCCCAGCGAGCGGTTGTCATCGAAACCGATGCGCACCGCGACGGTAATTCCATTGGGGCCGTAGGTAGAGCCTAAGAAAAGGGCATCCCGGTAGTTGTTCGTCGTGCCGGTCTTACCCATCACGGGAATGGGGAAGCTGCTCGCGTCGAGCGCGTGGGCAGTACCGGAGGGAATGCGCACGACGCCGCGCAATCCTTCCTGGATCAGCGATAGGCCCGATTCGTTCTCGTTGATGGAACAACAGGGCAAGTGGCGGGTGTAGATCACGTCGCCGCCGCTACGCTCGATCTTTGCAATCACGTAAGGCTCCGCATGGATACCGCTGGCCATCATGCGGTAAGCGTTGGCAAGCTCGAGCAAGGTGACTTCGGAAGCGCCGAGGGCGATGGTGTCATAGCGATGTAGCGAGGATTGGATGCCAGCGTCGCGGGCGGTATTCAAGACAGAATCGATTCCGATCTGTTGAACAATCCAAATGGCGACGGCGTTTCTGGACTCCGCCAAAGCCTGGCGAGCGGGGATGATGCCCTTAAACTGCTCATCGAAATTGGAGATCCACTTGGGAGGACGGTCTCCGGAGGTGGGCACGGAGATGGGCTCGTCGGGCACGGGAGTATCGAGATCCAGGGCGCCCTGGCGAAATGCCGCGAGATACACAATCGGCTTCATGGCCGAGCCTGGCTGGCGCATGGAATGGGTTGCCCGGTTGTAGTCGCTATAGGTCGAGTTGTGACCTTCGTAGGTGCGTCGACCACCTACTTCGGCCAAGATGGCGGAGTCCCGGTTGCGCAGAACAACCACGGAGCCCTGAATCATTCCGGCGTTGCGAGGATGACGCTTTTCATAAAGGCTCAAACCGTTTTCGAGCGCGGCGTTGGCGAAGCGTTGGATGCGATCGTCGATCGTGGAATGAACCTGGATGCGGCCCTCGAGCAACTGGTTGGGTCCGATATCGGAGGCGAGGGTGGCGTCGAGTCCTTTCAGTTCGTCGAGAACATTTTCCACGGCTGCGGGCGCTTCGATAGGAGCATTGAAATGAGCAGCCAAGAGAATGGGAGCTTGCTGGCAGCGTGCTGCCGTCTGAGCGGAAAGAAAATGGTTCTTAACCATGAGGGCTAAGATTTGATTTCGTCTGCGCAGCGGTTTTTGATTGTCCGCCGCGGTGGGGGCATACTCACCCGGCGACTTGGTGATGCCCGCGAGAAGTGCCGCCTTGTCGGCATCATTTTCCGTGAGCTGTGTCACCGGGATGCCAAAATAATACTGAGAGGCGGCAGCGAAGCCGTAGCGGCCATTTCCCAGGTAGATGAAGCTGGCGTAACGGGCGAGCAGTTCTTCTTTGGCCCTGCGCTTGGATCCGAAGCGCTTCTGCATCTCGGCCTCAATCCACAACGCGAGACGCATGCCCTCCACTTTCAGCAAGAATTTGTTAGCGCCGTGCACACCGATAAACAAAGCGAGAACGTGCGAGAAAAGACCCTGATGTTGAAGTGTGTTGCTATTTTTCGCGCTTACCAGGTTTTGCAGAAAATAACCGCGCACAAGCTGCTGAGTAATGGTGGAGCCGCCTTGGGGAAACAGCGATGCGCGCTCCGCGGAATTGTTGGCGCTTCCGGTGCGGGACAGCAAGGCGCGCAGGTTGGTTTTGGCGAGCAAGCGAGGGAAGACCGAATAATCGACTCCCGCGTGTGAAAAAAAGTTCTCATCTTCGGCGGAAAGGATCGCCTGCCGGAGGACGTCAGGAATATTCTCATAGGGAATGATTTCCCGGCGTTCCTTTCCTAGCTCGATGAGGACGTGGCCGTTGGCATCGTAGATATGACCGGTGGTGGGAGGCTCAAAGCGAAGGAAGGCGTCCAAATCGGGCAGGTTTGTTCGATTGTAGCTGACGTAGATAAGCCCGCACAGGACCAGCACAAGCGGGACGGCAGCCAGCAGACACGCAATGCGCAGCAAGCGACTGGTCTGATAAACCCTGCATAGGGCGGCAAATAATCTGCGAAAAGTCCAAGGGAAACGCAGAAAGAGTAGCTGAGTTTTGAACATGAGAACTGCTTCCGGCCGGAGCGCAGGTGCCCTGATGCTTGATCGTGAACTTCGCGCCCTTTCCCGGTGCCTTCTCGTCTGAAGCAACAAGCTTCCCATAGCGAGGGTTTGCAGTCTGTGCAATATGAGTCACTTCCGTGCATCGAACCGGGGTACACCACGATATAAGCCCGGTGCCAGGGGCAACCAGCGACCGGCCAGCAAGCTTTCCATTCACAGGGGAAAAGGCTAATATATCGTCGCTCTGCATCCCCGGCAGTTAACACCCATGAAATGCCCCCGTTGCGGGTCACCTACCGCGCCGAATTCGAGTGTCTGCACGCAATGTATGACCCCGTTGCCGGTCGGAGCCTCGGGCGCTGCCGCGGCGGCCCTGGGCGCTGCATCTTCCGGCGCAGCGGCCGCTCCCGCTCCCGCTCCGGATGAAACCATCACTGGAACCGGCCGCGAGAGTTGGGCGGCACCTCCGCGCTCGGATGGCGTCGCCGAGCAATCGCAGGAAGCGCTCGAAATCGGAACTGTGCTCGCCAATCGATACGAAATCGTGCGGCGGATCGGCGAGGGCGGAATGGGCGCGGTTTATCAAGCCCGCGATCTGGAGCTGAATCGCGTCGTGGCGCTGAAGGTCATCCGGCCTGGCCTGGCCAAGAATCCGGAAATCCTGAGCCGCTTCAAGCAGGAATTGATTCTCGCCCGGCAAGTTACTCACAAGAATGTAATCCGCATTTACGACCTGGCAGATTCCGATGGCGTCAAGTTCATTACCATGGACTTCATCGACGGCCGGGATTTGAAAAGCGCTCTCCGCGCGAACGGAAAGTTCGCACCCCGGCAGGCTGCGGAGATCATCCAGCAGGTCTGCCGTGGACTGGAGGCAGCGCACTCCGAAGCCGTGATCCACCGCGATCTTAAGCCGCAGAACATCATGATGGATCGCTCCGGCAAAATTACCGTAATGGACTTCGGAATTGCCCGGAGTACCGCCCCCGGGGGCATGACGCACACCGGGGCCCTGGTAGGCACACCAGAGTACATGTCGCCGGAGCAGGCCAAGGGTGAAAAGTTGGATGCGCGGTCGGACATTTTCTCCGTCGGAATTATTTTCTATGAGCTACTCACCGGCGATACCCCGTACAAAGCGGACACTTCGATGGCCTCGCTCTACAAGCGGACCCTGGAAAAGGTTCCTCCGCCCATAGAGCTCGTTCCCGAGACTCCGAAACCCTTAAACGCAATAGCCGTGCGTTGCCTGGAAATTGACAAGGAAAAGCGATACGCGAGCGTGACAGAGATTCTTGCGGATCTGGAGTTGTGGCTGTGGGCGCGAGGAGGGACTCGCATCACGGCGGACAAGAGGCCATGGGCCGCGAGCGCCAAGTGGGCCGTAGCCGGAACCGCGGTTATCTTGGCTGCCGGAGCCTTCCTTGTTCGGGAACGATGGATGCGCGCACCCGTGGTACACAAAGAGGTTTCGCTTCTCGTCGCCGATTTCGCCAATCGAACAGGCGATTCGGTTTTCGACGAGACCTTGGAGCCGGCCTTCATTGTTGGGTTGGAGGGAGCTTCCTTCATCCATAGCTTTAACCCCAGCACGGCACGCCAGGAAGCGGCCCGCCTGAAGCCTGGCACGACCACGCTCGATGAGTCCGTGACACAGATGATCGCCACGCGAGAGGGCATCAACGTTATCGTTCTCGGATCGATCGATAAGGAGAACAATCAGTACGCCATTCAGGTAAGGGCCGTGGATGGGATTACCGGGAAGCCGATCAGCGCGAAATCGCGTTTGGCCGAGAAAAGCGAAGTTCTCGCCGCAATTGGGAGTCTAGCCGCCGACTTGCGCGCCTCGCTGGGCGACACCACTCCCGAATCGATCAAGTTGTCCGCTCAGGAAACTTTCACGGCCGATTCACTCGAAGCCGCCCACGAGTATGCCGAAGCGCAAAATCTGTTGTGGGACGGCAAATGGGAAGAATCGCTTCCCCATTACGAGCAAGCCACCAAACTTGATCCGGACATGGGCCGCGCCTATGCAGGCTATGCGGTAGCAAGCATGAATCTCGGCCGCAAGAGCGATGCCGACAATTATTTCCGCCAGGCTTTGACACACATCGACCGAATGACCGACCGCGAGAAGTACCGCACGCGCGCCACCTACTTCATCTTGCGCGGCGAACCTGCGAAAGCCCTCGAGGAGTACTCCGCATTGCTCAAGGCGTATCCATACGATGACGCCAGCCATTCCAATCTGGGGTATCTTTATTTCCTTTCGCGGGACATGCAAAAGGCCGTCGAAGAACAGCGTCGGGACTTGGAGAGCAATCCGCGCGGCATGATGCAGCGCACGAACCTGGCGCTCTACGAAGTCTACGCCGGCAATTTCCAGAATGCCGTGAAAGAAGCGCAGGAGGTGTTGAAGCGAAATCCGAAATCCGTGGACGCGCTGGGTGCGCTGGCCCTGGGTCACTTGGGGGACGGCAAGGCAGCGGAGGCCACTGCGGTGTACGAGAAGATGCGGCCCCTAAGTGCGAGGGGCGCTTCTTCCTCGGCAACCGGTTTAGCGGACGTCGCGCTGTGGGAAGGGCGCCTGGAAGACGCGCGGTACATCTTAGACAAGAGCATCGCGAGCGACGAAGCCGCCAAGAACTCCGATGCCGCCGCGATCAAGTTGAATTATCTGGCGTACCTTTGCTTGGTGGAAGGCGACGATAAACGCGCGGTGGCAGCGGCGGAAAGAGCGCTGACATCCAGCCGCGATGCCGCGATTCTTTATGGCGCTGGACACATTGCAGCGGGAGCGGGTCAAAAAGGAAAGGTGGTGAGCCTATCTTCGGAATTGATCTCAAAACCTTCCCCGGACCATCAGTCTTACGCTAATTTGCTGCTAGGTGAAGCGGATCTAAAAAATGGCGATGCGAGGGATGCGCTGAACGAGTTTAAAGAAGCGAAAGGCCTCGCAGACTCCTGGTTGGCGCATTTCGATCTTGGTCGCGCGTATCTGGCGATGGGAGCTTTTTCCGAAGCGTCCTCGGAGTTTGACATTTGCATGAAGCGTCGAGGGGAAGCTGCCGCGATCTTTCTGGATGATGTGCCCAGCTATCACCTCTACGCGCCGGTTCTTTACTACCAGGGACTAGCGCACGAAGGACTCAAGAGCGCGGATGCCGCTCAATATTTCAAGCAGTTCCTCGCCATCAAAGCCAAAGGCGCCGGAGATCCGATGATCGCTGATGCCCGCCGGCGCCTCGGCCTGAATTAGTCGGACGCGCTCCCGCTCCGCCCGTCGGTCACGGAAAGATGGCCGGTGCTCCGAAACCGGCAGATAGATCTCCTGACACACCGCCGCAGTTGAGTTGTCTGCGATGACCCATGGGCTAGGGGGCAGGTCAGTAGTCTTGGGCACGGTGGCCGTCCTAATCCCGGGAGGATAAACGCGCTCGATCGGTTGAAACCGCCTGCGTCAACTTACATCCGATCACTGCACTGTAGCCACTATTTGCACGGGTACGTTTGCGGGGGTGAAGTAGCCGGTGGGCGTGGCCAGGTCCAAGCTCGTTGTTCCCGCTGTGGCTGGGACGAAACTAATCGCCTGCGTGTAGTACGCGCCTACGCCAATCGATGCCGGACTGCCGGTCACCGTCCCCACGCTGGTGTTCGTGCTGGTCACGGACACCAGGGCTCCTGGAGCTTGCGGCCCCAGCGGGTACCCGTAAGTGTAGAGATTCAGTGTCCCTGGGCTGAGCAACACCAAATAGGCCGTCAGCGGTGTGGGGCCGGCGGTCGTCGTCGTGTTGAGCGTGCCGCCGCTGAGGAAAGCCAGGCCTGTCGGATACAGGCTGAGCGTCGCGAATCCGTCGCTGTACCCTGCCGCCGATGCCGTCAGCGTCGCGTTAATAGCGCCGGCACCGCTGAAGTTCTGCCCTTCAATGTAGAACGCCGGTACGCCGAAGCTCCCTCCAGTCAATTCCAGGGTGATACTGGCCCTGCCGACCACCGCCGGGTCCGTGGCGAGCAGGAAGTGAGAGGGGTCACTGCTGGTAAGGGTCAGCGTTTCGTTGGAAGGCGGTGCTGCTCCTATCCCTATGCTGCCGTTATTAAGGAGGTTGTTCCCCACGATGTTGCTGCCGCTGTTGACGTTAATGGTGATCGCCGGCGCCGTGACGGTGGTGACCAATTGCACAGGGACGTTTGTCGGCGTGCTGTAGCCGGTGGGCGTCGCCAAGTTCAAGTTGGTAGTTCCCGCTGTTGACGGATGGAAGCTGATCGCCTGCGTGTAGTAGGCACCTACGCCGATCGATGCCGGACTGCCAGCTACCGTGCCGACGCTGGTGTTCGAGCTGGTCACGGATACCGGTCCTGCTCCTGGAGCTTGTGGCCCCAGCGGATACCCGTAGGTGTAGAGATTCAGTGTCCCTGGGGTGAGAAGCACCAAATAGACCGTTAAAGTCGACGGAGAAGAGAATGTGGTGGTGTTGAGTGTGCCGTCCGTGCCTAGGAAAGCCAACCCCGAAGGATACAGGGTGAGCGTCGCGGACCCATCGCTATAACCGGCAGCGGAGGCCCTCAGCGCGGCGGTGATGGCGCCGACACCACTGAAGTTCTGCCCTTCAATGTAGAATGCCGGTACGCCGAAGCTCCCTCCGGTCAATTGCAGGGTGATGGTGGCGCTGCCTACTTTCGCCGGGTCCGCGGTGAGTAGGAAGTGCGTTGGATCACTGCTGGTAAGGGTCAACGTCTCGTTGGAAGGCGGTGCTGCGCCCAAGCCGATGCTCCCCTGAATGATGGTATTGCTCCC
>Ga0210399_10001303_pt1 | contig 19470 bp, 21 predicted proteins | sample IncBWC14MmetaG_FD_150865 | JGI IMG/M metagenome (GOLD analysis project Ga0210399, IMG submission 150865) | Forest soil microbial communities from Barre Woods Harvard Forest LTER site, Petersham, Massachusetts, United States - Inc-BW-C-14-M | ecosystem: Environmental > Terrestrial > Soil >...
AGCACCTTCTCGAATTCCAAATGACTCTGGCTTTTGTGCAAAGTCGTAAAAATGCTCACCTGGAGCAAACGGGATTCCTCGACAGCCATGGCTACCGTGTAGCCCTGTTGGGCCCGCAAGTCTCCGTGGTGGGCCGCTGCCTGCGAAATCGGAGCCTTCGTTCCGTCGTCCAGCCGCAACCGTACAATCACATCTTGTAGAAGCTGAGGGAGATGGCCCGTGCGGTCCTCAAAACTCAAAGGGACAGCTGCTAGCTCCGGCTCCTTCTCGACCCGTTCGAGCCATTCCTGAATCACCGCATCGAGGTCTCGCTCGAGAATATCTGCCACATTCTCAATAGTTACGGTACCGGCATTCCCGCCGGTCACACGCGCAAAGTTTATGGACTTACCCATGAGATCCTCCTTGATGCTCATCACCCTGGTTCATCGTTACTTCTTCGGACGGTCGCTAAACCTACCGTACTTGGTTGACAGTTCAGTGTCTGAGCTATAGGGATCACATTGGTCCCACCTGCTTTCCAAATAACATTCCGTAAATGAGGGTGCGTTCGCAGGGTTCTCCGCTCTCGCGTGGATTGTCCGCGCACAACCATGGCTGACGGATGTGGAGCTTCTCCGAAGTTTCAGAGCCGCTTGAAGCGAGGCAATTATGTGCAATATCGAGCATCGCTATCATCCGTCCGCGTGCTCGAATTGAAGACGGCCTGATTCAAGGATCGCCGGCCCAATTGACCAAACAAGGACGGGCTTTCAGTCCGATGACCTTTCTCTCAACCGTCGGCGACGGTAGGAGCATGATGTCACTCAGGAAGGGACAGGCCATTTATGCTCAAGGGGGATGCAGCTGATGCCTTGTTTGTCATTCAAAAAGGAAAGGCAAAACTCGGCGTCAGGTCCCAAGCCGGGTGAGATAGCGATCCTCGACATATTGAGTGCTGGGGATTTTGTTGGCAAAGATTCCATCGCTGGCCAGTCTTCCCGCACAGCGTCTGCCAGCGCCATGACAGACTGTAGCCTCCTGCGAATTGAGAAGAAGGCCATGATGTTCGCCCTGACAGGGCAGGTAGAGTTGGCAAACATCTTCTGGGCCTATGTCCCTATGTCTTGGCCAGGAACATCAGATATCAGCAGGATTCAGTCGACCAACGCTGTAATTGCAGCGAGAAAAGGCTGGCCCATCTTCTGCTGCGAGTCATTGCTTGCTCGGGCCGGGGTTCGGGATCGCTCTGAGGGACATGCAAAGGAGAATTTGGTTGCCCTCTGGGAGTCCCACGAACAATGGAGCACAGCGTAGTTCTCTCCACAAACACGCGAAGTGTGAAAGTGTTAGGATCAACAACCGAAACCTCAGTGTGGCGGGGCTAACACTACTACAATGTGAGTCGAACGGTGTTAGTAACCCCAAGTACTTGACAAACGCTGTTGTAAGTGCAACTCAAATATTGTGCAAAATTGTGCAACATCGACCAGTGCCTGTCGAACTGCCCCATTCTGACGGTCACAGTAAGTGCGGAATCTTTCCCTGGACTGCCGAAATGCCGTCCGCACTGCCGACATATGGGCAATCGCAAGGCCTTAAATCTGGCGGGAAACTCCGGGCCGCTACGTGAAATGTTCAACATACAATGTTTTGGTCGTTTGGGTCCTTTGTTTGCTACCGGGTCCTTTAGAAGTGATTCGTTGGCGACCGATTCGCAGGATCTCGTTTCGGCATATTGTGCCATTGACAAAGGGACCGAGTCCTTCTCTCGACTGACCGAGCAGATGAGAGACGGACCTGGCGATTGAGAGTCCCGCTAGATAAGGCGTCGGGAGATTCTTTTCGAACTTACCACATGGATTATTGCCGCCGAAGACTTTGGTAAAAGCACCAGTCTCGCGGTACGGTGAATGCGGCACTCGAACGCAATGGATTTGACCTAAACGAAACAAGAAAGGTTCAGCACGAAAAGTTGGTGATAGCCGGTCCGGCCCTCCCCCCTGAAACTACTTTGAGCACGTACTACGCTCTGTGCGATCAACGCAAGAGCGGAAGGAGGAGCCTTTAATGGGGGCCCGTTTGAAGTATGATTTGGTATTGGAACGTCGGAAGGCGGAGGAGGCCCTTCGTGCCTCCGAGGTCCGATACCGTCGCCTTTTTGAGACGGCCCAGGATGGAATACTAATTCTCGATGGGCACTCGGGATTGATAACCGACGTAAACCCTTTCTTGGTAAACCTATTGGATTATTCCCGAGAGGAATTTATCGGCAAAACACTTTGGGATATTGGCCCATTCAGAAATATTGAAGCATCGAAAGCGGCTTTTCAACAGTTGCAGGAAAAGGAATATATCCGCTATGAAAACCTGCCTCTTGAGGCCAAGGGTGGGCGCCGCGTCAATGTCGAGTTTGTCAGCAACGTGTACGGGGTGAATGGCACCCGGGTAATCCAGTGCAATATTCGTGACATTACGGCACGCAAGCACGCCGAAAAGCAAGTAGGCGAACAAGTCCAACAATCACAAAGGATGGAGGCGGTAGGTCAATTGGCAGGGGGCCTTGCCCATGATTTTAACAACCTTCTCGGTGTGATCCTGGGATACTGCGAGCTCCTGGAGCACCGGCTCACTCCAGACGGCTCGAATCGAAGGATGGTCGAGCAGATTCACAGTGCAGGTACCCGTGCTGCGAGTCTAACTCGGCAGCTTCTGGCGTTCAGTCGTCGCCAGGTTTTGCGCCCGCTGGTGCTGGATTTAAATAGACTCGTGAGCGGGATGGAAATGATGTTGCGCCGGCTCATCGGTGAGAACATCGAAATCGCTACGAGACTGATTCCCGATCTGAGGTGTGTCAAAGCTGATCCCAGTCAGATCGAACAGATACTCATGAATCTGGTAGTCAACGCGCGAGATGCAATGCCCAGTGGCGGCACCATCACAATCGAAACCGCCAATGTTGAGTTAGATGGCAGTCGTGAGTACCCCGAGGTCGTACCCGGCTCTTACGTGATGCTGGCCGTAACTGACACAGGTGTGGGTATGAACAGTGAAACTCAGGCTCGCATCTTTGAGCCATTTTTCACAACTAAACAACCTGACAAAGGCACCGGCTTAGGGTTGTCAACCGTTTACGGAATTGTGAAGCAGAGTGCCGGCTACATATATGCCTACAGCGAACCAAACCGGGGAGCGACGTTCAAAGTGTATCTGCCTTACGTCGAAGGCGAGCCAGAGCTCCCCAGGAGGGAGGAGACCTTATCCATACGCGGAGGACGTGAGACGATCCTGTTGGTGGAGGATGACGCTCTTTTGCGAGAGCTGACACGCGAGATTCTCGAAGGATTCGGCTATGCCGTGCTGGAGTCAGGGCACCCACAGGAAGCAATTCGCACCGCGGAGCGGCATCAGGGACCGATCGCTTTGCTGATCACCGATGTGATGATGCCTGACGTCAATGGTCGCGTTCTTGCAGAAACACTAACCGCCGTAAGGCCTGAGATGAAGGTGCTCTATACGTCTGGATACACCGGTGATGTCTGTGTCGAGAAAGGCGAACTCGAACCGGGATGCCCACTTCTGGACAAACCCTTCACCCGAACCGCCCTGGCGAAAAGAATACGCGCGCTCCTCGATTCGCCGGAGTCCTGATGTGTACGTCCCATCCTCCAGTGGCAGGAGGTCGAGTAGGAGGAGAGCCGCCTCGGACAAGGCGCCCGGAACACTTTCCATCCCTCAGTTGGTCGTGCGTGGACAATCCACGTGAGAGCGGAGAATCCTGCGAACGCATCCTCAGTTTAACGGAATGTCATTTGGGGAAAGCAGTGCGACTAAAGTGATCCTTTACAGCTCAGACGCTGAACTTCCCACCAAGCACCGTACGGTTAGCGACCGCTCAAAGAAGGAAAATGCTGGCAGAAATGACAGGTACCACGCGGTCGCGCGTTTGCTTCTTCATGAGGAGGTTCAAGAACTCGGGCTTCATCTATCACGGACCGAAAGGCCAGCCGTTGCGAGTTCGTCGAGCACTACTCGCTTTCTGCGGCCAATCGTTTCCGTCCCTTGGGGAACGAGCAACGATCCGCCCAGCCGCACGTCCTGTTTATACCGCGCGTCACATCGCACGTGGTTCCCAGCAAGAATCGTTTATGGCGCAACCTTGGCGATTACACTCACTACCCGGTTGTTAGTGAAATGGTGATATTTCAACGACTACCCTGGGTTTAGTGCGGAGAGCCTGAGCACTATTCTCACCACGGCCGCGGATATCCTCTCGTCCGCTTGCGAACGCTCGCACTCTACTCTGGCCTAAAGGGGTCTGAGCGGCGTTGTGCTGTGGTTTCAGGGCTCCCTAACGCGCACTTATAACGGAACAGAATCTCTGCTATTTCGTCACTTGCGGGCTTGGTGAACTCAAGGTTTTTTCGCAGGTAGTCGCGGACGTGCTGCTCTCCATGATTGGCTTCCTCGATGATGCGATCAGTAATGCGTTCTGCGACCTCCGCCGAGTTGAAGCGTTGAAGCATACGATTGAAAAGGACGGTTCTCAAAGAATCGCCTCCGTTGGCTACGGACAGGGAGCCTGGCACGCTAGGCTTGCCAATCCTTCCTCATTGGGACACCATTCGGCTTGCACCCCAACCGTCCGGATGGAGGGGTTGTCGTCATCAATTGGAGCGCCAGTCAGAGTGTTGCAAAGGACCTCAACCCTTGCCTTTCTGCCTTTCTTGCGATGCCAGTAGAACGCACGATTCATGCCACAGCAAATGGGGTTATTCATCTCCTTGAATCTGCGACCCTCAAGCCGAACTAAACCCAAGCATCCGACTTCATGGAGTGCCGAAATCTTGGCCAGAGTGCCGGACTTCCGGCAGCCACCTCGCTGCCCGTCGCGACTGTTCTGTTCATCTGAGCTGCCATAATCTCCCGATATGCGGGCGCTACGCTCTTTCGAGCGAGGCGGCTAGAGGGGGAATGGGCGCAAAGATTGCGGGAGGGAGCACAGGTCGGCGCGCGGAGGAAACGAAGACAGAACGTGATGATCCTTGGGGGTGTGGGTCGGAAAAGAAGTACTGGGTGTCGTGCTCCTCCCGAACGGCGTACGCTGTTACTTAGCGACTGATGAGTGTCGCTTGGCTCGCCACGCACTTCCACTTGGCATTCTGCTGAATCCAGATATCGGTAATACGACCGGAGCGCATGACTCCCTTTCCTTTTTCAGATATCTTGTATTGGTACATCCCGGTAGCAACGGCAACATTCCCGTACAGGTGAACCGACCTCCCGCTGCTGGATTTTGATCCATCGCAGCATGCTGTTTGCATCGAAAATGGGCATTGCCAATTTTTGAGCAAATCTCTAGGTTTGCTTCCGTCGACGGCTGAAAGGGTTGGCTTAATTAAAGTTTTGCCAGTCCGAAGTGGGCTGAGTGATCAGCTTGGCGGGGTAACCCGAAGAGCAGTCAGACCTGAAAAAACCGACTGCTCTGCGAGGGGCAGTTGGGGTTTGGGACCGCGAAAGCGGTGATCGCATCAAGGGCTGTGACGGTGCATGCGTCCACGCTCTTAGCTCCCTCGCAGGAGCTGATGGCTAGAGCATAACGAACGTCACAGGCTTTACCTTTTCTCAGCTTTGCACTCCTAAGTAACCCTCGCAAAAAGCGGTTCCACAGAAAATATTCTCGCCCCGAGATGTCCTATCGCCACGCTCACCCGCCTTCAACAACAACTTGTGAAGAACCGTCCAACCATGACTCGACTGGGCGTCATCCGCGAGGCCTTAAACGTTTGCTCAAGAAATAGTTGCTGGTCACTTTGTACAATACAGGAGACATGGCCGTGACGGTCGAGATGCAAAATACGGGTGACTCTCGAACGCGCAGGGAGATTCTTGCCGGTGTCGAACATGTGCTTAGTGATGTGGCGGGAGACTGGCGGGTATCAATTGTCGGGTCTCGTGCAAATGACAACTGGGAAATGAAAGTGGAGGGACCGCGGGGATTCGAGCGTTCGTACACTTTGGTCGGCGAAGTTGGAGAACACCAGCCAGAGGCAATACGGAACTTGCTCATCAAGCTGCTGCCTCCGAGCACGCGATGATCTACCGTGCCTATGAGCAGCAGTCCATTTTCCAAGCGCCAGATGCAGATACACCATGCCCCTGGACGCACCCGCGCGCCGCGGCAGCGCCCCCGTCCACTGCCGCTCCACTGCTTCCGATCAAACTGATTGAGATCTTTGAGTGCAAGCTGCTTGGATTCAGTTTCGCGAGCGTGAACGTGATTGAGCAGGTTGATCGCCACAGGGTCACCGGACACATGATCACCCAATAAACGAGCATCGGCCCGTTTTAAAGAACGTGCAATTCAGCCACAGAAAGATGTTTACAATCTGACTGCTAGGAGTATTATCCCCGGATCGAATCGGCTGCGGGGGAAACGGGATGCCAAGCGACGAGTGGATTAGAACACTTGCAGATGGCAGAAGAGTGAAATTTACCAATCAAGAACTGGCGGACTGGGTGTTCATCACCGCTCAGATTGAAGGCAACAAAGTTGTCTATTCGGTCGTATTGACCAACGCAGAAAGCCCGCTTAGTCGTGGAGAGGTTGAGAGTCACTTCGAGGGCGAGCTACAAAAACTAGCAACCCGGCCGGAGGCTAAGCCTCTCTAGACTCGTCAGAGGATACGACATTCTGGAGGCTTTCCATTTTCTCCAGTCCATGTTGAAGGCGGAACAAGCATTCCCGAAGTCTGCTCAATCAAAGGCTAGGCTCCCAAGGGCGGGCGGAGTGGCTCCTGCGTGCCAGGGGCCGGCCCTGATGGACCAGGATTGCAATCCAAGACAATTACATTTTTGTCTGCCTGACATGAAGGAGACTGGAGTTGATTCTCTGGATGCAGTCGGGCGGATTTGTCCGCGGACTTCGGCCTCAGTGGACTGCGAACGGAAATCTCCCATCTCCGATTCAGTGAACAAGGGCATGGGCTCTCACACGGTAGCCGCTCTAGCCAGAGTTTCCGGTTCCTGTTCTTTCAGCAGCTTGGGTCCGTCGGGCCGCTTGGCGGAATGCTCGCCAAGTCGGCGGTGATAACGTCCTCTTCCTTTGCCAGCAATTACGCCACCTCTTTCCTTTCCACAACCGTTGGTACCTGCACCAGTTCCTCAAACAGAGAGCGGTAATGAATCATCGCCGTTCTCAGGTCTTCCGTGGTTGCTTCATCCTTGCCAACCCGCAGCGCAATCTCATGCGCAAACCGGTAGTTCTCAACCACTCGGGGATGGTCGACAGAAATGTCGGCCGCACGTTGATCGAAATCGGATATCGGATAGCCACGAGTTTTCATTAAAGAAGACACCAGGTCCTCGGCTTCTGCGACTACCCCCTTTGGGGAATCGACAAAACGAGACTGGATGGACTCCCACTGTTTCGAAAAACGTTCGCGTTCCATCGGGTCAAGATCGCGAATGTTGAGCTTTTCAACCCGCCCCTGGCGATCCGCTAATTTCGCTTCCGCTTTTCGTTCTGACCCATACTTTCGCACCGCCAGCCCCTACTCGGGCCCAAACTTTTTCCGCAGTTCCGCAGTCGTACTCCTACGTTTTCGGAAGTACCACCAAGAAAGCACCGCGATAATCAGAATCACCACGGCGGCGAGCACAATCAGCTTAGGGTCTAGCAGATTTAGATTCATCGAAACCTCCCGGCATCAGTAAATGTCCGAAAACAAACAAATTTGTTCACGAAGTTCCACTCTGCGAGCAGAACCTTGTGAATGGCCAGTATCAAACTTTTGGGCGGTGATGTTGCGAACGACAAGAGAGAGACTATCCCGATGCGTGTTTGGCTTGAATGCAAAAGATTCCGGGGTCCGGAAACCCGGCCGATTAGCAAACAACTCTCAAGCTTTTTCAAAGAATCTGAGGAGTGAGCAATCTTGAACAGTCACACCTTTGTGGGCGGCAGTACTGTTAGCAGCGTGCGGTTTCGCGTTAAATCGCGAGTTAACTTAAACCCGGGAGATTTGCAGATGAAAGCGGCGTTGATTCTCATTGTGCTCGTACTCGCTTTTCCCCACGCGGCTTTCGCCGATGGGATCAATCTTACCAATCGGTTCGGCAGCATCGCGATTTCAAGTGCGGGCATCACTTCAACACAATCAGAGCTGATGAGCTTCAACGGAATTGTGGCCACTAAGGGACACTCTCTTGGTTCTGTTACCTTTTCGACAGGGGCCTTGATCAGCGGAAGCATTTCAGCCGGCGGAACATTTTCCAGCGTGGGTTCGACACTTGTTGTGACTGGAAATGGAAGCCGGGGTGTTCCAAAGGGTGCCATCTTTAACGGCGCCTTCACGGGTCCGATTTCGTGGATGCTAGTCAGTAAGCACGGCGCGAATGTAATTTACACCCTCAGCGGAACTATCTCCGGGACGCTGTACACGGGGAGAACGGTCAGCGGCACACTCACGGAGACAATCTCCTCCTCCAGTCAACAGCTTATTAAGGGTATTGGACACATCCGCGGGGGAACGATAGGACTCGCTACTCCTGAACCAAGTACTTTGGGTCTGTTTGGCACAGGACTTATTGCAATCGCGGGACTGTTTAAGCGCAGGTTTTCGGGATTGCGGAACCATCCTCTAGGCTAGGGGCCCTCCAGCCTATAGAAGCTGTGCGGTTATTGAGACCCGGGGAGCGGCCGCTCATGGCTTCTCGCGACGATCCTGCCTGGATAATATCGTGGCCATAGCTGCGAACACCTAAATAGCTATCGCCAAACCCCGTCTGAAGCGCTCGGCGTCGAATCGTCAGTTAACTCAGACGAACTCCTGGCGGCGCACATCAGACATTGCGAACTGCGCCAACCCATTGGATAAACGATTTCAAAACAACCCCCTGCCCAAAAATTCCGGCAGTGGGTCAATACGATTTCCACAGGGCCAGCAGCTCAAGAAGAACGGCTCTTTCGCGCGCTGCGGGGAAATCTTTGTGATCTCGCTTGCGTTTGCCATTTATTCTCTGAAGCCTAGTGCGTGTTCGATCAGAAACCGTGCTTGCTCTTCGCCTCTACCGTGCGCGAAATGCCTGAGCAGCTTCATGGGTCTCGTGAGTACGCGTCCTTGATGAGTTCGACCCAATCTCACCACGGTGGTCCCCACCCCTGCTTGTTGGAGCAATATCTCCGACATGAAAAAAGAACACAGCCGAAAACAAAGACTCGCTCTCCATTGTCAGAATTGTGGTGCCGCTCAAGTGGAGAAGTGTCAGCTTAGCACCGGTTGGCTGCGCACCGGCCCGTATCGCGACCGCCGAGTGATCGCGAAAGACTGACCGCGCCGTGACAGGTGCTCGCGATAGTATCTCCGTTCCCATTGTCCACATCAATTCTAACGTGCGCGATCTGGGGGAGCCTGTGCTTCCGGAAGAAGCGAAGACGGACGACGGCAACAAGGCCGTCCATGCGGAGTGCTCCGCCGAGAAGCTCGCCAGAGCGCGGATTCCATCCAAGCCTTCAGAATAGCAGTCGGCGGTCGCTAGGCTGCGGCCTCAGCTAGTTTCGCTCCCATCAAGCTGCGCACGGTTTCCATGAGTTGCGCATCCACATCGTCGGCGATCACCATTACGTCTAAAAGGACCTGGTTCTGATCGAGTTCGCTCGGATGGAGATGTAATACGCTGACGCTCACCGTCTTTTTCAATTCCATCGTGGAGTGCTCCTATGCCATGCTCTTTCGGTTGCACGTGGCGATTTCACAAGGCTGGTCAAAACAGACCAACTTATAAGTCCTAAAGGGTCCGGGCCCGCCACCAAGTTTTCAACACGGAAGAGCAAATAACAGACTCACAAGTTTCCCCTTCACATGGCCTCCATATCCGTGGATCCTAGTTTTTCTATCTCGGCGAAATTCGGAGAACGGAAAAGGTCTTAGAATTGTGACAGCACCCAAACACGAGTATTCGGGCCACTGGTTTATTAAAAACCGTATTCTCCGCTTTCGATCTCAGCTAAGACCTGTTGGTCAGCAACCAATGCGCGGAGCATCCTAAAGCAGTTCCTTTCGGAACAATTCGTGATGTCAGCACAAACTTCAACGCAGGCCAAGTGAACCGTGGAATAGGTGATGTCCAAAAGGACACTATCTAGGGAATGCCTACTTGCGAAGTCTGGCTGGTTCTGCCGACTTTCGTTACCTTGTCTGCCCGTATGCACGTCCTCTAGTCTTGGAGACTCGGGCTTCATTGTCGGCTCACCGATTTCAGTAAGTGCCGCGACTGAAGAACGAAACCTCAAAAGGTGACCATGGATGGGAATAGAAATGCTGCGCAGGACTCAAGCAGGGGCACAATCCGACAGTCTTCCTAGCTATTATCTTGAGCTTGGCCTTGGGCGTAATCGTTGAGGATCAACGAAGCAGAATCTGGAACAGCCGTGATGTTGCGTGATTCCACGCAAGGCCCCGAGGAAACCCAAACCTTCGTTCTGCTTTCTCGGGTTGTGGAGCAGATAGCTGACAGTGTGATACTCACCGATAGGCAAGGCGTCATCCAGTATGTGAATCCAGCTTTCGAGGCGACTTCCGGATACGGCCGAGATGAAGCCGTGGGCAAAACCCCTCGGATTCTGAAGTCGGGTCTGCACGATGCAGAGTTCTACCGGCAGATGTGGGCGCAGTTCGCGCAGGGGCTCCCTTTCAAAGGAATGGTCATCAACCGCAAGAAGACAGGTGAGCTCTATTGGGCACAACAAACCATTACCTCGATGAGGGATAGCTCTGGGCGTCTGACCCACTTTGTCTCTGTATCCCAGGACATTACCGACCTGAGGAAAAAGCAGGAACAGGAATTCCAATTACAACTGGCTCGCGATGTGCAGCAACGCTTGTATGCGGCCCCGCCCGTGGTATCGGGCTTTGACATCGGTGCATCGGCGCATCCCGCCGACGAAACCGGGGGGGACTATTTCGATTTCATCTCCATGGCCGACGGCTCTCTTGTAATCGCCGTGGCTGACGCCAAAGGGCATGGTTTCAGCTCCGCACTGGTCGTGGCACTCACTCGGGCGTATGTGCGCTGCTTTGCCGCCATGCAGATGGGGTTGGATGAACTCATGGCTCACGTCAACCAGATGCTCCTGAAAGACCTCGACCATGGCGATTTCGTTACCCTGTTTCTAGCTCGATTGGATACAAGTCATCGAACTCTGTCCTACGCCAGCGCTGGCCACGTCCCCGGCCTCATACTACTCAACTCCGGCGAGGTGAAGTGCATGCTCGACAGCACCGGCCCACCTCTCGGTCTGTTTTCGGAAAGCAAATTTTCCCTGCGGCAGCCAATAAGCCTCGATCCGGGGGAGATCGCGGTGTTCCTAACCGATGGGGTCACGGAGGCGACCACGCCAGATGGTCACCAATTCGGCACCCAGCGTGTCCTTGATAAGATTCGGGCCCTCAGCCACGATCCGGCTTCGACTATCGCGGATGGCATCTATCATGCCACTCGGGCGTTCGTGCAAGGGGATCTCCAGGACGACGATATTACTTCGGTTGTCATCAAGGCATAATTGCGCTCGATAAACCAACCGTTTCAGGGCCGGAACAGTACGGCCTGCCCTCAGTTAGTCCTCCGTTGAGGACGACGAATCTGTGCGTATGGTGCCGCGTGAAGGACTGCACCGCGACGGGTTTGAAGTGGTGGTTGCTTCGAACGTGCGCGATGCGCTTGGGCTCATCGCGACGGAAGCTTTTGATGTCCGTCTTTCAGATCCCCACATGCCTCTCGCAGGGGATGGCTTCACTCTGGTCAGCGCGATGCGTCATACTCATCCCGATGCATTGACCGTGATTCTCAGCGGCTACCCGGCAGTGGATGAGGCAATGGCTGCGAACTCATTCGCACTCGACTAGCCGCCCCTCACGCTATCAAACGGTTGAAACCGGAATCTGTCGCTTCCATATTAGAGCGGAGACCGAATCCTCAACTCAGAATTGGCTGGACTCGGTGGAACGTGATGCGGAGCTGAGATGTATTGCCCTGACCCGCACTGAACGCACTGGACACCTCCCCAGGCTCCTTCAGGACCTCATGCTGGACCTTGTGACGATCGCGGAGAAGCCGATTCACAATTGAAGCAAGCGATGTTCAGCTACGTCACGCCGATGACTTTGAAATCTCAGACAGTTAGACTGGCGGGATAGCAGACCGCGGCCGCGACGAGACCATCCGCGTTGCGGACGCCCCCATCCGGGCCGCCCGAGCGAAGATCAGCAGAACTGTGTCCGAGGACGCCTTTCCAGCACTTACAAACTACCTGGAAATCAACTCCGCCTTTGGCACTTCCTTCATGACACGGACCGGGACCGGCTGATTAATGACCAGCCAATACAGGCCTATGCTCTTGACTGTCTCCCGGAACTGGTCGAAGTCGACTGGTTTCTGGATATAGCTGTTGGCCCCAAGGTTGTATCCGGCTACCAAATCTCGCTCCTCTTTCGAGGAGGTCATAATGACGATCGGGATCGTCTTGGTCCGCGGGTCACTCTTGACCTGTTTGAGCACTTCCATCCCATCCACTTTGGGTAGTTTCAAATCCAACAGTACCAACTTGGGGGGATGCTCGAACGATCTTTGCGCGAACGCCCCGCGACAGAAGAGAAAGTCCAGAGCTTCCTCGCCATCGCGTACGACGACGATGTTGTTCGCCAGCTTCCCCTGTTTCAGGGCATGCAGGGCAAGATCCATATCGTCCTGATTGTCTTCCACTAACAGTATGTCGAGTTTCCCAACGTTCATGATTGGCCTCCAGCCTTAGCTTGATTGCTTTTCGATTCAGCTTGCTTTCCCACTCCGAGAGTGAAATAGAACGTGGCACCCTTGTCCGGTTCACCCTCCGCCCACACTCGGCCTCCGTGCTTGTGAACGATGCGCTGCACCGTAACCAAGCCAATCCCCGTGCCTTCAAACTCATCTGTGCTGTGCAATCTCTGGAAGACTCCGAACAACTTATCGACATACTTCATGCTAAAGCCGACGCCGTTGTCTCGGACCATGAACACCGGTTGCCCATTTTCTTCTCTGTGACTGACTTCGATGACCGCGTGCGATGCAGCCGCGGGCATTCCCACTCGTGCGCTTCCATCCGCGCCGATGCAGGGACGAGTGAACTTGAGAGCGTTGGACAGCAGGTTTTGAAACACCTGCTTGATCAAAATGGGATCACACTCCACTGCGGGTAGCTCGGAAATATCCCATTCCACCTGCCGCCCTTCGCTCTCTGGCTGAAGAATGGCTATTACTTCCGCGACAATCGAGTTCAGCCCGGTCGGCTGCAGATTTAGTGCCTGGCGCCCAACCCTTGCGAGATTCAGCAATTCATCAATCAGAAGACCCATCTTTTGTGTCCCAGCCTGAATGCGCTCCAAATGGCGTTGGGCCACAGGGTTGAGGGAGGTACCGAATTCTTCCATGAGAAGCTTGGAAAAGCCGCCGATATGGCGCAAAGGCGCCCGCAAGTCATGCGACACGGAGTAACTGAAAGCTTCCAGCTCTTTATTGGCCGTTTCCAACTGGGCCGTTCGCTCTACGACCCGATGCTCGAGTTCGTCATTGAGTTTTTGGATTTCTCGCTCATCTGCTTTCCGCTGCGTAATGTCGCGGAAAGCCACCACTCCTCCACGATTCACGCCTTCTTTGTCTCTGAGGGGGCTACCTCTAACCTCGATCCAGGCGCCGCCCGTGATCTTTGGATTGCGCACAAATATCTCGCTGCTGGTCACCTCACCGTGGATCGCACGTACCAGGGGGAGTTGTTCGGTGGGGAAGGGAGTGATTCCATCTGGTAAATAGGTGCCGTAATGTTTGGACCACTCCTGTGTGGCAAGATCCGTTGGGCCGTAACCCATAATGTTCTCCGCCGCCCGATTCCAAATCAAGAATTTGCCCTGCTCGTCAGCGGCGGCCAATCCCTCCGCCATACTATCCAGCACGGACTGGAGCATGAGACTCTGGGCTTCGAGAGCTTGCCGCGAGTGGGCCAGTTCCTCCGCTTGTCCCGCCAGCACCTCTTCTGCTCGTTTCCGCTCGCTGATGTCGCGGGCGATTTTGGAGAAGCCCCGGTGGTTGCCGCGGTCATCGTACATAGGAGTGATCACGACGTTTGCCCAAAAAGCAGAACCGTCCTTGCGAACTCGCCATCCTTCGTCTTCGAAGCGTCCCTTGGAGAGGGATTCCCTTAACTCGCGGGCAGGCTCTCCTGCTTCAACGTCCTCCGGCGTATAAAACCGGGAGAAATCTTGGCCGAGGATTTCCTCGCTTCGGTAGCCTTTTATGCGGGCCGCACCCGCATTCCAACTGATTACGCGACCCTCCGGGTCGAGCATGTATATGGCATACTCTTTGACCCCATCGACCAATACGCGGAAACCTTCTTGGGTCTCTTGCAGCGCCGCCTGCGCTTGATTCCGCACAGTGATCTCGGATTGCAGGGCGGCCGTCCGTTGCACCACGCGCTGTTCCAACTCAGCGTTCAGGGTTCTGATATGCGCGCGTGCCCGAGCACCGACATCAATCTCCCGGTTGACACCGAGCCCAGCTAGCACTAACAAGCCTGCCCCGACGAAAACACCTGTGACTACTATGAAAGTCGTCCACCGTCGTCCAGTCTTAGTTCGTTGGGTGCGCTGGCTCAACAGCAGCATTTCCTCGGCGTGCATCTCTTGAATTGTGGTGCGAACCGAGTCCGTGAGCTTCTCGATTTCTAGAGCCTCGTCCGCGCCAGGACCGGCGCGCATCTGCCGGCTTTTAGCTACTATCTTTGAGGCGGATTGGAGCACGGCGCGGAGTTGGGGTTCAAGCGCGTCGAGTCGTCGCTGCTGGCTGGGATTGTCGGCCGTCAAATGGCGAAGCTCGCGCTCGTCCTGCGCGATGCTGCCTCTTGCAGTCTCGTATCGCGTAAGCAACGCGTCTTGCCCTGTCCAGGCAAAGGTCCGCGCGCTGTTCTCCACTTCGATCGCGTGCCTAACCGTGAGCTGCAGCACGTCCATCACGGAATAGGTATGAGCTACCCAGTCAGCATGATCTGCCGTCAGCTGGACGCTGCGCCAGGACGAAAAGCCCATGAAGACTGTCAGGAGCACCGCGACGATGAAACCGCTCGTGACCCTGCTCCGAAGTTTGGTTTCTATCGGCGCATCGAATTGCTTGGAGATTTCCATGATCCCCGCGTTGCCTCGCGGATAGTGATATGCAGGATCGCCAAAGCGATCAGTAAAGTTACTCGGATCGCGGTCCGCGGCTGGTGTAACGAGTCCAGCCGAGGAACCGCGACACGGTAGCAGTGCCGATTCGATTGGCGCCCAGTTCTAACCCTGCCCCGATCCCGGGGCCTTTCATGGCTCCGGCGCCTTATTTATGAGGGCAATGCCGTTCCCTGCCAGGGACTCGGCAAAGATTCGCGAATCACAGCCAACAGTTCGCTATTATCCACGGGCTTCTGAAAGAAGGCCGTTGCTCCCGCCTGCAGCGTTTGTTGTTTGTTGGATTGCGGATCGCGGGCGGTAAGGACAATTACCGGAATACTCGACAGGGCATCACTATCCCGTAAGCGTTCTAAGACTACGAAGCCGTCTCCGGCTGGTAATCCGAGGTCGAGAATAATTAGATTGGGCTGTTCCTTCTGCGCCACTGCAATCGCGGAATAGCCATCCGAGGCTTGTACCGTGTCGTAGTGGTTGGCCCGAAGACGTATTTTCAGGGCCCGTCTTAGGTTGGCGTCATCGTCGACGATCAATATCTTAGGCTTGTCCATTTGGATCCTCCATTGGTGCGATTTGATTTGCTTCGGTCTAGTTACCTACTGTACTTACTCTTCCGTTCGCGTCTTGGGGGATATTGTGTACCGCCAGCGATAACCTGGCCATTTCAGTAACCTGTTCCGCCACCGCTTGCACCAGCTCTTCCAGCGACTTGCCGTCATCGCGGGAGGGTAGCTGCACGGCGGTCGCCGATACTCTCAGAACGCCAGCAGTTTTGAAACCGGCGTTAGCTTCCAGCTGCTCACGAATGCGCTTCATCATGACCTCCGCCAGTTCCAAGTTGGTCGACGCGGCCACGAAGGAGGTATCGCTGGTTTCGGTGTTTCCCATAACCGGAAGTAGCAGATCCTTATCCAGATAAATGCAGCGTCGAAGCGTGCCTATAGCCTGCTGACAGATATCCTTCCAGTTCGTGCGAGGAGGATTGGAAAGCGGTGTCAACTCAACCTTGATCAGAACGATGGAATCCCGCAGTCGGCCTTCGTACGTGATCACTGGAAAGAGAAGCTTCGCCAGCGAATACAGCGGCAAAGTGAATGAAAATGTGCTGCCATCCCCGATTTCACTCGCCACCCAGATTCGTCCGCTGTGGAGTTCGACTAGTTCCTTGGCAATGAAGAGTCCCAGGCCCAGCCCGGTCCGATTGTGATCAACAGAATGTGGATCCTGATACAGGCGTTCAAAGATCAGGGCCTTGGCTTCCGGGCTGATGCCGCTCCCAGTGTCGGAGATGGAAAGGTAGGCCATGTTCGGATCGGCGTCCACCGTGTACGTCTTCACCAGAACCGAGCCCTCAGGCGGCGTAAACTTAATGGCATTATCGATGAGGTTAATGAGGATCTGCAGGACGCGGTCGGGATCGGCGTACACAAATGGAATCCTACTATCCAATCGAATTCCCAGGCCAACCTGCTTGTCCTTGGCCGTGGGGGACATCATAGAAGTTGCCTGCTGGATAAGATCGTTTATAGCAATGCAGCGTGGTTCGATACGGATTTTTCCAGACTCCGCCCGGGTTGCCTCCAGCAGATCGCGAATCATGGCTTGCAATTGGTGTACGCTGTTCAACACGGTTCCCAGGTGGTCGTGCTGCTCCGGGTTGAGGTCGCCAGCTAAGCCGTCCATCAGTATGGTGACGAATTGATGAATGCAGGTCAGAGGCGTCCGCAGTTCGTGCGAAACGTGAGACAGGAATTGATTCTTGAACTCCAGTTGCTGTTGGCGGCTCATCTCCAGGCTGCGAAGTAGCGCTTGGCGCTCGATGGCATAGCGCATAGCGCGTTCGAGATGGTTACTCGTGATATCGCCTTTCACCAGGTAATCCTGCACGCCCTGGTGTAGAGCCTTCATCGCCAGTGCCACGTCATCCTGTCCCGAGAGGATGACGACGGGCACACCGGGCGCACTCTCCAGCACCTTGCGGAAGGTGTCGGCCCCACGACTGTCGGGAAGGTTCAAGTCCAGCAATACGACTGAAGGCGGTTCCTTGGCCATAGAGGCGAGCCCATCCGCAAGGCGGGTCACACAGCTTACGTTGACGGCGGAGTCGCCCTCGACCAGCCGCAGGCGAACGAGGTCGGCGTCACCTGGGTTATCTTCAATCAGTAAAACTGTAGGACCATTGTTCATAGGTTCTCCTCGCGCGGCAGTCGCGCCAAACCAAACCAAAACTCTCCGATCGATGTCACCGCGGAGATGAAGCCCTGCAGGTTACCGGGCTTGCTCACATAGCAGTTCGCTCCCAGTTCGTAACTGCACACAATGTCTCGCTGTGCCTCGGACGTGCTGAAGATCGCAATTGGGATCTTCCGCAGTACCGGGTCGGCTTTGACCTCCGCCAGCACGGTGCGACCGTCCTTCTTGGGCAGACTCAAGTCAAGAATCACCAAGTCAGGAAGAAGTGCACTAGCGTACTTCCCCTCGCGACGCAGAAACGCCATTGCCTCCACCCCGTCGGTTACAGCGTGGATGTGACTGGGAGAGCCAGTGCGAGCCAGCACTTCGCTAGTCAAGTCAGTGTCCGCGGGGTTATCGTCTACGAGCAAGACCTCGGGCGTTCTCATGCTTGGGCTTCCTGTACCGCACTTGGGAATGGTTCGGTGGGCAGGGTGAATTTGAAGCAAGAACCGGGCATGGCTTGAGCTTCGATCCATATCTTTCCGCCGTGGTGCTCGACGATTTTCTTGCAGATCGACAACCCGATCCCATTGCCTCCATATTCCATACGGGTGTGCAGACGCCGAAAAATGACAAAGATGTCTTGCCAGCTCTCGGCCGGGATGCCTATGCCGTTGTCAGAAACCGTCAGCACCCACTCGTGATCTTTCTTTTCTGAGTCGATTTGAATCACGGGTGTTTCCGCTCCGTGAAACTTGATGGCGTTTGCAATCAGGTTCTGAAATACCTGCGTGAGCTGCGAGGGGTCAGCCATGACCACCGGCAAACCATTCCAATTCACCACGGCGCCGCTCTCTTCTACCGCGGCCTGCAGGTTCTTCACTGCTTGTTCTACCAGCGCGCGGCACTCGGTAGTCCTGGGTTTAACTTCCGCGTTCCCGACCTGGGACAATTTCAGCAAGTCTTGAATCAGAGCCTGCATGCGCACCGCGCCATCTACCGAGTACCGGATATATTTGTCGGCCTGTTCGTCCAGCTTGCCAAGATATCGTTCCGCCAGCAGTTGAGTGTAGTTGGCAATCATCCGCAACGGCTCCTGCAAGTCATGCGAGGCCACGTAGGCAAACTGCTCCAGCTCCGCATTGGAACGGGCCAATTCAGCGGCTTTGTGGGCCAGCTCTCTTTCAGACTGGCGGCGGAGTTCGCGTAGCCGCCTTTCCTCCAAGGCCCTGCGCACCGACACCGGCAGCCGGGTCAGGTGGTCTTTCAAAACACAATCGGTGGCACCTTGCTTGATGCACTCCACCGCCTTCTCCTCGCCCAGGTATCCGGTCACCACGATCAGCGGCACATCCAGGTTTTCACAACGCAGAATCTCGAGCGCCTCTATCCCTCTCCATTGCGGCAGGTTGTAGTCGGCAAGGATGACGTCGAAGCCGTTCGCTTGAATGCGCAAAGTGAATTCCTCGACGGTTTGAACCACGTCACTGGAAACGTCGAACCCATCCTTCCGCAGGGCGGCTAACACCAGCTCAACGTCCGCTGGATTGTCCTCCACTAGCAACACGCGCAATCTAGTAGTGGCCGGGCGTGAATCATCGGTGACGCAACAGGGTGGATTTGAATGTTGTAAACCATTCATCGGTTTGGTTGTGCCATGTCCCACGTCAGCACTGTATCCTTCCCGCCTGTCCCTTCGTGGGAGCTTTAGGTGTGCAACCTTAGATCAGGAAGCGCCGTCGCCGGAGAAAAGTGCTGGAGGCCAGTTCTTTTGTAGCGTGCAGGACGATCGCTTTAGTGCCGAATCGGCAAGATGGAATGGATAGTAAGTCACAAAAGTGAGTGCGGCCTTCGTGTCAATCGTTACAAACAAAGGGTCCAACCCACTGGAACTGAGCTGAGAGCACAGCTAGGAGAAAAGTTCTCCTCTCACCACTGGCACGCGCCCGCGTCCCCAAAGAACTGAATCTGAACGTTTTCTCGGGTAATCCACGGAACGGACGTTGTATGACCGACGCTACGGCAGCTCTCTTGCCCCGCCCTGATTTCGCCCTACGGGTTG
>Ga0210399_10001305_pt1 | contig 19460 bp, 10 predicted proteins | sample IncBWC14MmetaG_FD_150865 | JGI IMG/M metagenome (GOLD analysis project Ga0210399, IMG submission 150865) | Forest soil microbial communities from Barre Woods Harvard Forest LTER site, Petersham, Massachusetts, United States - Inc-BW-C-14-M | ecosystem: Environmental > Terrestrial > Soil >...
TTCCCGCCATGAAATAGTCTTCGCTCGTCTTCGCTTGCCCCTTCAGGTAAAAACCGATTGCCAGAACCAGGACAAAATAGAAAACGATGATTACCAGATCCACCGAGGACAGGTGCACCATTCGCTGCGTGATCGGCAACGCGAAAGCTGGAATCATGGGCGCGCTATCGCTTCTCCTGTACGGAACTTAAAACGTATTTTCCCTGCAATTCTGTTTTTGCAGACGAGCTCCGACCAAAATGGCAAACTCGCCGGGTTCCGCGATCCATGCATGCTTCTTCACGTCGAAGAAGGAGAACGCGCGGCGATCGAGTTGAAGAATATGGATCTCGCCCAGACTCCCCGGGTCCCCATTGCGGAAATCAAACTATTTCTCCTCGACAATCGCCGCGTCCCACGGCTTCAGCTTTATGCTCTGCCCCTGAGCAACCGCCGACTGGCTCAGCAAATCGGTGCCTGCGCCGAAGGAATACTTGAACGCCTGCGGATCGCCTGAATAATTCAGGAAGTAGTGGAGAGTCTTTCCCTTGCGATTCACGCCGTGTTTCACGCGCACATTCGCGGGAAGGGCCTGGTCCGGCCCGGTCAAACCGGCCAACTGCAGAACGCCCAACATCACGCGATCCTGAAGCACATCGCTCAAAACCGTTCCTTCGTATGTCAGCGTGCCTTTGCCAAACGAATTGCGGGTGATCGCGGGATACTTTTCGAAAAAGGGCTGGTCGTAATTCGCCAACCCTTTGGCCGTATCGAGCAGAATCATTTCCGCCCATTCGGAAACTTTGTTTTCCCCGCCGGCGTGAAACGGATCATCCTTCAATTCCAGTGGTTGCCGCAGGCTTGAAAACTCCTGGTAATGAAATCCCGCCGCTTCGCGCAGCGGACCCGGAGCCATTTCCCAACGTACCGCAGAGAATTCGTTGCAAAATCCACTTTTGAATGCCACAACAAGATTTCCGCCACCGCGTACGTAATCGGCCAGGCGCTTCAGCAGGGCGTCACTCGCCACGTAGAGCGGCGGAACAACAATCACCTTGTATCGGGAAAGGTCCGTGCTATCGGGAAAAACAAAATCCACGCCGACGTTTGCGCGGTAGAGCGTGTGATACATCTGCCGTAAGACCGAGCGGTAATTCACGCGGTCGCTGAACTTCATGAACTCGAGCCCGTAATACGAATCGTTGCTGTACAGGATGGCAACCTGATTCTTGCGTTGGACGTCCACTATTTCCGGCCCGATTCGCTGGAGTTCGTGCGCCGTGCGGCTCACTTCGTCGTAAGTCCGCCCCGGCGTCAGGTCGTGGCCGAGCACGCCTTTCCAATACGTTTCCTGGCCGTAGTGAATCGAATGCCAGTGCCAATACTCAATCATGTTGGCGCCGGAGGAAGCGTGGGTGTATACGTCCAGGCGGAGCTGCCCGTCGTAGGGAGGAAATTGTTCCTTGGAATCCCAGCCGATGGCTTCAGCGTTCGTCTCCGTGATCAGGTAGTTGGTATTCTTCAACGACCGCATGTAGTCGCCGACCATCGAGGAGGTTTCTCCGTCAAATTGGTCCTGGGTTCCGTGATACGGATTTGCGGCGACGATGTCCAGCGACCGGGCTACGTCTTCCTCATTCACCACCGGGTTCGGCGGCCCTGCGAAATCGTGCATGACAAATTGATTTGGCCCTTTGTATTCGTTCACGATACTCGCTTGCCAAGCTAGAAAATCCGTCGTCAGACCTTGCGAGTAACGCTCCCACTCCAGCTTCCAGCCCGGGTTGATGATTCCATCGCGCGGCGGGAGTTCCGTCCAGTCGTTGAGCCGCTGCCCCCAATAGTTGAGGCCCCACACTTTGTTCAGCACATCCACCGTTTTGAACTTCGATTTCAGATATTCCTGAAAGCCGACTTGCACATCGTGATTTGCCGCGTATGCCGAGGAAGTTTCGTTGTCGATTTGAAAGCCGATGATTGCGGGATTATTTTTGTAGTGCTCGAGAATTCTTCGGATCACGCGTTCGCAATAAAATCGGTAGGTGGGATTCGCCAGATCGGTGTTTTGCCGCAGTCCGTAGTAGAGAGACTGGCCGCCCAGGCGGGTCACGAGGATTTCCGGATGCTTTTTGTACATCCAGGCGGGGATTGAATAGGTCGGCGTGCCGAGTACGATTCGAATGCCGGCCGCGTGAAGTTTTTCCACCACGCGGTCCATCCACGCGAATTCAAATTTTCCGTCCTCGGGCTCCCATAATCCCCAGCTTGATTCGCCAATGCGCACCACGCTGATTCCCACTTTTTGCATCAGGGCGATGTCCTGATCCGTCCGTTCGTACGGCATGTATTCTGGGTAGTACGCGACGCCGTACAGAACCGTATCCATGTGGTCGGGACGAAACGCTTCGCGGGATTGAGGCAGGGTGGGAATGGCCGCGAGGAGAGCCAGCGCAAGGATGAGGCCCGCGCGCTTGTTAGTCATCCAGGGTTTCCAACTGGAACACTCAATGCCCATTGAGTCCGCCTCCCTTGCTTCCAGCTCTATGTCTGTCCGGGTCGCGCCGTTGCCCGGTGATTCAATGCTGTGGATTCGCGCAGCACGAGATTCGTTTTCAAAACGTACTCCGTGCCCTTGGGGTTCGGCGTCTCTCGCTGCACATCTTCGAGGAGCGCTTGAAACGCCATCCGCCCAAGCTCCGCCTGAGACATCTCAATGGTGGTCAGCGGCGGCAGAATGTATTGAGAGATGCGGATGTTGTCGAAGCCGATGACCGACAAATCCTGAGGAACGGCGATCTTTTCCGCGTAACTTTTGTGCATCACGCCCATTGCCGTCATGTCGTTGGAGCAGAGCACCGCGGTCGGCCGAGAACGCAGGCGTGCCAATTTTTCGAATGCCGCTTCCCCGCCTTCCAGGGTGTGATTCCCTTCCACGATCAACTGCGGGTCCACGGGAATGCCGATCTCGTTCATGGATTGAACGAAGGCTTCGCGGCGGGCGGTGGCGGATTTCAGGGCCAACGGCCCGGTGATAAAAGCGATGCGTTCGTGGCGAAGCGCCGCCAGATGCTGCACGGCTTGCCGAATGCCATGGAGATAGTCGATTCGAATATTGCTGACGTGTTGCCGCGGCGGGCCGACGTCCACGAAGACCAGCGGAATTTTTCGCAGCTTCAGGTCATCGAGCAGCGACTCTTCCATCCCGAAGGTCATCACCGCCACGCCTTCCACACGGTGCTCCAGCATGCGCCGCACGGCCAGCTTCATTCGCTCGGGGTCGTGGACGGTGGAGGTCAGCAAAATTTCGTAATTGTTCTGGACAGCGGTGTCTTCGAAGACGTGGACGATTTCCGGAAAGAAAGGGTTGGTGATTTCGGAAACGATCAGACCGAAGATGCGGCTGCGGCCGGAAACGAGGGCCCGCGCCTGCGTGTTCGGGAAGTAGCCAAGCTCTTCCACGACCTTCCAAACGCGCTTGGCCATCTGCGGCCGCACCGTCGGAACCCGGTTGATGGTGCGCGACACCGTCGCTGTCGACACTCTCGCCCGCTTTGCAATTTCCCGGATATTCATGGCGCGTCGCACTCTTCCTGAGACTTGCGGGGTGAAAGCCAACTCTATCTAATGAGCTAGCCGAAGTGGTTCGAAATTCCACCACACCCCCAACGTACAAACAAATTGAAAAAGAGGGCAATTCGCTGCACCAAGAATTGCCCAATTTCAAGACACATCGAATGCCGGAGGGCTTCCCCTAGAAAATGATCTTCACAGCCAGCTGCAGAATGCGCATATTGCCGTAGGTGAAGCCGATTGTGCCGAAACTGCCGCCATCCTTCAGGTTGCCGTCTGGATTTGAGAAGTGCGGTGAGTTTGTCAGGTTAAAGACCTCGAAGCGAGTCTGCACCTTGCCTTGTTCCTTGATTGCAAACTCCTTAAAGAGGGAGAAGTCGGCATTGACGTAGCCAGGCCCATACAGAATGTTACGTCCGGCATCACCGAACGCGCAGGGGTTTGTAGCGCTATTGGCTGGGGCGGTGAAGGCCGCTGTATTGAAATATTCAGTGAGTGTCTGGGGACCCCAAAGATGTTCGCCAGGGACGAGGTCAGGCCGGACACCAGGGCAGCCCTTATTTCCCGAGTTGTATGTCACGTTGAAGGGTGTGCCGGTCTGAGCGCGGAAGATTCCATTGATCTGCCAGCCTCCCAAGAATAACTCATGTATGTTGCCCCAATTGCCGAAGAGCGCCTGTCCTTTTCCGATCGGAAGGCGATAGAGTCCGCTGAACGTGAAGGTATGACGGATGTCGCCGTCCGCCGATGCGATTTCTGCATTCAGGTTATTTGGATTCTGCGGAGAATTGCCTTGGTTAAGGTTGAATGGGGCGGGTCCATTGTCAATATTGTGGCCGTAAGTATAGGTTGCAAGAAAACTGAGATTTTTTGAGGCTCTTTTCGTAACTTTGCCTTGGAGCGAGTTGTACTCGGCCCAGCCGCGAGAATAGAGCGCCTGGATTTGCCCCAGATTTTTGCTAATCAAGTTTGAATTGCCGTTTACGTTGTTGATGTCGCCGACCTGATAAGAGAGGTCGTGGCTCAGGGAACCCACATAAGCGATTTCGAGCATGACCCCGTATGGAACTTGTTTCTGCAGGGTCAAGTTATAGGATTGCGAATACCCAGTCTTCATATGGGGATATTCATAGTACGTGGTTGCGCTTCCGGTCTGAACACTCGCAATAGCCGAGGTCGGGATGCTCGAGGCTCCCGCGGGAATGACTGGCTGAGTCAGCCGAGGGACGCCGGCATCGAATGTGTAGGGGTACCCGCTGGCAGGAGGTGGGCCCGGAATATAAAAGAAGTTATTGAAAGTGGATTGAACTGCAAACGGAAAATTCTTCGTCAAGAAGTCTTCTTTTCCGTCGTTCTCCGGCGAATAGAAGAAACCGTACCCGGCACGGATAACGGTCGTGGGATTGATTTGATAGGAGATTCCGAGCCGAGGACCAAAATTGCGCGCGTGGGTGTCAAGTAAACCCCTGGAGTTGCCGCCTCGGCCAGCCAGCAGCAGACTGTCCGTCGCCGGGTCGTAATTCGACATATTGTTGCTGGCTTCCGTCCAAGGGGACTGGAATTCGTATCGTATGCCGCCATACAGTGTCAATTTCGGCGAAACTTTGTAAGTATCCTGGACGAAACTAGCCAATTCCCAGGCCTGCGTGTGGGGGTGCGTCAATTGCAAGCCCATGAAGTTCTCGAAAGGTACACCTATTAGCAGGTCCGCGATATCGGAACCGCCGACAAACGAGGGGCTGGAAGTGGCGGCGAACCCTTCACAGCAAAAGTAGAATTGAAAACCAGTGGGGAAGAGGGAGAAATCGGGATGCGCATTGAGCCGCCGGAAGTCGCCGCCGAACTTGATCTCATGTCTGCCGGAGATAATCGTCATGTTGTCCGTAAACTGGAAGTTATTATCCAATTCGAGAAATGGCTTGAAAGTAGAGCCGCCAGTAAAGTAGCCCTCACCGCCCAAATCGATGTACGGAAAGGCGTCCGTTGCCGGGAAACCGGGCACATGGATATTCTGTGCGCCGTATTGCGTGGAATAGTCGTGGCCGTTCATGAGACTGAACAGGTTCTCCCGCAAGCGGGTATAACCGAAGCGGGCTTCGTTTACCTTGCGGGCGTCGAAACTGTGATATTCCGAAACCGAAAGGCCCTGGTTCCGCAGTACTTCGTTGTTCCCAAAATCGTTATCACCACCGTTAGGAACGACGGTGTGACCGTAATAGATGCCGTTCTCGAGTTGGTTGGAGTCCCCGTAATGGTAGACGACCGACAAGCGGTCCTTGTCGGAAAAATTGTGGTCATACCGCGCATCCCCAAGGTTTCCAGTGAATTTAGTGGGAACGTAAGTCTGAAAATTTTCGAACCAGCCGTTTGTGCCCGGCTTTCCAGGCACATTGGGGGTGGGAAAGAAATTCTCCAGAGTGGCCAAACCAGCTTTACTGACGCTGGCTGCGGGAATGACATTTAGGACCCCGTTCGACTGGAACTGATTGCCGGTGTATGGATCATAAACCTTGATAAGATTCGCAGGTAGATTGCCGTTCTGATCGTAGAACTTTGTCAGGTCAACGTCGCCGTTCGGAAGAACGGTAATTTCGTTCTTGGGGGGTACGCTGACTCTAGAGGAATAGGCATCTCTTTTTTGCATGCGTTCGAACGAGAGGAAGAAGAAGGACTTGTCTTTGCGGATTGGCCCTCCGACTGTTCCCCCAAAGTTGTTCTGGTTCAACGCTGAAGCCGGCCCTTTTATACCACTGAAAGAGAAAGGCCGTGCGGCGCCGAAATTGGGGCGATAAAACTCATACGCGCTTCCATGCAGGCTGTTGGACCCGGACTTGGTCTGGATCGAGACGACACCGCCAGCAGCATGCCCATACTCCGCAGAAAATGCCGACGTCAGAATCTTGAACTCCTGCACTGAGTCCACACTCGGCGTTAACGTGATGTCTTGTGTGCGGTTGGAGGTGGCCTCCACACCGTCAATCATGATGGAATTTGCATACTCGCGCTGCCCGTTAACGCTTATATCAAAAGCGTTCACCTGGTGAGCGCCAGAGACCACTCCCGCAGTTAGTGTCGTGAGATCAAGGAAGTTTCGGCCGAGGAGGGGCAAGTCAAGAATGTCCTGGGTATTGATGACTTCGCTAGTCTCCATAGTTTGGGTCTGTAGGACCGTCGGAGCGCCACTGATGGTGATAGTGTCGGTGACAGCGCCGACAGTCAGTTTGAAATCCAGCAATTGCTTTTGGTCAATGTTCAAGACCACATCTCTTACGGTCGTGATTTCAAACCCTGGCTTGGTGACTCTGACAGCATAGGTGCCCGGTGGCACATTCAAAATACTGAAATCACCGTACTCATCCGTTGCCGAGCTATAAGCAACGCCGGTAGCCTGATTTACCGCAACCACCTTCGCGCCGACGACAACGGCGTTGGAAGGATCGGTCACTCGTCCCACGATCGAACCGGTCGTCGCCTGTGCCCAGAGCGAGCCGGCGACCAACAGTTGAACCATGCAAATCAAAAGGATTGCTTTACGCATTCCACCTCTCCTCAGCCGTGCGGGCGGGCCGCGAGAAAAGATTCCAGTCTCGACGGCGTCCGTACAGCTTATTCACCCCACCGATGGCAGCACCCCAGCCCTGCCAGTTCGGCTTCTAACAGGCCCAGTAATCGTTTACCGCGGAAGATGCGTACATCGAAAAATCGAATGTAAACGATTACTTCAATGCAGGGAAATTTAGACTCCTCTTTGCGAGTTGTCAAGAGCTGTTTTTGGCGAGAGTTTTGACACGGCCTGAAATATCATCGTTGTTACTGCAATTACGTGTTTTCTCAGGGATTTAAGGAAACAATCATGCCACTGCGTTTTCAGGATTCAGGGTGATCCAATTTCCTGGTGGCGTGGTGCGCCCGGCATGTCAACCGATCTCTGCGAGTAATCGTTTGCTTAGTCTGCACTTGTGGGAAAAGCGAGTACCCGCGGCAGAGTGGCTCCCGGGGTCCGCAGTTTTTTGGTTCCCTATCCTTTTATGGAGAGGAACGAATTCTTCCGGTGCGGCTAATATTCGACTTCGTATAGCTGGCCTTCCAATCGGACGGGGTCTTTTTCTGCTGAAGAGCAATGGATGGTGATTGGCCGGCCGGTGACGAAATCCGTGTGCTTGATTTCTCCCGCGCCCCAGGAGAGGCCGCTCCAAACTAACTTGTCGTAGTTGATTTCGACGGGCAGGGGCTTGCCGTCCTGCTCCGCATAAATCTTCAGCACTTTGCCGACGGAGGTTCCGTCCGGCGGGCCGCCCGGCCAACTGCGGATAATCTCGCCGGCCTTTCCATGCTGTTGGAAGATGATGCGCAAGGCTCCCTTCGGCGGCGCCGCGATAGTCGTTTCGATTGTGTTCGGAGTTGTGGGAAGGAACTTGGTGTCGAGCCCCGTGATGGATTTCGGGATTTGCACGTCCTCCTGAATGCCGAGGTCGAACTGCTGCGACGCATAACGTCCGAATCCAATCACAGCGAGTTGTCCCGGGCCCAGCGTGATTCGATTTGAGTGCAACAGCGGAATAAATCCGGCGTCGCGGAAAATGATTTTGCCTTCGCCATGGGCGCCCTGCACACGCGACAACGCCGGCAACTCGATTTCCCGCACCGCCTGCGCGGGATTCAGCACCGTGTAGACCGCGCCGCCTTCCGTCAGCGATCCAAAGCCGTAGGGTTCGACGTCGCCGGGAATTCCGCCGAAGGTCTTCGTCCTGCCCAGGGCTTGCAATGGTTCGTAGATTCGCTGGACGCGGGCGAACCAGCGAGCCTTGTCTGCATCCAGGAATTCCAGATTGCCGTGAATGGTATTCACCCAACCGCCGCGCGCCACCATCAGCAGCAACATCCCTTTCCAGGCGTTGGTTTTCCGGTAGTAGATGGTTCCTGTGTTGCCGATCATGAAGCCTGTGGAATCGATGCGTTCGAGCGGCAAGCCGCTTTGCTCGTACCGCCGGACCATGTGGTCGCTGTAAATGTCCATCGAGCGCCAGAAATTCGTTTCAGGCACATCGGAAGGCCGGGGATCCCCGGAATAAATAGAGTCAAAGACCTCCAGCCAGCGCAAGTCGATCGGGTTGTGGAATGGAAAGGGACCTGCGGTGGATTCCACGTCGCCGCCAAATCCGTTGAAAGCGACCAGGATGGCGTCGGGATTTTTCGCCCGAAATTTTCTGAGAGCGTCGCGGAAGGCCGCTTCATTGCGCGAGTGAATCTCTTCGGGCGATTGTGTTTTTTCCGCTTGAGGTGTGGCGGCACCAAAATCCACGAAATCAAATTTGAACATGCGGATTCCGTGGTCGTACCAATATTGCATCGCCTGCATGAAGTCCGGCAGAAAACCGCCTTCGTAAAACGACATTGATCCGCCCTTGGCGTTGAGCGAGTCTCGCCACTGCGGCGCTGCATCAATTTTCACCAGGGTGTTTGTGCTGAACCACAGGCCCGGGAGAAGGCCATTCGCTTTGCACTGGGCGATCCAGCGGTCCGGGCCATTCGGCCAATTGGGCGTTCTCCATGTGCGGTACGCGCCATCTTTTGCGAACCAGAAGGCGTCCATCATGTAGTAATCGAAGTGCACGCCCAGTTTGTGCAAACGGATGATTTCGCCCAGTTCCTTCATTGCCAGCGATTCGGTCAGCGGGATGTTGTCGGAGAGTTCGTCGTACGCAGACCAATCGTTGTAGACCCAGATTGGATCGCGAAGCACCGGAGAGCCCAGCTTCGATGGCATCCACTGTGCCGCGGCATCAGGCGAGACGCCTTGCAGTTTGTTTTTATCTTCGGTCTGCGAGGGAGTCCGCATGGCGGCAGCAAGCGACGCGAACACCAAGCACACAACCAGAAAAGCCGTTGAAGATCCGGTTCGTGTCTTTTTCTGATTTGATCGCATCACTTGCGGCCTCCAGGGCATGAGTCGGAGCTATTTTCTTGTCACACAAACTTTTGGAAGCATTCACTTGGTCGCGGCGGATTGCCCGGGCCAGTCGTCGGTGCGGAACGGGGACGCCGGCAGGCCTTCCTTGTTGTATAAATTGCAGTCCGGACTACTAGCCCAGGCGTAGCGCACTGCGACGGGTGCCTTCACGTCGCGACTTGAAACTACGATGGTGTCGCCTTCGATCCGCGCTTCCGCCCAATGAAAAATATGGTCGCTTACGGCAATCGCAAAGCCTTTCAGCGGACCGCCGCGCGCTTCCAAGCCAGAGCCGATGTGCTGAAAGCGCAGTCGCACACTCTCCCCTTCGATTTCCATCGAATCATAGAGAGGGCCGGAATAGACGATCTTCTCGCCGTACGTTGTGCCCAAGGCCCACAGCGCCAAGCGGTGGCCAATCTCTTCTTTTCGAGGCGGATGAAGATCTTTGGCCTCGCCCACATCTATGGAAACCGCAAGGCCGGTATTCGGTACAGTTCGCGCGGTCAGAAATTGAGATTCGCGGAGTTCCGCCCAGATTGAATCGCCCAGCTCCGGACTTGATCCATGGTTCGGCAATTGCACGATCAGAAAAGGAAAGTCGCCTTCTCCCCAGCCTTTGCGCCAGCCGGAAATCATTGCGGGCAATAATTTTTGGTACTGGTGGGCGCGCCAGGTGTTTCCTTCTCCTTGATACCAGAGGGCGCCGCGAATTCGATATTCCTGCAATGGCGCAATCATTCCCTGAAAAAGCCCGGAGGGAGGCCTATCCGGGTCGCCGGCCGAGGTCATGTTCACAAGTTGAAAGCCGGTGAGGGATTGCAACGTCAGTGGTTTCGAAACTCCCCATCCTGCCTGCTTCACGTCCTTGAACAAAATTGTGACCTGCTTCCAGTCCGGCGTGGCGCGCATAGTTTCCGCCGCGTAGTTATCCCAATCCGAAATTGTGGGTTGCAGAATCTCCAACTGGAATTGGCCGTTTCCGCGCACCCAGAATCGAATGCCGGAGTATCGGCTCATATCCGCTGAGGAAAGATCCGGATGAAAATTCGCTTGCAGCCGGGAAGAGCTCACTTCATCGAGTGTCCCCGAGACACGCGCGGTGAAGCCTTTACCACCCCTCCCGGGGGACACAAGCTCAAATGCCGCTCCGGGAGAATTCTTCCAACTGTACGTCCACTCGCCTCCGGTGGAGGTGCGGGAAGTTCCATCGTCGAAATCGCTGATGGGCATTGGCGAATTGGTTTCGGTGGGCTGCGGCAGCAGCTCAAAATCGTCAAACTCGAGCGAAAATTCCATCGGCCGCGCCGCAAGCGATTTTGCGCTAGCTGGAGTAGCCTCCCACGCCTTCAGGATGGATTGGAGAGCCGGGTCGCGGTGCAGCGCTTCGGGATCGGTCCATTCCTCCGCTGCCGTGCCGGGCCGAGAGCTTAGGATTATTCCGACGGGGACGCCTAACGCTCGATACAGATCGCGCGCAAAAAAATAGCTCACGGCCGAAAATGTTTTTGCCGATTCCGGCGAGCACACGAGCCATTCCGCCGGGGAAGTATCCGATTCTGGGGTGAGCGAAATTTTCTGGGGCACGGTGAAGAACCGGATTTCCTCGAAGGCCGCTTTGGGAATTTCCTCGGCGGCTCCCGTGGCCCCGCTCAGTGCATAGGTCATGTTCGACTGGCCGGACGCGACCCACACTTCCCCAATCAGCACGTCTTTAAATTCCACTGCCTTTTTGCCCTGGACGCGAAGAACAAAAGGGCCACCAGCCCGCAAGGCTGGGAGATTAAGCTTCCAATGACCCTGGGCATCGGCGCTCGTGGCTTTTGTATTGCCCGCGAGGCTGACGGAGATTTTTTCGCCCGGGTCGGCCCAGCCCCAAACGCGAATTTCGGAATCTCGCTGCAGCACCATGTGGTCGCTGAACAAATGCGGCAGCACTGGCTCCGCATGCATTTGCGGGGTCAGGGTGGCGCACAAAAACACCGCGACTGAAATCCGCAGCCAATTTCCGAGTGGGTTATTTCCATTCAAGAAAACGCCGATCAACGTTTATCCCCCGAGCCCGGAGTGCAGTTTTTTATTCGCCATCCGTGCTACCGATTTGAAAATTTGAAGACCGTTGTGGAGGCATATTGGCCGCCAGCCCTGAGCACTGTGGAGGGGAAATTCGGCTGATTGGGCGAATCCGGAAAGTGCTGCGTTTCAAGGCACAGGCCAGAGCGCCTGCCGTAAACCGCCCCTGCTTTGCCCGGCACGCTGCCACTCAGAAAATTGCCGCTGTAAAATTGAATTCCCGGCTCGGTGGTAAGGATTTCCAAGGTCCGTCCCGATTGAGGTTCGACAAGCTTGGCCGCAGGGAATAACCCTCCATTGATTCCCTTATTCAATACCCAATTGTGGTCGTAGCCCCTTCCGAATTTCAATTGGGCGTCCTGTCGATTGATTCTTGAACCGATGGTTTCGAGCCGCGTGAAATCAAACGGCGTGTGGCTCACACCGCGCAATTCACCGGTTGGGATCAGATTTTCGTTCACGGGCGTAAAGCGATCGGCATCCAGGTGGAGCTGATGCAGCAGGATGTCGCCTTCCGCGGCGCCCCTCAAATTGAAATAAGAATGATTCGTGAGGTTTAAGATTGTGTCTTTGTTTGTGGTGGCAGAGTATTTAATTTGAAACTCATTTTCGTCCGTCAAAGAATATTCCACTCGAACATCCAATTTTCCCGGGTAGCCTTCCTCTCCATCTTCGCTGAGGTATTCCAAAATCAGGCGCTCGTTCTGAGTGTTGGAATCTTCGCGCGCCTGCCACACGGCCTTCTCGAATCCAAATACTCCGCCATGCAGGTGATTTGGGCCGTTGTTCCGGGCAAGCGTGTATTCGTGTCCGTTCAGTGGAAATTTCCCGCCGGCGATGCGATTCGCGTAACGCCCGATGGTCGCTCCGAAGTGCCATTTGTCCGCTTCGTAACTGGCAAGATTGTCGTATCCGAGCACGACATCGGCCATCTCGCCGTGGCGGTCGGGAACCTTTAAGGAGACGACGATGCCGCCGAAATTCGTGATTTCAATTTCCACATTTTTCGAATTTTTGAGTTGGTAGAGATCGACTTCCTTGCCGCCGGACGTTTTCCCGAATGGACGCTTCCGCATTTCCCGCTCTCCGCCGTGTGCAAGCAACACCAGAACTTTGCCGACTGGCGCACTCAGGATGATACAGGACTTCGTCTCCTTCAGTCAGGTGAGGCGAATCAGGATGTGCTGAAGTGGAGAGAAAGATTTAACACGGAGCGCACAGAGAAAGAGCAGAGAGGGCACGGAGAAAAGAACGAGCACAGCCTAGGAATCATCCCGCAAAAAGCGCGGGATGGGGCGGAGGTGGCTGTGTCATGGGAGGCGCGTTGGGTTGACGTTGGGAGGACGTGGTCGGTTGGTGGGTTAGGTTTAGTGCGCAAAAGCGGAAGCTTCGCTTCCGCACTCAAAAGGAAGAGCGGCCTGTTCCATAGAAAAGATTGCTGGGCCTTGAAAGTGGCCGCTACGAGGGCAAGAGAAAGGAAAGAGGGCGGCGTAAAGCCGCCTCTACACGGAGGGGACGGGGAGGGGGATGCGCTCGGGGAAGCCGCGCTGGTGCCAGTAAGGGTAGGTGGGAACGAAATCGCTGGCGGCGTCGAGTTTGGCGATTTGTTCGGGCGTTAGTTTCCAGCCGGCGGCGGCTAGATTTTGGCGGAGTTGGTCTTCGTTGCGGGCGCCCAGAATTCGGTGGGGCGGCGGAGGAGCCAGTTGAGGGCGATTTGGGGAACGGTTTTGCCGGTTTCTTTTGTGATGGCGTCTATGGCGTCGACGACTTTGTAGACGTATTCGTCGGGGACTGGCGGGCCGGCGTCGGAAGTTTTGTGGAGACGGCTTTGTTCGGGGAGCGGGTGGCCGCGGCGGATTTTTCCGGTAAGGCGGCCCCAGCCGAGGGGGCTCCAGACCAACGCGCCGACTTTTTGATCGAGGGCGAGAGGCATGAGTTCCAATTCGTATTCGCGGCCGATGAGGGAGTAGTAGACCTGATGGGCTACGTAGCGAGCCCAGCCATAGCGCTCGGAGATGGAGAGCGCTTTCATCAGGTGCCAGCCGGAGAAATTGGAGCAGGCGATATAGCGGACCTTGCCGCCGCGAACTAGCGTGTCGAGCGCTTCGAGAGTTTCTTCGATGGGAGTTAGCTGGTCGAAGCCGTGCATGTGGTAGATGTCGATGTAGTCGGTGTTGAGGCGGCGGAGACTGGCTTCAGCGGCGCGAACGATGTGATAGCGGGAGGAGCCAACGTCGTTGGGCCCTTTGCCGAGACGAAAAGTGGTTTTCGTGGAGATGAGGAGATCCTGGCGCTTGCCTTCGATCGCTTTGCCGAGGATTTCTTCGGACATCCCGTTCGAATAAACATCGGCGGTGTCGAAGAGATTGATTCCCGCTTCGAGACAAATGTCAATGAGGCGCTTGGCTTCGTTGACGTCGGTTTGTCCCCAAGCGCGGAAGAATTCGGTGCCGCCGCCGAAGGTGCCTGTGCCGAAGCTCAGCCCGGAGACTTTGAGGCCTGAATGACCCAGCTGCCGGTATTCCATGATTGTGTGATTTCCTTTCGATTGCCAGAGCTTTGGCTTCCATTTGCGAATGTTAGATGTCTTGGCGCGGTTGTGGTTTCGGGATTTGTAGGCATTGGCTGCCCGCGGTTGAATAAAGAAGATGGAGACAGTTTATGACTTATGACGAGTTTGGGCTCAATCCAAAGGTTGAGAAGAAGCGCCGGGCGCGCAGAGCCATCCTGGACGGGCAAAAGGCGCCCGCTTCAGAAAGCGGCCGCTCCAACGGCGAGAGGAAGAAGGCGGCGTAAAGCCGCCCCTACGCTTAGTGGCGAATGCTTGATTCCTTGGGGAGTTCCGCGGTGCTCCAGCCGCCGCCCAGGGCCTTGATCAGGAGGACACTGGCGTCCATGCGGCGGCGTTGGATGTCCACGTTGTTGCGTTCGTTTTGAAGAGCAACGGTTTGGGCGTTGATGACCTGGAGATAGGTATCTACGCCGCCCTTGTAGCGATTGGTGAAAAGCTGGAGAGAATCTTTCGCCGAGGTGGTGGCTTCGGTTTGCTGCTGACCTTCGTCGTTGAGGATGCGCAGGGCGGCGAGATTGTCCTCCACTTCCTGAAACGCGGTGAGGGCGGTCTGGCGATAGGTGGCGACGGTGCCGTCGTAATTCGCGACGGCGGTTTCGGAATTAGCGCGGCGGCGGCCACCGTCGAAGAGAGTTTCGGTCATTTGGGGACCCACGGCCCAGAAGCGGCTGGGCCAGTTTAGCCAATTCAGGAGAGAAGTTCCTTCGAAACCCGCGGAGGCGTTAAGAGAAAGCGTGGGGAAATAGGCGGCACGGGCGATGCCGATCTGTTGGTTGGCTTCGGCCATGCGGCGTTCGGCGGCGGCGATATCCGGGCGGCGCTCGAGGAGTTCGGTAGGAAGCGCGCCGGGAATTACGGGCGGCTGGAGATCGAGCGGAGCCGGAGGAATGGTGAGTTCGGCGGGAGGCTTGCCGATGAGGATGGCGATGGCGTGTTCGAATTGGGAGCGGGCGACGGTGACGTCTGTGTCCTGGACGCGCGTGGTATCGAGCTGGGTTTTGGCTTGGGCGACGTCCGACTTGGGAGCTACACCGCCCAGAAAGCGATTCGATGTGAGTTGCAGGGCGTCGGTGTAGGCCTTGACGGTGTCGTCGAGGATCTGCTTCTGGGCGTCGGCGCTGCGGAGTTCGAAATAATCGATGGCGAGTTCGGCGTGGAGGCTGAGACTTGCGGTGGCGTAATCGGCGGTGGTGGCCTGGGCCTCTTCGCGGGCGGCAGCGACAGAGCGGCGGATGCGACCCCAGAGATCGACTTCGTAGGAAAAGTCGATGGGGAGGATGAAATCGCCCGTGTTGCTTGTCGTGTGTATGTAAGGCCGATTCCCTGAAGCGTGAAGGGAGTCAATGCTGGGGCCGGCGGAGATGGTTGGAAATTGGGCGGCGCGATTGAAGCGAACGGCGGCGCGGGCTTCGCGGAGGCGGGCTTCGGCGACTTTGAGATTTTGGTTGGAGACGGTGAGCTGCTCTTCGAGAGAGTTGAGCTGGGGATCGCCAAAGATTTCCCACCATTTGCCACGGAGAGCCTGATCCGCCGGCTGGGCGGTTTTCCACTGGCCGGCTTCCTTGAAGGAGTCAGGCGGCTGTTCCTTAAAGTTGGTGGAAGTCGGGGCGGTTGGGCGAACGTACTTGGGGCCGACCATGCAGCCGGAGAGAATCGCGGCTAGCGCGACGGCGACGATTGGGCGAAACGATTTCATGGGTTAGTCTCCTGCGTGCTGGTCCGCAATTTTTACGGGCGTGCCGCTGATTAGAGAGTCCGGCGGGCTGACAACGACAGCATCGGAGCCGGAGAGGCCGTCGAGGATTTCGACGGAGTTGCCGTAATCGCGGCCCATCTTTACGGAGACGAGTTGGACTTTGCCGTCGCGGACTACACCGACTTGCAGGCCCTCCTTGCGAAAAAGAAGCGTGTTGGACGGGATGGTGACGGAGGTGATGGATTCCGGAAGTTTGAAATGGACAAAGACGTAGGCGCCGGGGCGGAGGCGGCCTTTGGGATTGTCGACGTCAACTTCGGTGAGAAGCGTGCGATTGGCGGCGTCGAAAGCATTGGCGTTGCGAACGAGGGTGCCTTTGAAGACTTCGCCGGGAAATTCGTCGAGGGTGAGCGTGGCGGTGGCGCCGTTGCTGGCGGCGCGGGAATAGACTTCCGGAATGGCGACGTAGACGCGGAGCTTGTTGATGGACGCGAGGTGGAAGAGTTCCTTGGGAGCGCTGGCGCCGGCATCGATGAGCTGGCCGACGTCGGTATTGCGTGCGGTGAGGATTCCATCGAAGGGGGCGTAGATTTTTTCGAAGGATTGCAGCTCCTGGAGGCGGCGAACGTTGGAAGCACTGGAATCAGCGGCGGCCTTTTTGGCGGCGAGATCGCTTTGGGCTTGATCGGTTTCCTGCTGGGAGACGGAGCCGGTGCTGACGAGGAATTCCCAGCGGGAGGCGGTAATTTTCGCGATGTTGTAATTGGCCTGGGCAGTTTCGAGGTCGGCGCGGGCTTGTTGCAATTGTTGGTCGACTTCGGGCGTTTCAATTTCCGCGAGGAGCTGGCCTTTTTTTACGGGAGTGCCGATGTCGAAGTACCAGCGCTTCAGATAGCCGTTGGTGCGGGCGTAAATCGGAGCGTCGATGAAGGCGACCGTGTTGCCGGGCAGAGCGATTTCCTGGGACGGGGCGTCGGCGACAGGGTGCACGACGGTGACGACGGGAATGGCGGCTTCGTGGGTGGCGCGCGTGACGTTTGCATCGGCATTCACGCGGGAGCGAATGCCGAAGAAGATGGCGAGCGCGACAACGGCGACCGCAGTGGCGGGAATCCACCAGGAGATGCGCGGCGCGGGAGGCAGCGGAGCGGCGGCGGGCTGGGCCGCGGCCACCGCTACCGCCGCCGGGTTGGGTGATTGCGTTTCCGGCGCTTCCACGTTCGCTGGTGTTTCGAGATTATTGCGATCGGCGTTCATTGGTGGTACCCCCCTTGGCCCTTTATGCGTGAACTTCTTCGTGCGTTGCTTCTTCCGAAAGACCTGGTGCACCCGGGTCGCGCTTCGAATGCAAGAGACTGAAAACCGCGGGAACGAAAATCAAAGTGGCTACGGTGGCAAAAAGCAAACCGCCGATGACGGCGCGGCCTAGCGGAGCGTTCTGTTCCCCGCCGTCACCAAGGCCGAGAGCCATGGGGATCATGCCGATGATCATGGCGAGAGCGGTCATGAGCACGGGGCGGAAGCGGGTGAAGCCGGCTTCGGTGGCGGCGGCGACGGGGTTGCCGTGATGCAGGAGGCGCTCTTTGGCAAAGGAGACGACGAGAATACTGTTCGCGGTGGCGACGCCCATGCACATGATTGCGCCCATGAGAGCTGGGACGCTGAGCGTGGTGCGCGTGAGGAAAAGAAAGATCACGATGCCGGCGAGAGCGGCGGGGAGCGCGGTGATGATGATGAAAGGGTCGAGCCAAGACTGGAAGTTCACGACGATGAGCAGGTAGACGAGGATGACGGAGAAGACGAGGCCACCGAGGAGGCCAGTGTAGGAGGTGCGCATGGTTTCTAGCTGGCCGCGGACGCGGATGAAGCTGCCGCGCGGGAGTGCGGAGGTGTTGGCGGCGACAATGCGATTGATGTCGCGGCCGACAGCGCCGAGATCGCGATCCTGGACGTTGGCGTAGATATCGAGGATGCGGCGAATGTTGTAGTGATTGATGGATTCCATTTCGCTGGTGCGGTGGATGGAAGCGACGTCGGCGAGGATGGCGGGACGCGTTGCGCCGGCGGCAGTGATGGGAATGTTCTGCAAGTCCTGCAAAGACTGAACGGCGTATTGGGGAGTTTGGGCGACGAGGTTGTAGCTGGTGCCGTTCTGATAGTTCAGGAAAAACATGGGGGTGATCTGGAAGCTGCCGCTGAGGGAGTTGAGCATGCTGTTGGCGACATCGCGTTCGGAGAAGCCGGCTTGTGCGGCTTTGGTGCGGTCGATGGCGATGTCGTATTGCGGATAGTCGAAAGGCTGCTGGATGCGCGGGTCGGCGATGCCGGGGACCTGGCGCAATTCGGCGAGCATCTTGTTGGCGACGCGGCGATTCCCTTCCGTGTCCGCGCCTTCGACCTGAATGTCCACGGGAGCGGGAAGGCCGAAATTCAGGATCTGGGTGGTGATATCGGCGGGGAGAAAATAAAAGGTGGTGCCGGGAAATTGCGCGGGCAATTGTTTGCGGAGTTGACTCATGTAAGCGGCGGTGGAATGGTGATTCTCGTTGAGGGAGACGAGGATGTCGGCATCGCCGGCGCCGATGAGGCCGGAGGTGCTGTGCATGTAATTGATGCTGCTGTAGGGCAGGCCGATGTTGTCGGCGATGGAGTCGAGTTCGCGTTCGGGGATCGAGCGGCGGATGGAAGTTTCGACCTCATCGCTGAGCTTGGCGGTTTCCTCGATGCGGGTTCCGGTTTTGGCGCGGAGGTGGAGAATGAACTGGCCGCTGTCCGTGCTGGGAAAGAAATCCTGTCCGAGCCACGGGACCAGAAGGAAAACGGCGAGACACGCGAGGAGGAAGACCGGGATGAAGATGCGACGGTGGTGCACGAGGCGTTCGAGCAAGGACTGGTAAGAGTCGCGGAGGCCGTTAAAGGCGCGCTCAAAACCGCGCTGGAATCGGACGAAAGGATTGCTGGAAGACTTCGCCGCGTCTTTGTGCTCTTTCAGGAGGTACATCGCGAGGGTGGGAACGAGAGTGCGGGAAAGGATGTAGGAGGCGAGCATCGCGAAGACGACGGCTTCGGCGAGGGGGACGAAAAGATAACGAGCGACGCCGCTGAGCAGGAACATGGGCATGAAGACGATGCAGATGCAGAGGGTGGAGACGAGCGCGGGAACGGCAATCTGGGCGGCGCCATCGAGAATGGCTTCGCGCTTGGCGTGGCCTTCTTCGAAGTAGCGCTCGATGTTTTCGATGGTGACGGTGGCGTCGTCGACGAGGATGCCGACGGCGAGGGCGAGGCCGCCAAGGGTCATGATGTTGATAGTTTCGTGGAGGAGACTGAGGACGATGACGGAGCTGAGGATCGAGAGTGGAATGGAAACGGCGATGATCACCGTGCTGCGCCAGCTTCCGAGGAAGATGAGGATCATGATACCGGTGAGGCAGGCGGCGATTACGGCTTCGCGGATGACGCCGCTGACGGCGCTGCGTACGAAAACAGACTGGTCGGCGAGGGGACGGATTTTGAGTTCAGGAGGAAGGGTTTGCGCGACGCGCGGAAGAAGAGTGCGGACACCTTTGACTACGTCGAGAGTGGAGGCGTTGCCGGCTTTGAGGATGCTGAGGAGGACG
>Ga0210399_10001306_pt1 | contig 19449 bp, 14 predicted proteins | sample IncBWC14MmetaG_FD_150865 | JGI IMG/M metagenome (GOLD analysis project Ga0210399, IMG submission 150865) | Forest soil microbial communities from Barre Woods Harvard Forest LTER site, Petersham, Massachusetts, United States - Inc-BW-C-14-M | ecosystem: Environmental > Terrestrial > Soil >...
GTTGCCGACGAAGAAGTTGTTGGACTGGTCGGGGAAGTAGTCCTGATCCTTCTTGAAGTTCGGATCCTCGACGATGGCGAGCGGCAGCTTGACCGACTGCGGCACCACCTGGCCCTCAAGCGCCGCCAGCGCGACCTTGATCGCAACCGCGACTTGCGCGGGTCCGGTGCCGGCCGAGGAGCATTTCAGGCCATCGCCGGCGTGGGCCGCACAGAATTTGCGGAAGCCGTTCTCGGTTTCGCCGCCGAACGGCACCATCTTGTGCTTGGCATCCATCATCGCTTGCACGATGCCGGTGTCGCCGCCCTGGCCCGTGATGCCGTCGAACGGCCCGTTGGTGGCGATCGCGTCCGCGGTGGCCTTCTGCGCCACGCCGTCATCCCACTTGCCGACCACCTCGGTCACCTGCCACTTCTTGCCCGAGGCGTCGAAGGTCTCGTGAATACCGTTGTGCCGGTCGGTGTCGACCGAGGTTCCGGCGACGCCGCGCACTTCGAGGATCTTGCCGCCATTGGGCACGTTCTTGATCAGCCAGTTGGCCCAGAGAATGCCGAGCCCTTTCTGGTCGACATTGACGTTGATGGCGTCTTCGGTCGCCAGAATGTTGTCGAAGGCGACCAGCACGACGCCGGCTTCCTTGGCGCGCTTGATCACCGGACCGAAGGCGGTCGGGTTCTGCGCGTTGACGACGATGGCGTCGTAGCCGGAATCGATGAAGTTGTTGATCGCCGAGATCTGGGCCGGCACGTCCTCGCCGGTCGAGACGACCTTGAACTCCTTCAGCTTGGCCTTGACCTCCGGCTGCGCCGCATAGGCTTTCGCAGTCTGGATCATCTGGATGCGCCAGGTGTTAGCGATGTAGCCGTTCGCGAGCGCAATCCGGTACGGCGCCTTCTTGGCCGGGAACTTGAAGAACTTCGTCTCCTGGGTCCATGGCTCCATGCATTTGGGATCGGCTGCCGGGCCCTTGACCACCTCGGGCGCAGCTTGGGTCTGACCCGCCATTGCCGCCAGCAGCGACAGTGATGCGCATGCGCCGAGCAAACGCGTTGTCACAGACTTCATCTGTTACCTCCCCACTTTGTTGTTACCGCTGATCTGAGACGCCCGACCGCGATGTTGCTTGGTCCGAAGTCCGTCGCACGCCGGGCGCGGCCATCTTGACGCCGCAAGCGTAACTGGCGGGAGTCAGCACTGTCAACGAGATGCACGGACGCAAGCAAAATTGATGCACTGCGCACGTCATTTGAGGTGGTGGCCCTCCGGGCAATGCTGACGACACGTGGCGTTGCCTTGACGATCGATGAACACGTTTTCCCCGGCACGATCGTGATTCGAGACCAGTCCAATGACCGCCGGACACCGGATTTCGGCGGCGCGGCCATGCGCCCAATGAAGCCGGCGAACAGCCCGCGACCACGCCTCGCCCAGGCGCTCCGAAACCGTCCCAACTGCCCCCGTACGCACACTTTTTTGTGGTGGACGGGACGAGACTTTGTGACAGAATTAATACATATGGATGTCGGATCGGTTACACGGAGTGGCGAATGCGGTTGGTATGGCAGGCGCGGTCAAATCCCCTGGCCTGGTGGTGGGGTCTGTTGACCCTGATCAGCAGCGCGAACATCGCGTCGTGGTTTTTGCTGTACCGGCAATTCCACCACCAGATGCCCGATACCCCGAGCAGCACCTCCGACGTCGGACTGATGCTGGCGCTCTGCGCGGCCTATGTGTTCGGCTGCGCCTTCCGCTCGTTCCTGCCGCGCGCGGATGTGCAGCGGATCTGCCTGTTCGACACTTGGCTCTCCAGCGTCGTCGTCGGCCGCTCGGTCGCGACCGTGGCCGAGATCTGTTTCGCGGTGCAGTGGGTCATCATCCTGCGCCAGCTCGGCGGCATGACCGGCGCGGACACCACGATGAACGCGGCCTATGTGATCCTGCCGCTGATCGTGGTCGCGGAAATCTGCTCCTGGTATGCGGTGCTGACCACCAACTATCTCGGCAACGCAATCGAGAACTCGCTGTGGGCGGTCACGTTCCTGGCTGTCGGGGTTGGCCTTTGCCGGCTGCTGCCGGAATTCAACGGACCGGTCCGCCTCGCCCTCATCGTCGCGATCCTGGGCATCGCGGCCTATCTCGCCTTCCTCATGCTGGTCGATGTGCCGATGTATGTCAGCCGGTGGCGAGCCGACCTGTCCGAAGGCAGCCGGATCATGGGACTGATCGAGGGGCTGCGCGACGTTTCGACGCGCTGGGTGGTGACGCACGACCTGACCCATTGGAAGGGCGAGATCGCCTGGATGTCGCTGTATTTCAGCGCAGCGGTCTGGGCGAGCCTCGCGCTCTGCGTGGCCTACGCGCTCGACGGCCAGCTGCCGCAATACCGCACCGAGGCGACGATCAGTTTATATTCGGTGCCGTTGCAACCAGCGGCTGGTCACGGGCCGGCCGCGTCGCTGAACCAGCAATACGGCGTAACGCAACGACGGCTCGGTTAGCCAACCCGCCATAGTTTTAACACTCCAATCATCGCTGATCCGAACCAGGTCGTTCTCTCGAGGACGGCCGCGTTTACCAGTCCATCGCAAAAAGCTGGCCTCTCCCGAGCACGTCGGTCAAAACAAATGGCGAGGTCCGGAACCGGAGCTTTGCCCCGGCAAGCAGGCGCCGGGCCTCATTGTCGCCTGCACCTGCGGCGAGGCGCATTGGCTGTCGAGACGAGCATTCGATGTTGCAATCCTATCGTCTATTCCGGTCCAGCAACATTGACGAGGTGAAGGCACAATTCCTTGTCCGCGGGCAGGACAGTCACATGGAGCTGCCTGGCGGGCGGCAGCGGAGCGAGTTCGTCGCCAATGCCGCGCGCGCCCCGGATGCGACGCTGCTCTATACCCGCTATGACAACCCGATCACGATGGGGTTCGACGCCTCCAGCAATATCCATATCGGGTATCAGGTCCACGAGGTGAGCCAGGTGGTTCTCGAAGGCAAGGCCATCGAGAACGGCATCCATCAGTCCGGCTGTCTTGTCCCCGATCAGCGGCCCTGGTCTGTGCAAAACCCGCATGGATTTCAGGTCCTGCTGCTACGCCTTGGCACCGACGCGCTTCAGCGCAAGCTTGCGGCCTTTCTCGGCGCGGAGCGTGGACGGCTCGATTTGCGCCAGCCGGCGATGGCCGATGCAAGCCGCGCCGCAGAGCTCCGTGCATCGGTGTTCAATTTTGCGCGGGAGCTGGATGTCACGGACCGACGCTTCCTGCCGCAACTGGCCGCAACCGCGACCGACGAGATCTGCCTCGGCGTTCTGACAGGCCTCAGCGAACAAGTTCTTGAGGCGGAGCGCGCGCCGGCGGCTCCCTCCGCACTGCAACTCGGGCACGTCGAGCAGTACATCGTCGCCAATTATGCCAAGCCGCTGACCATCGAGGCGCTCGCCGAAATTTCCGGTGTGAGCGGGCGCAGCGTCTTCAACCACTTTCTGTCACAATATGGCTGCACCCCCCACGCCTATCTCGAACGAATCCGGCTCGACATGGCGCATTTCAGCCTGCCTGGCTGCGAGGACCAGAACGCGGTGACCCTCATTGCCCTGCAGTGCGGCTTTCCAAGTCTCGCCAATTTTGAGCGGGCCTATCGCGACAGGTTTGGCCAGCTGCCGACATTGCCGCCGGCCGCGCGATATCGCGCAGGGCGCTGATCCTGCCTGCGGCGAGGCCGCAAGCCCGGGCCGGTAGGCCGGACCTTATGGGCCCGTTTCGCCAAGGACATCGTGAAGCGTCAAGACCCGGCGCAACTTGCCGACCTTTTCGTCGATGCCTTCGGCTCTCAGCAAGTCGCGGGCCTTGCCATGCGCGCCGACAATGCGCAGCGAAATGACGCGGACGGCGAGATCGTCATGCAGGCGGTGAAGCATACGTGCGCCGGCCAGGTCCAGATAGGGAGCTGCGGAGAGATCACACACCACGAGGTGAACTGGAGAAGAGGTGGCGTGAATGCGATCCAGCACCCACTCCATGACGTAATCGGCGTTGACGTAGATCAGCGATGCCTCGGGGCGAAATGCAACGACCCCGGGCAGAGGCTCGTTCTCAGGATGCCGCTCCATGTCCGAGTAGATGCTGGTGCCCGGAATGCGGCCGAGAAGGGCCACATGCGGTTGCGAGACCCGCATCAACAGCAGCACGATCGAGGACACGACGGCCAGCAGAATGCCCTGCAATATTCCAAGCGCCAACACGGCTCCGAGAGCGATTGCCGCGGCGTAGAAATCCAGCCGGCTGATGCGCCACATGCGCAGCAATGCCGGAAAATCCAGGAGACCATAGACCGCGGTCAGCACGACGGCGGCCAGCACCGCCTTTGGAAGATTCTCGAGCAGGCCGGTGAGAAACACCAGGCACAGCGCCAGCGTGATTGAAGCGAACACCAGCGCCAGCGGCGTGCGCGCGCCGGCCTTGTCGTTGACGACAGATTGCGACAGGCCGCCCGCGACCGGGTAACCATGTCCCATCGCCGCCGCCAGGTTGGCCGCCCCGATCGCAAGCAATTCCTGCCGGGGGTCAAGCGTATAGCCGTGTTTGGCAGCAAGCGTGCGAGCGGCGGAGACACCCTCAATATAGGCGAGCAACAGGCAGCCGCCCGCCAGCGGGACGATTCCTTCGACATCCCGCAATCTGTGCGCCGGCCCCGCCAGGCTGGGCAAGCCAGCCGGAATTTTCCCCGTGACCGGCACGCCAAGAGCCGGCAGCCCCAGGATCGTGGCAAGGACGATGGACAGCGCGACAACGGCAAGAGCGACGGGCTTGCCAGGCAGGACGCGCTCGCCAACGACGAGCAGGCCGATCGCGACGAGACCAACGACAAGAACCGGCTGTTGGGCCTCGCCAAGCTGTTCTGCGAACGCCCAGGCGCGATCGAAAAAATTGTGCCCCCCTCCCGCGACACCGAACAGCGCCGGCAGCTGGGTCATCGCGATGGTCAGGCCGGCGCCGGCCTTGAAACCGACAAGGATGCTGTCGCTGATCAGCTTGACGAGGCCGCTCAGCCGCAACAGCCAGGCGAACAGGCAAAGCACCGCGACCGTGAAGCCCGCGAGGCTCGCGATCTCCGCGTAGCGCTGAGCGTCGCCGCCGGCCATTTCCCCAACTGTTCCGGCGATCATCAGCGAAATCGCGGAGGTCGGCCCGATGGCGAGCTGCCGCGACGACCCAAAGAGGGCGTAGCCAAGTCCACCCAACAAGTAGCCATAGACGCCGACCTGCGACGGCAGGCCGGCGAGGCCCGCATAGGCAAGCGACACCGGGATCGCATAGGCGGCCAAGGTCACCCCGGCGACGACGTCGCCGGTCAGCCAGGACGCACGGTAACCGGCCAGCCATTGCGCCGGGGGAAACCAGGAAAGCTGGACCTTTTCCGGATCGGCCGATCTGTCCATGAAATGCCTCCAGCACCCATCAATTTGGATTTTGGAGACGGGCCATTGATCCGGATCAAAGCGCTTCCCAGGCGCTCTGAGTGGCCTGCGCGCTCACGCCTTCGGCTCGCCGAGCGTGTGCATGAGGCGGTTGGCCCAGCCAAAAATCGCCGCCGACAGCACGAGGTCGAGCTGTTCGAGTTCGCTCAGGCCCGCTTGGCCGAGCTTCTGCGCGTCATCACGCGTGGCTTCGATCGGCGTGCTCGATAGTTTTGCGGCGAAATCGAACAGCGCCTGCTGACGCTGATCGAGCCGGGCCTCGCGCTCGTCGGCGAAGATCTTGTCGATGACATCCTCGCGCTTGGTGAGGCCGATGAAACGCGAGGCGTGCACCGCCGTGCAATAGATGCAGCGGTTGACGATCGAGGCGCCGACGGCGCCGAGCTCGCGCTCCGCCGACGGCAGACCGTCCTTGCCGCACATGATCAGGTTGAACAGCGGCGAACGCACCGCCAGCGATTCCGGATCGTGCGCCAAGGTCAGAACGTAGGGCGAGATGCCCTTGTTCGACGGCGTGACCTTGATCGCGGCGAGTTGCTCCGGCGTCGCGGTCGCGAGATCGACCGGCGTGACATGGGGCGACCAGGTCGGAATCTTCGCGGTGAAGCGGTGAATGGGCTCGCTCATTGCAAACAGGCATCCTTCAGCAGTTTGAGACCCGCGACCACCCGCAACTGGTAATTCACGAAGGCGGCAAGCTCGGACAGCCGCACGATATCCGGCTCGCTGACGCCGGCCGCCTTCAGCGTCAAAATATCGTTTCGCGTGGCATTGCGCGGCGCGCAAGTCAGCATGTCGGCATGGCGCGCCATGGCGTCCTGCCGCGGCTCGCCGCAGATTCCATCCGGCCGTACGAGGGCGGCCACATCCAGATCGGCCGAATGCGCCAGATAGGATTCATAATGCTTGACCAGCGCGTCGTTGCCGACATGGCGACACATCCGCGCCGCCAGCGCCGCCCGCAAACCGTGGCTCAGTCCGCCGGGATCGCGCGGCACCAGCACCGCGTCATGCGCGGCCTCGGACAGGCGCAGCACCTCGGCCCGCATCCTCAGCGCCTGGCCAAGCTGCGAGTCCGGCGCAACGCCGGCGAGTTGTTCGATCAGCGTGGTCATGCGGCTCCTCGCGGTACGAGAGGATTCTGCGCGTCCTCGATGGCAAAACCCGGCGGATGCGCCGTCTGCAGAAACGAGCTCAGTTCGGCTTCGTAAGGCGCGGGATCGAGCCCCTGAGCCGCGAGCCAGTCCGGCGCATAATAGGTCTGTCGATAGCGTTCACCGGAATCGCAGATCAGCGTGACCAGCGATCCCGTCTCTCCCGCGCGGCGCATCTCCGCGGCCAGCCTGCAGAGCGCCAGGAAATTGGTGCCGGTCGAGCCGCCGACCGGCCGGCGCAGCAGGCGCGACAGCACGTTCATGGCAGCGATGGAAGCGGCGTCCGGCACCTTCATCATGCGATCGACCACGCCCGGCACGAAGGACGGTTCGCAGCGCGGTCGCCCCACCCCTTCGATCAGCGAGGGCCGCGCGCAGACATGCGAGCGGTCATTGTTGCGGAAGCAGTCGAAGAACGCCGAATGCTCGACATCGGCGACGCAGAGCCGCGTCGGATAGCAGCGGTAGCGCAAATAGCGTCCGATGGTCGCCGAGGTGCCGCCGGTGCCGGCGCCCATTACGATCCAGGTCGGGAACGGGCGCGACTCGCCGGCAAGCTGCGAAAAGATCGACTCGGCGATGTTGTTGTTGCCGCGCCAGTCGGTGGCCCTTTCTGCGAAAGTGAACTGGTCCATGTAATGGCCGCCGAGCCGCGCGGCCAGCGCCGTGGCCTCGGCATAGAGTGCGCGGCCGTCGTCGATCAAATGGCAGTTGCCGCCATAATGCGCGATCGCGGCGATCTTCTGCGCCGAGGTCGTGCGCGGCATCACTGCATAGAACGGCACGCCGATCATCTGCGCGAAATAGGCTTCCGACACCGCCGTCGAGCCCGATGACGCCTCGACCACCGGCGTAGCTTCGCGGATCTGTCCGCTGCAGAGCGCATAGAGGAAGAGAGAACGGGCGAGGCGGTGCTTGAGGCTGCCGGTCGGGTGCGTCGACTCGTCCTTCAGATAGATGTCGATGCCGGCGAGCGCGGGCACGAGCAGCCGAATCAGATGGGTATCCGCGGTACGGCACTGGTCCGCCTCGATCGCGGCCACGGCCTCGTCGACCCAGCCACGGCGGTAGGTCGGCTCGGCTGGACCATGCGGGCGGAATGGAAACGACCCAATCGACATGCCGGCAAATTTGTCATAATACGAATGCGACATCAAGATTGATTTATCATTCTAAAAATGAATGATTGGATGAAGACAAATCATGACCGGCGCATAATGCTATCCATGCATGATGACGTGATCGATATCCGCCTGCTCGAGGCCTTCGCCGCCGTGATGTCGGCCGGCAGCATCACGGGCGCGGCGCGGCTGCTCGGCCGTTCGCAGCCGGTGGTGACGCGGCAGATCCAGGACCTGGAAACCGACGTCGGCTATCTCCTGTTTTCCCGGAACGGCCCGCGCATCAGCCCGACGCCCAAGGGCATCCTGTTCCACGCCGAGGTCGAGCGGCTGCTCGCCGGCCTGAAGCACATCCGCCAGCGCGCCGCGGCGATCGGGGCCGGTGCGCTCCCGGTGCTCAGCCTCGCTGCAATCCCGGCGCTGTCAGCGGGCTTCGTTCCGGCCGCGCTGGCCGCGATGGACCAAAAACTGCTGCCGCGCCAGATTCACGTGCAGGCGCTCGCGGCCGAGAATGTCGCGCAATCGGTGCTGGCGCAGGCGGTGGATTTTGGATTGGCAAGCCTGCCGGTCCAGCACCCCGGCCTCGATATTCACTGGGTCTGCGAGGTGCCGTGCGTGGCATGTCTCGCCGCCGATCATCCGCTGGCCAAGCGCAGGGTGATCCGGCTGAAGGATCTCGGCGGCCGCCGGCTGCTGACGATGGCCAATCCCTACCGGTTGCGTCGCCGGGTCGAGGACGCGCTGGAGCGCGCCGGCGTGATGCCGGCGGAGGTCATCGACACCAACTCCTCGTTGACCGCGATCGCGCTGGCCAAGCAGTCGTTAGGCGTCGCGATCGTCGAGCCGGTCCTGTCCGCGAGTCTGGCCGTGGACGGCGTCGTCACCCGCCGGCTCGACGTCGCGATCCCGTTCCTGTTTGCCGCGATCTCTCCGGCGGGGCGCGAGCTGACGCCGACGGTCGCCGCCCTCAACGACGCGCTGCGCGCGGCGGTGGCGCTGATGCGGGGCGCGGTGCTTCACGATGGCGCGGCCGCGCCGCGCGAACTCGGCAGCGACGCCGATGAATTCGAAAGAGCCTGTTCATGACCGTGACCACGCCCAACGCAGCGGGCCTCACGGCCCTCGAGGCGCGCCTGAAACAGGATCTCGCCTGGCTGGAGCTGCCCGCGAAATCCTGGGTGCCGCGCCGCGTGGTCGACGGCGCGCCAGTGATTGACGTCGTAATCGTCGGCGCGGGCATGGCCGGCCTGGTCGCCTCCGGCATGCTGAAGCGGCTCGGCGTCGACAACCAGCTGGTGCTTGACCGTGCTGCTGCCGGCCAGGAAGGCCCCTGGGTCAGCTTCGCGCGTATGCGCACGTTGCGCTCGCCGAAAGAGCTCACGGGCCCCGCGATGGGCCTGCCGGCGCTGACCTTCCGCGCCTTCTACGAAGCGCAGTTCGGCGAGGCGGCCTGGACGGCGCTCGATCGCGCGCCGCGCACGCTATGGATGGACTATCTCGTCTGGTACCGGAAAGTCCTCAACCTGCCTGTGAGGAACGAGGTCGCGGTGACGCGCATCCATGCCCGCGCCGATGGCCTCTTCGCGCTCGATGGTCTCGAAGCCGGCGAGACGCGGCAGTTGCTGGCGCGCCATGTCGTGCTGGCGACCGGGCGCGACGGCCTCGGCGGCGCTTTCGTCCCGTCGCTTGCGGACGGCATCGACGTCCGCTTCTGGGCGCACTCGGCCGAGGCGATCGACTTTGCGCGGCTTGCCGGCAAGCGCGTCAGTGTGGTCGGCGCGGGCGCCTCGGCCATGGACAACGCCGCCGTGGCGCTCGAAGCGGGCGCCGCACGGCTCGATCTGTTCATCCGCCGGGATGACATTCCGCGCATCAACAAGTTCACCGGCATCGGCAGCCAGGGGGTCGTGCATGGCTTCGCCGGCCTGCCCGACGAATGGAAGTGGCGCTTCCTCGATCACACGCTGAAGACGCAGACGCCGCCGCCGCGCCAGAGCGTGCTGCGGGTATCAGCCTCCAAGCACGCACACTTCCATCTGGCCAGTCCGATCACCGAGCTCGCCGCCTGCGGCGACCATCTGGTCGTGACCACGCCCAAAGGCCGCTACGCGACCGACTTCATCATCTTCGCGACCGGCTTCAAGGTCGACTTCGTCCTTCGTCCGGAGCTCGCGGAATTCGCAACCCATATCCGGCTGTGGTGCGACCGCTTCGCAAGCCCTGAAGGAATGGACAATCCGGAGCTGGAAACCTCGCCCGATCTCGGCGAGAGCTTTGAATTCCTGGAGAAGACGCCGGGCACCTGCCCTGCCCTGTCGCGCCTGCACTGCTTCAATTATCCGGCGACGCTGAGCCACGGCAAACTCTCCGGCGACATTCCGGCAATCAGCGAGGGTGCCGACCGGCTCGCGCGCGGCATCGTGCGCCGGCTTTTCGTCGACGATCGCGAAAGGCATTTCGACAACCTCAAGGCGTTCGCGACGCCCGAAATCATCGGTGACGAATGGCGCGACGCCGACGCCACGCAAACCGCCGGATAGCCGCTCACGAAAATCGAACAGGCAAGCCCAGATGCGAACGACGAACAAGAGTGCCATCGTGGCGGCGATCGCCGGCAATGCGATGGAATGGTACGATTTCACGGTGTTCGCGCTGATGACACCTGTGATCAAGAACCTGTTCTTCCCGGTCGATCCGAACATTCCGGGCAGCGAGATCAACGCGCTGCTGCTGACCACCGCGCTGTTCGGCAGCGGCTTCTTCATGCGGCCGGTCGGCGGGCTGGTGCTCGGCTATTTCGGCGACCGCAGGGGACGGAAGGCGGCGATGACGCTCGGCATGGCGCTGATGGCGCTGTCGGTCGCGCTGCTGGCGCTGACGCCGACCTACGCCACGGCGGGCATCGCCGCGCCGCTGATCGTGCTGGTCGCGCGGCTGTTGCAGGGCTTTTCGGTCGGCGGCGAATTCGGCACCTCGACGTCCTACCTGATCGAAGCCGCGCCAGTGGGCCGCACCGGCTTCTATGGCTCGTGGCAGATCGCCGGCCAGTTGATGGCCAACGTGCTCGGCGCCGTACTGGGCGCTGCGCTGACCCTGACATTCACGCCCGAGCGGTTGTCCGCCGGTGCCTGGCGCATCCCGTTCTTCGTCGGTCTCGCGATCGTTCCGATCCTTCTCTATATGCGCGCGAGAATCCTGGAGCCGGAGCTGTTTCGGATTGAACAGGCGGCTGCACACGAGAAGCCGTTCACCGCCGCGCTGGCGCATCCCGGCCGCAACTACCTGATCGGCATGGGCATGGTGGTCGCGAGCGCGGTGTCGTTCTACGTCACCTTCGGCTACACCGCGACCTACGCCAAGGAGGTGCTGAAGCTGCCGCTGATGCATAGCTTTCTGGTGCAGATGATCGCGGCGATCGTGATGGTGATCGTCGTTCCCATCGCTGGCGCTGTGTCCGACCGCTATCCGCGCAAGCCGCTGCTGCTGGTCTCGCTGATCTCCTATCTCGTGCTGCTCTATCCGCTCTACAGCTGGGTGATTGCCGCGCCCAGCATCGAAAAGCTGCTGGTCTGCCAGGTGGTGATCGGCTTCTTCAGCGCGTTCTTCCTTGGCGTCTATTGCACTACGCTGGTCGAATTGTTCCCGGTCCGCATCCGCTCGACCTCGCTGTCGATCGTCAACAATGTCGCGGTGCTGATCTCCGGCGGCTTCGCACAGTTTTTCGTGACCTGGCTGATTGCCCTCACCGGCTCGCCGCTCGCCCCGGTCTTCTATGTGATGATCGGCGTGACGTTGGGGCTCATCTCTGTGATCGCGATGCGGGGCGAACCGCGGGCGAGACTTGCGGAGGCGTGAAGGAACTTGCATCGTATGAGATGAGTCCGGCCTTGCTGCGTCATAGACGGCGCTATCCCCTCATCCTGAGAGTGTGAGAATCTTTCGGGAACGGACGTTTGCCACGGCCGCTATGCTGTGATTCGCTGGCATAGAGCACGAAGCGGGAGCTGGCGATGGCTGACGAGCAATTGTTCGAGGATTTGCCGGAGCAGGAGAGACCGCAGGCTGAGGTGCGCGGTGCGCTGCGGCTGCGGGTGCCGGAACGCAGTCAGATCGGTATGCAGGTGGCAGCATTGGACGATCTGATTTCGGAGGATCATCCGGTCCGCTCGGTTTGGGCGTTCGTCGAGGGGCTGGACCTATCGGCGTTGCACGACGTCATCAAGGCGCGCGAGGGCCAGCCCGGAGATCCGCCAGCAGCGCCGGAGCTGATGGTGGCACTTTGGCTATGGGCCACGGTCGATGGGGTCGGCAGCGCCCGCCAATTGGACCGGCTGTGCCGCGATCATCTGGTCTATCGCTGGTTATGCGGTGGGGTGTCGATGAACTATCACAGCCTGTCGAGCTTCCGGACCGCCCACATGGCGGTTCTGGAGCGGCTTCTGACGCAGGGCGTCGCGTCGATGGTGCAGGCTGGGTTGGTGTCGCTCGACACTTTGGCGCAGGATGGCCTGCGGGTCCGCGCGGGCGCCGGGACGAGTTCGTTCCGCCGGCGCGCGCGGCTTGATGATCTGCTCATCGCGGCGCAGACGCGGGTGGAGCGCCTGCGTGCCGAAGTCGAGACGGATCCGGCGGCTGGCGATCGTCGCCAACGCGCGGCAAAGGAGCGCGGCGCCCGCGAGCGCGAGGCGCGGATCGTGGCGGCGCAGCAGCGCATGAAGGAACTAGAGGCCGAGCGGGAACGACGAGAGAAGACCAACAAGAAGGAGGTAGCCAAGCAGAAGGAGCCGCGCGCTTCAACCACCGATGCCGACGCGCGGGTGATGAAGATGGCGGATGGTGGCTGGCGCCCCGCTTACAACATGCAGATCATATCGACGCCGGAACACCAGGTGATCGTTGCGGTCAACATCGATACCAGCGGTTCGGATCGCGGCCTGGCGCGACCGGGGATCGAGACCGTCCATGCTGAAGGCTACGAGCCCTCCAACTATCTGGTCGATGGCGGCTTCACTAAAAACGACGACATCGAATGGGCGCATGCCAAGGATATAAAGATGTGGTGCCCGCCGGGGCAGACCAGGCATGGCACTGACCCCTATGCGCCGAAGAGAGATGACGGTGTCGGCGTCGCGGATTGGCGTGAACGCATGAAGGGCGAGGAAGACAAGAAAGGCGAGGCGCTCTACCGACTGCGCGCCGAGCACGAATGCATCAATGCCCATGCCCGCCGCATGGGCCTGCGCCAGCTATCGCTGCGCGGCAAGATGAAGGCTCGCATCCATCTGCTGTGGTTTGCGGTCGCTCGCAACATGATGCGCTTCTTCGCGTTGAGCGCCCAGGCGCGGGCAGCGGCATAACAGGGAGCCCGCGCCGACAAAGCGCGCCCGCCCAAGCGTCGGGGGTGGCCCAGCTCAGCAATTTGCGGAATTGGGCTTGATCGCCGCCATTCGCTCGCCGACTCGGTTAAAAACTCCGCGTAGCGGGGTTCTACAGCCCAGCAGCCGCAAAATTTGCCGGCGAGAGCGAAACATTCTCACGCTCTCAGGACGAGGGGATAGGGTGTGTGCGAATGGCGGCATTGCCCCGCCGTCCTTGTCTCGGGAGGCATCGATGCTAAAATCGCTGGATAGACGGTCAGTCTATTCCGAGTGCGCATCGATGTTTGACCTGAGCCAGCTCCGTTGTTTCGTGGCGGTGGCTGAAGAGTTGCATTTCGGCCGGGCGGCGGCGCGGCTGAACATGACCCAGCCGCCGCTCTCCCGGCAGATCCAGGTGCTCGAGCACATAATCGACGCGCCGTTGCTGGAGCGAACCAGCCGCTCGGTGCGGCTGACCCCGGCCGGGCGCAGTTTTCTGCCCGAGGCCCGGCGGATCCTGAAACTCGCCGAGAGCGCCGCGCAGGTGGCCCGCCGCATCGCGCTGGGCAAGACCGGGTCGCTGAAAATCGGCTTCACCGCAGCGGCGGCCTACGGCTTCCTGCCGGAATTGATCGCGGCCTGCCGGGCGCGACTTCCCGAGGTCGATTTCTCGCTGAAGGAAATGGTTTCGGGTGACCAGCTGGAAGCGCTGGCATCAGGGCAGATCGACGCTGGCCTGCTGCGGCCGCCGATCGCCCGACCGGAGTTTCTGACCAAGCGCGTCGTCGCCGAGCCGCTGCTCGCGGCGATCCCGGACAAGCATCCGCTCGCGTCGGTCGAAGTGGTCTCGATCCAGGATTTCGATGGCGAGCCCTTCGTCATGTATTCGCCCTATGAATCGCGCTATTTCCACGATCTGCTGGTCGCGCAGTTCGCGCGTGCGCAGATCCTGCCGCGCTACGTCCAGCACCTGAGCCAGATCCATTCCATTCTCGCGATGGTGCGGGCGGGGCTCGGCGCTGCGATCGTGCCGGCGGCCGCCGCGAGTTTCGAGATCGCGAATGTCAAGCTCAGGCCGCTCAAATTGCCGGCGCACACCTCGGTCGAGCTGTTCCTGGTCTGGCGGCACGACGATGAGAATCCGCTGCTGCCGCCGCTCATCGAGATCGCAGACGGGCTGGCGGTATCAGAGAAACGTGATGATTGATGCGGATCGCGCATCGCGCGATGCCGTGATTGGCTTGGCGTGCATCGACCGAGTTTTCTACAAGCCGCGGCGTAAAGGCGGTTTCAAAATGTCCTCGATCAAGGGAGCGGTGCAATGAGCAAGATGACCCCGCAGGAGATGGCCAAGACAATTGGCGGCGGCCTGCTGTCCTTTCCGGTGACGCCTTTCAAGGCGGATTATTCGTTCGACGAGGCGACCTATCGGTCCAACATGGACTGGCTGTGCGGCCATGACGTCGCAGGCCTGTTCGCCGCCGGTGGCACCGGCGAGTTCTTCTCGCTGACGCCGATTGAGGTGCCGCACGTGGTCGGCATTGCGGTCGACGAGACCAAGGGGCGCGTGCCCGTTCTTGCAGGCACCGGCTACGGCACGGCGATTGCGCGCGAGATCGCTACGGGTGCCGAGAAGGCGGGCGCGGACGGCCTGTTGCTGCTGCCGCCCTATCTGACCCATTCCGAGCAGGACGGACTTGCCGCCCATGTCGAGGCGGTCTGCGCCTCGGTGAAGATCGGCGTCATCGTCTACAACCGCGACAATGCCATCCTGCAGCCCGACACGCTGGCGCGGCTTTGCGAGCGCTGCGAAAACCTGGTCGGCTACAAGGACGGCATCGGCGACATCGAGCTGATGACCCGCGTCTACACCAAGCTCGGCGACCGCCTGACCTATATCGGCGGGCTGCCGACGGCGGAGACGTTTGCGCTGCCCTATCTCGATATGGGCGTGACGACCTATTCCTCGGCGGTGTTCAACTTCGTGCCGGACTTTGCGACCCGGTTCTACGCCGCCGTCCGCGCGCGCGACCACCAGACCATCCATGCCGGCTTGAAGGATTTCATCCTGCCGCTGATCGCGATCCGCAACCGCAAGAAGGGCTATGCGGTCTCGATCATCAAGGCCGGCATGAAGGTGATCGGCCGCGCTTCCGGTCCGGTCCGCCCGCCCTTGACCGACCTCACGGACGCCGAAATCGCCGAACTCGCGGCGCTGGTCGCACAACTGCCGGCGCCGATGGCACGGCAGGCCGCGGAATGACACGCGCGTTGTCGCGAGGGAGGAGCGAGTGATGAAGCAAGCTCTCAGCGCCGGAGTTTCCGGCGCGCCGGTCGTCACCGCGATGGACGTGATCCCGGTCGCCGGCCGCGACAGCATGCTCTTGAACCTGAGCGGCGCGCATGCTCCGTTCTTCACCCGCAATCTCGTCATCCTCACCGACAATTCCGGTCATACCGGCGTCGGCGAGGTGCCGGGCGGGGAAAAAATCCGCCAGACGCTCGAAGATGCGTGCGATCTCGTCGTGGGCCAGACCGTCGGTGCCTGCAACAATATCCTCGCGTCGATGCGTGCGACGTTCGCCGATCGTGATTCCGGCGGGCGCGGCAAGCAGACCTTTGACCTTCGCGTCATGATCCATGCCGTGACCGCGGTTGAAGCGGCGCTGCTCGATCTGCTCGGCCAGCATCTCGGCTTGCCGGTCGCGGCGCTGCTCGGCGAGGGCCAGCAGCGCGAGAGCGTCGAGACGCTCGGCTATCTCTTCTTCGTCGGCGACCGCCGCAAGACGAGCCTGCCCTATGCTGCGGGCGAGGACGAAAAGATCGACTGGTTTCGGCTGCGGCATCAGGAGGCGATGACCCCGGAAGCGGTCGTGCGGCTCGCCGAGGCGACGCACGACCACTACGGTTTCGCCGATTTCAAGCTCAAGGGCGGGGTGCTCGCCGGCGAGCAGGAGATCGAGGCGGTCACCGCGATCGCAAAACGCTTTCCCGACGCGCGCGTCACCCTCGACCCCAACGGCGCCTGGTCGCTCGATGAGGCAATCCGGCTCTGCAAGAACTTGCACGGCATTCTGGCCTATGCGGAGGACCCCTGCGGCGCCGAGGCCGGCTTCTCGGGCCGCGAGATCATGGCGGAATTTCGCCGCGCCACCGGCTTGCCGACCGCAACCAACATGATCGCGACCGACTGGCGGCAGCTCTCCCACGCGCTGCGGCTTGGCGCGGTCGACATTCCCCTGGCCGACCCGCATTTCTGGACCCTGCAAGGCTCGGTGCGCGTGGCCCAGACCTGCCGCGACAATGGCCTCGTCTGGGGCTCGCATTCCAACAATCATTTCGACATTTCGCTCGCGATGTTCACCCATGTCGGCGCGGCGGCGCCGGGCAAGGTCACCGCGATCGACACCCATTGGATCTGGCAGGACGGGCAGGCGTTGACCAAGGAGCCGCTTGCGATCGAGGGCGGCAGGATCGCGGTCCCCGACCGGCCGGGCCTCGGCATCGAGATCGACCGGCAGGCCATCGAGGCGGCGCACGCCCTCTACAATCAGCATGGGCTGGGGGCGCGGGACGACGCCATCGCGATGCAGTTCTTGATTCCGGGCTGGACTTTCGACGATAAGCGTCCATGCCTTGTGCGGTAGTGTCCGGGAGACCAAAATGACGGCAATTCTGAAGAATTTCATCGGCGGCGAATGGGTGGACGGGGCAGGCGTCACCAGGAACATCAACCCCTCCAACACCAACGACGTCGTCGGCGAATATGCCAGGGCCGACCGCGCGCAGACCGAAAAGGCAATCGCCGCGGCCAAGGCCGCGTTTCCTGCCTGGTCGCGCTCGACGCCGCAGGAGCGCTATGACGCGCTGAACAAGGTCGCGACCGAGATCCTGTCGCGCAAGGAAGAGCTCGGCAAGCTGCTCGCGCGCGAGGAAGGCAAGACGCTGCCCGAGGGCATCGGCGAGGTGGCACGCGCCGGCCAGATTTTTGCGTTCTTTGCCGGCGAGGCGCTGCGCCTGACTGGCGAGAAGGGGGCGTCGGTGCGTCCCGGCATTGACGTCGAGATCACGCGCGAGGCCGTTGGCGTCGTCGGCATGATCACGCCATGGAATTTCCCGATTGCGATCCCGGCCTGGAAGATCGCGCCCGCGCTCTGCTACGGCAACACGGTGGTGTTCAAGCCGGCCGAGCTGGTGCCCGGCTCGGCGCATGCGCTCTCCGAGATCATCACGCGCTCGGGGCTGCCGGCGGGCGTGTTTAATCTCGTCGTCGGTCCTGGCTCGGCGGTCGGCCAGACGCTGCTGGAACACCCGGATGTCTCGGCGATCTCATTCACGGGCTCGGTCACGACCGGCCGCAAGATCGCGCAGGCCTGCGTGATGTCGACGCCGATGAAAAAATTCCAGCTCGAGATGGGCGGCAAGAACCCGCTGGTCGTGCTCGATGACGCCGATCTGAAGGTCGCGGTCGAGGTCGCCGTCAATGGCTCCTATTTCTCGACCGGCCAGCGCTGCACGGCATCGTCGCGGCTGATCGTCACCTCAGGCATTCACGACCGCTTCGTCGAGGCGCTGACCGAGCGGATGAAGGGCCTCGTCGTCGACGACGCGCTGAAGAGCGGCGTGCATCTCGGCCCCGTGGTCGACCAGAGCCAGCTCGACCAGGACCTGCGCTATCTCAAGATCGGCCAGGACGAAGGCGCCACGCTCCATTGGGGCGGCGAGCTCCTGAACCGCGAAGCGCCCGGCTTCTACCTTCAGCCGGCGCTGTTCACCGAGGTCACCAATTCGATGCGGATTGCGCGCGAGGAAATCTTCGGCCCCGTCGCCGGCGTCATCGAGGCGAAGGACTATGACGAGGCGTTGGCGATCGCCAACGACACCGAGTTCGGGCTTGCGGCCGGCGTCTGCACGTCAAGCCTGAAATATGCCTCGCATTTCAAGCGCAACAGCGAGGCCGGCATGGTGATGGTCAACCTGCCGACCGCCGGCGTCGACTATCACGTGCCGTTCGGCGGCCGCAAAGGCTCGAGCTATGGCGCGCGCGAGCAGGGCGCCTATGCCCGCGAGTTCTACACCACGGTCAAGACGGCGTACACGAACCCGGGCTGATGCAAGGCCTGAAGCCGCTCTAAATTCAGGTGCGATCGTTGCCGCATCGGCGGTGCGCTCCCTCTCCCCGCTTGCGGGGTCGCGCGAGCAAGGGCTCGCGCTGTGGGGGTTGGGGTGAGGGGAGTCTCAAAGGACTGAGCGTGTTGAGAGTCCCCCACACCCGCATCGCATCCGACCATGCGATGCGACCTCTCCCCGCAAGCGGGGAGAGGTGAACGGCCCGTTCGGCCGCGCGTCACGTCAGCCGCATGTCGAGAAGCCTGCGGCCTTCGTTCTTCAGGAGCTTCCTCACCGCGCTCGAGGCGACCACCTCGCCGTCATTGGCAAAGGCCTCGTGGTTCTTCTCGATGTCGTCGAGGCGATAGAGATAGTTGACCATGATGCCAGCGGACTCGCGCAAGCCCTTCGGCGAGAGGTCGCCGAGCCAGTTGATCCGCTCCAGCCGCGCGCCATTGCCGAGATGGAAACGCGCCACCTGGTCGATCACGCGTCCCTTGGAATTGCGGGCCTTCAGGAAATAATACGCCGCCAGCGGCTCGAGCACGACACGCAGCTCGGCCTCGATATCGGCGTTGCCATGCCAGTTCGCCTCGTCGAGCTGTTTCAGCGTCTCGCGATCCTCGTCCGACAAGGGCACGTCGCTTGCCTGATTGAGCCATTGCCGGAAGCCGGGCACCGGCGACAGCGTCACGAAGGTGTCCAATCTCGGCAGCTCGCGGCGCAATTCCTCGACCACCTGCTTGATCAGGAAATTGCCGAACGAGATGCCGCCCAGGCCGCGCTGCGTATTGGAGATCGAATAGAACACCGCGGTGCGGGCGCGCTCGATCGCCACCGGCTGGCGATCGACGGCAAGCAGGGGTGCGATCGCGGACGGGACCTGCTCGGTCAGCGCCACCTCGACGAAGATCAGCGGCGCGTCGGCCATCGCCGGATGGAAGAAGGCGTAGCAGCGCCGGTCGACGGGATCGAGCCTGCGGCGCAGATCGTCCCAGTCGTGGATCTCGTGCACCGCCTCGTAACGGATGATCTGCTCCAAAATGTTCGCCGGTGTCGACCAGTCGATCCTGCGCAGCACGAGAAACCCTCTGTTGAACCACGAGGCCAGGAGATGCACCACGTCGCGGTCGAGCGCGGCGAGGCCCTTGTGGCCGTTCAGCAATGACAGGAGATCGGCGCGCATGGCCACCAGATCGCCGGTGCCGCCGGGGGCACGGTTCAGGCGGCGGATC
>Ga0210399_10001307_pt1 | contig 19442 bp, 16 predicted proteins | sample IncBWC14MmetaG_FD_150865 | JGI IMG/M metagenome (GOLD analysis project Ga0210399, IMG submission 150865) | Forest soil microbial communities from Barre Woods Harvard Forest LTER site, Petersham, Massachusetts, United States - Inc-BW-C-14-M | ecosystem: Environmental > Terrestrial > Soil >...
AGTTTCAAGTCCGAGCCGGGCACGGTGACGGCGCTGGTAGGTCCATCGGGCGCGGGCAAGTCAACAATCATCGGACTGATTGCCGCGTTCTACGTTCCCGCGAGCGGCAGGGTTCTGGTCGACGGCGTCGATCTCGCCACCGTGAAGCTAAACTCCTACCGCACGCAACTCGGCGTGGTACTGCAGGAAACGTTTCTCTTTGACGGCACCATCCGAGAGAACGTGGCTTTCGCCCGGCCCGACGCCACTGAAGAAGAGATTCTTGCGGCCTGCCATATCGCCCGCGTGGATGAATTCGCGGAGAACTTCGAGAAGCAGTACGACACGATCGTCGGCGAGCGCGGCGTCAAACTCTCCGGCGGTCAGAAGCAGCGCGTCTCCATCGCGCGCGCCATCCTCGCGGATCCACGCATCCTCATTCTCGACGAGGCGACTTCGAGTCTCGACTCCGAGTCGGAAGCCCTCATCCAGGAAGGCCTGCGTTACCTGATGCGCGGCCGCACCACCTTTGTGATCGCGCATCGCCTCTCGACGATCCGCCGTGCCGACCAGATCCTGGTCGTCGAAGCTGGCCGCATCATCGAGCGCGGCACGCACGAGTCGCTCTACGCCGCAGGCGGCCGCTACTACGACCTCTACACCAAGCAGCACGCCGTTCAGGCAAACTTGTTCCTCGCACCCGGCGAAGGCGACTCGGAGCCCATTGATTTAAACGGAGAAAAGGTGGCGTCGGGCACGCCCGGAAGCGGCGATGCAGCTCTACCCGATGCCATTCGCTTGATTCGTGGTCAATAGTTGAAACTGCGAGCGTCGTTAGACCGTCGCGGGTCGCCGCACGACGGGCTTCTTCGCCACCGGCGGCGGGATCAGGCTGGCCATCTTGCGGATCATCGCCAGCACCAACCGCTTATCACCGTCCGACAGCGTGGTGCTGAATCTCTTGATCTCCGCCAGGAAGCGGATTTCGTCCTGCGAAAGCTCGCCCAGCATTTTCTGGGACTCGCGGTCGCGCGGCGTTTCCGTGCCCGGGAAAAAGTCCGCGAGCGAGATGTCCATGGCTTCCGCAATCTTGGCCAGCGTTTCCAGCGACGGCACGGTGTGGCCGTTCTCCACGCGCGACAAATAGCACCGCAGCAGCCCTGTGCGGCGTTCGATATCGCCTTGCGACAATCCCCGCTGGCTGCGATAAGTCTTAATCACTTCTCCGATGTTAACTCGTGGCTTCTCTTTCGGCACGATGTTGACCCCCAATCTACGGGGGTAGCTTACTCACTAACAGTAAAAGCCGCAAGCCGGTTTTTGCGAGCAATGCGGCGAAGTCGGCAATGGGGGCTAAGCATCTCAAAAAAATCAAAAAGACGGGCAAAAGGCCCGCCTTTTCCAAGCTTGATCACAAGCGCGCCGTAACTGGCCACACCCTTACCCCTGCGCGGTAACGGTCACAGGTTGCTGCAGCCGGAATTCCAACAGCGTCTCGCTCGGCACCTTCACTTGCTGACCGCGCGTCAAGACCTGTACCCCAGCGCCTGCCGCTGACCCCGCTCCAGCCCCAATCGCAGCCCCTTTGCCACCTCCAGCAATGCCCCCGATGATGGCGCCCAGCACCGCTCCGCCGCCTACCTTCTCGGCCGTATTTGCGCCGCGGCCCTTCCCTTTCAAGGTGTAGTCGCTGCTCACCACCGGATAATCCTGCCCGCTGATGACCATGCGCGTCAGCTCCAGCTGCAGCTCCGAACTTCCGGAAAGATGTCCTGCCTCTTTCGCTTCCGCAAGGCGGCCATAGACATCCGTCCCCTTGCGCGCCACCAACGCTCCGTTGATGTTCAGATCGGTTTCCAGACTGGCGTGAAAAATGTCGCCCACGTTATTTTTCTTGGAATCCACACCGTCGATCATGCGTACCAGCAGCGGTTGGCCGGCCGGAATCGTCACGGGACCACCCGCGGGCAGTGGCGCTGGGTCGGGGGCCACGGCTTGCGGCGCGGGAGCCGGCTCTGGAGCGCCTGCAGCGTGGCCGTAGTTGTTCGTAAATGTCAGCGCGACGATCTCGGTCACGTTAAAAGTCTGCACCTCTCCGTTCACAGAGAAACGCATCAGCGCCTGCGTGCCTCCCAGAAACCTGCCCTGCAACACGCGGCCGTCCTTAAGCTCCAGCGTGTCGGCAACCGCGCCACCCGCAAATAGAAGCCCCAAAGCTGCGGCGGCAATGGAACGTGCGAAGCCAGTCATCGTGATTCCCCCCTCGGCGATTAGTTCAGGAGTTCGGCCAAATACCCGGTCGCTTACACTCTTCCCGTCGATCGTAACGCGGACCGGAGCAGCCGCGCTCCAGCGAAACGTGACCGCTGTATTTGATGATGAAACCTCAGCCCAAGGATGTATTCATTGGGTCGCCGCGTAGAGCTGCCGGGTGATGTCCGCCATCAGTGCGGAGCTGTCCTTGATATCGACCAACCCTCGCACCAGGATGACCAGCACGAACGGAGTTTTTGCGTACACGATCGCCGCGTCATGGTGAAGCTTGGTCAGCTCGCCCGTCTTGTGGGCCACCCGTATGCCCGATGGAACACCCGCAGGAATGCCTTCGTTGGACTTTTGCCTCTCCAAAATCTGCACCATCTGCCGCGAAGCGTTTGCATCCACGGCCTCGCCTTTGGCGATGGCTTCGAGCAGCACCGCGAGCCCTTGTGCGTTGGTCGTGTTATTCAACCCTCTTGCAAATGCTTTGTTGTCCTCGACCCCGCGCAGCACGTTCATGCCATCCGCAAGCAAAGAATGAACCGTCGCGCGAATATTTTCCACGCCCACCTTCTGGATCAGCAGGTTCGTCGCGAAGTTGCTGCTCACCGTAATCATCAGTTCGCAAAGCTGTGACAGGGTCCGCGTCTGGCCCACCGCTTGATAAAGGTCCGTCTCGGAGTCGTCCTTCGGATCGAGCGTAAATATCGATCCATCCGCAAGGCTGTGAAATTCGTTTTTGATCGGCAGACTGTCGTCCAATTTCAGCCTGCCCTGCTGGACCTGGTGAAACAACTCGATCATCACCGGGATTTTCATCGTGCTGGCCGCGTGGAAGGTATCCTCGGCGTGGTACGACCAGGCGGTACGCCCGTCGAAGGTCCGGAAAGCGACACCAACATCAGCGCCGCTCTTCTGGATTCGCTCCTGAATGCTGGCCGTGACCTTGGAATCAAGCGAGGAGGCTTGCGCTGAGGGAACCGCGGCGGGCGACAAGGCAGTCAACAGGTAGTGTTCCTGCGCCCAAAATCCCAGGCTCAACGCCGCCGCGACAAACAAAACCACCAGCAAAACGCCACGCGACAAAGCTGCTCCTCAAACTTGTCAGTTAATGTGGACCCTCACCAGGCGATCCCCTGTAGCCGCCCTCTCCGAGAGGGCGGGGTTTAGATGCAGCCTCATCGCAGCGGGACGACATAGAACTTCCGTTGATCGCGGTCACTCACTGGTCACCACCACCCACGACCGTAAACGCCCCCACCGGCACGCTCCCAGGAACCACATTGTATCCTTCCATCTCCAACACCGGTTCCTTCCCTGCAAGCGCCGCGTCGTCATAGCGCGCTCCTACACTCAACTTCTCGCCCGGGAGCAGTGAAAAGTAGTTGTCAGTCCAAAAGATCGGGGTGACATCTTCGCCCCCTTTTCCTCGCGTAACCCGCGGGTGAATCATGAACGCAACACCCTCTCCCTTGTTCTCGACCGTCAACGTCATCCAGTTGTATCGTCCACGTTTTCCGAGGGCTTGCTCGGAAACGACGAGCTTCGCCGGCGGCAGGCTGTTCAGGCCCGTCAAATCCCCAAACTCTGCTTGCGGCGTGTATACCGTGTCCTTCTTGTTCTTCCAATCCATGGTGTCCGGCTTGGTCGACAACCAGTAAAAATTGTCGCTGACCAACTTCCCTGCGGCATCATGGAGTTCTAGCCGCAGGAAATATGTCTTCGTCAGATCGTCCACCTTCGGTAGATCGAAGGCTTTCGTGGCGCTATCCGGCGCCAGGTCCAGCGTCGCCTCGTGCGATCCCTTTTCTTTGGCGTCGATGTTGTACAGGTTCGCAGTGACCTTCACTCCCTTTACTGCCTCGTACGTTCCGTTGATCACCGCGACCGAATTGTTGTCGTACGAGTACTGCACGTGCAGGATCTCGGTCGCCTTCTTTGTCCCAAAATATCCGCCCGCCGGCACCATGTAGTAGTCGTAGAGATGCCAGATCAGCGACGGCCAGGCGTTGTTTAGCATCCACTGGATCACCCCGGTCGATGTGTACTTGTTCCGCGCATACGCTTCGAACATCGCGCGCTGCCCGTCGTAGGTCATGGCCTGGGCCTTGCGCTCGTAGTCATCCAGCGAAGTCGCCGTGCCGTACCTTCGGTTCAAACCGTCGGTAAAAACGTTCACCGTGGTAAAGCGCTCACCACCGGAGTGATAGTTCCAAACTTCATCGATCGGCCACAAATGCTCCTTCGGAATAAAACGCTCCAGCGACTCCTTCGGCGGAATGGCTGGTCCTGGACTCGTCTCCGTGTTGTAGCCGTAAGCGCCGCCAGCCTTCGTGTCCGCAAGCCAATAAACCGGCGGAACGTACTCGTAGGGACCAGTCATTTTCACGCCCGACTTTCCCGTAACGGTAGTCGGCACTTCTGCAGCCGATGACACCGAAGGATTCGGCCACTGCAATTCCTGCAGAATCCCCAGATACATTTTCTCCACGTCAGCCGGCGGCGGACCATCGCTGCCATACAGCCAAACGAACACGCTCGGGTGGTTCCGCAGGATTCGAATCTGGCTCCGCAGCGAATCCCCGGCGATTTTGTGCTGCTCATCTTTCCAGTTCTTCCATCTCTCCCACGCGTCGCAGCAAGTCCACCCCGGCATCACCAGAATTCCCAACCGGTCTGCCTTCGCAAAGAATTCCTCGTGATCGATCCGCCCCTCAAGACGCACGGTGTTCAATCCCATGTCGCGGACGTAAGCCAAATCGGCGTCCACGCGCTCCGGCGACCACCGCAAGAACATGTCCGGCGCCCAGGCCGCCCCGCGAATCAGCACCTTGCGCCCGTTGATCCTGAACAACCGATAGCCCTTGTCGGTCAGCTCCGAGGTGGCTTCGCGAATCCCAAATGTCACCTCCGCCGCATCGGAGTCATGCCCGTCGACCTCGAAATCCAGCTTCGCCGTGTACAGATTCGGTTTGCCCATCTGATAGGGCCACCACAATCGCGGATGCGCTAACTTCAACTCCGAATAAGTCTCCGGAGAAAACGTCACCGTCTTCGCTTCTCCTCCCGCCAGCTTCACAGCTTGCCGCACCTGCACACCATCAATGTCCGCGCGAAGTGTTCCGCTCACTTCGTGTTCCGAACTATTCCGCAAATCCGCGCTTACCGTAAGCGCCGCCGTTTTGTAATCGGAATCCAGTTTGCTACTTACAAACGGGTTTCGCAGCGATATGCCGCCGGTGGCCGTCAAAAAAACCTCCTTCCAAATCCCCATATCCTTGTCAGCAGGCGTCGGATTCCAGTCCACCCAGGTAATCCCCAAATCATTCTTCTGCGGCGCGAAAATCTCCACCGCCAAGGCGTTCGGCTTTCCCGCAATCAGAAACTTGTTCACATTAAATTGAAACGTCACAAACGTCCCTGCCACATCCTTCTCATCCGCCACTTTCTTGCCATTGATCCACACATTCGCCCGGTAGTTGATCCCCAGGAAGTCCAGCCATTGCGCCTTGCCTTCAAACTCCGCCGGCACGGTAAACTCCGTTCGAAACCACCACGAACAGCGGAACGGGCTGTCCTTCGGCATGTCCTGCATCGCAAAAAACGTTCTCGTCGAATAATCCATCCCTGGTAGCGACTTCAAATTTGTCCCGTAAGTCGGATCCGGATACGTCTTGTCATCGACCAGCGCCCCGACGACGGTGTTCGGCAGATCCGTGCGATGCCACTTGCTGGCGTCAAATCCCACAACCGACACATGCTCGCCCCCGCTCTTCACCTCGCAAGATGACTGCAACTGCCAGTCCTTGCGCAGGTAGACCTTCGCCCCCGCATCGGCCAGCGCCGGCGTCGCCAGCATTCCTGCCAATCCCAGCAAAATCCCAAGACCCACAACCGCAAAACCAACCGAACGCAGACCTGGCATAAGACTCCTCAGAAAGCAGAAAAGTGGAAGCGATATTAGCGCCGCAACCGCCGACTGGGTTGCAACCGCGCAATATTAAACCGATTCAATACTCTTTGCCGCTCTTTTTTCCCGGTTTGTCCCATACCGACAATCCAGCGCTAGCCCGGAACTACCCTGTAAACCCCATGCCGTGCTCCAACGCAGAAGCGTACACTGCTGATGAGGTTTCTCCCCTGCTTCAACAGCTGCGAACAGCCCTGGACTCCGCCCGCGCCAAGACCAAGAGCTGGTTTGAGAGCGCAAGCCTGGCTATCCGCCGGGCCTTCATACATTCCAAAGCCGGCTGGCAGCGCCTCACTGCCGGCATGGAAATCGACGAGCTTTGGACCCAGTTCAAAGTCGAAGCCGGCGAGAGTTCCCGCCTCTACAAACAAGACGTGAGCCAACACGCAGGCCGCTTCGAGCGTTCCTGGAAGCGCCCTTTTAGAATTTTCGGCTATCTCGCTACCAGCGTCCTCGCCAAACTCTCCCCCGCACGCCGCTTGTTCTTACTTCTCACAATCGTCCTGGCCTTCCTAGCCATAGTCAATTTTCACTTCCTCTTCCTCACCCAGGAAATCGAATTCCTTCTCGCGTTCGTCGGGCTGCTGATCCTCCTCGCCCTCGTCCTCGGCGATCACATCTCGATGAAGCGCGACATCGAGATCGCCCGCGAAATCCAGCGGTGGCTCGTCCCTCGCAGAGCCCCCGATGTTCCCGGCATCGATGTAGCCTTTGCCATGCGCCCCGCCAAGACCATCGGCGGCGACTACTACGACGCCTTCCTTCGCTCCGGCGATGGCCCGCTCCTGATCGCGGTGGCCGATGTAGCTGGCAAAAGCGTCCCCGCGGCCATGCTGATGGCCACGTTCCAAGCCAGCCTTCGAGCCTTGGCCAGTGCCAGCGGCACGCTCTCCGAATTGGTAGGCGGCCTCAACCGCCAAGTCTGCGCCAACAGCCACGCCGGGCGTTTCACCACTGCGTTCCTCGCCGAACTAAATCCCGCCACCGGCGATCTCAGCTACCTCTGCGCCGGACACAATCCACCCATCCTCAAACGCGAGGACGGCAGTATCGAGCGCCTGAAATCCGACAACATCCCCCTGGGCATCGAGTTAAAGGAAAATTACAAGACAGGGGTCACGCGCATCGAACCCCTCGACCTCCTCGTAATTTACACCGACGGCGTCACAGAAGCCTGGGACGAGCGCCGCAACGAATTCGGCGAAGCCCGCCTCCTCTCCATGATCCAACTCGCGGGTCAGGAACGCTCCGCCCTGACCCTCGCCAACATCATGGGCTCCCTCGATCAATTCGTCGGCGCCGCCCCCCAACACGACGACATCACCTGCATGGTCGTCCGCCGCACCTGACACTTATTTCACAATCTTCATCTCAGCGCTTGGTGTCCCACACACGGTTCTTGCGTGGTGTTCTTCATCGATTGCACATGACGTTGCCTCTTTTCCGGGTCCTGGCCCGTGGTTTTTAGGGTCGGCTCCTCGCGGCCCGACTGGACAGGGCACCCCCGGAAGTGAGAAAACTGAAAGTGCGACAAAAGAAAGAGGCCAAGAATGAACACTTACAACGTCACGCTGAAGTACGAAGACCGCAAAGTCGGCTCCGAGGGCCGCACCATCAAGATCGACGCCTCTAGCATCTCCGGCGCCATCGGCAAAGCCACTCGCGAATTCGTCAAGAGCCTCGACCGCAAGCAGCGCTTCGACATGAACAAAGGTCTAAAGATCGAAGCTCTTCGCGTAACCACCGACAAGCCGGTCGAGCCGGAAGCCGCATCCGAAGCCAGCGCCTGACCCGTCGCGCCGACCGAACCCCCAGCCCACGATCGCGCATGTCGAAGCACTTCCGATTCCATGACGGCGGGCGCACCGCAGCCGGGTACCGCGGCAAGACCGGCGACTGCGTAGTCCGTTCCATCGCGATCGCCACAGGTCTCCCTTACCAACAGATCTACGATCTCGTGAACCGCGCCTCCGTCCACGAGCGCACCGGCACCCGAAAACGCGGCAAGAGCAACGCCCGCACCGGCGTCTACAAATCCACAATCAGGCGTCTGATGAACTCTCTCGGCTGGGTCTGGACTCCCACGATGCAGATCGGCTCCGGCTGCACGGTCCATCTCCGCCCCGACGAACTCCCACGCGGCCCCCTGGTCGTCAGCGTCTCAAAGCATCTCACCGCCGTAATCGACGGCGTGATCCACGACACTCACGACTGCTCCCGCCGCGGCACCCGCTGCGTCTACGGCTACTGGCAACCCGGCCCGGCCCATTCGCAATCCACTCGCCGGTCTTTTTCACAGCATGTCCCGGCGAACGCGGGACGCCTGGAAGAACGCCCTGCCCCCACGTCCGCGACGCTCCCACGCCGCCCGCGACGCACACCACCTCCGCGACGCAAATCGTTCCTCGAATGGCTTTTCGGGTAACTTGTTAGTTCGTGCCACTCTAGCAGCAGAAGTCCCCCCGGTCGCCCGCAGTCACCACGAAGCGACAAACTCTCGACGACCATTGTCCAAACTGGTCGCGCCCCATGGCCTAAAAAAAGGTCTGCCCCCGCAGCAAAGCATCCACAGCCATCACCAGCGTCTCACCCGCCCGGTCTTTGGCAACGAATCCCTGCACTCCCGCCTTCTTCGCTTCATCGACAAACTGCCCGCTGTCGTGCATCGAGAAAAAAAGGATCCTGACCTCTGGTAACAGCCGCTGAATTTCCTTAGCCGCTCCGAAGCCACCCAGAACCGGCATATTGATGTCCAGAATAACTAAGTCTGGTTTCAACGATATGGCTTTCTCGATCGCCTCTTCGCCGTTCGCGGCCTCGCCGCACACCTCGAATTCACTCCGGGAAGCCAATATCGTACAGACCCCTTTCCGCACCGCCTCGTGATCGTCCGCTACCAAGATTCGCATGGCGCTCCTGCGTCCGGATTCGACGGTGGGAACAGCCCGCGAAGCCGCCATGCTTGTACGTTATCTGTGCGCCTTCCGATATACGGGAAAGACCCTACGTTTCTGACGGCATCTAGACAAGGGTTGGTGCATCGAGCGAAGAGCGGAAACCGCGGAACCCAGCGGGCTTTGACCGAAACCCGGTCTCCTCCCGTTTCTCTAAAGAGAGTGAAGACCAGTAAACCACGCGATCTCAACTCCAACCTTCTAGCCGGCTACGCGCAGTTCGCACTTCATAATTCCCAGAAACTGCAGGCGACCCATTGCTTCTGAGGTCTGTGCGATAGCGTACATTTCTGGTGAAGCCGGAATTTAGGTCTTGCAATTGCGCCGCATGCTACTAACATCCCCGATTAGCCGTGTTCGGTAAGATCCTCCGAAACGAGGAAAGGAGACGGCGATGGAAGACTACGAATGGATGAAATTTTATCAAGACGCTGTTCTTGAAACGGATTCCGACGCAATCCCCTTCCGTATCGCGGCCGCACAAAACGCCATCGGTGAACGCGTCATCCACGTCGCCGTAGACGATGCCGAGCGAAAAGCAATCGTCGCCACCCTCAACGCACTCGCCGTACTCCGGCGCGAAAGATGTCCCGCCGCAAGAGCAGCCCACAACTGACCGTAATCGAAATGCCCGGGCTAGCGCCGCATTCGCTTTTCTCTGCGAATCTGTGCGGTAACGTCAGGGCACGGCTTCAGGTCACCCTGAGGATACGAAGGGCCGTGCCGTTAGAGCATGCAATCAATCCGCCTTTAGTTCACCCTGAGGAACGAAGGGCCGCTGGGGGACGCCGTTCGACTGCCACGCCGACACTCTCCACTCCAGCCAGGTGCTGAGATGTCTTCATTTCACCCGCCAGTTATTCCGCCGCACGCACGCGAGCGCTCCTACGATGCCGAACATCATCGAGAAAGGTAGCGCCGCGTGAGGGACCGCTCCCAGATTTTTACTTCCTAACCCAGCCGCATAACCAATACCGTAACCCAAGCCCATACAAGCCAGGATGAAGCCCACGTTGAGCAGTTTCCACTTCACTCCCTGCCCCGACGCGATGGCGAATCCCGAGCCAAGGATCAACGTCACCAACCAGAGTATGGGCATGATTTCGCCCTCCCACTGACGGACGTGTCGCCCTGCCGCCCCGTTTCCTCTGACCCCGCGGGGCCTTTCTAGCCGCCATCGGATCAAAAATCGATCGTCACCACTTTTCGCATTTGACAGGACGAGCCGCCAGCGTCGTTCAACTTGAGAAGCGCCTTTGGATTTCCGCGGGCCAGTTGCGCTTGGATTGCATCGAATCGTCTTCGAGGCCATTTGTCATATGAAAACGCCATGCGATGAGCTTTTGATGAACTCCGGAGCGCCAGGCACGTCCTGCGCCAGCAACTCAGCTCCTTGGATCCTTACGGCGACGATTCTCGGCTCCAGCATGGCCTTCATCGATAGCACCGTCGTGAATGTTGCCGCGCCCAAGTTCCAAATCGCGTTCCACGCCAGCGTGGTTGATGTGCAGTGGGTGATCGAATCGTACGGACTCGTTCTCGCGTCCTTAATCCTCGCAGGGGGCGCCCTGGGAGATTGGATGGGCCGCCGTTTGGTGTTTCTGCTGGGCGTGACAGCTTTTGCCGCCGCCTCCGCAGCCTGCGGCTTAGCTCCCAGTATTCGCTTCCTGGTGATCGCGCGCTCCGTCCAGGGCATCGGCGCCGCGATGCTCATTCCCGGTAGTCTCGCCATCATCAGCGCATCGTTCGACGAAAAATCTCGCGGACAGGCAATCGGCACCTGGTCCGGCTTTACCGCGATCACCACCGCGCTCGGACCAGTTCTCGGTGGATGGCTCATCGAACACGCATCCTGGCGCTGGGCCTTCTTTCTCAACGTTCCCATGGCCGCCGCCGTAATCGTGCTCTCCCTTCTCCACGTGCCAGAGAGTCGAAACTCCCGGGCACAGCGTCTCGATTGGGCAGGAGCATTGCTTGCCACCGCAAGTCTCGGCGGCATCGTCACCGGACTTCTCGAATCGTCAAAACTTGGCTGGCGAAATCCACTTGTGGCTGGAAGTTTACTAGGCGGCGTGATTCTCCTGATTCTCTTCCTGTGGGTCGAAACCCGGATCTCCTCTCCCATGGTTTCGCTCTCCCTGTTCAAGTCGCGCTCTTTCCTCGGCGCGAATCTGTTGACACTATTCCTCTACGCTGCAATGGGTGTTTTCTTCTTCCTCTTTCCCGTCACCCTGATGCAGGTGCATCACTACTCGGCCACCGCTGCCGGCGCCGCGATGCTGCCCGCGATCGTATTGGTGTTTTCTTTGTCGCGCTGGTCGGGCGGCTTGGTCGCCCGGTACGGTGGAAAGCTTCCTCTGATTCTCGGGCCCCTGGTCGTCGCCACGGCTTTCGTTCTATTTGCGGTGTTCTCTCCAGGTGGCAACTACTGGAAGACATTCTTTCTCGCATCGGTGGTACTCGGCTTGGGAATGGCGGTTACGGTAGCGCCGCTCACAACGGTCGTGATGGCTTCCGTGGATAGCGACCACACCGGCACAGCGTCCGGCATCAACAACGCGGTAGCACGTTTAGCAGGAGTGCTCGCCATCGCCGTGCTCGGAATCGTGATGGTGAAGGTGTTCAGCACCCACCTGAATCTAAGCCTCGCAACTCTTCCGCTCAACTCCGAAACCGTGCGCGAGATCCGCTCCAAGGAAATCGAGCTAGCAGGCATGGACCTGCCGAAAAACCTCGACGCCAACGCCAGCGCAGCACTTCGCAACGCAGTTTCACAAGCGTTTCTCTCCGGATTCCGCCTGATCCTGTTCTCCTGCGCCGGTCTATCAATCGCCAGCGCCGCAGTCGCGTGCAGTTCGTTCCCAAAAGTTGAGACACGTCACCTACCGACCAGCACGAGTGCTTGACAGGCGTCCATGTAGCGGCCGCTTTCCGAAGCGGGCGCTCTTGGGTTCGCGGGTGCCCCAGGTTCGCCGTTTGAACCTGGGTCTTGGTGTTGCTGCTTCTCCTCAAACGCGTCCGTGCCCCCAACGCACCGGAACACTCACTTGGTTTGGAGCATCCGCTTTTGCACACCTCCACACAGATTTGCACAGATGTTCCGCGAGAATTGGATTGACGACGTTGGATGACAGGATTATCTTCACCGCAGATTGAACCGGGAAGCATAAAAACTTTACGGATCAATCAAAAGAGGGCGCAACAGCTTAACGGCTGATGCGCCCTTAATTTTTCCTGCCCGAAAATCTTCAATCGACCAAAAAAACACTCGCCGACAAACATCGTGATTTGATCGGTGCTTCATTGCGGCCTGGTCCTCACTGCGAAAAAGCGATCATACGGGCGCCCGCCAACATCGGGAACAGGAGTTCGCTATACGATCAATCTCAATCAGTCGTGGGTTCACCGCCCTGTTTCTCAGGACGCGAACGGTTGTGGCCTCGCGGCTTCACGGTCTTTTGAGCTGCGCCTTCCTCCGGTGTCGTCGTCACTGGCGAGTCGCGCCTTGCCGAGTCCGAAGCTTGCGGACCAGGGCCGGGTGAGGACGTCGCCATTCTCATAGGACGGATCACGCCGACCAGGAAGAAAGATAGGGCGAAGAAAACGACCGCGAGGAAGGAAAGCGAGGCAGCGCGACCTCGCGTTATTTGAGCCGCGGTCGAATCTTCAGCGGACTGCGTCGAGTTGCTGGGCAATCCTGCATCACCTGCAGGCGCTGGCTCAACAGCAGGCCGTGGTGACTCCACCGGCTGCTCCTCGGAAAGCCCCGGTTCCTTTGGAAACCAATTCGCACTAACGGACGGCGAGCTTCCCTCTCGCTCTTCAGCCGAAACGGGCGGCCGTGCCGGAAACGGGTACGGTGGTCCTTTTTGGACAGCTTGCGCGCTTGCTACCGCTCTGGGAGCGATAACAGGAGCAACCAAATTGGCGCATTCTTCCAGTACATCAACATCCGCAGGGGAGATTTCCGAAGGCCGTGAAGAGAAAACCTCTATAACGCCAATAACACACCCTTGCATCTGAATGGGCACAGCCACGGCCGAGCGAAAGTGCAAGCTCTTTGCAACCGAAGGCAATATTCGTGAATCATTTTCCGTGTCTTCACACAGCACGACCTCGCCCGTTTCGAGGCACTCTCTGGTAAAGGCCGAGTCCGGTTGCAGTCGCGAACTCACGGGAGGAGCTTCGCCAGTGCTTGCTAAACAGCATGCGCCCTCCGGATCGCGAACCGCAATGACCGCTCCGCTCGCCGACATCGCAGAGCGAATTTGCTCCACGGTCGTCGCTAGGAGAGCGGATATCTGCTGATCTCTATCGTTATTTGAATCGTCTCCCGGCCGATCTGCTTCCCCTTTCAGTCTCGTTTCCGGCATTAATGGCCTCCGCAGGGCGAATAGGGATCGATTTCCGACGGCGACAATGGAAAGAACATTTCAATTGGTAACCTGAAGCATTTGCTGGATGGAGCGGGTAGGACCGAGGACTGCGATCCGCTCTTCGCCCTCGCGCGTCTAACCGCGGTCGACAGCTAACGCAACTAGTTCCTGTTGTCCTGATGTCGTTCGAGCGGGCTGGGATTCGTTCGAGCGTGGGTGAACCGAAATCGTAACGAGTGTTCTGTTTCGCTGAGACGCGCGTCCAAGGAAATTTCAAACTAAGTCGGGTAGCTCTTCGACGGGAAGAATTGCGTAACTCTTGGCGCGAGTGTGCCCCGGGGAGTCATGCAGATACTCAACGAGGTCTTAGAACTCCCTCAAGGTTCGTTTAGAGTTCCACCGCCTCGCGCTGACCCGACTCGCCGACGCTACCTAACCCCCACAATCGTTGTCAAGCCCTAAGTAGAAACCTTCGGTGGAAATTCGGAATGTCGATCTTTGTTAGCAAAACATTTTGTCAGGAAATGGCGAAAAACTTCAAGATGAACGCGGCTCGGACGGTTGCGACGTGACAATGAACATCGGCACTTTCGCGGCGCAAGAACAACCGAGTTACATCGCAGCGGCTTCAAGGCAGCATCGTCACACCGGTCGGATTTGCCGCACCCGCGCCGGCGGCGCTCGCCTTCATCACCTCATCTTTCAGCGCTTCCAGCTTTTTCCCGCTGTCGACGGGCCTACCAAATGGGCTGCTGACCGCTTGTTCCAGCTGCGTCATCAGGGTTCGCAGGTTTTCATCGCCATTATCCAGGACCGTACGCAGCTCAGCACTTGCCGTCATGGCCTGTTCGTACGCATTCCAAGCTTGATGTAAAAGATTGACATGTTGCAGGAATTCCTTGGCCGATCTTCCGAACTCGTCCGCCGCGCCCATGTATGTGGCCATGATATGGTCCGTTTTTTCAAGCATCGATTCACTCCCCGGCTTTCTGATTCCTCTGTGGGATAGAGGCTGCGAGGACCGGATTATGAACTTACGCTTTACAAGCGTCAAACTCATTTTCAGGTTGGCTCCCGCGTCAGAGCCCAGCTTTGCAGCGGCCTCTTCGTTGAAGGCCAGATCAAAGAGATCCTCCAACAGAGTTGCGTAGACCATTACAACGACATCCGTCTGAACAGTGCGATCGGATACATCACGCCGAGGGACATGCTCGGCGGGCGTCAGCAGGAGATTTTCGCCGAGCGGGATGGGAAGTTGGATGCGGCGAGGGAACAGCGGAAGAATCGCCGCCAGCGGGCCGCGTGAAGAACGATGAAGCATGGTCCCGGACAGCCCGAGGAACGGATAAAGCGTATAACTTCCGAATAGCCGATCACCCGGAAGTTGGCCAGACCAGTCAACACAAGCGCGTTCTATCGGTACCAATCCACACCTGACCTTGACTTCCGGATAGCACGTGATCTGGGACTAGTCGAAGGGATGTCTACCTGTAATGATGGCTTGCGACATGCCCTCTTTCGGAATTGATGGTGCCGGGCGCGAGTAGCGAAACATGTTGCGCAACGACCGGATCACGGGTTCCTGTCTTTCTTGTTGCTGTTGTAGTTCGCCTCATGCGGCGGAGATCTAGGCCCCTCTAGTCTTGACAAGGTTGTATGCTGACGCCGCGGATGAGAACAGCGGCATGAGGCCTTCGGCCAGCGTTGGGTGAGTCAGGACCGCATCGCGCAGCGCGGTAAAGGGCAGCGCTGCGATCATCGCAACCTGGACGGCGGCCAGGACCTCGCCCGCGCCGACACCGAAGGCCGTGAACCCGAGGATGCGATCGCTATCCGTCTCCACGAGGGCCTTCACGAACCCGCGGGTCTCCGAAAGCGTGCGTGCACGCAGGTTGGTTTCCATGGGGACTTTAAACAGGCGATACGGTATCCCTTGCGCCTGCGCTTCTGTTTCACTTAGACCGATGTGGGCGAGTTCGGGGTCGGTAAACAGACAATAGGGGACTTGCCTGCCGGTGGTCACACGATTGCCGCCGGTTAAATTGGCATGGACTACGCGGAAATCGTCGATGCTGATATGCGTGAACTGGGGGCTGCCGGCGACCTCGCCGATGGCCCAGACGCCGGGCGCGGTGGTCTGCAGGCGGTCGTTGACCTTGATGTATCCGCGGTCGGTGAGTTCGACGCCGGTCAGTTCCAGGTCGAGTCCTTCGGTATTGGGATTGCGGCCTGTGGCGACCAATATATGAGTACCCTTTAGGACTTTCTCTATTCCGTTCTGCTCGATGACGACGCTCACCGAGTCGCCCGATTTGCCCGACACTTGCTTGATCTGGGCATTCAGGAGCACGTCGACGCCTTCATCTGCGAGCAGGCTGCCAAGAGCCTCGCATACGTCCGGGTCTTCTTTGGACATCAATCGTCCATTGCGATCGATCAGAGTCACTTTGCTTCCGAATCTCCGCATGGCTTGGGAAAGTTCCACTCCTATGTAGCCACCGCCGATGACGAGCAGATGTTCGGGGACTTGTCCTAGTTCGAGCGCCTGGATGTGCGTGAGCGGTTGTGCTTCCGCAAGACCAGGAATTGCTTCCAATGTGGCGCGCGTGCCGGTGCTGACGATCACATTCGTACCGCGGAGTTGACGGGTGGTCCCGTCGGGGAGGGTGGCCTCGACTGTTCTGGGAGCGACGAAGCGGCCGGCGGCCAAAATGAACTCGGCGCCCGTCTGCCGGTAATTTTCCATGTACATTTCGTTCAGGCCGCGCACCATGTTGCGCTTGCGTTCCCGGACGCCGGACATGTCAATCGTGAAGCCGTCGTGAGCAATGCCAAACTCTTTGCTCCGGCGAAAGTAGTCCACAACTTTAGCGCTATGGATGACGTTCTTGCTGGGAAGGCACGCAATATTAGGGCAAGAGCCGCCAATATACTTGCGGTCGACGACAGCGACGCGCTTGCCTTCGCCGGCAAAGGTCCACGCGGCGACGGTCGAGCCGGTGCCGCCACCGAGAATCACGAGATCAAAATCTTCCGGCTGCGTGTTCCTACTGGCCTGGGGGGATGGAGTGTTCGTCGTGCTGTTCATGCCGATTTTCCTTTCCGAGCGACAGGTTCACTCTTGGCTTGCATTGATTTCATGAGCGCGGCAGACGATGCTCCTTCCAGCGACAGTCCATAGCCAACTTCCCGCACGATGCGCTCCTTCAACGGTTGAATAAAGTGGATGCGGGTGTTGCGGCGGGTCACTTCCGGAGCCTTCAAGTACAACTCCGCCAATTCCCGCGTCCTATTGAGCGCCTTGCCGTTCGGCACAACTTCGGCAACCACTCCCCATTCATACGCCGTGCGTGCAGCTAGCGGTTGTGGATTCAGCAGGAAGGCCTCGGCTCTTCCGGCTCCGGCGCGGTAACTCCACGTCGTAAAGATGCCGTCGCCGGGCGCAACGCCCGCGGAGAAGTGGGCTACATCCTGGAAGGTCGCACCCTCCCCCGCCACAATGACACTGGCAAGTAGCGCGTAGTCTGAGTGCACATGGGCACGTCCCTCGATAGCCGCGATGACCGGCACTCGTATGTTGGCTATGTTTTCCAAAACCTGAACGCCTTCGTCGTGAACCTGACTCCAGACGCTGGGATCGGTGACATCGCCGAAAGAGGACCAATCGACATCGGTAATGAATTCCCCACCTGCGCCCGTGAGGATTACGATCTTGTTCGCTCGATCTTGCGCAATCCGGTAGAAGGCATCGACAAATTCTGTGTGAGATTGCGCGGTCATAGTGAACGGCCCGCCGTTGCTGTGAAATTCGCCAACCAGGACACCTTCGGAGTCCCGAGTCAGTTTTAGGCTGCGATATCCAGCTAAGTAGTCATCTTGAAGTCGTTGCATAGGATCTCCTCTCTAAAATTCGTGTTGGGCATGATGGAAGATGCAGCGTTTGGTGTTAGCGTGATGAAGTTTAGCGCAATATGGGGCGGCGCCCCGACGGACTCGAAGAAATACCTCGCCGGCGGCTAGCATGCCCATCGACGGACCTATGAAATAGATCCAGAGCGCGTGCCAATAGTTCGCGTGAAGTGCTGAGCCGAATGTTCGTGCCGGGTTCGTGCTCATGCCGGACAGTGGTGCTTCGAATGTGAAGTAGGTCGTGATCAGTATGCCCACAAAATACGCGGTGTATGGTGCCAGTTTTTTGTGATTGGTGGCGAACAACACAGTGATCATCAGAAAGAAAGAGATCGCCAATTCGGCCACGAACGCGACAGCGCTTCCGTACACACCTGGCACTGTCACCGCATAGCACACCGCATGATTGCCAAGTGCGCCTCGCAACACATATCTGGCAAGGGCGACACCACCAGTGGCGCCTAAGAACTGGGCGATGACATAGAGCCACGTATCCCAAAACTCCACTTTTCCCAGCCGATAAAACGCGAAGGTGACCGCCGGATTGAAATGACCTCCTGACCGTTTGCCCCATGGTGAGATCACGATTGCAATCGCCGTCGCACCCATGACCAAGCCCATGAGCGCTCTGCGAGCAATGCCGCTAGAAATAGACATCTCCACAATCGACGCGGGGTGCTGCAGCAACGTGGCGACCACGCACGCAACGAAGAGGTACAATCCCAGCTCGCCCACTTCCATCAGATATTCCGGCCAATGGTGACGTAAGCTGGCAATTGCGCTTAATCCATCAGATCGTCGAAGTGCGGTTGAGGAATGCTGTACACTGATGTTCATCACCGTCATGGCCCGGCCTTGTTTGTTTCACGGTTTTTTGGAAAGTACCTACCAGCCTCTTGGCTATCCTTCTTCGAAATACATCAGCCGCTTGCGGCGCAGCGTGGCTGAGAAACCTTGGAAAAGGTGGCCTCCTGAACTAGCTCGAGGTCGGGTACATCGCACTCAGGTGGCCACAACGCGACCTCCAGCGGCGCGAATGACCTCTCCAGTGATCCAGGCTGATTCGTCTGAGGCCAGGAACACCGCCAGCGGCGCGATATCACTGACGCGCCCGAGCCGCCCGAGCGGCGTCTCCCCAGCAAGAACGGCGCCGGCACCACCCTCAAAGGCTCCAGCCGCTACTGCCTTCGGTTCTGAATGACCGGGAGCGACTTCCTCCTAACGCAAGTTCGATGCGAGAGGATTTGCTGTCGGCTCAAGAATTTTGGGCGTCCGAATCGCCAATCGCACAACTGGAGCCGAGTTTGACGGTGAATTGTCGTCTAACCGGAAGGCAGTCGGGTTGCAGGGCGCGGATAAGTCCTGAGAAGTCTTAGTGCTGTATCGGAAGCGCGAGCAGGCAAGATGCGCGCACGAGCACGGTGTTGGGCGCTTTCGATACAGCGACTTGAAGGAAGCCGCTCGGGGTTGCGGCGGACGCGGGGGTTATGCAAATTCAATTGAGGGAAAGTAGGTTTGGCGTTCGCCCCGGAGAGACGCGGGAAAGCAAAGACCCGGCCTGATATTCACGAATGTGTTCCGGACCCAAACAATCTGGAGAACGCTTGAACCGTCTTGAGAAATCTTCGACTGTGCGGATGTAACAGCGTGTGGTAGCCTCAGAATAATTACGACGCTCGAGTTCTTCGAGCATCATTTTGCGAAGTCGGGTCATGAGGACCTCCTTGTGACCCGACAATATCCCCATCACATCGCCATCGTTCACCTACACGCACGCGAAGCGTCCGCCGCAGAGCGGCTTCGTTCAAGTCGGCTTGCGGGAAGTGATCTCTGCGCTTGGCATCGACGCTGGACGGATGACGGGCCATCCGGATTGCGACCTGAAAGCTGTTGGAATGATTGTCTGGCAAGGAGGAATCGATCAGACTGTGCGTCCCATCGCACGTAGCCTACGAGGTTGGAGCGGCGAGGCGACAGACCGTTCGAAGCCCTCGG
>Ga0210399_10001309_pt1 | contig 19427 bp, 15 predicted proteins | sample IncBWC14MmetaG_FD_150865 | JGI IMG/M metagenome (GOLD analysis project Ga0210399, IMG submission 150865) | Forest soil microbial communities from Barre Woods Harvard Forest LTER site, Petersham, Massachusetts, United States - Inc-BW-C-14-M | ecosystem: Environmental > Terrestrial > Soil >...
ATCGGCGGCGGGGTGCCCGGGGGTGGGGTGGGGCTCGAACATCATGTCGAAAGGGGGAGGGGGGGCGTAGGGCACGTGGGGGTCCATGGTGTGGACGTAGAGAAACGTAGGCAGGCCCCGGCGCGTGTCCAGCCAGGCGAGGGCGGCGTCCACGACCACGTCCGCGTTCACGAGCTTGGAGGGCCGGTCGTCCTCCCCGTGAAGGCCCGCGAAGTAGTCGAAGCCGCGGTCGAAGCTGGACTCCGCCCCGTAGATCACGGAGTTGGCGATGGCCGCCCCCGTGGTGTAGCGCTTGGCGTGCATCATCTCGGCCAGGGTCGGGTGGGAGGCATCCAGGGGGTCGCGGAGCTGCACCGCCCGGTGCTGGCCGGGCAGCAGGGAGGTCATGAGGGAGGCCACCGAGGGCTTGGTCCAGGACGCGTGGGCGATGGCCTGCTCGAAGACCACCCCGTCCTGGGCGAAGGAGGTGAGATGGGGGGTCGTGTTCCGGGGGTACCCGTAGGGCCCGGTGTGGTCCGCGCGCAGGGTGTCGACCAAGTAGACGACCACGAGCGGGGAGTCATCGCGGGCCGCGGTGAGGGCGGGGGTGCCCCATACCGCCCGCTCCGGGTCCCCGGTCTCCTCGTAGCCACGGGTTTCGAGGACGAGCTCGGCGCCCCGGCCGGCCAAGCCGGAGAGGTCGATGTCGGCCTCCAGCCAGCCGCGGTGCTCGGGGTGTCCGAGAGGGTCGACGAGCTTGGTCCAGATCGTGTCCTCCCGGCCTCCGCGGGCCAGCTTGACCACGAACTCCACCCCCGGCCGGCTCTGGTGGGGCTCGGGGATGGCGCAGGCCACGGCGAGCCGCGCCCTCTTAGGGATGTCCAGGCGGAAGCGGTAGTGGCTGGGCGGGCCCGCGGGGAGCGTGCGCCTGACCACGTCGTTGATCCTCACCGGCCGGCCGACCTGCGGGAGCACGGCCGTGCGGCCCTGGCCGGCGACGGTGGCCTCGGCGAGCGCGCCCTCTGCCCGCAGGAGGTCGACGGCCGGTGGGGGCGGGCTGCAGGTGGACATGACGAGCAGAGCCCCCGCTCCCGCCACGCTCCCCGTCAAGAAGCCCGCGCGCACGTCCCCTCCCCGGGAGCGCGGAGCGCGCTCCCCGAAACCCCTATTCTGAGCATCGGCGGGCGCAGGACCAAACCGGGCCTGAGCGGCCGCGGGCCCGCGGGTTTCCGTCGGCCCTACCGCTGCCCCCGGGGCGACACGCTCCCCTGGCCTTAGAATACGGGCGCGCTCAATGCTCCTCTACCTGACGGTCGCCGGGCTCCTCCTGCGCGTCGCTTTCCTGATGATCGAGCCCTCCACCGCTCCCGTGGCCGACGAGACGGTGTGGACCACCTGGGGGGCGCAGGTCTTGACCTCGCCCGAAGTTTCCTTCTCCCCCCTCCGCTTCCGCCTGATCTTCCATCCCCCCCTCTACCCCTACTTCATCGGCGCGTCTTATGCGCTCTTCGGCAGCCTTCAGGCGGTGAAAGCGCTGCAGGCCGTGGTGGGAGCGCTCCTGGTGCCGGCGGTGGGCGGCGTGGGACGGTGGGCTTTGGGCCCGCGAGAGGGGCTCATCGCCGCCGCCCTCACCGCCTTCTATCCCGAGCTCGTCTGGTTTTCCGTCCATTTCTGGGCGGAGACCCTGTTCCTGACCCTCCTGTGGTGGGGCTTCGAACGACTGCTGGCCGCCGACGCAAAGGGGTCTGCGCGCACCGCGGCGCTGGCCGGCCTGCTCTTTGGACTGGCCACGCTCACCCGGGAAACGCTGCTTTATTTCGTGCCCCTGGCCGCGCTTTGGCTCGCGGTCCGGAGACCGCGGGCCTTCTCGCGCGGGGGGGCGTTCCTGGCCGCGGCGCTCCTGACCGTGGCCCCCTGGACCTGGCGCAACTGGGTTGTCTACGACGCCTTCGTCCCCGTCTCCACCGCGGGCGCGCTCAACCTTTTCCAGGGAAACGCGCCGCTCTCCCGACAGGAGGTCTACGACCAGTACTGGGCGGTGCACGGCCGCATCGAAAAGTACCGTTTCGCGCGGGAAAAAGGCTTGCAGGCCATCTGGGCCCGGCAGCCCACCTGGATCTTCGAGAAGCTCGAGGAGGAGATGCCCAACTTCTGGGAGGCGGACAGCCAGCCCCTGATCCATGTCAAGCGGGGCGCCTACGGGGATGTGAGGCCCGTGGTCGCGGCGGCTCTGGCCGTCCTCGTCCTCCTCCCCTACCTCGCCCTTCTCGGGTTCTTCGTGGCCGGCCTCGGCCGCCTTCCTTTCGAGCGCGCGCCCCTCCTGCTCGTGGGCTTCCTCGTCTACTACAACCTCATCCATGTGGCGACGCACGGCTACGCCCGCTACCGCCTTCCCGTGCTGCCCGTCCTCTTCGTGGTGGCGGCTTTAGCGTGGGCCGCGGGGCGCTCCCAGGTGCTCCTCTCCAAGCCGCGGAAAGCCGTGGCCGCGGGGGCGGCCCTCGTCCTTGTGCTCTCCCTCATCCCGAGCTTCCGGCTCTGGGCGGCGGATCGGGCCCTGGGCGCCCCCGAGCATGAGGCTCCCGAGGAGTCCGGGCCGCCGTGAGGCCGGCCTTCCAGATCCCCGTCGCCATGCTGGTGGGCGTGCTGGTGCGCGCCCCCTTCTGGATCGAGGCCCTGCGCACGCCGATCGACGGGGACACCGCCATCGTGGGACTGATGGCCCGGCACCTGGGTCAGGGAACGACACTCTGGGGACAGCCGTACGGCTCGCCCCTCGACGCCTGGCTGGCCGCGCCCTTCGTGTCCGCGCTCGGGCCCACCCCGGACGCCCTCCGCCTTTCCTACTTCCTCCTCGGCCTGGCCCTGATTCCGATCGCCCATGCCCTGGGCCGCGCCCTTCACCCCGCCGCCGCCTTTCCCGCCGCCATCCTCATGGCGTGTCCGCCCCCGTCCTTCCTTTTGCTATCCGCCCTTCCGCCCCCGTTCTACCCCACGACCCTCATCCTTTGCGGCGTCCTCCTCGTCCTGGCCTTCCGGCTCGGGGAGCGGCTCCAGCAGGGCCAAGAGCCGCGGGGCGGACTCGCTCTCTGGGGCGCCCTGGCCGGACTCGCGCTCTGGACGCACCTCATGTCCGCGAGCGCGGTCATGGCGGGCGGCCTCTACCTGTTCCGGAGGGCGCGCGGCCATCGCCGGCTGCTCCTGGCCGCTCTGCTGCCCCTCCTCGCGGCCAGCTCCCCCTGGTGGGTGCGGGCCCTGGCCGACCGTCAAGCCACGCGCGTGGTCCGTGTGTCGGGGCGGGAGGAGACGATGGGGGCCCACCTGCTCCAGGTGCTGCCGGAGCTCCATCGACCCCTGGGGGGGCTGCTGGGCACCCACGTTCCCGTCGTGGCCGACACACCCGACTACGTGGTCTCGGCCCCGCGCGGGGCCGCCGCGGGCTTGATCCTCGTCTACGGATCGCTCCTCGTCCAGGCCGTCCGCCGGGCGCGGGGCGGTGCAGCCGGCCTCCTTTTGGGGGCCGCCGCTCTCGCCCTCCTCGCCTTCCCGTTCCCCGTACGCGCAACCCCCCACAACATTCGCTTCCTGACCCCCCTCTTCCTCCCCCTCCTCGCCCTGGTGGTCTCCGTCCCCGCCGCCTCCGCCAGGCCGCGGCGGGCTTGGCTGGTCGTGCTGGCCCTGGCCGGCCTCCATCTCACGGGGAGCACGCGCCTGCTGGCGGCCTGGCGGGGAGGGGACCGGGCGCAAGCGCCCTTCCTGCTTCCCGATCTCGCCCCCGCCCGCCGCGCCCTCTTGGCGCGGGGCATCCGGCGCGCCTACGCCTCCTATGGACCCGCCTACCGGCTCACCTACGAGAGCGGCGAGACGATCATCGCCTCCCAGCCCTGGAACGAGCGCTTCCGCCACTACCCGCTTCCCTTCCTCGACGAAGTGAGCTTCGCGCAAGACGTGGCCTGGGTGCTCACACCCGCGATCCCCACGGATCTGCCCGCGCCAAAGGCCTTCGAGGAGGCGCTGGGGGCCATCGGAGGACGCTGGCGACGCTCGGAGGCGGGAGCGGCCGTGATCTTCCACGACTTCGTCCCCCCCTTCGGCCCCACCGTCGAGGTCCTTCCCGACGCCGGTGCGGCGGGGGACGCCGACCTGCGCACGGTCCTCTCCCCGGACCCGATCGCGCCCACCGTGTTCCGGCTCCCCGCGCCGCGGCCCCTGGACGCCATCACCCTCGTGGCGGGACTCGAGGGGCCGCGGCTCCTCCGGAGCATGGACGTCGAGGTGAGCACGGACGGCGTCGCCTTCGACACCGTGGCCCGCCGGCGGCGGCGGGAGGAGCAGGACGACCTACGCTGGGTGAACGGCCACCCGCAGTACCTCCTCGACCACGACCTCCTGGCCATCCCGCTGGGCGGCCGGCGGGTGGCCGCGCTCCGGATCACGCCCTACGTGTCCTCCGATCCCTGGGGTCTGGCCGAAGTCCTCTTGCACCCCGCCGAGGATCGGGCCCGGCAGCAGGCCTGGGACGAATGGCTCGATCCCAACCTGGACTGGCCCGCCCGCGCGCGCGCCCTTTTCGCGCACCCGCGGCCCGACCGGGAGGACTGGTACTACCGCATGCTCCTGGCCGGCCGCCACTGAAGCGCCCTCGGTTCCGGACTCAAGCGAGGCGGCGCGCAACCTCCGCGTAGGCCGCGCGCACCTTCTCCTGGTAGCGGGCGGGGCTGTACTCCCGGTCGATCAGCTCCTGGCCGCGGCGCGCGCGGGCGGCGGCCTCGGCGGGATGGTCCAAGGCCTGGCGGATGCCGGCCGCCAAGCCGTCCGCGCTCGGCTCCACCAGGAAGGCCAGCGAATCGTCCAGGAGCTGGGTGTGGGTGGGGATGCGCGTGGCCACCAGGGGCCGCCCCGAGGCCAGGTAGGTGAAGATCTTGAAGGGGGTATTGGCGCCCTGGCGGCGGGGAGAGGCGAGGACATCGGTCAAGGCGAGGAACAGGGGCAGGGTGGAGGGCGGGCGCGGGCCCGCGAACACGCAGCTCCCCCTGACGCCCGCCGTCACGGCCCGCGCCCGCAACGCCTCGATCTGCGCCGCCTCTCCGCCCATGAAGACGAACCGAGCTTCCGGGATGCGCGCGGCGGCGTCGACCAGAAGGTCGACGCCCTGATAGGGCTCCAGGTTCCCCGAGTAGAGGACGACCGGGGCCGTGCTCAGGCCCAGCTCGCGCCTCAGGGCCTCCACCGCTTCGCGCGCGGGCGCGTCGGAGGCGTCCACGAGGGGAGGGTCCTCCACCTGGAAGACGGGCACGCCCGGGGCCTGGGCGCGCACGCCCTCGGTCAGGCTCCGGCACACCGTGACCACGACCGCCGCCCCCCGAAGGGCGAAGCGCTCGAGGACCTCGGCTGCCCACGGCAGCGGGCCGCGGGCGGCGAAGCCCGAGTAGCGGAGCTGGTCGGGTATGGACGAGTCCACATCCGCCACCAGGGGGAGCCCAAAGAGGCGCGCGAAGGGAGCGGCCAGGTGCGCGGCCTCTTCAACCGCGTGCACCACGTCGTAGCCTCCCCTGGCCATGCGCCAGACCGCCTCGCCCAGGAAAGGTACGTCCAGCGCCATCTTGGCCAGGGATGGGCCGGCCCTCACCCGTCCCACCGGGAGGCGAAGGCTCCGACGGTGGTTGAGGCCGGGCACGTCCACCGGGTCTCCCTGGGGGAATGTGAGCAAGTCCACTCGGTGCCCGAGGCGGACGAGGGCGCGCACCATGGCGAGCACGGCGAGCGGGGTGCCGCGCACCTCGAAAAACGGCTGGGGGGCAAGAAAGAGAATGCGGAGCCGCTTTCCATCCGGTTCCGGGGCCCCGGCAGTCTCGGACATCACTGGGGAAGGGCGGACGGACGCCGCGATCCTTTCGCACCCCGCGCGAACCCGGGATGACGACCGGGGTCGCGCCCGGGCCGACCCGGCGGGTTCCGGGGCCCCTCGGCCACTCCTCAGTGACTCAGAAAGCGTTCCGCGTCCATGGCCGCCATGCAGCCGCTCCCGGCGGCGGTGACCGCCTGCCGGTAGCGGTGATCCTGGACGTCGCCGGCGGCGAAGACGCCGGGCACGCTCGTGGCCGTGGTGCCTTCATGGGTCAGGAGGTAGCCGTTCTCGTCCGTCTCCAGCTGGCCTTTGAAGAGGGCGGTGTTGGGCACGTGGCCGATGGCCATGAAGATCCCGCCGCAGGCCACCTCGCTGACCGCCCCCGCCTTCACGTCGCGGAGGGTGACCCCCGTCACCCCCTTCCCGTGCCCGCCCAGGATCTTCTCCACCACGCTGTTGAGGATCCAGCCAATCTTAGGGTTCTTCCGCGCCTTCTCGAGCATGATGCGGGAAGCCCGGAACTCCTCGCGCCGGTGGACGATAGTGACCTTGCTCGCGAACTTAGTCAGGAAGGTGGCCTCTTCCATCGCGGTGTCGCCCCCTCCCACCACCAGGACGTGCTTGTCCTTGTAGAAGAAGGCGTCGCAGGTGGCACAGGCGGAGACCCCGCCGATCCGGGTCCGGAACTCGAGCTCTTCGGGCAGGCCCAGCCAGCGCGCGGTCGCCCCGGTGGCGATGATCAGGGTCTCCGTGCGAACGGTCCCCTCCGCGAGCGTGAGGAGGAACGGGCGCTCGTGCAGCGCCACCGCCTTGAGGGCCCCCGTTCGGAACTCGGTTCCGAAGCGCTCCGCCTGCTTTCGCATCCGCTCCATGAGATCAGGCCCCAGGATGCCTTCCGGAAAGCCGGGGTAGTTATCCACGTCGCTGGTGAGCATGAGCTGGCCCCCGGGGATGTCGGTGGGGTCGTCCCCCCCGCCCCCCTCCACGACCAGGGGTGCTAGATTCGCCCGGGAAGCATAGAGGGCGGCGGTCAGGCCGGCGGGGCCAGACCCCAAGATCGTGACCTTGAACTCCTGTTGCTCGGACATGAGGTGCTCGTGATCCTCGTTTCTCGGGTGAAGACCCGACTCTCCAGTATAACGTCGCGAGGGCCGGACCTCTGAGTCTCCCGTCGGGAGGGGCGGGCTGCGCCGAGACGGCCCACCCGGCGGGCGGGCACCGTCCCACATGTTCCGCCCGAGTGGGGCGCGCCGCCCATCAAGGCTGACGCCGCTCCGGGGTTGGAAAATTCTTGCAGTCTTGGCGCAGGTTGCCCTACACTCCGGTCACGCAACAGGAAAACCAGGCTTTGAACGCCACCGTATTCAACTCGGTGATTTCGCGCCGTTCAATTTGGCTCAACCAGAAGCGACGGGCCATCGGAGTTCCTGCGGGGTCAGGGTGTCTTCAGGCTCAGGGAGCATACCAGGGAAGCGGGGGAGAACGATGAAACGAATCTGGTTAGGTCTTGCCTGCTGTCTGTTTTTGCTCACGCCCAGGACCTCGTGGCCCCAGGCGTCGTCGAGCACGGGACGCATCGAAGGCACAGTCATGGACGCCACGGGGGGGACGGTCGCGGGGGCCAAGGTGGCGGTCCGGAATTCCGCAACCGGGATCTCAAAACAGCAGACCACCGATAGCGGCGGGCACTTCATCTTTCCCAACCTGTCTCCCGGGGCCTACGACGTCTCGATCGAAAAAGAAGGATTCAGCTCCGCTTCCCTGAAGGGCTCGGTCACGGTTGGAACGACCACTAGCCTGCACGCCGTGCTCGCGGTGGGCAACATCCAGACCCGGGTGGAGGTCGAGGCCAGCCAACCGCTCGTCGACCCCAGGACGTCCTCGGTGAGCGCTCTCATCGGCCAGGAGACGATCGGAACCCTGCCCTTGAATGGGCGTAACTTCGTCGACTACGTCCTCTTGACTCCAGGTGCCACCACGGACGGCGATTTCGGAATGGTCAGCTTCAACGGCATCGCCGGGAACTTCAACAACTACTCCGTCGACGGCGCCAACGACAACAACGCGTTCTTCGCGCAGCAGATCGGGCGCGGAACCATCCCCTTCCAGTTCAGCGAGGACGTCATTCAGGAGTTTCAGGTCACGAGCAACGGGTTCCAGGCGGAGTTCGGCCAGGCGGGCGGCGGCCTCGTCAACTCCGTGACCAAGAGCGGTGGCAACGATGTTCACGGCGACGCCTACTACTACTTCCTCGATTCCGCCCTCAATGCGAATGACGCCATCAACAAGGAGCGCGGCATCCCCAAGCCCGCCAACCGGCGACAGCAGTTCGGCGCCAGCCTCTCCGGCCCCCTGATCAAGGGCAAGTTGTTCTATTACGTGAACTACGAGGGGCAGCTTCGCAACGAGCCCGTGACCGTAAACAACTCGCCTGCCTTGAATGGTCTGCCCCCCGATTTCTTCGCTCAAAACCCAGGCCTCGCGGCCCAGGTGAACGCGGCTTCAGGGCTCTTCCCGCGTACCTTCAATCAAAATACGGCTTTCGCGAAGCTCAGCGGAACCGCGGGCAGCAAGAGCACCTTCAACCTGACCTACAACTTCCAGCATTTCGTCAGCCCCCATGGCTATTTCATCACCCCCACCTCGACCGGCGATTCGCTCGACCTTACCGACGGCTCCACCAGCCACTTTGTTCAGGCCTCGCTCCTCACGAACTTCAGCTCCTCGAGCTTCAACGAGCTCAGGGTGCACTTCCTGAACGACCACCACGAAGACCTGCCTCTCTCGCCCGCCACGCAATCGACCACCGTCATCCAGAATCCCGATACCGGGTTCGTGTTTGGGGGCAACCGCTTTCAACTCTCGACCAGCGACCAGCGGTGGGAGTTTGCGGACAACGTGACGAAGCTCAAGGGACGCCACACGGTCAAGGCCGGCGTCGACATCAACGTAAACCACGACTCGGACTACTTCCTCTACGGCCCCAAGGGCGTTTACACCTTCCAAGATCTACCGAGCGTGGCCACGGGGACCTATCAGTTCTATCTCCAGTCCTTCGGGGAGACGACCACGAACTTCACGATCCCCACCTTCTCCGTATACGCCCAGGACGAGTTCAGGGTCTCGCCCCGGTTCACGCTCGACTACGGCCTGCGCTGGGATCTCCAGAAGTACGCCCAGCCCAAGGTCTGCAACCCGGCCTTCGCTCCAACCTGCTCCATTCCCGTCGACTACCACAACTTCGCACCCCGCTTGGGATTCGCCTACCTGCTGGACCAAAACGGCCACACCGTCCTTCGCGGCTCGGGCGGCATCTTCTACCTGCAGATGGACTATCTGGACATGTCTCAGGCCCTGGTCGAGAACGGAGTGTTGAGGCAGTTCGTCTTCATTGCCGGACCGGCGTTCGGGAACTCCAACCCGGCGGTCAACTATCCGTACACCCTACCCGGATTCCCAGGCGGGGCCGGGGGCACACCCTCCCTGAACACCATCGACCCCAAGTTCAGGAGCCCCTACGTCGAGCAAGCCAACCTGAGCATCGAACATCAATTCGGAAGCCACACCGCTCTCCGCGTCGGCTACGTGTACACCCACGGCGTACGGCTGCTGGGCGGCGCCAACGGCGTGACCCGCCAGGCCATCGCGGGCTACGACGCGAATCTCGTGCCCCCCGACCAGCAGACGAACTTCGGCGGCTCCTTCAATACCGACATCGTTGTCTTCCCGGACGGTCACAAAGTAGTGGTCCCTGACAACTCGGCCATCGAAGGATTCCTGGATCCCGGTTTCAGCAGCATCGGCGTGGTCAAGAACACGGGGGAGTCGGTCTACAATGCCCTGCAGGTCCTTCTCCGATACTCCTCGGACCAGCTCCACGGCTCGCTGGCCTACACCCTCTCCAAGACCACCGACCAGGGAACCGGCTACTACAACCAGTTCGACATCCCCTCCCAGCGGGGCCTCTCCAGCCTGGACCAGACCCACCGCTTGGTCGTGGCCGGAAGCTGGTCCCCAAGAGCGGGAGTTCTCAAGGACTTCACACTCGGTATGGTGGCGACCGTGGCCAGCGGGAGGCCGTACACGGCCCTCCTCGATAGCGCCGAACCCAACTTCCAGATGGTGCCCGGGCCGGCCTTCAACTCGTTCCGCACCCCCTACACCGAGGACGTGGATCTGACCGTGGCCCGGAACTTCTCGCTCGGGCAGCGGCTACGACTGCGGCTCACGGCTCAGGTCTACGACCTTTTCAACCACCAGAACTTCCAGCCCGCGGTGGATCAGGTACAGTACACCACGGCCCAGACCGACAACGTCTTTGTGGCGACGCCGAACCCGCACTTCGGCGTGCCCCTGGCGATCTCGATAAGGAACGGCTCGCGCAACGTTCAGTTCGCGGCAAGGATAGAGTTCTAGCGTCTCCCGGCAATCCTTCGTTGCAGATTCGGCCGCCCCTAGGGCTCCTCGAACTTTGCCTTCGCCGGCTGCTCGGGCACGCCCTCGAGAAGTTCGGACGCCACTTGGATCACCGTTCGGTCGCCGCCCGGAGACCACCACATGTACACGGTGCGCAGGACTTCGTCGCCAGTGTTGACCATCCGATGCAGGGTGTTCGGGGGATGATAGATGGCGGTCCCCGGCCCGGCGGTGAAAGTCTCGTCGCCCACCGTCCATTCGGCCCGGCCGCTCATCACGTAATAGAGCTCGGGAGCGGGATGCCGGTGCGCCGGATAGATGGCCCGGGGCGCAAGCTCGAGCATCCCCATGAGCACATCCGGCTGGGGAACGACCCCGGGCCGCCGGCCCCCGATCAGGGCTTTGTAGTGGCACACACGCTGGAGAGCTTCCGGGTATTGCTCTGAGGTGCTCCAGGGCCGGTCCTTGAGGGAGGTGTGGGTCGGAGGCGGGGAGGCTCCAGTCCCGCCGGGCCGCGCAGAGGCTCCCCCCGGTGGTGCTTGACCGGACCCGACCAGAGGGACGAGCCCAAAGACGGCAGCCGCCAAGAGTTGTAGTCCACGCATGCCACCCTCCACGAGTGTAATTCGGTCGACGGCTACATATCTTGACAGGGTGGCGGGCCGCGGGATACGGTCAGGCCATGGAGACCGCTCCCCGGATCAGCCTCATGCTCGCCACCCTGAACGCCACCGAAGTGGGGACCCTGGACAGCATCGCCGCCAAACTGAAGCAGGTCCAGGAGGAGCTGGCGAGCCTGGATCGGGGGGAGCTCGCCGCGGTCGCGGGGGAGGCCATCGCCGCCCTCGCCCGGGGTGACGTGGCCGAGTTCAAGCGCGGGCGGGCTCTTCTCCAGTCCAAGATCGGCCACCTGCGCTGACCTTGCCCGGCCACCGACCCCCAAGCTGAGACCGCGCGGCTCCGTCCCGCGTCTAACCGCGGGGGCGGCCCCTAGACCAGAAAGGACACCCATGGCCCCAGCGGACCTCGACATTGCCAAGCTCAACGAGACGGTGCGCGAGGAGTCGCTTCAGGTCCAGGCGGTGGTGGACGAGATCCGGAAGCTGATCGTGGGCCAGAAGGCCCTGATCGAGCGGATGATGGTGGCCCTGCTCTGCCGCGGCCACCTCCTGGTGGAGGGAGTGCCGGGCCTGGCCAAGACCCTGGCCGTCAAGACCTTGGGCCAGGTCCTGGACGTGCACTTTGCCCGGATCCAGTTCACCCCCGACCTCCTGCCCGCCGATCTCGTCGGGACCATGATCTACCAGCAGAAGACGGGAGAGTTCGTGGCCCGCAAGGGGCCGGTCTTCACCAACCTGCTTCTGGCCGACGAGGTCAACCGCGCCCCCGCCAAGGTGCAGTCGGCGCTCCTCGAGGCCATGCAGGAGAGGCAGGTCACCCTGGGAGACACGAGCCATCCCCTCCCCGAGCCCTTCTTGGTCTTCGCCACCCAGAACCCGATCGAGCAGGAGGGAACCTACCCTCTGCCGGAGGCCCAGGTGGACCGTTTCCTTCTGAAGGTCCGCGTGGACTACCCGCGGCGGGAGGAGGAGCGGCAGATCCTGGATCGCATGATGTCGGGCGAGGCCCCCGCCTTGAACCGCGTTCTCAGGGGAGGGGAGGTCGTCCGGCTAAGCCGGCGCGTGCGGGAGGTCTACCTGGACGAGCGCATCCGGGACTACATCGTGGCCGTGGTCACCGCCACCCGGCATCCGCGGGAGGTGGGGCTGGGGGAGATGACGCCCCTCATCGCCTACGGGGCCTCCCCGCGCGCCACCCTCGCCTTCTCCGAGGCGGCCCGGGCGGTGGCGTTCCTGCGCGGCCGCGGCTACGTGGTGCCGGAGGACGTGAAGGAGATCGCGAGGGACGTGCTGCGCCACCGCATCCTCCTCACTTACGAGGCCGAGGCCGAGAACGTGACGACGGAGACGGTGGTGGAGCGGGTCCTGGAGCGGGTGGAGGTGCCGTAGTGGACGCTCCCCCCAGCGGAGATCCGCAGCCGAGAGCGCGAGATCGAGGGAACGAGGCGGACTCGGCCCCCGAGTCCCCGCGACTCCCGGGGCGACGAGGACGTGTGAGGGCTTCTTCTAGAGCAGCCTCCAATGCTTGACCGCGAGACCTTCGCGAAGATCCGCCGGATACAGATAAGGACGAGGGCGATCCTGGAGTCGGGGATCGGCGGGTCCTACCACGCGGTCTTCAAGGGCCGGGGCATGGAGTTCGCGGAGGTCCGTGAGTACCAGGCGGGCGACGACGCGCGGATCATCGACTGGAATGTGACCGCCCGCATGGGCGCTCCCTACGTCAAGAAGTTCGTGGAGGAGCGGGACTTGACCCTGCTCCTGCTCGTGGACGTCTCGGGTTCTCAGGCCTTCGGCTCCCGCTTTCTTCTGAAGCGCGACTACGCCGCCGAGCTGGCCGCGGTCCTCGCCTTTTCCGCGGTGGCCAACCACGATCGGGTGGGAGCCGTCCTCTTCTCCGACCGCATCGAGGCCCACGTGCCCCCGGGCCGCGGCCGCGACCACGCCCTGCGGATCGTTCGCGACCTGCTGGCCCTGGCCCCGGCCGGGCGGGGCACCGATCTGGCCGGGGCCCTTCGCTTCGCCCACCGGGTCATGAAGCGCCGGGGCATCGTGGCCGTTCTCTCGGACTTCCAGGACCAGGGCTATGAGCGGGCCCTCGGCATCCTGCGCCGACGCCACGACGTGATCGCCCTAGAGCTCTCCGATCCCCGAGAATCCGAGCTCCCCGCCGTCGGGCTCATGGCCCTTCTGGACCCCGAGACGGGCGAACGGATGGTGGTGGACACCTCCGACCCCGCGGTCCGGCGGCGCCTCGCCGGGAGCGCCCTCGCCCCCGCGATCTTTCAGCGAACGGGGGTGGACGCGCTCGCCCTCTCGACGGTCGAGTCCTACGAGAGGCCGCTCTCCGCCTTCTTCAAGGCCCGGGAGAGGAGGCGGTAGGTGAGCCCGGCTGCCCTCCTGCTCGTGGCCGCCGTCCCCGCCGCCCTCGGCACGCCCCGGGCCCGGGCCACCGCGGCCAAGACCGAAGTGACGGTGGGGGAGACGTTTGTGGTGGAGGTGACGGCGGAGGGCCCGGCGGGGACACTCTTTTCCTTCCCGCCCGATGCCGGCGACGATCGGGTGGAGCTATGGACGGTCCCCGGGGCTCAACCCCTCCCTCCCGCCCAGCACCGCTATCAGGCCCTCGTGCTCACGCTCGGGGAGGCGGAGGTGCCGGGCATCGCCGTCAGGTATCGCCTCCCCACCGGGAGCGAGGGCGAGATCTCGACGGCGCCGGTTCCCCTTCGCGTGCTCTCCCTCCTCCCCAAGGACCCCAAGGAGCAGAAGCTCGCGGAGATCCGGGGCCCCCTGCCCCTCTCCATCGGCCGCGCTTTCTGGATCGCCGTGGCCCTCGCCCTCGTCGCGCTCGCGGGGTTGACCGCGTGGCTCTGGAGCCGGCGCCGCCGCCGGGAGCGGCCGGCCGTCGCAGCCCCCCCGCTCGCCCCCTACCAGGAGGCGCTGCAGTCGCTCGACTCGCTCGCCGCCTCGGGCTTCCTCGCCCGGGGCGAGCACCGAGCGTTCTACATCACGCTCACCGCGATCGCCAAGCGCTACCTGGAGCGGCGGCTTAAGGCCCCGGTCCTGGAGATGACGAGCGCGGAGATGATGGCGTTCCTCCGCCAAGGGCCCTTCGAGGCCGATCTCTTGCCCGCGCTCAAGGACCTCTCCCGGGCCGCGGACCAGATCAAGTTCGCTCTTGGCCGGGGGCTCCCCGCGGAGGGCGATCGTCACCTGGCGGCGATCCTGGATCTCGTACGGAGGCTGGAAACGCGGCTCCAACCCCCGCCCGCAGAGGAGGCGGCCTGATGGGGGGCTTCCGCTTCCAGGACCCGTGGTGGCTCTTGGCCGCCCTCGCGGGCCCGCTGGTCGTGGCCGCCGCCCTCCTGCGCGAGCGGCAGGGAGGGGCCCTCGTATTCCCGGGGGTGGCGCGGTTGCGGGGGCCCCGGAGCAGGCGCACTCGCCTGCGGCAGCTCCCCTTGGTGCTGGCCGCCCTGGGCCTGATGACGGGGGCCGTGGCGCTGGCCCGTCCCCAGCACGGCAGTCTCAAGGAGGAGATCAGCACCCGGGGAGTGGACATCGTCGTGGCCCTCGACATCTCGGGCTCGATGGCGGCTCAGGACTTCCAGCCCAAGAACCGGATCGCGGTGGCGAAGGAGGTCGTTTCGGAGTTCGTGCGGCGCCGCACCTCCGACCGGATAGGACTCGTGATCTTTGCCGCCAAGAGCCTGACCAAGTCCCCTCCCACCACCGACACCGCCGTGCTCCTGCGTCAGCTCGAGGACGTGCACCTGGATATGCTGCCCGACGGCACCGCCATCGGCTCCGGCCTGGCCACCGCCCTCACCCGCCTGCGGCGCTCCCAGGCCAAGAGCCGCGTGATCGTGCTCGTGACCGATGGGTCCAACAACGCGGGGGAGATCGCGCCCCTGACCGCGGCCGACTTGGCCCGGGCCATGGAGGTTCGGGTCTACACGGTCGGGGTGGGCCGGGGGGGAGAGGTCCCCATGCCCGTGCGGGCGCGCGATCCCACCACCGGCGAAATACACGAGTACACAATGATGACGGAGGTGGATATCGACGAGGAGCTCCTGAAGGCCATCGCCGAGCGCACGGGGGGCGAGTTCTTCCGGGCCACCGACTCCGGATCCCTCCGCCGAATCTTCGACCGCATCGACAAGCTGGAGAAGTCGGAGATCAAGATGACCGCGTACCGACGGTACCGGGAGTGGTTCCCTCCCGTGCTCCTGACCGCGACCGCCCTTCTGGCCGCGGCCGGCCTCGTTTGGGCGGGCGGGCTGCGGGTCGCGCCCGCCTGAGGTCTAGGTCATGGTCTTCGCCTCCCCGCTCTTTTTTCTCGCGCTCCTGACCCTACCCGCCCTGGCCGCGCTGGAGGTGTGGGCCACCCGCCGCGACCGGGAGCGCACCGCCCGCCTCGTGGCCCGGCCGCTATGGGTGCGGGTCCTGCGCCGCCCCCCCGAGCGGTGGCGCTTCCTCCGTCTGGGGTTGCTGCTTCTGGGCACCGCGGGCGTCGTCCTCGCCCTGGCCCGGCCGCAGTGGGGGATCGTGCGGGAGAAGGTGGAGCGGGAAGGGGTGGACGTCGTGCTCGCCCTCGACACCTCCGGGTCCATGGCCACCGAGGACGTTCCTCCCAACCGCATGTTTCTGGCCAAGGCGGCCCTTCTCTCTCTGGTCTCGCAGCTGGAGGGCGACCGCTTCGGACTCTTGGCCTTCGAGGGCGAGGCCTATCCCCTCGTCCCCCTCACCCTGGACGCGGATGCGGTGGGGCTCTTCCTCGAGTCCGTCGAGCCCGGCATCGTCCCCTCGCCGGGCACCTCCCTGGGCGCGGGCCTGGCCCGGGGCCTCGGCCTCTTCGTGGACCCCGACCGCCGAAACAAGGTGCTGGTCCTGGTCTCGGACGGGGAGGACCTGGAGGGCGAGGTCGAGGAGGCGGTGGGCCGCGCGCGGGCGGCGGGGGTGGTGGTCCACACCGTGGGCGTGGGGACCGAGGCCGGGCAGCCTGTCCCCGATTTCGACCGCGAGGGCCGGCGGGTGGGGTTCAAGAAGGACGCCGCCGGCTCGGTGGTGGTCTCGCGCCTGAACATGGCCACCCTGGAGAGCATCGCCCGGGGCACGGGCGGGCGCGCCTTCCGGATCACATCCGCCGACACCAGCCTCTCCGCCCTTGCCTCCGCCATCGAGGGGATGGAGCGGAAGGCCCTGGCCGGCGAGTTTTCGTACCGTCGGAAGGAGCGCTTTCAGGTGCCGCTCGCCGTCGGCCTTCTCGCCCTCGCCTTGGGCCTCACCTTTCCTTTACCAAGCCTGCTCGGCCGGGGCCAAGCGAGCGCGCGGGCGACCGCGGCCGCGCTCCTTCTCCTCTTCGTCCCGACGTTGGCCGCCGCGGCCCTGGCTGCCCCCGCGGGCTCTTCCTCCCTTCTCGACGAGGTCTTGGTGCGGCCGCGGCGGCTCACGGCCCGGGGCCAGGCGGAGTACGACCGGGGCAATCATCCCGAGGCGCTCTCGGCCTTCGAAGGGGCGGCGGGGATGCGTCCACAGGACCCCCGCGCCCGCTTCAACCTGGCCGACGCTCTCTACCGGAACGGGAAGTTCGAGGAGGCGGAGGCCCTCTTCCGCGCCCTGGGCGAGGACTCGCCGTCGCCCCTCGCCCCCGCCGCCCGCTTCAACCTCGGCAACGCCCGCTACCAGAGGCAGGACTACCGGGGAGCCATCCAGGCCTACCGAGACGCCCTGCACCTCGCCCCGGAGGACGCGGAGGCGAAGCGCAACCTGGAGCTCGCCCTGCGCGCGCTGAAGAAGCAGCAGGAGCAAAAGCCGCCCCCTGACCGGGGGGAGGAGAAGCAGAAACCGCAAGGGGGAGGCCAGAAGAACGAGCGCCCGGCCGGTCAGCAAAAGAAGGAGAGCCCCGCGCCCGAGACGCCGGAGCAGAAGCAGGAGAAGCGATTTCGCGAGGAGACGGGCATGCCGCGGGAACGGGCCATGCAGCTCCTGGACGCGCTCAAGGAGAACGAGAAGAACGAGCAGAGGAAGCTCCTGAACGCGCGGCGGGCGGAAAAGAAGCGGGGGAAGGACTGGTGAAGCCTGCGGTCTGGCTCGTGCTCGCCCTGGCCGCCCCCTCCGCGCGGGCGGCCGCGGACGACATCGTGCGCTCGGAAGTCGACGCCCGCAAAGTGGGCATCGACGACCCGCTCGAGCTCACTATCACCGCGGAGGGGCAGCTTCAGGAGGAGGTGGCCCTCCCCGCCCTCCGGAACCTCCAGGTCGCGGGCGGGCCCAGCGTCTCCACCCAGTTCTCGTTCGTGAACGGGGTCACCTCCCAGTCCAAGACCTACACCTACGTCCTGCAGCCGGTCATGGTGGGCAAAGCGGAGGTGGGGCCCGTGCGCGCCCGCATGGCTGGGGGCGAGCGCACCGCTCCCGCCATCTCCATCGAGGTCGTGGCGGGCAGCATCCGGCCCCGGGAGCGCCCCCCGAGGGCCGCGGATCCCTTCTCCGAGGACCCCTTCTCGTCGTTTTTAAGAGGCGCGCGGGGCCCGGAGCCCAAGCTCTTCGTGGAGGCTGTCCCCAGCCGGACCACGCTGCACGTGGGCGAGCCCCTTCTCTTCACCTACTACCTGTACACACAGGCCACGGTGACGGACGTGAAGTTCGTGGAGGCGCCCCAATACGCCGGTTTTTGGGCGGAGGATCTGGAGCGAGGCAACACCCCGCCCGCCGGGGAAGGAGTCACGGTGGGGGGGGAGTCGTACCGGCGCTTCCCGATCATCCAAAAGCTGCTCTTCCCGACGCGTCCCGGCCGCCTGACTCTTCCCGCCTCCAGCCTCAAATTGGGCATCCAAAGGCAGAGCGTGTTCGACCGTGGTGGGGTGGTGCAGCGCTCCACGCGGCCGGTGGTCGTGGTCGCGGAGCCTATCCCCGACGAGCCCGGCTTCTCGGGGGCGGTGGGGCGCTTTCAGGCCACGGCCACCCTCGACCGCTCCACCCTGGCCCTCGGCGAAGCCGCCACCCTGCGCTTCCGGGTGGAGGGGAGCGGCAACCTCAAGTGGCTCGACCGCGCCCCCGAGGTGAGGCTGCCCGGGGCCAGGGTCTACCCTCCCCAGGTCAAGAGCGAGATCAAGGCCGAGCCCGGCGGGATGCGGGGGGCGAAGACGTGGGAGTTCGTGGTGGTGCCGCAGACGAGCGGGACGCTCGAGATCCCGTCCCTGGCCTTCTCCTACTTCGATCCCCAGGCGGGGCGGATCCTCCGCGCAGAGACGCCCGCCCTTCCCCTCCGGGTGGGGGGCGGGAACGCGGCCGCGGACGCGCCCGCCCCCCCGGCCGCGGCCAAGGAGGCAGCCACGTCGCTGGCCCTGCGCGCGGACCTCGACCCCGCCCGGCAGCGGCTTCCTGTCCTGAGCGGCCTCTCTCTGGCCCTCATCGCGGGCGTGGGCCTTCTCGTGCACGCCGGGATATGGGGCGCGGCCCGCTGGCGCGAGCGCGGCCCGGGCGGGGAGGGCCGCTTGGCCCCGCGGCGAAGCGCGCGGGCCGCCCTGAACGCGTTGGAGCGGGCGGGCGCCGGGGGGCTGACCAAGGAGGCCGCGGCCACTCTCATCGAGAAGACGCTCCACGACGTGTTCGGGCCTCTCGAGGGGGGGGAGGATGGGGAGCGCGTTCGGGCGGCCCGCGTGATCCTCCAGGAGGTCGAGTTCGTGCGCTACGCCCCCCAGCTCGGCGACTACACGGAGACGATCCGCGACCTGGCGGCGCGCGCGCGGGAGGTGGTGCGGCGGTGGGCCTGAAGCTCGCGCCGATCCTCCTCGCCGCGGGGCTCTTGGCGGGAGCCGCCGCCGACGGCGGTGGCGTCAGGGCGGGGGAGCGCTTCCGCGAGGCCAACGACCTCGCCCGCGCCGGCGATTATCCCAAAGCGATCGCGCTCTATGAGGGGCTGGCGTCGGGGGGGCAGGAGAGCGCCTCCCTCTACTGGAACTGGGCCCAGACGGCGGCCGCCCGCGGCGCTCCCGGGGAGGCCCTCTGGGCTCTCCTGCGCGCCCGCGAGCTGGACCCCGGGGACCGAGCAGTGGCCCGCGAGATCGAGCGAAGGCGGGAGGCCTTCAACCTGGATCCGGCCGAGATCGCACCCGACCCCTGGGCGGGCGGGCTGCGGGTGGCCCGCCGATACCATCTCGACCTTGCAGGCGTGCTCCTGGTGCTCCTGTCGCTGCCCCTCCACGCAGCGATGCGTCTCTGGCCGGCGGTCCGGGGAGCCAGCGCCCCCGCCGGGCTTGCGCTCGGCCTGGGCCTCGTCCTGACCGTAGGCTCCGCGGCGTCGTCCCTCACCCGACCGGTCGGGGTCGTGATCCGGCGCGGTGCGCCCCTCCTGGACGCGGCCTCGCCCACGGCCGAGGCCGTGGGCACCCTGCGGGAGGGCGAGGTCGTGCCCATCCTGGAGGGGAGCGGCGACTATCTGCGGGTCGAGGACTCTTCGGGGGCGCGGGGGTGGGCGCTGGCGCCCGATGTGAGGCGCCTACTAGGGCCTATTGCACCGTCCCGCTGAAGGGGTGGGTGACCTGGACGGGCGCGGACGACGCGTG
>Ga0210399_10001310_pt1 | contig 19416 bp, 23 predicted proteins | sample IncBWC14MmetaG_FD_150865 | JGI IMG/M metagenome (GOLD analysis project Ga0210399, IMG submission 150865) | Forest soil microbial communities from Barre Woods Harvard Forest LTER site, Petersham, Massachusetts, United States - Inc-BW-C-14-M | ecosystem: Environmental > Terrestrial > Soil >...
ACTGGTACAGCTCGCGAAGCTCGGCTATCCGCTGCTAGTGGGCACTTCGCGAAAGGGCTTTCTCGGTGCAGCATTGGCACGCGACGGCAAGCCTGCGCAGCCAGAAGACCGAATCTGGGGCACGGCGGCGACCGTTACTGCAAGCATCTTGAATGGTGCGCACATTGTGCGCGTTCACGACGTCGCCGAAATGGTACAGGTGGCGCGCGTCGCCGATTGCCTGCTCGACCCGAAGCAAAGGCCAAGAAATTAAACACAGAGCCACAGAGGACGCCGAGGAAGCTTCCGAAGGGATGCGGTCTCAACAATTCTTTGGGTATAATCTGCATCGCAACAGATCGCGCGGATTTCACATTAAATTCTCTGGAGAAGAGAGTGTACTCATGCCTCGGCGCATAGCTTTTCTTTTGCCTCTATCGCTCAGCTTTTTCGCATTAGTGCCTGCGCACGCGCAACTGACACAGGGGAGGCAAGATCCACTGCTCCCGGCACAGGGAAAAATGGGTTGCTCCACGACCGAGGCGTCGACGTGCGTGGAGGCCGCGGCGAAGATCTTGCCGATTGTGATGGGCCCCTCACCTATGGAAGAGAATCTTCGGCGGCTAACGGATGAAATCGGCGGGCGCGTAACTGGGTCCCCGGAAATGGCCAAAGCTGTCGAGTGGGGCGTGGGCGCATTTCGCGCGGCGGGCGTGAATGTTCACACGGAGAAATACACGCTGCCGGTGACGTGGAACGAAGGAAACACAAGTCTAGATGTGCTTCAGCCCGTAAAGTTTACTGTACGGTTGGTTTCGGAGGGCTGGTCGCCGACGACGCCACCGGGCGGAATCGAGGCGCACGTCGTCGATGTGGGGTACGGCACCGAGGACGATTTTGCAAAGGCGGGTGCGTCCGGCAAGGGAGCTATTCTGCTGGTTCACAGCGATATCGGCGCGACATGGGCCGATCTCTTCAATGAATATCTCCGTCCCCCCCTGATTATCCAACATGCCGTCAAGGAAGGCGCGAAAGCCATTCTGTGGATGGGTGCGCGGGAAAGGCTGCTGCTCTATCGCCACACAAATTCGCTCCTCGGTCAAATCGACAAGATTCCACAAGCTGTCGTTGCGCGCGAGGACGCGATGCGGTTGGCACGGGCCGTCGCTGCCTATCCGGGAAAATTGCGCGTGCACTTCGACATGCCCAATAAGATTGGTGGGCCCATCGGGCAACAAAATGTAGTCGGCGAAATTCGCGGCTACGAGAAGCCGGATGAGGTCGTGATTCTTGGCGCGCACCTGGATTCCTGGGAGTTGGGAACGGGAGCGCTCGACAATGGCTGCAACGCCGCCCTCGTGATTGAAGCCGCGCGAGCCATCAAGGCCACTGGGCTTTTGCCGCGCCGAACGATTCGCTTCGTGCTCTTCAGCGGCGAGGAGCAAGGCACGATCGGTTCGTTCGAATACGTGAAGGCTCACCGCGCGGAGCTCGACAAAATTCGCGCGATGATCACCTTCGACTCGGGCATCGGCCGCGTCACCGGATATTCGCTAGGCGGCCGCCGCGACATCGAAGCAGGCGTGCGCGAAGTCCTCAAGCCGCTGGAGTCCTGGGGTACGAACAATCACACCTACGACGCTTCGTTCGGCACCGACAATTTCGATTTCATGATCGAAGGCGTGCCCACCCTGGTTGCCAATCAGGAAGAGGCCAACTACCTGCCGAATTATCACGCCGCTTCGGACACGCTCGACAAAGTCGATATGCGCGAATTGAAACTCCATACGGTCATCGCCGCACTGACCGCTTGGGGAATCGCCGACCGCACCGAACCGCTCGGAAAGCGCTTTTCCCGCGCCGAACTCGATAGCCTCGTCAAAGAAACCGGCCTCGACCAGCAGATGAAGCTGCTCGGCTACTGGGACGCCTGGCAAAGCGGCGCGCGTGGCCGCAAGCCATAGCTTCGGCAACCTGCGGCTGGGGGCACATCCACGTGACGGGCATCTCTTAGGGCGCATCCCATATATCGAGACGGCCTTCCCGGTATACTGGAAGCGTGACCATCGTTGACAACGAACTGAAGAGTGTCAAACGCCCTTCCATTCTGGCGATCGACTATGGCCGCGCGAGGATCGGGCTTGCCCTGGCGGACTCGGAGACGCGCATGCCCCACCCGTTGAGCACCATGGAGCGCATCAACCGCAACGAGGACATGCGGCGGCTCCGTGAATTGGTGCGCGAGCACGCCGTGAACCAAGTCGTCGTGGGATTGCCCCTGCGGCTGGACGGCACTCGCGGCGAAATGGCCGAAGAGGTCGAGCGTTTCGCGCAGCGCGTGCGGAAACAGATTGGCGTCCCAGTGGAAATGGTGGACGAACGGCTCACCAGCTGGGAAGCCGAGCGTTTGATGGAAGAAATTCAGGGAAGATTTATCCGTGATGAAAAACTGGGTAGCACCAAGAAACCCAAAAATGCGCAAGCCAAGATGACCGTGGACGCCGTGGCGGCTGCCGTCATTTTGAAAGAATACCTGGATCGGCAGGAGCAGACGGTTGGCAAGGCCTGAGCAATCCAGGAAACTGACTCAGTGAGGCTGAATTGAAGTACTTTCTCGCGATATTGCTGCTAATCGTCCTGGTTGCCGGAGGCGCCGCGGCGTGGCTCTGGTACGGCGTCACGAAGCCTTACCAGGACTTCTCAAAGGAAGGCGTCTTCGTAGATGTGCCGCGCGGGGCTTCCAGCCGTCACGTGGCCAATTTGCTGAAAACCAACGGCGTGGTCCGCAGCGCAATGGCATTTGAGATTTACGCCAGGCGGCATCCCAAGCGCACGCTGCAGGCCGGCGAATACTTCTTTGATCACGCCATGACCGGTCGCGAAGTCTTCTGGAAACTCGCCAACGGCCTGGTCTACCAGCAGCCATTCACGGTGCGCGAGGGCGAAACCATGTTCGACATCGCCCGCGAACTCGAAGCGGCGAAGTTCATGCGCGCGGGCGATTTTCTCTTTGCCGCGGGTGATCCAGCAGCGGTTCGCGATATAGCTCCAGGCGCGCAGACGCTCGAAGGGTTCCTCTTCCCGGCCACTTACGAACTTCCCAGGCACCCTGCCGCCAGCGAATTGACCACCGAAATGGTGCACAAGTTCAAGGAAGAGTGGAAGCGTGTCGCCCCGGCTGCGGCAAGCGCGCCAACCGAAGAGGGCGGCCACCAGGCCGTGAACAGGATCGTCACCCTGGCGTCGCTCGTAGAAAGAGAAACGCCCAAGCCAGAAGAACGCCCGCTTGTAGCCGGAGCGTTTGAAAATCGCCTGCGCAAGGGCATGCGCCTGCAGTGCGATCCCACAGTCATCTATGGAATGGAGCGGCTCGGAAAGTACAATGGGGCGCTTACCGGGAAGGACTTGAAGTTCGATTCTCTGTACAACACGTACGAACACGGCGGCCTTCCCCCCGGCCCGATCGGAAATCCCGGGGAAGCTTCGCTGCGCGCCGCGCTCCAGCCGGCGCAAACGAATTACCTTTATTTTGTGGCCAACACCCAAGGCGGACATTTTTTTAGCGCTACGCTGGCGGAACACAACAAAAATGTGGTGAAGTATCGCCGGTTGTTGGCGGGCCTGCCGGCGGATCCACCACCGCCGCCGCCCACGCCCAGCCCCAGGAAGAAACACAGCAAGCCACAAACCAAGCAACACCGAGGCAAAGGCCGATGACCGAAGATTTGAAAACGAAAAAGGCGCTGATCCTGGAGACCGCCCGCGAGATTAAGGTGCAGCAATGGACGCCGGCGGAGATCGATCAGTTGCGCCGCCGCCTCTTGGCCGAGCATGGCGAAGCCGGCAAAACCGGGTCGGATTACATTGCGGATGTGCTGCAAGACGCGGGACAAAAGGTAATACTCAACCAGCAGGAAGAGGCCGAGGAACAATACGAAGAAGAATTCGAGGATTTGCTGCACTTCAAGACGCTGGAAGATGCCGAGGTCAGCATCATGCGCCTGGATGAATTGATGCGTAACTTTAGCTCCAAGGGCGAGAGCGCCGCCGTTGAGCGTGTCTTGAACGTCGCGCGACTGGGCAAGCGCCGCGCGGAGATGATCTCACGAAATCACAAAGTGGAAGGCCACAAGCGCGCTGAAAAGCAAGAAATCGCCGGATGGTTCCGCATCTGGCTGGAAACGCCGGACGCCTTCTTCGACTGGCTGGAAGTTCGCAAACAAGCCCCCGACTTTCGCGAAAAGTTTCCTCAGTCGGAGTCCGAAGAATGAATGCCCAGGGAACTGCCGCACCTGGAAGTGGTGCCTTGGAACTGCCGCCTTTTTCGCTGGACGTGCAGGCCCTTGACCTTGGCGCCGGCGTAAAAGCCGTGGGACTGGAACTGGTCGAAACCGAAAACCGCGAACCCGTGCGTGGCAAAGATGCGGCACAGATTTGGTCGGCCGTCTTCCCTGTCCTTGCTGGAAGCGAGTCCTGCGTGGTGGATTTTTTCAGCCACGTCGAGCGCGTAAGAGAGTTTTGCAAAATGCGGGAGATTGCTTTCCGCGAAGCCGCGGAGCGCTGCGTCGTTTTGCCGCAGCCAAACCAAGAACAGTTGCGCCAACTCTTTGAGCGATTCGAAGGCGAGACGTTCGGGTTCCGCGCCGGCACTGCATCCCAGTTCCCTGATGCTGCGCTGGAAGGTGAACTCTCGAAACGCGGCCTGGACGCCTACCAAACGGCTTACGCCCGCTACACCTTCTGCGCCATTTGTGAGCCGGAAGACGGCTGGGTGACGCTGCTGAGCGAGTCGCTCTGGACCAGCGAAGTCATCCGCCGGGTGCGCCCGGCGGTTCAGCCTTTTGACATTTACATTGCGCGGCCCAACTGAATGCCTTCCCGCCTGCGCCCTGCACGGATTGACCGGCATCAAAGTGGTTGCTAGATTGCTTTGTTTGTATGCGTGAGGATGGAACTCATTGATGGGACGTGTGAAAACATGCCTGCTCCTGGCGACACTGGCGTCTATTTCCTGCGGCTGTGTGCCCAAAAATGGTGTCACGGGGCACACCAAAATCGCCGCATCGCAGATACCAGTTGCCAAGGATGCCACGCGTGAAGAACTCCTCGAGGCCTACAATTTGATCGCCCGCAACACAAAATCGCTGAATGCCACCGTGGAGCTCAAGCCCACCGCGGGCTCGAAGTATAGCGGTGTCATCGACGAGTACCACGAGGTGAAGGCCTTTCTTCTGGCCGCGCGGCCGGCGGAGATTCGCGTAATCGGACAGGCCCCAGTGATCGGAACCACGGTGTTCGATATGGCCAGCGACGGCGAAACGTTTCAGGTATCCATTCCCTCAAAGAAAAAGTTCCTTGTGGGTGCGGTGGCTGCCGAGCGCTCCAGCACCAAACCCATCGAAAATCTGCGCCCCCAGCACCTGCTCGATGCACTCCTCTGGCCGGAAATCCGCAAGGAAGAATCCGTAACCCTCCGCGAGTTCAACGACGAGAACGCCAGGTTTTACGTCCTGACCGTCCTGCGCGGCGGCTATCAAGTCGAAGTTCTCCGCGAGATCTGGTTTGACCGCTCTGATTTGCAGGTCAAGCGTATGCAAACTTTTGGGCCCAAAGGTCTTCTACTCTCCGATGTTCGCCTGGGAGACTGGCAACCGTCCGATGTTGTCCTCGCGCAGAATGGTCCAGCCGCGCCTTCCGGCGGCGCGTCCTCGTTTCCACGAGTGATTCGGATTGAGCGGCCGCACGATGACTACAAGCTCGATTTACAGGTCACGAAAGTTACCTTGAACGACGCGATTCCCGCCGAACGATTCAAGCTCGAGCAACCCGCAGGATCGGAACTGGTACCCGTGCGCGAATCTCCGGAGAAAAAACAGCCATGATGGGCGAGCTCATCGTCCGTAATCTCCTACATCGCCCGATGCGCACACTCATTGGCGCTATGGGAATCGCCGTCGAAGTCGCTCTCGTCGTGCTAATCGTCGGGCTGACCAGCGGCCTGCTGACCGAAACAGCCAAACGCATCGAAGGCATCGGGGCTGACATCATGCTGCAGCCCCCGGCTGCGTCGCCGATTTTGACTTTTAGCGGTGCCCCGATGCCGGTCAAAATCGGCGACAAGCTCGCTGAACTCAAATACGTCAAAGCCGTGGCCCCTGTACTCTTTCAGTTCAACACCTCCGGCGTGGAAATCGTTTACGGGATCGATCAGGAAAGCTTTCGAGCAGTGTCCGGCGGATTCGTATTTCTCCAAGGGCACGACCTGGAAGGCCCGGACGACATTCTTGTAGATGACGTTGCTGCGAAGGTGAAAAAGCTACAGGCAGGGGACACCTATCGAATTTTCGAGCACGATTGGCATGTTGCGGGAATCGTCGAGCATGGGAAGGGCTCCCGGCTATTTGTTCCCCGGACTACTCTCCAGGAATTGGTTGGCGCACGAGACAAAGCCAGCGTCTTCTATATAAAGTGCACCCGTCCCGAGCACACCGAAGATGTAATGGAGAGTATGCGCCACCTCCTACCCGGTTACACCATCCGGCCGCTCAAGGAATACCTCTCCCTGATGACCTCGACAAATATTCCTGGTCTGGAGTCTTTTATCAACGCCATGATATTTCTCGCTGTCACCATCGGACTATTGGTCATCTTTCTCACCATGTACACGACAGTGATCGAACGCACCAAGGATATCGGTGTACTGAAATCGCTCGGCGCCAACAAATGGTTTGTCATTCGGGCACTCTTATCGGAATCCGCAGCGCTTTGTGTGCTTGGAATCGCGGCTGGCGTCGGACTGAGCTACCTAGTTCGCGCCGGTTTCATCTGGAAATTCCCGAGCCTGACCATTCTCATCACTACTGGATGGATTCTTCGCGCGGCGGGCATCGCGCTCCTGGGTGCGCTTTTCGGCGCCAGTTATCCCGCATGGATGGCGAGCCGCAAAGATCCGGTGGAAGCTTTGTCGTACGACTAGGGCTCAACGTATCGACGCAGCACGCGCAGAGAACGCAGCGAGATTGAAGAATTAAAGAAAGGCCGCGAACTACGCGGGATGGCTAGGCACGAATGGGAATCACAGCTACAATACCAGAACCCGCCGAAGGGCTGATTTTCCTAGGAAAAAAGAGCTTGGAGCCGATACTCAGAACCGAAAACTTGTGGAAGCTCTACCGCGCTGGCAAGGTGGACGTCCCGGCTCTGCGCGGGGTGAATTTCGAGGTCCAGCCTGGCGAATCCGTCGCGGTGATGGGCCCTTCTGGCTGCGGCAAGTCCTCTTTGCTCTACGTGATTGGCGGCCTGGCACAAGCTTCCCGCGGCAAAGTGCTGGTCGATGGCAATGATCTGTCCGAACTGACCGACGCCGCGCGCACCAAACTGCGCCGGAGCAAAATCGGCTTCGTCTTTCAGCGTTTCAATCTGCTCCCAACTTTGACGGCCAAGGGAAATATTGCCATCGCCCAGTTCATTCACGGCGACGGCTTCGACCCACATCGCTTCGATGTCGTGACCCAGATGCTCGGCCTGGCCGGGCGCCTTCACCACAAGCCTTCCGAGCTCTCCGGCGGCGAGCAGCAGCGCGTGGCTATCGCCCGCGCCATCATCAACGAGCCGAAAATTCTTCTCGCCGATGAGCCCACAGGCAATCTCGATTCTAAAAACTCCGAAATCGTCCTCCAGATGCTCCGGCAACTGAACAAAGACCTTGGTCAGACCATCGTCATGATCACCCACAACCCGGAAGCCACCACCTATTTCGACCGCGTTGTGCACATGCGCGATGGCGTTATCGTCGACGGCGTGCCTGCGGACTGACATGGCAAGCCTCGGCCAAATCCTTAGCCGGACGTTTTTCTGGTCCTACGAGCGCGGCACGTGGCAGTATGACCTGGCAGTTATCCTGATCCTCGTCTTCGTGCTGCTCACGCCGCGCTACTGGTTCCACGATAAACCGCAAAGCGGCGCGCCAGTCACTCCAGGCCAGGTCCAATTGATTTCGCAAGACGGAAACCATCTAAAGTATCGCGTGGATGCGCGCATCCTGGCTCCCCCGACGAAACTCGCTCTTCAGAACGACCTGCACACCGCCTTGCAGGAGGCGCTGCCCGAACTCCGCAAAGGGAATTTCTCCATCTCCAACATCGAGCCGCTGCGCGACGATCAGGGCACCGTAATTGCTTACCAGGTGGAAGTCCACCATTAGCCGGGGCTTCGTTCGAGTGCCAGTAAGTTGTTTCCAAGTAACATCGCGGCGCGTTCGCGCATCTCTTTGTATATGTTAGGATTCCGAAGGCTCGTACGAGCCGCGACTTTGCCGGAATGAGGCTACGTTTGAGACGTCGACTATTTATGATTCTCGCACTGGTTGCGCTTTGTTGCGCCGTCGTCTGGCCTCCAGCACTCGACGCACGGGCCGGTTCACCCTGGACTCTCGATGGCATCGTTGCCATGCTGGATCACTCGGCGCAGGACTTTCATACCCTCACGGCCGACATCGAACACATCAAATACACCGCCATCGTGAAGGACACATCGACCGAGACGGGCCAGATTTTCGTCCGCCGCGATGACAAAATGCGCATCGATTTCGTGAAACCCGATCCGCGCACCATTCTTCGCAGCGGCGATTCCCTTTTCATCTTTACTCCCAAGATCAATCGCGTCGAGGAATACAACATCGGCAAGCACCGCTCATTCGCCGATCAATATCTGGCTCTGGGATTCGGAACAAAGGGCGACACGCTTAGGAAGAATTACGTTCTGACGCTCATCGGCGAGGAGGAATTTGACAGCCGCAAGACCATCGTTCTGGAGTTGACGCCCAAGTCCGACCAGGCGCGCAGCCAAATCTCCAGAATCCGCATGTGGATCGACGAAGCATCCTGGCTGCCGGTACAACAAAAATTTTTCGAAACCGGCTCCGACGATTACTTCATGTCCCATTACACCCACGTGATGAAGAATCTGAAAATCGGCGATGGCAAATTCAAGCCCGATTGGCCAAAGGGCGTAAAGGTCGAGAAGCACTGAGGGTAAATTTTAACTTTTTGTACTCCGCTGGTTATCCTGTCTTCCCAGAACTTTGCGCGGGAAGAGACGCCAGGCTAGCTGCCGGCAGCGCGCTCCTGCGCCAGCAATTGTTCCTTGCGCGAAAGCCCCCAGCGATAACCCGCAAGTGTTCCGTCCTCGCGAATCACGCGATGGCACGGCACCACTATGGACACGGGATTCGTGGCGCAAGCTCTCGCCACCGCCCGCACGGCCTTTGGTTGCCCCAATGACCGCGCGACTTGCGAGTACGTGCGCGTCCGCCCTCGCGGAATCCGCTGTAATTCCTGCCAAACGCGCCTCTGAAACGCAGTCGCCTGCAGGTCCAGCGGCAGTTCCATGCGAGGCTCTTTGCCTTCCGTGCGCTGCACGATCTCGCGCACCCAGCGTTGGAACGAATCCGCCGCCGGGGCAATCTCCGCCCGTGGATATTCCTGTCGCAGCTCCGCGACCATCGCATTTTCCGCGTCTCCAAGATAAACCGCCGATACTCCGCGCTCCGTCGCCGCCACCAGTACTTTCCCCAGTGGTGATTTCGCAATGCTGTATCCGATCTTCATACCGATTCCTCCCTTTTGATAAGTTGCCGGCGTCATGCCCAATTGCGCGTTGCTGCGTTCATAGACGCGGCTGGATGATCCATACCCTGTTTCGTACAACGCATCAGCAATGGTCTTGCCTTCGCGCAGCATCGCCTTGAAACGCTTGATGCGCAGCGCTTCGGCGAGTTCGCGCGGCTTCAACCCTGTCACCTGCAAAAACGCGCGCCGCAGCGTCGCTTGCGTGGAGCCGAGCGTCTGAGCTAAAGCTCCCAAACGTACGCTTTCTTCGCTCGACTCGGCCAAATATCGCGCCGCGCGTTGCACCAGCGCTACCGGAGCCGCAATTTCATTGGGCCGGCATCGCAGGCAAGCCCGGTAACCTTGCTTCTCCGCTTCTTCCCGCGTCCGGAAAAACGTGACGTTTCGCCTGAGCGGCCGGCGTGCCGGGCACGATGGCCTGCAATAAATATGCGTCGACCGCACCGCCAGCACGAAGCTGCCATCGGCTCGCGAATCCCGCGCCAGCGTCGCACGCCAGTACCGCGCCGCCGCATGCGCTGAAATGCTTTGTGTGAACTTGTTTTGTGTGTGGCTCATGTTCAACACGCTAAAAGTAGCGCAAGCCGAAAAGCAAATCTATCCGTAAAGTATGGGTCAAACTAGTGGGGTAGACTGAAGTGGGGCCGCGACCGGCAACCGTTGCCCCAAAAGCAGCTCTGCCGGGCTTTCATTGGGCTTTCGGTTTGTACGCTTGGCAGTTGCATTCGGGGAAGCCGCATGGTGTACGGCCGTGCGCTGGTGGTTTGTTGGCACTGAGGTGGAACCCTTTGGCGTGGCCACATTCACAGAGCTTTTTCTTTGGTGAGTGTCCGCGGGACAAAGTTCTGCCTCCCTCCTGGGCGTCAATTTTGTGATGAAGAGTGGCCTTTGTCGTCGAGCTTGATTATGCCGCTGTCCAAGAGGATGCGCCACCGCTCTATCCGAAGGCCCAGCCGAGCTACAAAGGACGGTACAGCGAATCAATGGCTCAATCAGGCTTCGCCGGGGGCAGGAACTGGCGCGGTCACTGGCGCCGGCGTTCGGTGCGGCGCCGTGATCACCAGTATGACCGCCGTCAGGATGACTGCGGCGGCCAGGATCGTGCGCAAAGTAATAGTCTCGCTTGCGATCAGCCATCCCAGGAACAGCGCTACGACCGGATTAACAAACGCGTAGGTTGCCACACGCGCCGCAGTGCTCTTGTGCAGAATGTAAATGTACGCGGTAAAGCCGATGCCCGACCCAAATACGATCAGGTAACCCAGCGCCAGCCACGACCTCATTGAAATCGCTCCGAGATGCAGCCCGCGGAATTCTCCAGCAAATAGCCCGGCGATCAGGAGTATCACTCCTCCTGCAAAGCTTTGCATCGCCACTCCCAGCATCGGCGAGCTGGGCATGCCTCCATGCTTTGAGTACAGCGACCCACACGCCCACGCCAGCGAAGCAATCACCAGCACCGCCGCACCTACTGGGTTCACGCGCTCTGAACCTCCCAGGTGCGCCGGGCCCACCAATAGTGCGAGCCCCGCAAACCCCAGCAGCAGCCCCATAGCCACCCGTGGCGCAGGCCGCACCCCGCCAGGGCGGAGCCAGTCCAAGATCACGAGCCAGAGCGACACGGTGGCCACCAGCAGTGCGGTCACACCAGAGGGCACCGTCTGTTCCGCCCAGCTGACTCCCCCATTGCCAACAAACAAAAGCAGTGCGCCTGCGACGATGGCCGTGCGCCAGTTCCCCATAGTCGGTTTTATCCCGGTCTTCCGTCGCAGCACTGGATAGAGGAACACACCCACAAAAAGGTGCCGGAATCCTGCCAGGATTAGCGGAGGGAACGATTCAATCCCAATGCGGATCGCCAGATATGTCGAACCCCAGACCACGTAGACAGCCGCAAACGCCACTAAAACCAATGTTGTTGTGCGGGCAGTCAGATGCCCGAAGGGTGCCGGAGTTCCCAGCGTGTCGTGTACCACGCGAACCGGAGTGGACATTTTTCTTTATTTGCCTGCCCTCATATCAATAGCGGCGAAGACCCAAACTGTCGAGCACCATATTGGTAGAGCCTTTCCCGGATTAATCCACAGAATGTAGTAGGTCGGTTCCGGTACTATTACTAAGTGTTTGAAGTTAAGACACTTCCTTCGTTTTCCACAGGTTGACGCTGGCCCCTACTAATGACATCTTAGCGCTCCACACCGCGTTACGGGGACGCGGTAAATCCAGAAAGTCAGTTTGACTGTTTTGTTTGTTGGGCCATTGCCAGCGATCGTGCGGTAGCGTCTCTGAGGGCGACATGAGCGCGACGAAGCGTCTAATTCCATCTGAATTGTGGCCAGCCAAACCTGCCGCGGAACCTCGCCAGGCGATGCCGGGTCCCTTGCCTCTGCCGGATCTCCTGCGCGTCCCCGCCCTTCGAGTAGCTCCTCTCCTGGGTCCAACTCAGCCTCGGCGTTTCGTCAGGGTGCCCACGCATGCCGTCGGCGTCCATCCCGAACACCGTGAGTACCCCCGCGCCACTCTGAACCTCCCCTTGCGTCTTCGCGGCGCTGGCGGAGTGCCTGAAGAGTCTCCGGTTACTCTTGTTACTCGCGACATCAGTTCCACTGGAGTTTATTTCCTCTGCCCCAGGCAATTGCCTGTCGGCACTTCCATCGAACTTGAAATTGTCCTGGTCAGCAAACCTCTCGGCCTCGGCAACGTGGTCATGGCCACCATGGCGCATGTATGCCGCACCGAACCCGCAGCTATGCCCGGCTGGCATGGCATCGCCGCCGCTTTTGATGACGTCCAGTTTGACCGTGACGACCACATTCCTTCTCGTTATCTGAAACCATAGTCATCGCGCTGCTTTTTTTCCCACTAACTCCCGCTGGTACGCTCATTACTCTGCTTCGCCACCTTTCTGCTACCCTGTCGAAGCATGTCCGCGAACCGGAAACACACCATTGAGGGAGTTCTCTTCGACTGGGACGGCACGCTCATCAATTCCTATCAGGCTGACACCTCCGCCTATCTGGCCATGTTCAAGGAGATGGGCATTGCCTGGGGAATCGAGGAACTCGAGAAGCACTACTCCCCGAACTGGTATGAGGTTTATCGCGCTGTGGGGTTGCCGAAGAAACAATGGGAAGATGCAGACCACGCGTGGCGCAGCCATTATGCAAAACACAAACCGAAGTTGATCGCCGGTGTTCGCCGCGTCCTCGCCAGAGTAGGAAGCGCTCATCCTCTGGGCCTTGTCACCAGCGGCGACCGCGACCGCGTCACTCGCCAATTGCGTGAATTTCGCTTAACAACGCTCTTCACAACACGCGTCTGCAGCGGAGATACTGCGCGCATGAAACCGCACCCCGAGCCGCTGCGCTTGGCATTGCGGCAAATGGAATTGGATCCCGCGGCATGTGTCTATGTCGGAGACTCGCCGCAGGATGTGGAGATGGCCCGCCGCGCTGGCGTTCGTGCCATCGGCGTGCTCGGTCCCTTCCCCACGGAAAAACGCTTGCGCGCCGCGAAGCCGGAGTTTCTGATGGACTCGCTGGAAGAGCTGCCCGATTTACTGAAGAAATTGCCCCGCGGATGAATTGTTTTTCCTGGAAAGCGCCGTGGTAGGACAGTCCTTCTTGCCTGTCCTCAGTGGAAAGCACCGCCGCCAGGTTTCGGAGAAATTTTCGGAGCCGGCGCTGCTGCCGCCGGGGGTGCTCCGGCAACAGCTTTGAAGTCCGTCCACTTAATGACGATTCGAACGGGAATCTCCTCCCCCTTCAAATTCAGTGTCGCATCCGACCGCGAGTAATTCGGAAACCAGTACTTTCCATCCACATATTCACGATAAGTTTCGAACAGGCTGAAGGGCAGATCCTTCATCGTCTGCACCGTGCCCTGATCATTGACCCATTTTCCGTAAGTTTTCACCACTTCCAGGTATTTCGCATCCACCCACACGATGCCATCGAAATAGGCTTTCGCGCGTTCGACCATTTTCGGTTTTACTTGAAAGAGGTAGCAATCAATCTCGTCTACCTGCTCTTTGCCCGCGTATTTCAAATCGTATTTCGCAAGCTGGGTCGAGGTGAGCGGAAACGCGGGGATGCGCTGTAGCCCCTCGAGATCTTCTGACCGAAGAAACAAATGCTGCAAAGTCGACTGAGGTTTTTCAATTACTTTTTCGAAGAGTTTCCCATCTACATCCCGGCCCGGCTGCGTCACCAGCACAAATTCGCCCGAAGGCTGCCCATCCGGCCCGAACTCCTGGATTCGAATCGTCTTCCGGTACGTGTAGCCCGTGCGCGAAAGAATGTACTCGTCTTCCTTTAGCGAGACCCGCTTGGTGATTTCCGCTTCCGGGAGCGCGGGCGGCGCCTCCGGTTGAGTTTCATTTCCCATCCGCGTGACGTGGTGCTCCGGCGGCGGCGCGATCGGCCCCTGCTGCCCCGCCTGCGCCTTCAGAAGTGGTCCACGCGTTGCACACACCATCAGCAAGACCGCGGCCGGCCACACCAATGAAAAGTAGTTTTCGCACCGCAAAAGTCTCGCCCGACTCATCTGATATTGGATGCTTCCACTTCGTCTTTAGGCAGCTTGGCACGCACTGCCAATCCAAGAGTTTAGCGTACCACGCGCACTCGACCCTAGGTCGACGCCCAGCCTGAGCGCGATTTGCACCAGTCACTAGTCATCACTCGCTACACTATTCCCCCGCATCAACGTAAGAAATCAGGCCACACTCTCTGCTACAATTTCGAAGATTCGTGAGCGACACTAAACTAGCCAAACGGTATTTCGTATCCGGAATGGTCCAGGGCGTGGGCTTTCGTTATTTCACCCAGGCTGCCGCGGAAAAACTCCGCGTCAGCGGCTTCGTTCGAAACCTTCGTGACGGCCGCGTCGAAGTATTCGCCATGGGTGCGCCGCAGCAGCACGCGGAATTTCGATCCATGCTGGAGCGCGGCCCGCGTTTCTCCAGCATCAGCGCAGTTCAAGAAGAGGCCGCCGCACCGGATCCGCAGTACGAGGGCGGATTCGTCATCAATCCCAACGCTTGAACGCAGCTTGCAAGAGAAAATAGTGTGAAGGGGAGACGTTCGAATGGACGAGTTGAAGAGGCTAATTCGCGAAGTGCCGGACTACCCGAAGCCCGGCATTCTTTTTTACGACCTCACCACCCTGCTGAAGGACAAGCTTGGCTTTCACAGGCTGATTGACCGGCTCTGCGAGCATTACGTCGGTCGCACCATCGATGTCGTTGCGGGCATTGAAGCGCGCGGCTTCATTTTCGCTCCGGCACTGGCGTACCGGCTTAACGCCGGCTTTGTCCCTGTCCGGAAACCCAAGAAGCTCCCCGCCAAAACCACCAGCATCTCTTACGCGCTGGAATACGGCACGGACTCCCTCGAAATCCACGAGGACGCCATCAAGCCCGGCCAGCGCGTAATTATTTGCGACGACCTCCTCGCCACAGGTGGCACCGCCGCTGCCACCGCCAAGCTCATCCAGCAACTCGGCGGCATCGTCGAAGGCGGCGCCTTCGCCGTCGAGCTCACCTTCCTCAACGGCCGCAAAAAACTAACCGGCCTAGATGTCTTCTCCCTGATTCAATACGACAAGTAGTTTCCGGCAAACTCGCTTGTAACTTTTCGTTTCCTGCGGTATCTGCTTACTGGCGAGGTGTCTATGGGTGAGCTTGTTCATACTGCCAGAATCCGGTTGGTTCAGAAGAAGCGGCCGTTCCGGGACGCGCACATCGAAGGATTCGCGGAGCCCCTTCACTTTGGGATGCACGGCGGCTACGCCAAATATTACGGCGTGAAAGATGCTGCCCCGCTGCCTACTACCGTCGACCACGTCATCTCCGCGCTCGCCGGTTGACTGACCGGCACACTTGCCGGCGCGCTGGAAGCGCGTGGAATCCCCGCAGCAGACAATCTGGAAACGGAGGTCGAAGGCCGCATCGAAGGCGACGACAAGTTCTTTCGCATCGCTGCCGTCAGTCTCCGGTACAAGCTGAAAATTCCAAGGGGTAAGCGCCCTGAAGCCGATCGCGCCCTCGCCTATCATGAAGACCACTGCCCCGTGCACGTCAGCATCAAGAAGGGCTTTGAAGTTTCCTGGTCGGCCGACGTCGACGAGGTCTAAATTCTATTTGCGATGCCGCTGGCGTAGCGCTTCGAACAGCACAACACCAGCGGCCACCGAAACATTGAGAGACTTCACCGGCCCAGTCGTCGGCAATGACACCACGAAATCGCATCGCTTGCGCGTCAACTCGTGCAAACCTTGACCTTCGCTGCCGAGCACAATCCCCACCGGCGAAGTGTAGTCCACCTCGGTGTAATTCTTCTCCCCCTGCTCATCCAACCCCACTAACCAGTACCCCGCTTCCTTCAACTCCTCCATCGTCCGCACCAGGTTGGTCACCTTTGCAACCGGCAAGTGCGCCAGCGCCCCCGCCGAAGCCCTCGCTACTGTGTCCGTCAGCCCGGCCGCTCGCCGTTCAGGAATCACCACGCCATGCGCACCCGCCGCCAGCGCCGTTCGAATGATCGCGCCCAGATTGTGCGGATCCTCCACTCCATCCAGCAAAACGATCAGCCCCAACTGACCCGGCCCAACAGCATTGGCATTCGCCAGAATATCTTCCAAACTCGCCGCCGCTCGCGCCGCCGCCAGCGCCACCACTCCCTGGTGATCTTTCGAATTGGCCAGCCGGTCAAGCTGCCCGCGCTCCTCGAACCGCACCGGCACGCCCTGCTTGCGCGCCAGTTGCACAATCTCCTCAACCCGCGTGTCCTGCCGCCCCTTCGCAATCGCAATGCGATCGATCGGCCGCCGCGCCTCCAGCGCTTCCTTCACCGCATGTATTCCCGTCAGTTTGTCCATGAAGTAGTGAGTTTATCGTGTCGCCGCGTTCTTTGTAGGGGCGCAGCATTGCTGCGCCTCCCTGCCGCAAAATTAATCCAATGCCGAGCAAAACTCCAGAATCCTCTCCCGCGCGTTTTTTACCGGCACCGCAAACGAAAGCGAAGCCGCCTCATCCAGCAGCAAAATCACCCGGTCCAGCTCCCCTTCCCCCGCCTTCCCCGCCAGCGCCAGCCGAATCGGATGAAACAACTCCCGTCCGCGCAACTCCATCCCCTCTTTCAACCCCGTAACAATCTCCTTAAATCGATCCGACGTCAGCGCCCTTCCATCCAACAGCAGCAGCGCCACCTGCCGCAGCACACCTCGCGCCGCATACCGCGACATCACCGCATGGCTTTCCACACGAGAGAGGATTTCCCCCGCGTCGTACTGAAACACCAGTCCGAGCAATTCCGTCAGCGCAGCCCGATCAGCAACATGCCCGCCGAGCATCAAAGCCGCCCGTTCGCACCAGGCATTCTGCTCAGCCGAAGGCTCTGCCACCAGCCATCCCCGTTCGCGCAGAATCGTAACCACATCGCCCGCAGTGAACGGATTCGCCGCAGCAACCGGAGCGCCAGAATGTTCTTCAGGAAGCATTAAGGGGATTGTAGCCTAGAGATTGCTGATAGAGTTCCTTGGCTGTCATCCCGAGCGCAGCAAGGGATCTGCTTTTCTGCCAATCAAAGGCACTCAGGACAATCAGCGGGAAGTCAGTGTCGCCACCACGTGCGCCGCAATCGCTTCCCCGCGCCCAATAGCGTCCACGCCTTCGTTCGTCTTAGCCTTAAGATGAATCTTCTCCACCCCGACACTCAGCGCCTTCGCCAGCACCTCCCGCATCTTCGGAAAATGCGGCCCCAACTTCGGCTTCTCGGTAATCACCACCGCATCGACATGCTCGATCGCGAACTGTTTTTCATCCAACAGCTTCTTCGCATGCTCCAGAAAAATCATGCTGTTCGCGCCCTTCCACTTCGGATCCGTGTCCGGAAAATGCGTCCCGATATCCCCGAGCCCCGCCGCCCCCAGCAGCGCATCGCAAAGCGCATGCGCCAGCACATCCCCGTCCGAATGCCCCACCGGCCCCTTATCAAACGGCAGTTCAATCCCGCCAACAATCAGTTTTCTTCCGGCTTCCAGCCGATGCAGGTCGTACCCAATTCCGCAGCGCGTGCTCATTTCTTCTGCCGCTCGCGTTCCACATAAAACCGCGCCAATTCCATATCCGCCGGCTTGGTAATTTTCATATTCCGCTCGGAGCCCAGCACCACATGCACATCGTGACCCATGCGCTCGACCAGCCCCGCCTCATCCGAAGCATTCACGCCATCGGCCTGCGCGCGCGCAAACGCTTCCTTCAAAAGTTTTGTCGAAAACGCTTGCGGCGTCTGTGCCAGCACCACGCGCTCCCGCGGCACCGTCCCCGTAATCAACGCCACATCCTCCGGCAAACTTGCCCGCTTCACTTCCTTCACCGTATCCATCGCCGGTATTCCCAGGATCGCCGCCTCGCACCGCCGCGCTTCTTCAATTACTCGCGCAATCTGCTCCGGCGTCACGAACGGCCGCACCGCGTCATGTACCAGCACAATCTCCGTATCGTTCGCCACCTCGCGCAGCGCCGCCGCCACCGAATCCTGCCGCGAGTCTCCGCCCTTCACCACCCGCACCGTCTGCGCAAATTTTTCCTTCTTGATCCGCTCTTCGAGCCGCCCCACCTCGTCCGCCCGCGTCGCCACAATAATGTCCGTCACCTGCGCGCAAGCCGCAATCCGCCGCAAGCTTAGGATCACGATCGGCGTTCCATCCAGCTCCAGAAACTGCTTGGGCGTTTCCGCGCCCATGCGCGTTCCCATGCCCGCCGCAGGAACAATGGCAGCAATTCGGCTCATCTTTGGAGCGATTCCGCCCGGACGCGTCAAGGCAGGCCTTCGCAAACTTCAGAGTGTACCTCAAGCAGGGCACGGGGTGAAATTGGTAACCGGGGCGGGTCGTGGGTCGGTTTGCGGTTACCGCGTTTACCAGGAGCTACTGAAGTCAGGCGCGCACCTACAGCTTGTGGCTCGGCTCTGTTCCGAGTTTTGAACAATAGAGAATAAACTCTGGGCCCCGGTCAGGGACTATCAGGTCCTTGGCCGTTCCACGAACTGATTGGTGGCTGCGTTGGCTCTCGTCTCGTATATACGTCCGAGCATCGCCAGACAAAATATAAGGAGTTGTGTCTTGCTCAATGGAATTGACCTGCCACTCATAAATCAGCGGCGGAATGCTAGGAATCTTGTAGTGCTGCTCGAAGTAGAAGAACGGGTCGACGCCAAATCTCAAGCTACCTCTGACAAAATCCCCGACTTTGCATCCGCCCTCGATCTCGCTCTCCCTTTCCGAATATGCGAGTACACCGCAGTCGATAACCCAAATGCCATCTGAGGCAAATACGAGTCTACCGGCTACGTCGTATGAGTGACCGCTCTGTTCTCGTAGGGAAATTACGTTTCCTGCGGCTCTGGTCAGCTGCGTCGAGGCCCAAAACTCGAGAGCAAATCTGCGACTCTCTCCAACACAAAAATCGGCATAGTTGCCATCCTCGATAATCCAACTAGATAGAGAGATCTCGAGATTGAGAGTCATAGCGGGGAACTCTAACACGAAGTTGTTAGCCACTCCGGCCAAAGGCTCAGTGTCTGGTAAGACGCCTTATCGCAAACTGACCCCGCTACCACCGGGCGCTAGCGGTTATCTGACATCGGACTCGGGAAAAATGGGACGTGTCTGTCGCTCCAGCGAGCCCTGTTCGGGAATGCGCGCGGGCGGTTCCACGCGGCTAGTGGCGTCGGATCGCACGCTACCCCCGCCGTCTCCCCGTCCCGCCGCAGCAGCTTGCCGCAAGGGGGGCGCCGCTTGCTCC
>Ga0210399_10001311_pt1 | contig 19415 bp, 16 predicted proteins | sample IncBWC14MmetaG_FD_150865 | JGI IMG/M metagenome (GOLD analysis project Ga0210399, IMG submission 150865) | Forest soil microbial communities from Barre Woods Harvard Forest LTER site, Petersham, Massachusetts, United States - Inc-BW-C-14-M | ecosystem: Environmental > Terrestrial > Soil >...
AGTGAATCCAAGCGTAATTCCATCGATGGAGCCCTACCACCCTCAAATAGGAGCATCCCGCGGAAATTCGATCTCGGCCCCTCCACAGCGATTTCCTCCGCAAGCAGGCGCGCCGCGCCAATGTTCCAACGCCCTTTTACGCTTGCGTTCAGGCTAGGATTGTCGGCACGTTCCGTCAGATCCCAGCGATGCATCTTCCCGGCACGTCCCAGCACTGAAAATCTCCAGTCTCCGGTTGCGTCCTCCTTGGGGGTCCCACTTTTCGCAGTTGCATCCAACGCAAACACTCCGCGCACGCCATAATCCTGTCCGCGGAAGAGCCGGAAGACGTCCGCCAGGGAGGCCGCGCTCCAGTGCAGAGTGATCTCCGCAGGCTGCAACCGCGTCGAAGTTCCCGCCAGGTCGCCAACCACTCGAATCGTTCCTGCCGATTGCAGCGAAACTCCACTCCTCCAGGGCTGAGCCTCGAGTTGCAATTGCCAGCGCCCGGGCGAAATCTGCTCCACACTGCCCGAAACGCCTGTGAACGCAAAGGGCAACTTGTCATCACCGGTCTTAAAATTGATTCGCCCTTCCTCGAAGTCAATTTTCTGCAATCGGTTCACAGGAGCGACCGGCGAGGGCGGTCCATACGAGCGCAGGCTTGGTATGGAATCGGCTTTTGCCGGAGGCAACCACCGCTCCAGATTCCAGCGGCCTTCCGAATTTCGCACCAGAATCAAGCTTGGCTTGTTGAGCGACATGGTCCCAAATTCAAAATGGCCGCGTAGCAGGCCCATCCAGCGCAGTCCGGCGCTCAAGCGCTCGGCGCGAAGAAAGTATTCGTGGCCGAACGAGGGGTCCTCTCCGACCGTCACGCCGTTGGCATCGAGTTGCGGGCTCGGTAGAATCCGCGCATCGAAACTGACGACTTCCACCTGCCGTCCGAAAGCCCGTTCGAGATGCGCTACCAGGTAGGCGTGCACGCCGTGAGTCCGCGCCAAAACAGATACGGCGGCTTGCAAGGCAATAAAGAGTACGACGATCGCCAGCGCCGGTTTCCACCATTTTTGCAGCTTGGTCATCTCGCTGGGAAGTTTCGCAGACTCATAGGGAAAAAGGTAGAGGCGCGCCTCAACTCAAATCAAAACGAAAGGGTTCATCGCAATTCCGACGGGGTGTGTTGGTCGGAAAAGCTAGTGCACGGTATGCAGCATGCGGCCCCATCTCGTGCGGGTTGGCAGATGTGCGAGCGTTTGAAAAACGCCTTTTAATCTGGACCAGAAGGTGCTCTCCGTGTTGTAGTCGCTGCTCCTGGCATCGACTGACCAATAAATCAGGAAGGGCCGCCCCATGATGGCGTCGCGGTCCACAAACCCCCAGTAACGGCTATCCTGGCTGTGATCGCGATTGTCGCCCATGGCAAAATACTTTCCCGGCGGTACGACCATCTCGTCACCCTGAACATACTTGCGGATCTCCGGTCTCCATTCCGGGATCGCGTTGGGAGACATCATCTGTCCCCGTGCCGGAGGAAAAGAGTAGTTGAAAGGGTCGGCAAACACTGAGGAATCATGGACTGCATAGGGTTCATTTAAGTGCTTGCCATTGATGTACACGTCTCCGTCGACAACCTTGAGATGGTCGCCCGGCAAGCCGATAACCCGTTTCACGAAATGTTGGTGGTCGGCATAGGGGTACTTGAACACGATAATGTCGCCGCGTTCTAGTTGACGATACGGCAGAATTCTCTCGTACCAGGCACCAGTTCCACCAAAAATGAATTTATTTACAAGCAAGTGGTCGCCGATCAGCAGCGTCCCTTCCATCGAAGCGGAGGGAATCTTGAAGGCTTGAACGATAAAGCTTGTTCCAAACAAGGCCAGGATTACAGTCACAAGAAGCGATTCCAGGTATTCGGAAATGGTCGTCTGGTCCTCGCGGTGCTCTTGTTTCTTCTCTGGTGCTTGCTCTTCCGTCGGTGTCAGTGTTTCTTCCGGCATGCGGCCTCAGCCTTTCGCTTCCGCGCGTTCGAGTTGTTCCAAAGCGGTTCGTGCCGCTCGTTGCTCCGCTTCCTTTTTCGTGCTTCCTTCCCCTGTAGCCATATATTCCCCGTCAATCCAAACCTCGATGTGGAAAACTTTTTGGTGGTCGGGGCCGCTCTCGCTGGCTACGCGATATTCCGCGGGTGCCTGCCCCCGCCCTTGCAGGAGTTCCTGCAAGGCGGATTTGCGATCGGACTCCGAGATGCGCTCACCGCGCTCCTCAAGCGCCTGGTCGAACAAGTGCTTTCGCAGCACCTCGCGAACGGCACCCAGTCCGCCGTCGAGGTAAACCGCAGCCACCACCGCTTCGAACGCGTCTGCCAAGAGTGTCTGTTTCTCTCGCCCGCCGGTTTTCTCTTCCCCGCGCCCCAACCTCAAGTGCTCTCCCAGTCGCAGGCGGCGCGCCACCGCCTCCAAGGAACTTGCATTTACGATCCGTGCCCGGCTCTTAGAGAGTTGTCCTTCGCTCCACTCCGGAAAGGATGCCAGGAGATACTCGCTCGTAAGCAGCTCAAGTACGGCATCGCCGAGAAACTCGAGCCGCTCATTGTCCCGAGGAAGCAAGACCGCGACAGCTTCTTCAGAACCTGCGGCGCGCAAGTCGGGTACTGCCGAGCTGTGAGTCAACGCCCGATCGAGGAGTTCTCTTGTCGAAAACTTGTAGCCTAAACGCTCCTCAAGCGCTCCGTCTGCAATCCGGATGGTCTCCTGCATAATTCCGTCGCACCGCGAGTCTGACTCACTTGGGAGCACTCAATTGCGTTGCGCCAAGCTTCTTGGCATCATCGGCCTGGGACTGACAAGTCCCCTGCATGGGACCGGACATCGCAACACACTTGTTGAACGCCGCAATGGCATCATCGAAGTGAGATGTGGCTTTATTGGCCATCCCCAGAAGATAAAAGTTTACAGGGTCGGGGTTTGGATCCACTTTTATGGCCTGCTCCAGCTCCGGAATAGCTTCGGCATTCTTCCCCCGCCGCACGAAGACCAACCCCAATCCGCTGTGAGCCATCGCCAGCGCCTGATTCTTGGCGGACGCGAAAGCCTCGTCGGTCATGCCGTCTGGCTTGGGGAGCGTTGGCGCAATCTCCATGGCTTGTTTGGAGTATTGTTCGGCTTTCGCCAGCATCTGCATGTTTTCGGTCGAACTGGCACTTCCACGGATGCCTCGCGGTATAGTTTGCGCCAGCAGAGCAAGCGTGGAGACGTCACTCGGTGCCAACGCGATCTCCTTCTCTCCAATTTCCTGCATCTTTTGCATGTTCCCCGCCTGCACATAGGCGTAAGTCAACGCGCCGTATACCGGGGACTTGTAGCGGCTCTCGGGATATTTCTGGACAAAGGCTTCCCCGAGCTCAATCTTCTTGGCAGAATCATTTGGAAGCACCGCAAAAAAGACTTTGTACGCAGCTTCTTCTTCCGCACTCACGGGCGCCGGCACGTCCAGAGTGAGAGGCGTAACCTCGGGCGTTTTGGGTTTGTCGCTCTGCTGTGCGGGAGGCTGGCTCTGGCTTCCCGTTCCGGATTGCGAACTCTGCGCCGCTGGGACTTCGCTCGAGCATGCCAGCAACACGGCGATGGCCACAGCTTCCAAACCGAACTTCCAATTCCTTCTCATCTTTTTTCTCCTCTTCCCTTCTTGGTTCACTCCAGATTCGCAACGCCTGCAATCGAAACCTAGTTCGAAGAGTTTCCCTGGGCTCAAGCGCAGCGTCGGCGATCACGCCTGATGCTCCCCGCAATCGCCGGTAGTTTTTCATCTGCGGCCGCCCTTACTTCGCCACGCCAGCCATCCTTTACGGCCGGGCAACCGGCTTGTCCGCCCCCACCATGGCTAGCTCTTTTTGTGCCGTCTGCTTGGCCTGGTCCGGGCCGCCTTCGACCGCCAAAGCAGATTGATACTCTGTCCGCGCGACTTCCGAATTCCCCTCATAATCAAAAATCCGCGCCAGGTAAACGTGCGACCACACGAGAACCATGGGATCCTCGGTTGCCGCATGTTCACCGACCGTCAGGCGTCCGAACACCTGCTTGGCTCTTGCCGCATCGTGATCCAGCATAGCCACTAGTCCAATTCCGTACCACGCCCGCGGCTGATCCGGATATTTCGTCAGGACTTTTTGAAACCAGGCCTCCGCCGCACGGGGATTTTTCTCCGCGATCCGCCGCTCGCCCTCGGTCAGAGCTGTAATGACTTCCGCATCGTTCGGAACCGTTGTGGGCGCAGCCTTTTTCTCGCGCGCGATCTTTTCATTCGCCGGCTCATCTTCGGAATTCGTAACGTCGGCGGGCGCAAATTTCACTGCCGCTAACCGCTTGGTCTCGACTCCCATATCGATGGCCCTGACCAATTCAGGGAAAAAGATCTTCATCGACGGTTCGGAGTTTTCGAATTTGGGCAGGGCCGCGAAGAGCGGGCTTACCAGGACGTAACCAGCTTCATCGTCCCGGCTCATGGTCGCTTCCCGTTCGCCGGGCGACAAGCGCATGAGTTTTAGCTCCACGGCGCGCACCAGGCATTCCGCAAAGTAAGAGGCATAGTCGTCTTTAAGGTCCGGTGCCAGGCGCGGGGCGGCGGCGGCCTTCTCAAACAACGGGCGTTTCACGGCCGTAACGTGGGGATACATCAGTGGCAGGGGATCCAGCAGGAAATGCAGAAACGCGTGACGCACCAGGTCCGTCGGAATTTCCTCCCCTCCGCTCAATACCAGCGCATAGTGATTTCCAAAATTTCGCACGTTGGTAATGCGGCCAACCAGAGGTTCGACGACGATCGTAAACGATCGCGGCCCGGACTGCTCAAGGATTTCGCGCAGGTATCCCGAGGTGACGAACACCACCTGGGACACCGAATCGTGCAGCCGCGCGACTTCGCGGTTATAAATCGGCTGCACCTGCCGCCAAAGTTGCCCGATTTTCTGTTCCTGATAATAGTTCGAAAGGATTTCACTGAATCCTTCGAGGGCGATAATTTCGGGCGGCAACTCGTCCCGCTTCAGGATCGGCTGAAACGCAGGCGCAGGTCCGGACACCAGACCAAACCACAAATACCTTGAAAGCGTTGTCCCCGGATCGCGCAACTCGTGCTGCCGGTAAAATCCCCGCAGCGCTTCGACGGCTGGACCCTGTTGGTGTCGCAAGCGCTCCCGCATTTGCGCTCGGAAGGTAGTCCAATTGTCTGCGCTGACGTTCGATTCGAAACCCGCCGCGAGCAGCGCGCAGATGGTGGCAAACATCGCTTCGCTGCCGTCCACGCTCACCGTGCTCGGCGGAACGGTCCGTGCGCTCGGTCGCGGCGTAGGTGCTTCGACCGTTGGAGTCGTTTGGGTTGGCACCGGTGCTGGAACTTGCGCCTGGGCCTGGCCAGCGCCAGGCAACGCTATCGCCGCGCACAATCCAATCATTAGCATCTTTCGTTGAAGATTTTTCATGACTTTTGCCGCACTTCTCATTTGGTCCAGTCGCTACTTCGATTCTCCGCCGGTCGCAATTCTCCGTTTGGGAGGGCATCGCTCGGAGCAGGTATGTCCTGTCACAACCCTACGGCATATTGCCAATCTACAAGCCCGAATACACTCCGTCAAGGAATCCCGCCCGCTTCTAGAATCCGGACAACACTTGCGCCTCCCCCGGGCATCTGCTAACAGTGGAGATGCTTGCTAACCCTCGACGGGATGGCCGCCCCATGATTCGACCTTTCATGAGAAAACTGCCATCGATTTTAGCAAGTTTGCTCTTTGCGGCAGCTTTACCAGGTCCAATTCATGCGCAACTCGTCCGCGAGGGAACCGCGCCGGCGTCCCAGCAAGTCGCCGCCAAGCCAGGCACGCAAAACGCGGCCGCCGCGCAAACGCCGTCGGGCAAAAAGCGTCTCTCTCAGGAAGTCCAGCTTACCGGCGAAGAATCCTGGATGGACACTAGCATCGACGTCCAGGCCGGCGAACACGTGCTGGTCACCGCCGTCGGCAAGCTCCGTTACCCCGACGCCAAGGACGACAACGGACCGGACGGCCTCCCACGAGGATTCAAGGACCTTCTCCGCGTTCTGCCGTACAACGAAGCCGGACGTGGTACGCTCATCGGGCGCATCGGCGATAAAGATATCGCTCAGCCTTTTGTCATTGGCGCTCGTCGCGACGTAGTTGCACCCGTCTCGGGCCGCTTATCCATTGGCATCAATCAGACTACCAACGACACTGGTGACGGCAACTATACCGTGCGCATCGAAGTTTACTCGCCCGAAAGGGGTGCGGCACGCGTGGTGGCCCGGCAGGTCGGGGCACTGCCCGGCATTGACGATGATCTATTCTCGAAAATCGCGCGCCGCATCGGCGACAACCAAGGCAATCCCGGCGACATGGTTAATTTCCTGATTCTCGGCTCCGAGGACGCGATGCAACGTGTCTTCACCACGGCGGGCTGGGTGAAAGTTGACGCGGACGTCAAAGAGACGGTCCTCCACGGTCTAATTGAAAGCCTCTCCAAGGAATCCTATTTGACCATGCCCATGAGTCCGCTCTATCTCTTTGGCCGTCAACAGGATTTCGGCTGGGCCCACGCTGAGCCTATCAGCGTCGTCAGGTCGCGCAACCATTTGCGCATCTGGAAAGCACCCTTCCAGGTCAACGGCGAAACGCTGTGGGTCGGCGCCGCTACTCATGACATCGGATTCGAACGCGACCAGCGCAACAACGGCATCACTCACAAGATTGACCCCGATATTGACCTCGAACGCGACTACGTCGAAAAAACTCTGGCTTCGACTGGCCTAGTCTCCGAAATTGCTCACTTCCTGCCCGACAAACCCATGAAGGAAGCCAAAACGGCCACGGGCGGCACCTTTCATTCGAACGGCCAAGTCCTCATCCTGAAACTCGACGAGGCCGCTCCTAGGCCCTGAAATTGGGCCATCCGCCACATTTTAATTCGCGGCTTCCAGTTCGAGCACTATGACGCGATCAATTTCTTCTGGCTTCGGCTCCGACAGTTTAAGCACCAGGCCGCCTTTGACAGCGCTGAACTCGACGCTGCTTCCATCGCGCAGCATACGCGCTGCACGAACCGGCCGAGGCATTCCCGCCAGCGCCAGTACCGGCTGATTCCAATCCAGCACGTGCACGTAAACCGTCGCTCCCCGCTGGGTCGTCACGCCCCACGGCCCTGTCGCTATCGGCCCGCCCCGTGTTCCATAGATCGAGTCCCCATACTGCTTCATCCACTGCCCCACTTCCGTCAAGCGCTGCACAAACTCGGGCTGGATCTCGCCGCTCGGCATTGGTCCCACGTTCAAAAGAAAATTCGCATTCGATCCCGCGGCGCGCACCAGGTATCGAATCAAATCGCCCGTGCTTTTGTAGTTTTCATCCGTGAGATTGAATCCCCATGCCTTATTCATCGTTTCCGCGGTTTCCAGTGGGAGTGTACTTACCGATTGTTCGGGATTGAATCCTGTGGTGTGCTGGCCCGGCAAGTCCTTCTCAAACATCTGGAAGTCCTCCCCAGGAAACGGAGTCTTATGATGATTGCTGCCGACCATGGCCTGCGGCTGCAGTTGATGAATCAGCCCGTAAGTTCGGTCCAGATGCCAATTCGCGTCCGGCTTGTCCCACATTCCATCGAACCAGATGCCGCCGATCTCCCCATAGTTCGTCAATAGCTCCCGCAACTGTCCATCCATAAAATTCAAGTACGCATCCCAATCCCCGGATTCCGGACGGCCGGTGCGATGCCCGGTGCGCCCGCGTGGAAAATAATCCGTGGAATGCCAATCCAGTTGTGAGTGGTACAAGAACAGCTTGATTCCCTGCTTATGACATTCCGCCGCGAGCATCCCGATCACGTCTTTGCCGTACGGCGTCCGTGCCACCACATTCCAATCCGTCAGGTGCGAATCAAACATCGCGAATCCATCATGATGCTTCGAAGTGATGGTGATGTAGTTCATCCCCGCGGCTTTCGCCAGCGCCACCCACGCTGCCGGATCAAACTTGATCGGGTTGAAAAACGTCGGCACTTTCGCATAATCCGTTCGATTGATCGGCCGCGTCTCCATAATCCATTCCCCGTCGCCCAGCACGCTGTACACTCCCCAATGAATGAACAACCCGAACTTGGCGTCCTGGAACCAGGTGCGCGCCTTGAGGTTCTCAGGCGTGGGCTTGTAGTTTTCTTGCGCGGTTTGGGCGCGGGTGATCTGCGCTCCCGCGATGACCAAGAACAGGATCGTCGCTGCGAGAACCAATGATTCGAGACGGAGATGAATCCTCATGGTGTGCCTCCAAGAAAAACGCCACCGGAGAATCGCGCACGCGTGAATTTTAACCAATGCGCGGGCGAAGTCGAGGAATATTCACAACCTCCGCGCGCTGGCAGGCGAGCTCACAGTTCGGAAAGAAGTAGTGAGTAAATTGGTCGGTGAGGTTCGTGTCGTTGACTTGCTTCCGCTCACATCCTAAGATGCGCCTGTTCTGAATTGCATCCCGTCCATCGCGATTTTCCTCCGGAGGGTTTGTGAGCGATTGGAAATTTGCTCAAAAGGATGTCTCCGAAGAATTGGCTCTGCTGCACCATTTCTCGTTCAAAAAGCAGCAGGGCGCCGGCGAGGTCCGCTTCGTCATCACCGTGAAAGAATTCGCCGCGCCTCCCCAGGGTCAATTTGCACGCTTCTTCGCGCAAGCCGACAAGCACGTCAATCAGAAGATTGCTCCGATTCTTCCCACGGGATGGGGAAACTCGCTTCTAGATGCTCTCACTGCCTGCGCTCGCATGATTCGCGAGTTCCCTTACGAAGGCGAGGAACCTGTCGCCGCCAAGGGCGTCCCCGGTTCCTGAGTCATGGCCCCGCATTCGGTCGATCGCTCTTGAAAACTTTGGCCTATTCTCTCTAGAATCAGGCGGCGCTGAAGAAAGGTGCTTGTGCACATCAACAAAAAAGAGTTCAAGCCAGGCATCATCATCCTCGAGCTGGGCGGTCCGCTCCAGATGGGGGTCGAGTGCAAACAGTTGGAGCTAGCCTTGGATCAACTGCTCCGCGACGGCCACCTTCGGGTTGTCCTCGACCTGAGCAAGCTGACTAAACTTGACAGCTCTGGCTTGGGAAAAATCGTCAATTGTTTCTCGCGTTTGAAAACCGCTGGTGGCGCTCTTTGTCTCGCCGGCACCACCGGCATGATTGATGGCGTCCTGAAATTAGCCCACGCCGATCGTTTTTTGAAGGCTTTCCCAACAGCCCACGAAGCCGCTGAAAGCTTTTCCGATTCCTCGGCTTCGCCGGCCAGTTAGCTCAGTCTCGGCAATTAATTTCATGAAAACATTTTCTGCCCGCATAGCACTTCTGGGTTCGCTGGTTTCGGCAGTCACTTTGGGACTGGTCGCTGGTACAACCATCAAGCCCGCAGGATTCGGTGCGTCCGTCCAAGAGCAGCAGGATTGGCCGGCCTACGGTGGCGCCCCCGAGAACAATCATTATTCCAGCCTGACGCAAATCAATCGCGGCAACGTCCAGCGCCTCGCCATCGCTTGGAGTTTTGACACACAAGAAGAAGGCGGTCTTCAATCAAGTCCTATCATTATTGACGGCGTGTTATATGGAATCACTCCAACTCAAAAAATTTTCGCGCTGGATGCCGCCACCGGCAAGCTATTGTGGAAGTTCGACTCCGGAATTCGTGGCACACAACCGGATCGTGGTCTCGCTTACTGGGCTGACGCCAAGGACAAGCGCATTCTCGCTGGCGTGATGAACTTCGTCTATGCCCTGGATGCCGCCACCGGCAAACCGATTCCGTCGTTTGGAATCGCGGGCCGCATCGACCTCCGCGAGAATCTGGGCCGCGAGCCTGCCGCTTCGCAGTCGGTAGATCTCACCAGCCCCGGCATCGTTTACAAGGACTTGGTGATCTTCGGCGGCCGCAATCCCGAGACTCTCCCCGCTCCTCCCGGTGACATTCGCGCCTTTGAGGTTCGCACCGGCAAGCTGCGTTGGTCCTTCCACACCATTCCCCACCCGGGCGAACTCGGTTACGACTCTTGGCCCAAAGAAGCTTGGAAGACCAGCGGCGCTGCCAACAATTGGGCTGGCATGACGCTCGATTCCCAGCGCGGAATTCTCTACGCTCCGACAGGCTCCGCCGCTTTTGATTTCTACGGCGGCGATCGCATCGGCGACGATCTCTTCGCAAATTGTCTGCTGGCCTTGAATGCGCAGACCGGCGAGCGAATCTGGCATTTTCAAGGCGTGCACCACGATCTTTGGGACCGCGACTTCCCTTCCGCCCCCGCGCTTCTTACCGTAAAGCGCGGCGGAAAGAGAATCGATGCCGTAGCGCAAACCACAAAACAAGGTTTCGTCTATCTTTTCGACCGCCTTAACGGCCAACCGCTCTTCCCCATGGAGTCCCGACAGTATCCGCCCAGCACCGTCCCCGGCGAAGTCGCCGCTGCCGAGCAGCCGCTTCCCTCCCGACCGGCGCCCTTTGCGCGCCAGCTCCTCACCGAAGATCTTCTGACCACGCGCACCCCCGAAGCACATCAGTGGGCCCTGGAAAAATTTAGAACTTTCCGTAGCGAAGGCCAGTTCATTCCCTTCAGCGTTGGAAAAGATACCGTGATTTTTCCCGGCTTCGATGGTGGCGCTGAATGGGGTGGGCCCGCCGTGGATGTGGAGACCGCCATCATCTACATCAATTCGAATGAGATGGCCTGGACCGGTGCCCTCGCTTTCAACACCGGCGAAAGCAGCGCGCGCGGCATTTATATGAGCCAGTGCAGCGTCTGCCACGGCGATAAAATGGCCGGCTCTCCTCCCGCGATGCCTTCCCTGATCGACGTGGGCAGCCGCCTGACTGCCGCCGAGATGGCCGCAACCGTCAAGAACGGAAAAGGCCGCATGCCCGGTTTTCCCAACCTGACGGACGATCAATCGTTGGCGCTAATTAATTTCTTGACGAGTGGCGAGAGTAAGGAACTCTCCAGCACGACGCTGCCCCCCGTGGCCATGAAATTTCGCTTCACCGGCTACCACAAATTTCTCGATCAAGATGGCTATCCCGCCGTCGCTCCCCCCTGGGGCACTTTGAACGCCATCGATCTGAACACCGGAGAATATGTCTGGAAGATTCCCCTAGGGGAATACCCGGAGCTCGCGTCGAAGGGCCAGAAAAACATGGGCACGGAAAATTACGGCGGGCCGATCGTCACCGCGGGAGGATTGCTGTTTATCGGCGCAACCGACTTTGACAAAAAATTCCGCGCCTTCGATAAGTCTACCGGTCGGCTGCTCTGGGAAGCCGCGCTCCCCTTCTCCGGCAACGCCACTCCTGCTACCTATGAAGTGAACGGCCGGCAATTCGTCGTCATCGCTGCCGGCGGCGGGAAAGACCCCAAGTCGCCTTCCGGAGGTGCCTACGTGGCCTTCGCCCTGCCCCAAGATTCATCAACCACAAGTACCAGCCCTCCACCAAAGCGCTAGTTCCGGAATTCAGATTTAGGACGGACCGCCACCGTGAGCCGGCTTTTCTGATTTCTCTCCACCGCCGATAGGTTGACTGCGTTTCTCGGATTTCCGATTGCTCGATGAAGCGCCTGCTTTATTATCCAGAAGCCTACTGAGAAGATTGGCGAGCTGTGACTTCTGGCGTTGAACTGTCTCCTGATGCTCCACAGCACCGTCCCCGGCGGTCAGCCGCGCAAGTTGCGCCGCTAAGTTGCGCACCGCCACATCACTCGGCACATAGGTTCGGTCGGCGGGAGTGATGGCTTCCCAGCCTGCTTCTGTGCGGCGCAACTCCCAGCGAACTTTTTCGCGCCGCCGTTTATAGTTCGTCTCTCCGCCCGATAAAGTCGCTTGAGAATCAACCTGCAGACGCGCCCATCCGTGATCCCCTTTGATTTCTAACCGTTCCACCTGGAGCCGCTCAAATAGGACCACCGGCAACGCCAGTTTCAAGGGGTCATCGGTACGCAAGACATTTCCCGAGGCGTTGCTCAATTCAGAGATTCCTTCAGCAACTTGGCCGCTTGTTGGTCGCTGGTTTCCTGCGGCGATGACGATACTGTTCGGAATCTCGAAAGTACTACTCTCAACAATAGGCGCAGGCAGCGCGGCTGGATCATTCACGACCTTGGTCCGCTCCGAAACCGTCTTCGGCGGCCGGTTGGAATTGGCAACTGTCATAGGAGACCGATCCTCGGTTACCGGCGCGGTGTCGTGCGGCTTCCTGGGACTTGAAGTTCGTCTAGACGCGGGGGCATGGACCGCCGTCAGAATCTCCGCGTTTTCAATTTTGTACCGATAGAAGCGTGGCTGCCCGCGCGCTCTCCAATAAGCTCCCAGATAATCCTGGGCCTCCACACCCGTACTCACCAGGCTGTAAAAACTGTGCTCCAAAGGATCGAGAACAATGCCAACATGGCCTGGCCACACAATCAAATCTCCGGGCTGCGGCTTTCTCACCCTCGCAAAATGCTCGCTCCCCGCATAGAGCTCGAACGAGCTGGCATACGGGTACTCAAAACCGGCGTTAAGATACGTCCGATGAACGAGGTGAGAACAGTCCTGCGCGCCGGGCGTCGTTTCGTCCTGATACCGTGTGGCGTCCACGATGGTCCGCCCGTCCTTCGCACTCAATAACCTGGAATTGGACTCCGGTCCTGGTGATGAAATTCCGGCTTGAGCCTTCGCGAGCGAGCCGCCAACCACACATCCACCTGCCAAGGTTGCCGCGACCGCAAATCGGCGCGCCACTCTCCAGTTGAATTCAGTCTTCGTTTTGCCCATGGTCCGTTCGTGCTCGGCGGTTGCCCCGAGACACTTTTCCCTTCTTTCAGGATCCATTTGGGCGTGGGGGGGAGCAATAGAACTTGCCCTGAGCGTACTTGGCCCAATGGCCAGTCGTTCGACACGTCTACAAGGGCGGCTAGATTCGTCGAGGGCCAGGGGTTCCGGGAGTTCTCTTAGTTCACGGTTACTTGGACCGTTGTGGCGTGGCTGAGGTTGCCTGAAGTTCCAGTGATCGTGAGCGTGTAAGTTCCAGCCGGAGTGCCCGGAGGCGCCACGGTGAGTGAGGCTGTTTGTGTCGTGCCCGCGTAGGACGCGGAGATGGTGACCGGAGTGGACGTGGTGACGGCGCTGGTGCTCACCGTGAATGTCGCGCTGCTGGCCCCCGCAGCGATAGTCACGCTGGCCGGCACGCTAGCCGCCCCGTTGTTGCTGGAAAGCAGTACTTGCGCGCCGCCAGTGAGCGCTGGCCCGCTCAGCGTCACCGTGCCAGTGGACGTTTGTACGCCGCCAGTCACACTCGTGGGATTCAGCGTCAGCGAGGAGAGATTCGGAAGGGCTTGAGGCACTACAGTGAGTGAGGCCGTTTTGGTCACGCCAGCATACGATGCGGAGATGGTGACCGGAGTGGACGTGGTGACGGCGCTGGTGCTCACCGTGAATGTCGCGCTGCTGGCTCCGGCAGCGACAGTCACGCTGGCCGGGACCATTGCCGTGGACGCGCCGCTGCTCGAGAGGGAGACGGCTGCGCCGCCAGTGGGAGCCGGCCCGCTGAGAGTCACCGTGCCGGTGGAGGACTGGCCGCCACCAGTCACGCTCATTGGGTTGAGCGCTATCGCAGAAAGTGTGCCGGAACCCGGCGGCGTTACAGTGAGCGAGGCCGTCTTGGTCCCGCCACCATAGGACGCGGTAATGGTGACGGGCGTTGACGCCGTGACGGTGCTGGTGCTGGCCGTAAAAGTCGCGCTGGTCGCCCCGTAACTGACCGTAACACTAGCTGGTACCGTCGCGGCCGCGGTGTTGTCGCTCGAAAGAGACACGGCTGCGCCGCCGCTAGGAGCTGGCCCGCTCAGCGTCACCGTGCCAGTTGAAGGTGACCCGCCAGTCACGCTGGTTGGGTTGAGCACTACCGATGAGAGCGTTGGGCCACCCGGCGGCGGCGGGCCGTAGCCGCCGCAAGAGTACATGCAAAGCGAAATGGCGAGAATTACGGCTGTCACCGCAAGGCCCGGCCGTTGGCGAGAAGCACGGCTCGAGCTGCAAATTATCAATAATACCGCAAGCCAAGTGAATAACCCCTCCAGCATCTCCCACCCACGCATAGGCGGCGCATATCGTGGCAAAGCTAGGGGCGGCGAGAAACCGCGCGCCATGGTACTCAAAGTCACCGTCGTCGCCGCCGCGTTCTTCCCATCCAGTGTCACAGACGCCGGCGAAACAGTGCATGTCGCCGCCGCAGGCGCTCCTGTACAACTCCAGTTCACGATCTGATCGAATCCATTCGCGGGCGTAGCTGAGACCGTGAAGTTGGCCTGCACTCCCGCCGCAATGGTCGCGGTGGAAGGTGTCGCAGAAACGCTGTAGTCCGGCGTGCCGGTCAGAGACCCGAGTGCCATTGGCAGGTCCAGTCGCCCGTTGTTCAGCCCCAAGTTGGCATTTAGTGGAACGGCATTCGCCACCGATGCCGCGGCCCCGGACTCGCCGATGGCAGCCTTTAAGTTGTGCAGCAATGCCGCCCCTCCGGAAACAAATGGGTCGCTGAACGAGGTTCCCCATCCCGCCGCATACGTATCGAACGGGTATGTGCTCACAATGGCTTCTCCCGGAGCCGCAACCCACACGATGGCGTTCCCAAAGTTGGAGAATGAAGAACGCGTATCCTGGTCGGTCGTTGACGCCACGCCCATCACGTCATTTTGGAGCGCCGCCGGATACACAGTTTCCTGAACTCCATCGTTTCCCGCTGACGCTGCACATATCACGCCGTGTTGATTGGCATAGTCGAGGGCCTTCTGCAACTCCGCGGAGCTCGTTTTGGTGTCGAAGCTCATGTTGATCACGTTCGCGCTGTTCTCGACGCCATAGTAAATCGCGCGAAGAATATCGGAGAGTGATGCTGTCCCGTCCGAATGGAATGCCTTCAATGGCATAAGCTGCGCGGTCGGAGCCACCAGGTGGATGATGCCCATCACCATCGTCCCGTGGCCAAATGCCGCATATTGTGCATTGCCGTCCAGTATGGCCACCGAGGACTGATCCAGTATCGCTACGGATGATTGATTCACCTGCGCTGGTGAGGGGCAAGTAATGGACGTGCATGGCGTGGGCGTCGGAAAACTAGGGGGTAAGTCGTTCAACTCAGAACCGCCTGGCTGGTTCCTCGTAAAATCGTAGCCGCCTCCCGGCACCAATACGGCTTGCAGTACCGGATGGTTCGGATCCACTCCCGTGTCAATGTCCGCTACAATTCCCGCTCCCGTCACATTGAACGCCTTCTGCGCGTTCTGCACTCCCACGATCAATGCCGCCGGTTGGTTAACGTAACTGTTCCACGCCGTCTGCGTCGAATTTGCGGGGTACGGTACCGCGGTTCTGTCTGACATGAGGGCGAGCGAAATTGGCGTGGGAACGAGGTTTAGGCCGCCTACCAAGTTAAGCAACTGATCCACTTCGGCGGCCACGAAACCCGTCAGGCCGTTCAACAGACCAAGAAATGTCTGCAGCGGGAGCGGCGTAGTCACGAGGAAGACCTGACCCAACGTCCCGTCCAGTCCGCCGACCACGGTGCAAGTCGCGGGAAGGAGACACAACGCCTGGAGCGCTGGGAGCCCGCCCGTCGTCCGAATGATAACGCCAGTGTCTGCTCGCGCTGGTGCGGCCCACGACATGGCTATCAAAATGCCCGCTAGCCACACTCGGCGTTTCATGGCTCTGCGCCCCTTTCTGCCATCTGCAGCTGACAAGGATCGCCGCATCTACAGGTTTCCGATTGACGGGCTCCACGGTCACCGGACTGGCCAGCGCATCGCGTCCCCCTCGGAGGCAAATCGTTGGGAGATTGGCGTGCCCAGGCCAGCCCGGCTCGTCACAACTAATAAGACTTACAACGGAAAGAAAGAATAGGGAGGAAATTCCTCAAAATTCGCTAAGGTAAATACCCTAAGTTCGATTCCGTGAAAAATGTCGAAGGGAAGAATTCGCGCCAAATCTGCGGTAAAGGATGTCTTGCCAGATCGTCTTTGCCAGCGGCACATCCTATGGGCTCCACCACTTGAAGAAGGGTCCAACCCGGACACATAGGTTGAATGAGCGACCTACTACGCCCCGAACAGCAGCGGGAGGCGCACGGCAAAGATGTCGGCGTCGCTCACAGTGCACTGATCCGAATGGAGGACGGCCAACCACTCGAATGCAGTGCCGCGTTGCACGCCGGACTGCCGTCTAGTATTCCTACGCCGCGCCTCGAAAGAGGGTCGCAGAAGCCGTGCGAGAGTACATCGACCGCAGCAAGCAGAAATCGCGCAAGACCTATTTGGGGTGTCGCACGGCCGTCAATTTGTTCATCGCAAGTTGCAAGAAAACATACTTCGACCAGATTTGCCGCGACGACATGCTCGACTTTCTTCACGAGTTGCGGACTCGCCCATCGAGAGAGACCGGCAAGCCAATCGGGGGTCTAATTTTCCAAGTACTGGGCACTCGCTTTCTCGTATGTGCCAGCTCCGTCGTTTGATATGACTCTCTATGATGCAGATATACCGATATACCGACTCTCACCGAAACTGTCAGACTCGTCCGCGATGAATGAAAAAGTCCCCCCCAACAGCCATAGGCCGAGCAGCGTTCCTTTGGCGATCCACATAACAAATCCTCTTTCAAACAAAATGGGAGGAGACGAACCAAATCCCCTCCCATCTTTCACGCCATTAATTCTATCGAAGTGTGCGCGCGCAAGAGGTTGACATCGTTTCTCCCCTTATAAAAAGTGGAAACCACACTTATTGCTTTCTGGATTCAGGGCGTTCTTGGCGGTTCCCTATGGGGTCACGAAGAAAACGTCATAAGCGGTCTGGCCCACGTCTTGGGATTCCTCTCCGTTGACTCGTGCCCGATACCGGAATTGATTGCCGTACTGGTCCGTTTTTCGGCTCGCTTTGTACTTCAGACTGATTGAATTCACGCCAAGCGACGGCAGTGTGTGAAGCTCCTCCGGTTGCGATATGCCATCGTGGTTTGCGTCGATCCACAGCCGCAGATAAGGGTAGATGGCGTCGCGGGAGTCTATGATGCCATCGCCATTGCCACCATTCGTGGGTAGGTCGTAGACGGCCAGGGCCGCGAAGCCGTTCGGAGTGGCAGACTGTGGTTGCGGTGTGAAGTCGCCAAAGAGTTGCTTGCCACTGTGGACCAAGCCATCGTGGCCGGGTAAAGCAAGGAATGCATTGTCCGCACCGGCAGCGATCCAACCCATTTGAATTGCATTGCCCGTACCTGAGATGTCGAACTTGACGCCACTGGCTGCGCTGGTCAGACGGAAGCCCTGTCCATTTAGGTCCATGATGATTGGCGAACTGCCGCAGATGGGGGGTGGGTAATAGCAAGCTGGATTGGGTGATGGACAAGAGCAGCCGCCACTTGGTGGTGGCGGTGGTGGTGGGCTGCAGCAACTTGTATCCATGACCAAGCTACCTGTCGAAATTGGACTGCCAACGCACGGAATCGTCTCACCGAAGGAGTGACAAACGCGATTGTACGAAATGGACGTGCCGACAGATGTTCCATGCACGCTGGCCCAACCGACTTGGCCGGTGATATTTGCCTCATTGAAAACAGTCGGAAATTTGTTAGGACATTCGTCCGAAGAACTAAAAACGATAATTTTTAGATTATTGGGATTTTCCGAGCACGTTACGTCGGCGGTGCAGAAAGCGCCAGGGAGGTCGTTTGAGGAATCGGTGCAGTCACAATTAGAGCACAATATGATGTTCGCAAAAAGTTTGGTAGAAAATGGCCACAAGAGAAAGACCAGAGCGGCGGTCAAAAACAACAAGTTCCTGATGACAAGGGAACTTAGTACTCTCTCTTGCTGTTCTGAAGAATGTTTCATCAGAGACCCCCAAGATTTATCGCGACGGTTGGTTCCGGGCCGTCCGGGATCGGAAATGACTGTCTAAACTCTTCCGTGTTGTACAACTTCCAGAATTTCGTGCTCTTGATCTTTTGAGAGCATGCCCTTCCAAATCTTGCGCACTTTTCCCGACGAATCGACGAGAGCAATTGTTGGAGTTCCATAAATATGCAGACTTCGAAAATCCTGCGCGGAGGCGGCAGACAAATTGGCGCCCACTTTCTTTGCAAAATCGCTCACGTCTGACTCGCTATTCGGAAATACAGCTTGGATTGGGAGAGCGAGAGTGTTATCCGCCGATTGCAGAAGATGTTGGTAAAACGGAACACTCTCCGCACAGAATTTACATGTTGTACTCAACGCGAGAACCAGGGTCCCCCGACTAGTGGCCTGTACCAACTGATTGTGTACTGATATGGCGCGACGGATCAGCATATTTCCACTTCACCGTTCGGGGCGATTTGTTGTACTGACGGATGTATCGCATGAGCTTTCTCTTTAGATCAGAGACGGAAGTGAATACACCTCGCGCGATGACATCGCGCTCGATCTTGCTGAACCACAGCTCGACTTGATTCAGCCACGAAGAGTAGGTCGGAGTGAAGTGCAAGTGAACTTTGGGATGCATTGCCAGGAAGTCCATGACCGGTTTGCTCTTGTGAGCAGAGAGGTTGTCGGCGATCACATGAATCTCCTTGCCGCGAGGTTGATCGATCACAATGTCGGTAAGGAACGCGGCGAACTCGGCCGAGGTGTGCCGCGCAGCCGTTTTGCCGAGCACTTCGCCGGTCTTGGTGTTGAAGGCAGCGTACAGCGACAACGTGCCGTGACGAAAGTACTCAAAACCGTGCCGTTCTGCGCGTCCTGGGGACAGCGGCAGAACCGGATCTTTGCGATCCAGGGCTTGGATCGCGGTCTTTTCATCCACGCTGAACACCGCGGCATGCGCTGGCGGATTCAGATACAACCCAATAATGTCGGCGGCCTTCTTCTCAAAATCCGGATCGTTCGAGGCCATGTAGCGCTCGATGCGATGCGGCTTGAGTCCGTGCTTACGCCACACCCGTGCCACCATCATGTGGCTGACGTCCAAATGCGCTCCGAGTTTGCGCGTGCTCCAGTGGGTTGCTCCACTGGACGGCGCACGCCGGGTCGCCTCCAGAATCCGTGCCTCCAGTTCCGGGGTGAGCACGGTGGCGACTTGTCCCAAATGCCGGCTGTAGAGTCCCGCGATGCGTTGCTCAGTAAATCGTTTGCTCCAGCTGGCTACAAAACCCCGGCTGCAGTCGATACGCTCGGACACTTCATCCCAGGTATGGCCCTCGGCCAGCAGCAAGATCAACCGTGCCCGTCGGGCGTCTTCCGCCCGATCCGTCCGGCTATTGGCTCGTCGCGTCAGTTCCATAAGCTCCGAATTCGACAACGTGATGGCGTCTCTCATGGACGCAATTATAGTCTACAAATGGTTGTTACAGTCAACTAG
>Ga0210399_10001312_pt1 | contig 19411 bp, 17 predicted proteins | sample IncBWC14MmetaG_FD_150865 | JGI IMG/M metagenome (GOLD analysis project Ga0210399, IMG submission 150865) | Forest soil microbial communities from Barre Woods Harvard Forest LTER site, Petersham, Massachusetts, United States - Inc-BW-C-14-M | ecosystem: Environmental > Terrestrial > Soil >...
TCTCGATAGCCACGCCGCGCGCGCTGTGGCCGGCACCATCGATGGCGCCGCGTTCAAATGCGACGTCGCGCAGGAAAAGGATATTTTTCACGTCATCGACGAGACCGAGCGGCAGTTCGGTCCGATTGCGCTGTTCTGCTCCAATGCGGGCGTCGGCGGCGGTTTCGATCCCAGATCGGTGAATGCCGGCGGCACCTCGGATGAGCCGTGGCAGCGCAGCTGGGCCATCCATGTGATGGCCCATGTCTATGCGGCGCGGCACCTCGTGCCACGGTACAAGACGCGTGGCGGCGGCTATTTCCTCAACACGGTCTCGGCGGCCGGCCTGTTGTCGCAGGTCGGCAGCCCGGCCTATTCGGCCACCAAGCACGCCGCGGTCGGCTTTGCGGAAAATCTCGCGATCTCGCATCAGGCCGACAATATCCGCGTCTCGATCCTGTGTCCGCAGGGTGTCGACACCAACATGCTCCGTTCGATCCCGAAGGGGCCGCAGTCCGGCGACGGTGACCTCGCGCCGGAGCAGGTCGCAAAAGATGCGCTCGCCGGTATCGAACAGGAGACGTTTTTGATCCTGCCGCATCCGCAGGTGCTCGGCTACATGCGCAAGAAGACCGAGAATTACGACCGCTGGATCGGCGGCATGGCCAAGATCCAGGCAAGGATGCGCGAGACATATGGGAAATAGAAAGCCGCAAGTCGCACCGTAGACGTGCCAGCGATTTCAAAGAGGGCGGCTCATCGAGCCGCCTTCTTTCCTTCCATTCTATTTTACTGACAGGGATGCAGGTAGCCATCTTGCCCGCGGAACAAGGTACCAGGTCCACAGACAATGCCGTTGCGGCCGGCGTAGTCCTCCCATCCATCGCCATAAAACGCGTTGGGCCCACTGCCTGCGTGGTAAGGTGCAGTGGCGATAGCGCCAGCCGTGCCTGCGACGCCTACGCCGACCAGTGCCCGCCGCGTATGTCGACGTGCAACACCCGCACCGCTCACGGGAGTGAGCGGGCGACCGGCCCGCGCCTGAGCGCTCTCGATCGACAGCGAGACGCCGCTTTGCTCAGACCAGCCGAAGGACAGTACTGCTGCGCATGCGAAGGCCGAGGCCATAATGGCAAACTTTCCAAGACCTCTCTGTTTCATGGCGTTCCTCCAAAAGTTGCCCCAGTTGATGTATACTACCTTTTGCGAGTGTGCTCTCGCGCAAGGTCAAAGAATCCCCGGCCAATGCGCAGAGCTGGCATCCGAGAGCCGGTTCGCTACTTTGGTACCTCCAGGCGCTTCTTGAGGCGGCTTCCCACGTGGTGGGTCTGGTGCTGGCCGCTGACGGCGGCTTTTTGGCCTCGTGAAGGATTGAGGCGCGGTCAGCTTCTCTGCGCATAGAGCAGCGGCACCGCCGAATCCACCATCACCTCGATCACGCTGACACCGTGATGCGACAGGCCGCGCGCGAGCGCCGGCGCAAGCTCGGATGCTCTGGCGACGCGTTGCGCGTCACAGCCCATACCCTCGGCCAACTTGACGAAGTCGATGCCGGGAAGCTCCAGCCCCGGCACGTTCCGCACCTGCATGACCTTGCTGAACGAGCGCATCGCGCCATAGCCCAGATTGTTGATGACGACGATCGTGAGCGGCAGCTTCCGCTGCGCCGCGGTCCACAACGCCTGGATCGAATACATCGCCGACCCATCGCCGATCAGGCAGACCGTGCGGCGTTCGGGCCGCCCCAGCGAAAGCCCGACCGCGGCCGGCAGGCTCCAGCCAAGCCCGCCGCTCGCCATGGTGTAAAAACTGTCCTGGCCGCGCATCGGCATGAACTTGTGCATCAGCGGCCGATGCGACGGCGCCTCCTCGACCAGCGCGGCGTGCTCGGGCATTGCGTTCGACAGCGTGTGCAGCAGGACGTCGACGGGGATCGGGTCGGCCGCTTGCGGGGCGCCTGGCAGCAGGCGCCCGGCCGGTGCGGCGCGCTTGGTGGCGGGCAGCAGGTCGCGCAGCATCGACAGCGCCGGCGTCACGGTGGCGATGATGCTTGTGCCCGTTGGCGTGATGGCCGCCGCATCGGCATCGTCGGTGATCTGGAACAGCGTGGCCGCGCCATCGAAGATCGCGGCGAGCCCGTCGACATGGAAGGTGAACACCGGCGCGCCGATCACCACCACGAGGTCGTGGGCTTTCAGCGCATCCGAGAGCTGGCCGGGCGAGGCGTGCAGAAAGCCCGCAAACTGCGGATGCCGCTCCGGGAACGAGCAGCGCGCCGAGAACGGGCTGACCCAGACCGAAGCCCTGGTCTTCTCCGCGACCTCGACAATCAGCGCGACGGCTTCCGCACGATCGACGGCGGGGCCGACCACGAGCGCGGGATGCTTGCTGGCTGCGAGCGCCGTCGCAAGCGTTTTCATCGCCTGCGGATCCGGACCGATCTCGCGGCTCACGCTGCGCGCCGCGATGGGCGGCGCGGGATGGCCCCAGTCGTCGACCGGGACCGAGACGAAGGTCGGCCCGCAGGGCGGCTGCATCGCGACGTAATAGGCCCGCGCGATCGCCGCCGGCACGTCTTCAGGCCGCGCCGGCTCGACGCTGAATTTCACATAGGGCCTCGGAAATTCCGACGCGCGTTCGGCATACAGAAAGGGCTGCAGCGGCAGGATCCCGCGCGCCTGCTGGCCGGCGGTGATGACCAGCGGCGTCTGGTTGCGATGCGCCGTGAAAACGTTGCCGAGCGCGTTGCCGACGCCGGCCGCCGAATGCAAATTGACGAAGCCGGCGTTGCGGGTGGCCTGCGCATAGCCGTCGGCCATGCCGACGACGGAGGCCTCCTGCAGGCCCAGCACATAGTCGATGTCGTCGGGCCAGTCGGCGAGAAACGGCAGCTCGGTCGAACCGGGATTGCCGAACACCTTTTTGATGCCAAGGCCGCGCAACAGGTCGAAGGTCGCCTGCTTGACGGTGAGGGATTTGGCTGTTTCCGTTTTCTTACGCTGCACGATGGATCTCTCTGCGGCCGCCGCGAACTCTGTTCACCTCTCCCCGTCGGGGAGAGGTCGAATTGCCCTTGGCGATGCGAAGCATCGCCAAGGGCAATTCGGGTGAGGGGGGCTGGTCTACGGATAAAGCGTAACCCCTCACCCCATCCCTCTCCCTAAGGGAGAGGGAGCAGACCGCCGGTGGGGCAGGCGTTGTGCCTATCACCACGTCGCGGTGCCTTTCATCGTCGGCTGGCCGTCCGAATTGGCGGTCCACAAATCCATGCTCGCGCCATTGTCGTTGGCATTGACGGAGAACTCAGCGCCCTCGAACAGCGGCTGCACGCCGCGATAGGAAAATCTCTTCGGCGGCGTGCCGTCGCGGAGTTTTGCCGCGAGCTCGACGATGAAAGCAGCCTGCAGCGGTCCATGGAAGATCAGCCCGGGATAGCCTTCGACCTTGGTGACGTAGTCGCGATCATAATGGATGCGGTGGCCGTTGAAAGTCAGTGCCGAGTAGCGGAACAACAGCACCGGATCGGCGATGTGGGTTTCGCGATGTCTGGCTGCTGGCGGCGGGGGAGGTGCCTTCGCAGGCGCGGCGCTCGGCGCCCCACCGATCTCGCGATAGACGATATCCTGGCGCTCGCGGATGGCGGTGCCGCGCGGCGTCGTCACCTCGTGCTCCACCGAGACGAAGCAGAGCTGGCCTGTCGATCCGCTCTTGAGGCTCACATCGGCAATGCGCGAGGTGCGCTTCGGTGCGTCGCCGACGCGCAGCGCATCGAGAAACTCCAATTCGCCGCCGGCCCACATCCGCCGCGGCAGCGGCACCGGCGGCAGGAAGCCGCCGCGGGTCGGGTGGCCGTCCGGCCCGAGCTGCGACATCGGAAACACCGGTTGGCCGAGGCACCAATGCACCGTGAACGGTGCGGCATCGCCGGCCTTGGGTTCGCCGACCTCCTGGAATAGCGTCGCACGCAGGCCCTGCACCAGATGCGCGGTCACGACATCGCTGGCTTCGCTGGTGCGGCCGATCCACTGGCGCAGATGGTCGAGATCGAGTTTGTCCGTCATGATGATTTCGCTCTCGCGCGCGGCGCTTCCGAGCGCTCTTGATGTTCGCCGACGCCGGGCACCGCACCGTAATGCCTGTCCTCGCCGACCACGATCGGCGCCGGCGCCGGATAGCTCACCGCGCCAGCGGGCGTGTCGACCTCGATGCGGCGCAGATGCGGATGACCTGAAAGGTCGGCCATGGTGTTGACCTCGGCGAAGGCGATGTCGGCATCCGCCAGCCGCTGCAACAGCGCGTCGCGGGTCATCGCAGCAAAGCGCTCGGCGACGGTCTTGTCGGTCAGCGCGCGGTTCTTGACGCGCTCGACCATGTTGGCGAAGCGCGGATCGTTCGGCAGCTCCGGCTCGTCCATCACGTCGGCGCAGAACTTTGTCCACTCGCGCTCGCTCTGGATCGAGATCAGGATATCCCTGCCGTCCTTGGAGCGGAACACGCCGTAGGGCGCGATCGAGGGGTGCGCGAGCCCCATGCGCTTCGGCGGGGTGCCTGCCTCCGCGTTGAGCAGCGGCACGGTGAGCCAGTCGGCCATCACGTCGAACATCGAGATCCGGATGTCCGCGCCCTTGCCCGTGCGTGAACGGCCGATCAGCGCCTCGAGGATCGCGGCATGCGCGGTGGCGCCGGTCGCGACATCGACGATCGACATGCCGACGCGCGAGGCGCTCTCCGGACCGCCGGTGATCGAGGCGAGCCCGCTCTCGGCCTGGATCAAGAGGTCATAGGCCTTGCGATGCGCATAGGGGCCGTCGTCGCCATAGCCCGAGATCGTGCAGCAGATCAGCGCGGGATGATCCTTGCGCAGCCGCTCCAGCGAAAAACCGAGCTTGTCCATCGACCCGGGCTTGAGGTTCTGCAGCAGCACGTCGGAGCTTGCGATCAGCTTCTCCAGCGCAGCGCGGCCCTCTTTGGTCGCGAGGTCGATCACGACAGAATCCTTGCCGCGGTTGAGCCACACGAAATAGCTGCTCTGCCCCTTGGCGGCCGCATCATAGAAGCGGGCGAAATCGCCTTCCGGCCGCTCGACCTTGATGACATGAGCGCCGGCATCCGCCAGCCGCGACGAGCAGAACGGAGCTGCGACCGCCTGTTCGACGGCGATGACGGTTATTCCTTCGAGCGGCAGCATGGTCGTTCTTTCGTTTTGCGCATGTCGTTGATCGACGAACCGGTTTCCCAACTTGGCTGCGCGTCATTGTGAGGCGCCGTGGCGCCGAAGCAATCCAGACTGTTTCCGCGGTGAGATTCCTGGGTTGCTTTGCTTCCGCCTTCGCTCGTTGAGCTTCGGCGGACAAGTTGCTCGCAATGACGGAGAATTTGGTGGCATCGAGGACCCTAATAGGAACGGGGCATGCCGAGCACGTGCTCGGCGATGTAGGACAGCACCAGATTGGTCGAGATCGGCGCAACCTGGTAGAGCCGGGTCTCGCGGAACTTGCGCTCGACGTCATATTCCTCGGCAAAGCCAAAGCCGCCATGGGTCTGGATGCAGGCATTCGCAGCCTCCCAGGACGCATCAGCCGCGAGCATTTTCGCCATGTTGGCTTCGGCGCCGCAATCTTCGCCCGCCTCATATTTGCGGGTGGCCTCTTTCACCATCAATTCGGCCGCGCGCATCGCAGCATAGGCCTTTGCGATCGGAAACTGGATGCCTTGATTCTGGCCGATCGGCCGGCCGAACACGGCGCGCTCCTTGGCATAGTTGGTGGCTTTCGCGATGAACCATTTGGCATCGCCGATGCATTCGGCCGCGATCAGGATGCGCTCGGCATTCATGCCGGAGAGGATGTAGCGAAAGCCCTTACCCTCCTCGCCGATCAGGTTTTCGGCCGCCACCTTCATGTCAGTGAAGAACACTTCCGTCGTGGAGTGGTTCATCATGGTGCGGATCGGGCGGATTTCGAGACCGGCGCTTTTCGCCTCGCGCATGTCGACGATGAACACGGATAGTCCATCCGTGCGCTTCGTGACCTGATCCTTCGGCGTGGTGCGTGCGAGCAGGATCATCAGGTCGGAATGTTCGGCGCGGCTGGTCCAGATCTTCTGGCCGTTGACGACATAGCCGTCATTGCCCTCGCGCCGCGCAAAAGTCTTCAGCGAGGTGGTGTCGGTGCCCGAGGTCGGCTCGGTGACGCCGAACGCCTGCAGCCGCAATTCGCCGCTCGCGATTTTTGGCAGCCATTTCGCCTTCTGCTCGCGGCTGCCGTGCCGCAAGAGCGTGCCCATCGTGTACATCTGGGCGTGGCAGCCGCCGCCATTGCAGCCGGCGCGCTGAATCTCCTCCAGGATCGCGGCCGCCGCCGACAGTTTCAGTCCGGCGCCGCCATACTCCTCCGGAATCAGCACCGAGAGATAGCCGGCCTGCGTCAACGCATCAACGAACGCCGAAGGGTAGGCCATCTCGCGATCGAGCTTACGCCAGTATTCCCCGGGATATTGCGCGCAAAGTTTGGCCACGGCGTCGCGGATGTCGGCGTACTCGTCGTGGTGGTCTTGTTGGTTTTCTTGGCTCATCGGATTGACCGTCGGTGATGTTGCGCCTGAAGCTATCGAGCTGCTTCTCGTTGTGAAACCACCGTAAACTCCCTATGCTCTTTTGTTATGGCGTATGAACCTGCATTCCAAGATTGGCAAGGATGGATTTCCGTCAGCTCAGGACCTTCAGCGGCGTGGCCGAGAGCTTAGAGCAAAACAGCCCACCGCTCCCATCTCGTCTGGCTTGAGCAGTCATGCCGCAATTTTATAGGCTAGGAGGATTGCGCATGCCTGATCGTGCTGCGGGCTCGGTCTGACTTATGCAGTCCGTCGCATCCACTTGCTCGTCATGCCCGGGCGGGCTTGACCCGCCTGCGGGGCCGAAGCCCGTTCGGCGCGGCGAAGGCCCGGGCATCCACGCTTTTTTGGCGGCCAAGACGTGGATGGCCGGCACGAGCCCGGCCATGACGATGTGGAAACGTCGGCGCCGAACTTCATCGGCCCCAGATCTGATGTCGTCGGCTTACCCCGGAATCCGCACCGGCAGGCTCTCGATGCCGCGCACGAAGCTCGAATAGACGCGCTTCGGCTCGCCGACCACCTCGATGCGGTCGAACCGCTTCAGGATCTCCTCCCAGACGATTCTGAGCTGCAGCTCGGCAAGCCGCATGCCGACGCAGCGGTGGATGCCGAAGCCAAAGGAGAGGTGGATGCGCGGCCGTGCGCGGTCGATGATGAATGCGTCCGGGTTCTCGATCACCTCGTCGTCCCGGTTGCCGGAGACGTACCACATCACGACGCGGTCGCCCTTCCTGATCTTCTGGCCGTGCATTTCGGTGTCGACCAGCGCGGTGCGCCGCATATGGGCGAGCGGGGTCTGCCAGCGGATCACTTCCGGCACCATGGTATCGATCAAGGCCGGATTGTCGCGCAATTTCTGATACTGATCAGGGTTCTCGTTCAGCGCCAGCACCGAGGCGGTCATGGTGTTGCGGGTGGTGTCGTTGCCGCCGACGATCAGGAGAATGATGTTGCCCATCAGATTGTCAGGGTCCATGAAGCGCGTGGCCGGATTGTGCGCCATCATCGAGATCAGGTCGCCCCGAGGCTCGGCGTTGACGCGCTCGCTCCAGAGTTTCGAGAAATAGGCGGCGCATTCATCCATTTCCTGGCGCCGCTGTTCCGGCGAATCCACGATCCCGCCCTTCGGCAGCGCGGTCGAGACATCCGACCAGCGCGTCAGCTTGCGCCGCTCCTCGAAGGGGAAATCGAACAGGGTGGCGAGCATCTGGGTGGTCAGCTCGATCGAGACCTTTTCCACCCAGTTGAAGGTTTCGTTGCGCGGCAGGGACTCCAGCACCTTCACCGAGCGCTGCCGGATCAGCACCGCGAGCTCGTCCAGATGCTGCGGCGTGAACATCGGCGCCACGGTCTTGCGCTGCTCGGCATGGCGCGGCTGGTCCATCGCGATGAAGCTTGGCCAGTCATAGCCCGGCGGCACGTCGCGGATCGCTATGCCCCCCAGGCTGACGTCGGAGGAGAAGATGCCGTGATTGGTGTCGACATGCATGATGTCGTGATAGCGGGTCACCGACCAGTAGGGCTCGATCCGCGAATTGGTGCAGTAATGCACCGGCGCTTCCTTGCGCAGCCGCTCGAACCAGGGCCACAGCGTATCGTTCTCAAACAGTTTTGGCGCGCCCGGATGGAACTTTTCGATCGGCGTCGCATAGGCCTCTTCGCGCGCCTGGCGCAGCAGCTCGGCTCTGTCCGCTCGAACAGTGGTCTGGACGTTCATGATGCCTAAATCCCGATTTGCGCGGTCCCGAGAGCCCTATGCCTCATATTATGCGGCGATGCGAACCGGCAAGGTCTCGTAGCCCTTCACAAAGCTGGAATACACCCGCTTGGGCTCGCCTACCACCTCGATATGGTCGAAACGCTTGAAGATCTCTTCCCAGATGATTTTCAGCTGCAGCTCGGCGAGCCGCATGCCGATGCAGCGGTGGATGCCGAAACCGAACGACAGATGGGTGCGCGGCCGCGGCCGGTCGATGATGAAGTCATAGGGCCGGTCGATCGCCTCCTCGTCGCGGTTGCCGGAGACGTACCACATCACGACCTTGTCACCCTTCTTGATCTGCTTGCCGCGGAACTCGATGTCGGCGAGCGCGGTCCGCCGCATGTGCGCGAGCGGCGTCTGCCAGCGGATCACTTCGGGCACGAACGTGTCGAGCAGCGCCGGATTGTCCTTCAGCTTGCGGTACTGGTCGGGATACTTGCTCAGCGCGTAGATGCTGCCCGACATGGTGTTGCGCGTGGTGTCGTTGCCGCCGACGATGAGCAGGATCAGATTGCCGAGAAAGTTCCGCGGGTCCATGTCCCGCGTGGCCTCGTTGTGCGCCATCATGGACAGCAAGTCGTTCTTCGGCGGTGTGTCGATGCGCTCCTTCCACAACTCTGCGAAATATCGCGCGCAGTCCATCAGCACAGCCTGCCGTTCCTCCTCGGTCGCAACCAGCCCGTCCGGACCCGGAAGCGTCATCGCGACGTCCGACCAGCGCGTCAGCTTGCGGCGATCCTCCCAGGGAAAGTCGAACAGCACGGCGAGCATCTGCGTGGTCAGTTCGATCGAGACCCGGTCGACCCAGTCGAATTCCTCGCCGATCGGCAGATTGTCCAGGCAGCTTTCCGAGCGCTTGCGGATGTTGATCGCGAGCTCGTCGAGATTGGCGGGCGTGAACATCGGCGCCACGGTCTTGCGCTGCGCGCCGTGGCGCGGCTGGTCCATCGCGATGAAGCTTTCGCGGCGGAGATCCGGTGGCACGTCGCGGATGGTGATGCCGCCGAGCGAGGCCGCCGAGGAGAACACCGCGTGGTTGGTGTCGATATCCATGATGTCGTTGTACCTGGTCACCGACCAGTACGGCCCGAACATGCTGTCCTTGCAGTAGTGGACAGGCTCCTCCTTGCGCAGCCGGTCGAAATACGCCCAATGCGTATCGGAACGGAACAGCTCGGGGTCGCCGGGATCGAACTCGGCGAGCGGAATTGAGAATGCGCGCTCCCGCGCGGCCTTCTGGTCGAGGCTTTCGGCAAGATCGATGGTCCCGTGCATGGGTGGCTCCCTCTCTTGTCCCGCTTCCGCGATTCGGCTCGGAAGGCTAAAGTTATATGGAATTACATCCCGATACTCGGGTCGGTGCAAGGGCGAGTTTGCCGCAACCTCGGCTTTTCGGTTACGACGGTAGCCATTTCGGCGCGGTTTTTCTCCCGTGACAAGGAAATTCCAAGCGAATAAGGCTGTAGCCCAAGAATAGTTCTCGGGAGGCCGGTGGACCATGATTTCCAATGCGCATCGGATGTTCAATTTCGATCTCGGCGAGACCGCGGATGCGATTCGCGACACCGTGCAAAACTTCTCCGCCAACGAGATCGCGCCGCGCGCCGCCGAGATCGACCGGACCAACCAGTTCCCCAGGGATCTCTGGCCGAAGATCGGTGCGCTCGGTCTGCACGGCATCACGGTGGAAGAGGAGTATGGCGGCGCTGGCCTCGGCTATCTCGAGCACTGCATCGCGGTCGAGGAGATTTCGCGCGCCTCCGCCGCGGTCGGCCTGTCCTACGGCGCGCATTCCAATCTCTGCGTCAACCAGATCCGCCGCAACGGCAACGAGGCCCAGAAGCGCAGCTATCTGCCTAAGCTGATTTCGGGCGACCATGTCGGGTCGCTGGCGATGTCGGAACCATCAGCCGGCTCCGATGTGGTGTCGATGAAAACCCGCGCCGAGAAGAAGGGCGACCGCTTCGTGCTCAACGGCAGCAAGATGTGGATCACCAATGGCCCGGTCGCCGACACGCTCGTGGTCTATGCCAAGACCGATCCGAATGGCGGGTCGCGCGGCATCACCGCCTTCATCATCGAGAAGGGGATGAAAGGCTTCTCTACCGCGCAAAAACTCGACAAGCTCGGCATGCGCGGCTCCGACACCTGTGAGCTGGTGTTTACGGATTGCGAGGTGCCGGAGGAGAACGTGCTCGGCGACGTCGGGCGCGGCGTCAACGTGCTGATGTCGGGGCTGGACTATGAGCGCGCCGTGCTGGCCGCCGGCCCGCTCGGCATCATGCAGGCCTGCATGGACGTGGTGCTGCCTTACGTGCACGAGCGCAAGCAGTTCGGCGAGCCGATCGGCACCTTCCAGCTCGTGCAGGGCAAGCTCGCCGACATGTACACCACGATGAATGCCTCGCGCGCCTATGTCTATGCGGTGGCAAAAGCCTGCGACCGTGGCGAGACCACGCGCGAGGACGCCGCCGGCGCCATCCTCTATGCCGCCGAGAAGGCGACGCAATGCGCGCTTGATGCGATCCAGCTTTTGGGCGGCAACGGCTATATCAATGACTATCCCACCGGACGACTGCTGCGTGACGCAAAGCTCTACGAGATCGGCGCGGGGACCAGCGAGATCCGCCGCATGCTGATCGGGCGGGAGCTGTTCGACAAGTCGGGCTAGCCGAAGTCCATCTCAACTGCTAGTTGCTCTATTCTGCCGCGCAGTGCGCAAGGGGGGACGGGGGATCCGCGTGTTCCAGAAAAGTAACGGGTCGTATTTCATCGAACCCTTATCGTCTTGGGCCCGACAAATCCCTCGTCTACGATAGACCGTGCCGGGTCGATTTTGGCACGTCGCATAGTTTGGGAGATTGTTCCGTGAATCAGATGAGCGCGGTTCCGCAATATCCGCCGCCCTTGCCGCCGGCGCCGCTGGCGTTTTCGGATAGCCGCCGCGATTTCTTCCGCCTGATCGTTCGCGGCGCCGCGCTGGAGCTCGTGACCGTCGGCTTCTACCGGTTCTGGCTCGTCACCGACGTCCGCCGCCATTTGTGGTCGAACACCCTGATCGACGGCGATGGCGCCGAATATACCGGGCGCGGCAAGGAGCTGCTGGTCGGCTTTCTGTTCGCGCTTGCGATCCTGGCGCCATTCTGGCTGGTCTATTTCCTCATCAGCATCGAAGCGGAGCGGTTCCGGGCGTTTGCCTCGACGCCGCTGTTCCTCGCCCTTTACGTGTTCGGTCAGTTCGCGATCTATCGGGCGCGGCGCTACCGCCTCACCCGAACGGTCTGGCGCGGGGTGCGGTTCTGGATGGACGGCTCGGGCTGGGCCTACGCCTTGCGCGCGATGGGCTGGGCCGTGCTGATGGTGCTCACGCTCGGCCTGATCCTGCCGTGGCGCGAAGCCGCCCTTGAACGCTACAAGATGCGGCACTCGCATTATGGCGACCTGCAGGGCGGCTTCGACGGCAGGGGCTGGGACTTCTTCAAGCAGGCCTGGTGGCTGTGGCTGGCCGCGCCGTTCGCGCTCGTGCTGTTTCCGCTGGCGCCCTTCGTCTATGCCAAGTTCAAGGCCATCGAATGGCGCTGGTGGATTTCGGGCATTCGTTTCGGCGACGTGCGCCTGGAATCGACGCTCCGCGGCCGCGCCTTCTACGGCCTGTACTGGAAAGTGATCGGCTGGTCATTCCTGCTGTCGATCGGTCTCGGGGTGTATGTCGCCGCGGTGTCTGCACTGGCGATCAGCGTCAGCGGACGGCCGCTTGCGCAAGCCATCGGACCCAACGGCATCCCGCACGCCCCGCTGTTCGTGGTGCTGGCCGGCATCGGCTATCTCGCCTACGTCCTCGCGTTCAATGTCATGATGCGTCTTTATCTGCAGCGCGACGTCTGGGCGAGGGTGTCGGCATCGGTCGCTGTGCACGACATCGATGCGGCGGCGAACGTCACGGCGCGCGGCGATCTGGCCAGTGCGCTGGGCGAGGGCTTTGCCGACGGCCTCGACGTCGCCGGCTTCTGATATCAGGTGATGGTTCAATGGCGGACGTTGCCGGAGATGATGCCGCTGAGGGAACCGCTGTTTATTTCGACGGGATGTCGAACCGGCGGCGCACGGTCAGGCTGACCTTCGCGGACGCGCTTGAGATCGGCGAGGAGGGCGCGGCGGCGGTGCGGTGGGCCTATGCCGATATCCGGCGGGCCGACGGCGCACCGGGGATCGTGCGTGTCGCCTGCGTGTCGGCGCCGGCGCTGGCACGCCTTGAAATTCGCGATGCGGCGGTTGCCGCGGCATTGCTGTCGCGCTGTGACCAGCTCAGTGCCGCCCATATCGACAGGCGCGGCATCGCCAAGATCGTCGGCTGGTCGCTGGCGGCCGCGGCCTCGATCGTCGCCCTGGTGCTGTTTGTAATCCCGCTTGCCGCGGACTGGCTGACGCCCATGGTGCCACGCGCTCTGGAGCGGCGTCTCGGCGATGCCGCCGAGGTCCAGGTCGAGACTCTATTCAGCGACAAGCTATGCAAGGATCCGGCGGGACAATTGTCGTTCGCCAAGCTCGTCAAGGCGCTGCGGGACGCCGCGGGCCTCGAGTCCCAGGTCACCGCGTCGGTGCTGCAGACCTCGATTCCCAACGCCTTTGCCCTGCCCGGCGGCAAGGTTTTTCTGTTCAGCGGGCTGTTGGCAAAGGCCGACGGTCCGGACGAGATCGCCGGTGTGCTTGCGCACGAGCTCGGCCATCTGAAACACCGCGACAGCATCCGCGAGCTGATCCACAACGGCGGCACCTCGTTTCTGATCGGGCTCCTGTTTGGCGATGTCACGGGATCCGGGGCCGTCATCTTTGCCTCGCGCTCGCTCGTCACCGCGTCCTATTCGCGCGAGGCGGAGGAGGGCGCCGATGGTTTTGCCATCGATGTGATGCACAAGCTTGGCCGATCGCCGAAGCCAATGGGCGAATTGCTGCTGCGCGTGACGGGCAAGCAGTCCGGCACGGTCCCGTCCTTCCTGGCGAGCCATCCGCTGACCGAGGACCGGTTGAAGCGCATGAGCGAGGAGGACGCCCCGCCGAGCGGCCCGCCGCTCCTGAGCGACGACGAATGGGCCGCGCTCAAGGCGATCTGCAAGAGCTGATCGTTTGATCAGAAAGTGCACAGCTGCTGCCGAACTGAAGGTGTGCGGGGAGAGGGTTGGGGTGAGGGGGAGTCACAAGGGACCGAACTCGCGGAGACCCCCTCACCCGCATCGCATCTAACGATGCGATGCGACCTCTCCCCGCAAGCGGGGAGAGGTGAATTGCTGCGATAGCTCAACCTCGTCTTGTCGCGTCACTCCGGCAGGTTGTTGAGCTTCTTGACGAAGGCGCGAACGTCCTTGAGCACGTCGGGCAGCACCGCCTTGACCTCTTCGACCGTCATGCCGGCCTTGATGCGCGGGTCGTAGAGCAGGTTCAGGATGTACTGGTCGTAGACGTCGAAAAAGCCCATCGACACATCGTCGTTGAACATGGTCCACGGCGTCGCGCTGGTGTCGTTGATCGGCCCGAGCGACTGCAGCACCTCCTCATAGGCGCAATCGAAAAACACGAAATCGCCGTTGTCGACCGTGAGGATCACGTCGGAGTGCTCGATTTCGTAGCGGTCGTTCTTGCGGAAGCCGGTCAGGCATTGCGGGTCGAGCGAAATCCTGATGTCCCTGGCCCGGTCGTTGCCGTACAGGCTCGCGATGGTCCGGTACAGCTCGCGGTCGCGCACCAGCTTGACCGTGACATTGGCTTCCTCGGCAGTCTCGACCATCGCGATATCGAGGTGCTGCACGCGGCTTGCGATATCGGCGACCACCTTCGCCAGTTGCGCCTTGCGGTCGGCGCGGCGGCCATCGGCGAACAGGCGCACCGGTTGCGTGTACTTCCGGATGCGGTCGACCCGGCCGCTCAAATGATATTCCGCGCCGAAGGTGGTGTTCAAAAACCCTTCCAGGATTTCGGCATCGGTAAAACTCTTCTTCTCGGCGCGCTGCCGCGAGGCGATCTGCGGGATCTCGGAGGCCGCGATTGACGACGAAATTGGTCCGATCAACGCAAGCAACACCGGGATGATCGCGAGGAGCCGCGGCAGGCGGGACGTCGTCGCCGACTGAATCAGAGCGGAGGCCCTGGACCTCACGTGGCGCTAGTTCTTCACGATCACCAGCGTCCCGACCGAGACGCGATTGTAGAGGTCGGTGACATCGTCGTTGGTCATGCGGAAGCAGCCCGACGACACCGCCTGTCCGATCGTCTCCGGCTCGTTGGAGCCGTGGATGCGGTAGAGCGTCGAGCCGAGATAGAGTGCGCGCGCCCCGAGCGGGTTCTCGATGCCGCCGACCATGTGACGGGGCAGGTCCGGACGCCGCGCCAGCATCTCGCGTGGCGGCGTCCATTCCGGCCATTCCTTCTTGGCGGAGACATGATGGATGCCGCTCCAGCGGAAACCGTCACGGCCGACGCCGATGCCATAGCGCAGCGCCTGGCCGCCGCCCTGCACGAGATAGAGCCGTCGCTCCGCGGTGTTTATGACGATGGTGCCGGGAGCATAGTCGCTCGGATAGTACACGTTCTCGCGCGGGATCGGGCTTGCGCCGCCGAAGAATTGCGGCCCGAAGCCCATGGCCTGGCGGGTGTCCATCCATTGAGCGCTTGCTTGATGGCTCGCCGCGAGCAGGCCGGCCACCGCAATCAGCATTACACGAACACGCACCATTGCACCCCCCTACAAAGAAACAACCGAGCTATAAATTTACGGGCGTCTAAAAGTTTCCGACGCGGTTGCGGAAATCTGTTGCTGGCTACCGGAATCGCCCAAAGCAAGCTGGCCATAAACCGACCCATTCCGCAAGCCACGGCCCTGTGAGCCGGCAGGTTTGAGCGGTGCGCGTGACCGAATCCACACGGTCGGGCAGGGGGCTGCACGGAGCATTAGGCAAGAAATCCGTTACATCCATCGCCATGGCTGCAATGCCATCAGCCCCTTTGACGGATGGCCCGAACAATGATTGATCTGCCCCTCGACCGCGGTGAGCGCGCGAACGGGAGTGGAACGATGAATGGTGCGGAGAGCCTGGTACGGACGCTGGTCGCGGGGGGCGTCGACGTCTGCTTCAGCAATCCCGGCACCTCCGAGATGCACTTCGTCGCGGCGCTCGACCGGGTCGAGGGCATGCGCTGTGTGCTCGGCCTGTTCGAGGGCGTGGTGACCGGGGCGGCCGACGGCTATTTCCGCATGAAGGGCACGCCGGCCTCGACCCTGCTGCATCTCGGTCCAGGGCTCGCCAACGGCCTCGCCAACCTGCACAATGCCAAGAAGGCGCATTCCGGCATCGTCAACATCGTCGGCCAGCACGCGACCTATCACATCGGCTACAATGCGCCCCTGACCTCCGCTATCGAGGGCCTGGCGCGGCCGATGTCGGCCTGGGTGAAAACCTCGCCCGACGCAAAATCGGTATCCGCCGACGGGGCCGCGGCGATCGCGGCGGCGAAGGGCTCGCCGCCAGAGATCGCCACCCTCATTCTGCCCGCCGACACCGCGTGGAACGAGGCCGACGGCATCGCGACGGTCCCGGCGCCGAGCCAGCGTCCCGGCTACGCCTCCGACGCGGTCGAGACCGCGGCCAAGGTGCTGTACGGCAGCGGCGGCGAAACCCTGCTGCTGGTCGCCAATGGCGGGCTGACCGAGCAGGGGCTGGCACTAGCGCAGCAGATCGCCGGCCGAACCGGCTGCACCGTGATGGGCCAGACCTATCATCCGCGCATGGCGCGTGGGCGCGGGCGTTTCTCGATCAACCGCATTCCCTATGTAATCGAGCAGGCGCTGCCGATCCTGAAGAATTTCCGCCACATCGTGCTGGTCGAGGCCAACGATCCCGTGGCGTTTTTCGCCTATCCGAACAAGCCGAGCTTCCTGAAGGCGGACGGCTGCGAGGTCCACCGCCTGACGGCGTGGGGCGACAACTCGGTGGCGGCGCTAGAGGCGCTGGCCTTGAGCCTTGGCGCGGGCCCCAAGGACGTCAAGCCGCAGCAGCTTGCCGACCTCGTCAAGCCGACAGGCAGCCTGAACCACACCTCGATCGCACAGGCGCTTGCGTGCGCGATCCCGGAAAATGCCATCGTGGTGGACGAATCCATCACGACCGGGCGCGGCTTCTTCCCGCCGACGGCGGCCGCCGCCCCGCACGACTGGCTGCAGAACATGGGCGGCTCGATCGGCTTTTCGACACCGGTTGCGACCGGCGCGGCGGTGGCCTGCCCGGACCGCAAGGTGATCTGCATGGTCGGCGACGGCAGCGCGATGTACACGATCCAGTCCCTGTGGACCCAGGCCCGCGAGGGCCTCGATGTCGTGACCATCGTGTTCGCCAACCGGATCTACCAGATCCTGCGCGGCGAATTCGATGGCGTCGGCGCCGGAGAGCCCGGACAGCGGGCGCTGGACATGCTCAAGATCGACCGCCCGACCCTCGATTTCGTCGCGCTGGCCAAAGGCATGGGCGTGGCGGGCCGTGCCGTCACCACCGCCGACGAGTTCAACCTGGCTCTGGCCGAGGCGATCGCCGAGCCGGGGCCGCGACTGATCGAAGTGCAGGTGTAGGGTGAGAGGCCGGGCGCTCGGACTGCGCGCGTTCCGTCGTTGCGAGCAGCCAGACTCCGGGGCAATCTAGGCGGGTCATTCCGGGCGACGCGACTGGGGGCCACATGCACACCGAGCTGAATAAACTCGTCGTCGCCCTGCAGGAGTTTTATGCGCAAGAGAAATTCCTGTTCGAGCGGGATCTCGGCGAGCGCGCGCTGACGCACCGGCTGGCGGTCCATGTCGAAAAGCATTTTCCCGGCTGGAAGGTCGATTGCGATTATAACCGGCTCGGCGAGCGGACGCTTCGCCTGCCGCGCGGCGCGATCGTCTCGACCGACGACCATCTGGGGAAATCCATCTACCCCGATATCGTCGTGCACCAGCGCGAGATTCCGAACAACCTGCTTGCCATCGAGGTCAGGAAGGCGGCCAATCATCACGCGCTCGAGCATGATCAGCAGAAGCTGCGCGCGCTGACCGACCCGCATCTCTGGTTCGCCTATTGGGTCGGCGTGCTGCTGACTCTCGGCAAGACCAATGTCACCGCATCGGAGGCCTATGTCGGCGGCGTGATCGATCCAGCCCTGTCCGGCTGGTTCGCCGAGCGGCTGCGGGACAAGGGGCTCGGTGCTGCGTAATCGGCGCTCGTCATCCGCGGTCGCGGCAAGGCAAGGAACGGCGCAGGAGCGGCCCGGCAAGAACGAATAAGGCCGCCCCTTGGGGCGGCCGACTCGATGCGTCCGGACCTGGAGATCAGGTCCTATTGCTTGCTCATCGAGTCGTCGCCGCTCTTTGCGGACGATTTCTTCGATTTCTTGCTCGACTTCTTCATCTTCGACATATCGCTCTTGCTCATGCTGTCGCCGCCCGCCGCGGGTGCGGCAGTGCCCTTGTCCTGAGCGAACGCGCTCGACGACAGGAAGGCCAGGGCGGTGGTGGCGATGATGATTTTGCGCATGCGAAAAGCTCCGTGTTTCCTCTGAACCCGCGCACCATAACGGAACCGCGGAGCGAACGGACTTCTTGTCGCAATCAGTTATTTGTGAGTGAGAGGGTCATCTTGTTGACTCTTTTGACCGCAAGGCGCGCGGCCCGGAACCCCGCGCGCGGCGCGTAGTTGTCTTGGTGGGCAGGTCGTTTGGAGCCACGGCCATGGACTGGCAAATGCAAGGACTGCATGTGGAGAGGCGGCCCTCCACGCATGAGGACGGCGGCGCCTATGCCGCCGGCTGGACCATCTCGGGCCTCGCCACGCTCGGCACCATCATCGCGGTCTGGATCTTTGCGATCTGAGCTGTGGGGCCGCCTTCGCCGGTGCTGCATGACAGGCGCAAAAGATCCGAATGCCGGCGACCGGCCCACTAAAGTCGCGCCGAAGACAGCATCCAGATCCCCGCGGCGACACAGGCAACCCCGGCAGCGCGTGCGACCCACCGTCCCCACGGCGCAAGCTTCTCCAGAAGCACGAGCAGCGCCAGCAGCGCGATCCAGAGCACGTTCATCACGCCCACCACGAACAGCAGCGCCATCAGGACCCAGCAGCAGCCGACGCAATAGGCTCCGTGGCGCAGCCCCAGCCCCAGGCACCCCGCCACATCGCCGCGAAAACCGCCGTGGCGCATCAGGAATCCGACCGGCGTCTGGCAATTTGCCAGGCAAACATCCTTGAGCGGCGTCCACTGGTAGACGCCCGCCGCGATCAGCACGACCGCTCCGAGCGTGGTGCTGGCGCTTTGCATGCGGGGATCGAGCAGGGCCTCGCGTTCCAGCGCCCATTGCACCAGCGTTGCCGCCAGGGAAAAGCCGATCCAGGCCAGAAAGTAACCCGCGGCGAACCAGCCGGTCGCGGCGAGCGGCTTGCCCGCGATCCTGCCGTGCCGGCCGACGCGGGCATACATGAGGATCATCGGCGCAGCGGAGGGCGCCATCATGCCGACCATCATCACCGCCCACATCAGGAACACATAGGCGAACTCGATCGCTCGCCATGGCTCGTCGGCCGGCAACATGATTCCGATCCCGGCCGGGATCATGCGGAACCCGGTCATGTCCATGCCGCCCATGTCCATGTCGTTGGCGAGCCAGAGCACATAGGCCCAGGCGAGCGCAACGATCGCCCCGAGGGCGCCGGCGACGATGAGGCGATCCCGCCGCAGCACTGTCTCCAAGGTGCCGCCGGTCATGTGCGATTGACGTTGCCGGCCCTGTCGCAGGGCCGTGTCCGTAGCTGCATCACGACTGGTCCCTCTCCATGAACACGCTGTCAGACGACGGCCGCTGGATTGGGGACGATGTTCTGGCCGAGCTGGCGAGCCAGTCGGTGCAGAATGCGGTGCTTGGTTTCCAAGACCCTCGCCGCGTATTGAGCCACCCCTGTCTCGACGAAGTCGAGGCCTTTGACCATCACGCGCCAGAAGAGTGTGGCCAGTTTCCGCGCCAGGGCCTTGTTGGCGACCAAG
>Ga0210399_10001313_pt1 | contig 19399 bp, 31 predicted proteins | sample IncBWC14MmetaG_FD_150865 | JGI IMG/M metagenome (GOLD analysis project Ga0210399, IMG submission 150865) | Forest soil microbial communities from Barre Woods Harvard Forest LTER site, Petersham, Massachusetts, United States - Inc-BW-C-14-M | ecosystem: Environmental > Terrestrial > Soil >...
CGAGGATTACCCCTTCTCGCTGCGCGTAGATGAAATACTCACCCGGCACAATGAGAGCGTAGCCAGCTATGCGCTTCTTAGCCTCTTCCAGAGTCGCAGCTGCGGTAATCCAAAAAGGATAATCACCGTCACGTCGTTTAAAAATATCGTAGGTAGGTTCGGCTTCGCGCCCTTTGCGAAACGAGTTTGAGTCGTGGAGAATCATTTCAAACTCACAATGTGCATTCCGCTTGCCACCCCGGACTCAAGATAATCAAATTGACGGCGTTTAGTTGACTCGCTGCAAGCATTCACGAGCTGCATCGAGCAGTTTTGGCGGGGAATGCTCCGATGTTGGGTACTAGTGCTTTTTGTTAAGCCGATACTTTCACGGTACGCAGCTGGACGTTCCGACAGTTGCCGTTGCTATTCCTCTGGTCCCCGACGACTTGCATGGTCTTTGTGGCGGCATCCTTGGAAGAAATGACACGCTGCTAGAAGTCCCAACAAGATTACAAGTGCTAGCAGGACGACCAGCGGGCCGATAGGCATGGCGAATCGTTGAGCGAGAGACTCACTCTCGCCATCGGGCGTCCAGTTGATGTGCAGGGCGTTCTTGCTGTACGCCCGGCTGTGATAGATAACAAAAAAATCTGATGTCAGCCTTGCGTCCCTATCGGTACTCACGCGTCGGCAAACGAGTGGATGCGAATCTGAGTTTCTCGGCTGGTGTTCCGCTCGCTCCGGCGAGGGTACTGGAGAGTTCGTACTATTGGAGGCGTCCGCCACCTTTTATAAGGTTGCTGCGCAGGACGGGCCTTGGGGTGGCTCCTCTGGGAAGCGGGGCCGCCCCTCTTGTTTGCCGCTCGAACCCGGTGTGCCCAGATAACCTTACGCCGCCCTTGCGATGGATTTTTGTCCAACTGAAACGCTCCGAATCGGAACAGGTTTTCAAGCGTGTCCCCGACTTGGCCCGGTTTGCATCAATTAACTCGTCACCCATATCCCGAAAGTACCGTAATTCCCAATGTGGGAGTTCAATCATGTATGCCTACACATGCTCTCGTTGTTCGAATTGCGCCGCTCAGGTTGTGTTGGAAGAGCAGCGCGGCTCGAACAGCGGCGGGAGGCCGAAAATGAATACGAAGTAGGTGAAACCATGAGCGACGAGACGTATTTGTTGCAGCGCATTATGGGTCTTGAAACTGAGCTTAGTTATTTTGCCGAAAACTCTCGGCAGCAGCAATTTCGCCACAACACCGAGCTAAGTCGGCTTCAAAACGACAATCGAACGCTGCAAGCTCGGCTCGGCGTTCTCCAAGCCGAGAATAATACTCTGCGTCAAAACGAGAATCGAAATCTGCAAGCTCGGGTCCACACTCTCCAAGCCGAAATTAACACTCTGCGAGTTCAGCTTGAGGCTGCGTTATCGGTGATTTCTTACTTGGAGCAGCGGCTCAAATTTCACTTGAAATCTTTACTAGAGCAATCAGCCACCGCTGGGACAACAGATAGGTTGAGCAACGCGGCATGATGTTGCTGCAATTAGCGTTACTGATGGGAAGTACCGTGATGAACCGCAGGACGCTCTCGCCGGGCTAAGAGAAACGGAGAACGGGTCTCAGCCCGTCTAAAATTGCGGGAGCGATGGCGGAAGGGTATACTCGCTCTTGTACGCTCCCCGATTGCTTCGACTGGCGGGAGATGCCAAATGGGGGCTTTCCCGCCAGTCGCCGTCTTCCAGAACAGAGGTGCTGAATAGCATTTGGAAACTCCACGACAGAGAAGTCACCGTGGCCGACCCATATGAATCTGCCTAATTCAATCGGCAAGAAAGTGGAAGAACGTCGCGCAACTCCTCGATACAATTTAGTGGTGTTGGTCGAAATTGGGGTTGCGTCCAACATGGCTGCGGCAGGGACAGTCTTGGCCGAGACACAAGATTTATCAACGCAGGGCTTCTACTTCAACATTGCGCAAGAATTTACTGTGGGCACACAGTTCGAGTTTCTATTTACTCTTCCGTTTGACATCACCGGAGCCGGTCAGGTGACCATTAGCGGAAAAGCACGAGCCGTACGAGTGGAAGAAACCGGCGAACGTCACGCGGGCTGGTCGGGAGTTGGTGCTCTCATCGAGAGCTACGAAGTCAGTCGGGACGAGTTCGTAAAGCCCTAAACGAATGCGGGCTTTCGGCACGAGCCACAACGCCAAAATGGTACTGGAGAATCGGTACTATTGGCCTCAGCAGCCAATCTCGATAGGGTTGCTGAGCAGGACTGGGCTGGCTCCTCTGGGAAGCGGGGCCGCCCCTTCTTTTTTTTGCGCACATCCCGGCGCTCTGCTCCATCTTCACGAATTCGATTGGGCGATACTTACGATAGGTCTGTCACCATCGGGACATGGCTCTCCGTCATGCCCGGCTAGCAGATGCATAATCAAAACGTCAATTCGTCTGTACCCTTCGCAACTCAACTCCGCATCTTCGTGAAAGGACAGGTCCCTGTATCTCCGAACCCGTTTAGCTTCAGCAAACACCGCGATGGCATCGGCCTTGAGCTTGCTAAGTTCCTCGCACATGGTTTCGCCATTATCGGGAATAGTAACTGTAAGAAATCGTACTCAGGGGCGCAACCGTACCCTCGTACCATTCTCACCTTTCGTGTTTCATTCGATGGCGATACATGATGTAGAACGCCCGCAATTTAGTCTGTCGTCCGCGACACGGAAGGACGCCATGCGCCACTGCGTCTACCCCATGCACCCGGTTGGTACGATGCCGTACGATGTAATTGAACGCTTGCAAATCTCTCGCTAGAAGCACAATGTCAGCACCTCTTCGTTTCCTCCTCGTCTTGGCGGGAGGTGCAACATGACGGCACAGTACGACATCTTCAAAAAGACGCCGAACAACGATTTCGTTTGGCTGGAAGAAGTGGAAGACATCGGCCACGCACGCAAGCGACTCATTCATCTGGCATCAAGCGAACCTGCTGAATACCGGCTTTGGGATAGCACCCGTCAAATGTTCGTGGAACCCATGGAAGATTGCGCCTAAAGAGCACTGCTTTTTTTGTCCACGAAACTCAAGAGGAGGCCATGCCTGCCCACGTTTGGCAACTCCACGTTCGCCCAGGTATGGTGCAAGATTTCAAAGAGATTCTCTCTTCCCTTGTCGAACTGGCACGCGAGCAGGATGGATATCGCGGGATAGTGGCCTTGTCTTCCGGTAAATCGGAATCACCCGACGTCACCCTGATTGCTCTCTGGGATTCCTTGGAAGCGATTCGTGCCAGCGAAAACAGTCTATTTCTCACGCAGGCAATTTCCCGCCTTCTGGTTTGCTGTGACGGCTTACCGCACATCACGGAACAGAATCTGCTCGCGAGCGACTTCATCGCTATCAGTGCCCCCGCCAAGGCGTGAGTGCCTTTTTTCTTGCCATTTCGGCGTAGATTTCAGACCAACTACGACGTTAAATGCGTGCCAGCGCAGCCAGTGCCTATATGGTCCTACGCCTCGCCGCCCTCCTCACCGGGTGGCAGGGCACAAGAATGCCACTCCTCATCTTCGGCGTGGGTATCACAGAACCACCTACCGCATCTCGGACAGCGAATCGTGGAGGGATGAGGGCATGGCTCGTCGTTACGCGATACGCCCTGACAGAAATGCTTCAGGTTCGCGCTTGATAGTTCGTTCTCTCCCATAAGCATGCTTCTGACAGAAACTCGATTGGCAGGCTACCAACCACGCTCCCTCTGGCATCGCTGTTTTTGTTTCGTCGTGAGAGCGCCGCGTCTCACTCACGACTCTTTATCCAGATATTCGGCGGGAACATCATCCTGTGGCACTTCATGGGTGTAAACTTCCACCTCGTCAGCGTCCTCGGCATCCTCCACGCCCATTACCACCTCGGCTTCGAACGCGTTTCCTTCTTCGAGCAACTCATCCACGCTCTCAGAGTCCGCACATTCTACGTTGGACAATCCTTGCAAATCACCTGATAGCTCGCTCGACGTTGCTCCCTCTTCCTCCAACCCGAGTGTTACGACGTCCACGCTTTGGCTTATCCACTGCACATGTCTGTTACTCGTCTTATTTCCCTCAGTAGTCGTTTTTCCTGTAAACTTCGCGTCCGCTTTTTGGGGAGTCGTCTTCTTCTTTGGCAATCTCCTCTTGGCCGGCTTCGTTTTGCTCCCCTTATTCATCGGCTGCCTCAACGATTACGAGTGTCAACGAACTTGTGGGCAGACGAATCCCAGAGACGATAGTCGCCCGGTTCGCATGAAACTAATTTCTTCAAATCCGCTTTTGCTTGGTCAATGTTTGTGACACCTTCAATCCGAACAAATGACCCGTCGGACCGTAGTTTAAAAATTTCATAATTCGAGTTCATTGAAGCACCTCGCACATAGAGGTTCGTGGAGGACTCAAAGATGTGCTTCTGGGCTGGGATAGTCAAGCGTTAGCATTTGACTTCCCGTCTTCTCCGGCGACAATTTCATAGTTCTCGATTGGTGAGCAGCGCCAAAGTTTTTACAAGTTACCAACCACGTTAGCATTGGCTAAAAAGAGTATGGTGTCGAGTATGAAGCTAGGGAGTTTCGTTTTCGGTCTGATTGTGGGCTTCTGCGCTCTCGCTCAACAGGCTTCACCCGTCCTGCTCGGCTCATGGACGGCGACGGCGGGTCCCAACCAGATTTTCCGTGGCACATGGTCCGCGCAGGTTTCACTTAATAATCCCAATCGCGCAATCGGGTCATGGACACTTCTCAACGAGGCTGGTGACGTGTTGCTGGAGGGGACGTGGTCGGCGCAGAAAACAGGCCAGCACTGGCAGGGCACGTGGACAGCACGAGCGACAAAGGGCGGGTCTTTTTCGGGGACTTGGTCTGCCGCTGCCGCGAGCTTAAATGCGGAATCCTTGGCAGAGATGCTAAAAAGCACTGCAACGAAGGCAGTCACCGGCTCGTGGCGAAGTGGCCGTCACGAAGGCAATTGGTCTCTGAAGGGTTCCCCAATCAAGAAACTTCCGTGAAAGACTGCCAGAAACCCAGCGCTTTGCAGCGTCCTGCATCTTAGGCGTACTTCGCAACACGTTCGCCTGTCCTAGGGACAGTGGAGTTTTGGGCAAACTGACAGCGCCGGACGCGTGCCCCTCTCGGCAGATGACGTTAGTCTCCAAACTCAATTCGAATGCTCGTCTTTAGGGGGACAGCGAGATGTTAGACGAGATGCCGCACGCGCCGTCTGGTGTAGGCCTCGCGGAATTCACGGAGTGTCTAAGACATCTGTATGATGAGCACAAAGGCATAGCACTTGCGCACATTCGCCGCGCTCTCAAAGCGGAGCCGCAAAATCCGTTTTATCTTTCCTACGTTGGCATGCTCTCTGCAGTAGCTGAGAAGCGTTATCTTGCCGGCGAGAAGCTGTGCCGGGAAGCTCTCGAAATAAAGTGGAACCACCCCCAACTCTATTTAAATCTCGCCGAGGTGTATCACCAAGCAGGACGTGATGGCGAGGCGATGTCAACTCTCCGTAGGGGATTCATTTCCGCAGGCCGCGATGTGCGCATTCGCAGGGCACTGGAAAAAATTGACGGACGCCGCCCTCCTATACTGACAAGCCTTGGACGCGGCCATCTTTTGAATCGAATCTTAGGTCGGTTGCGACATCGAATGATTGGTCCCGCAGTTTAGGGTTCGCCCAAGGTTCAATCCCTGCCGATGCACGATTCTTAGTTACTTCCGTAGTTAAATATGCTATATATAGTAGCGTGCGGACGTGCTCCACGCAGCAGGCTGCAAAGCAAGTTGGTATCCACTGGGTCACGCTCCACCGCTGGCTGGCGGCCAAGAAGGTACGACCGACAATTGCTGTCCCGATGGACGGTGGCAGAACTCTGTGGCGATGGACAGAAAAGGACATGGCGAAGCTGGCAAAACTCAAGAAAGCGACCTATAGGAAAGGGCGAGGAAGAAAGCCCAAACACAAGAAACAGGGACAGAGATGACGAAGCGAGCAGTAATTTATTGCAGAGTGAGCACGGGAGACCAGCACCTTGAAACTCAGCTGCTCGATTTGCGTGAGTTGGCGAAGCAGCGCGGGCTTGAAATTGTGCGCGAATACACGGATGTAATCTCTGGCGCGAAATCAAAGCGTCCCGGGCTCGACAGCTTGATGTCCGATGCTCGGCGGCGTGGGTTTGACGTTGTGTTAGTTGCTGCCTTTGACCGAATTGCTAGGAATGTGCGTCATTTTCTCGATGTGCTCGATGAGCTAAACCATCTCAACATCCAGTTCATCAGTCTGCGCGAGAATATCGACACAGGTGGTCCGCTCGGGAGAGCGATGCTGACGATAATTGGCGCGATTTCCGAGTTAGAGCGCAGTCTAATCGTTGAGCGCGTGAAGGCTGGAATGCGACGCGCGAAATTGGAAGGACGGCGGATTGGGCGAACGCCGCTGGATATTGACAGAGAACAGGTCGTTGACCGGCGTTCTGGAATGTCGCTTACACAAGTTGCGAGCAAGCATCGCATTTCCCGCGCGAGTGTGTATCGGCTTGTGAAGGAATCTAGCGCTAGCAGGCATCTCGTGAACGAGACCACGCTCGCGGCATAATGCGCGGATTGCTAACAGCGCCAAACTGCATATTGGAATGGCCGGATGAACTCTTTTCGAGATTCTTATAGAAGCCCCTCACCGTCTCATCTCATAGCTAGGCTAGAGAACAAATTCCTATCAGCCGACGATTCGTGGTGGTGACGACATGCACTGCACACACGCGTTATTGCTGAAGTGCCATTGGCGCTCTACCTGAACTATCTTGTAAGAAGATCTTATGTCGCATAGCTGGCTCCGAACATTTTTCGACCACTGGAACTTCCGGGTAGCGGTGACACGACCCTTTTCACAATCCTACTGTTTACAATGAAACGCGCTAGACCGGCGTGGGCACCGAGATGGCTTGGTGCATTTGCTCCACGCATCTTCCAATCAAATTGGCGATTTTACGGCTATATGCAAACGCCTGATTCAGAGAGCCGAAACGCGGTTCTATTTGTTCGCACAGTTACGAATTCCTTGGCCCTGAGTGCATTTGGTCGTCGTCTTGCCCGTTGTTTTCCTTTGCGACGAGCACACCATATTAAGGTCGCTTGGACTGGACGCCAACTTGCGGCTGCCATCGAAGCCGGTGGAGGCTCGGCACCCGAATTGTTTTTTGAGGGAGAGCAGAGTGAACGCCCTGACGCTACGCAGGGTTTTCATAATGGATTTGCCACGTACGATGAGTATGCGCACTGGATAATCGACCAACATTTGTCGGTCACGCTTTGGCCCCGAGAGTATGTCGTACAGGACATGCACTTGGATTTTCAGCAGGCTAGGATTACCCCTCTCCGTTGCTTGAAATGCTATGTTTCGGGCGTGGAAGATTTCGTCCCGGATGATGGCAAGCCCCTAGACTGCTTCGTGGTTGAGAACCTGAGGGTGTTTTTGGACAACATCTACGCAGTCACGGATTCGGGCGGAAAATAAAAAAGGTTGTTCGATAAAGCTCACTCGGGCGGGGGCATCAATCTCCTCGGGAATGTCGCTTACCGCGGGTTTCAATAAAGCACAGGATTTCATGGGCGTCAGTTTGCCGACTGGTGAAGGAATCGGGCGCAAGCGCAACACGCGTGATAGCTCAAACTCCGCAGACTGCTACGCAACTAGAAGCTGCCGCGTGATGTTGCGTCACTGCCATTCCGAAATAAGCCTACGAGGAAATTGAATCGCTCTCCGGCTCTCAAGTTAACCGAACACTTGGCTGGACCTTGCCGCCTTGTCTAAGCCGCTGCTGTAGATGTTGGACCGCTTGCTGAAGTTCATGGACGCTGTTGGATTCCTGTCCCACGCGGCCAGCATCGAGGTCAGCGACCACTTCCAAGCAGAGATTGATTGCGCGCCGAATCCGATCAGTAGCCAGAACGGAAAGCAGTTCGCCGTCATCTGCCGCTCGAACGTTACGCTTTCGCAGTCGCTGAACCGTTTCTGTAGTTGTGCGGATGTAATCCACTGCGTTGCGGTATTCCCGCACCAGATGAAGGTCAATGTCCTCGCATTTCAGCGCCTTTTCGAGATTTTGCAGTTCCACGATAGCTTTGTTGACCTGCAAATCCACGCCCCAGAAGCTTTCGTTGGGAACGATTAGCTCAACGATGATGCCGTTCGCAACACCTTGGCGCGAATCGGGTGCGGCAAGCACCCTCGCCTCAGCTGTCTGCGCTGAAAGAAAGTTGGCCAGCGTAACCCTGCTGCCCAACACGGGATAGTTGGACATCTTCAGAAAGCCGCCGTTGGCATTGACTTGTCGGGCGACAGCATCCTCTTTGACCGCGATGCCGTCCGTTCCGCGCCAGCTCACCTCAATCGGAACGACCACAGGAAAGCGGCGCGTTTTCCGGCGCTCTACGTCTGTGCCATCGGCAGTCATCGGGCGTTTCTTGACCGTCACAGGAGTTTCCTTTTCGCCGAGCGTACTTCCCAGACTTCTTGCTATGTTTCGCTTGGCTAAATGAGAGTATTTCTCGTGTCCGGGAAATAGATTAGAGCCCGGTATGCCGGAATGGCAACTGGTCGCAAGGACAGGCGTTTCGGCGATGCCGACACTCACTCAGTCCGTGAGGCGCTCGAAAACCACGCTTTAAGTTTGCGCGGGGAAGTCCATGCTCACAGGGGAGCGAGTAATCAGGTCTTCCACCTACGTTTCGCTTTGCTTTTCACGTTCTCAGCCGCCCGGTAGAACTTGAACTTGAAGTCCCATGGAGCGGCAAACCTCTTGAGCAGCAAGGAGGTTCTGCTCAACAGCGTGCTGGTCGGTAACGTCATCCGTTGGACTGATAGCAATTGACGGACCACGAGGCCAAACTTGCATCGGAAGGCTTTGCAGATATTTGGCAAGGTTCTTGGTTGGAACGTGCGCATGTTGGGGCTTGGCACCAAGAAATGTCGTCACGTCGTAACCATTTTCAACGGCCAGCACATGGGGATTGAAGCATGCATCGGGGAGACAGTACTTTGAGGTATTGGTCGCTATTATCCGGTCGTGGAGATTAACATTTTGCCTGCAACTCGCGGATGTGACGCAGAGGACTAAACCGAACGTGAGTGGCATCAGAGGTGAGCGGAGCATTGTGCACGAATTCTAACTTACATCATCGTCACGAAGCTGCTGGTTCGGAAGGGGTGATTCCAAAGCGCTTGCATCCTATTGATTCTAGTGGGGCTGAAGTGAACGACAACAGCTAGTCCGCAACGTACAGGTTGCGAACCGCCGTCGTACAGAGCCGCCACGACGGGCAACTTGGAAGAGGCAAGTGCGGAAGATTGACGCGACCTATGGGACAGTCTCCCGGAGTCGGGAATAGAGCACTTGAAGACAATAGTGGAAGACGAGCAATTGCGGCGGCGCGTACAAGAGTTGAATCTGTGGCCGTATCTGTGGTCAGCCGCACCGGAAGAGACTAAAGAGCAACTGCGCACCCGCTGGAAAGTGGCAAAGGTTCCGCCGAAGGTCAGCACGTAGCGACTACGGTTGACCGACGCCGCGAGCGTTCGTCGGATTCGAGACGATGGCAATGATGGAATCGTCCGAGAAGGTTTCTTCCGCGAAGGCATGCTCCAAATCGGAAACGAAGTCTGGCGACGTGGTGTCGTTAGGGACAGTTCCGATTAGCTTGCCTGCTGCGTCGTGACATTCGACGATTCGTTTGCTGCCAGTAATCAGAGTCAGACTCAGCGACACGGTGCCTTTCGGCAAATCTCGATAATGGGTCTGGCCGATTGCCATGAGCAAACCTGAAAGCCGCGTGTACTCTCGTTGCTGTTCTGGCGTTGGCATTTGTTCTCCTATTGGGCGGTCGAGTAGAATTTAGCACAAATTCCACGAGACTCGACGACTGCCCGAGGGTGAACGATTAGGCGGTGCGGTCAGAAAGGATGAAAAGTACCCGACTCGACAACTGCCCGGTTCGTGGGATAGACTCCCGCTTCAATGACGGACGAACTTCTCCCTGCAATTATTGTGGGCTTCGCGTTGGCAGCAGTTAATGTGTGGCAGCACTACCGTTTTCAGAAGCCGACTCAAAGCGATTCTTCGGGAACATCTGACCGACCCGCGATGGACTTGGCGGACATTCGAAGGATTGAAGAGCAACTGACCCTAGTTGTGGCACGACGCGCACGAAGGGAGCGACAAGTCAGATGAGACAACAATCTCCTGAGAAGACAATCGGCCACGTCACGGTGAATTACTTTAGAGAACAGAATGGCACGAAGTTCACCTACACATGTGAGTGCGCATGGGGCCTTTCCAATCGCATCGTTCTCAGCATCCCCGACGTTGACGTGCCGGAACTATCGTGGGAAGACATCGAAAGGATTCCTATGTTCGTTGATTTCGTCAACACGCAAGTCGCGCTTGGTCGACTTTCTTACCAAAACTAGGCGGGATGAGTGCAAAAGGAGAGCCAATCCACCGAAAAGAAATGAGCAACGCACGCGAACCTGCAGGCACCAAGCATCCCGCCAACAACAAGCAGGATACTTTTCCGAACGATATTTTTCATTTTTGCCAACCTCCTTGTACCATCCAGCTGCACATCGCGTAACGGTGGCTGCCATTATGCCGGTCTGCGCTCGGTGGATGCTCCTGACGGACTTTCCTCGGGAATGCTCGCTAGCGATGAGGTAACCTTTCCCGGTTTTCTGGCGTGGGTTATGCGTAGTGCGCCATTAGTTGATACATTTTCTTGCAATAAGGCACAAAAAGCTGCATTAGGACATAAGCCTGTTCACGGTCAATGATTTTCCCCGTTGGATGACCGGACTGATTCCGAAACGTCCGAATTATGGACAGGATAGCGGCAAAGTGCGTGTCGAGGTCTTCTTTGACTTCGTAGGGCAGAGCGCTGATTTGTCCATCAAGAATGGTTTTGAACTTGTTGACTTTTTGCAGAATCGTTCGCTCACGGGCAGCAGCGGCGAATGTCGCGCTGTGAGTTTGGCTCTTCTCAATCCTTTCTAGCAAGAGTAGAAATGTGTGCTCGGTAGCAACTCCGAGCATCACGCTGGATGCGAGAACGCATCCTGTTTTGAATGCCTGCATCGCTTCCTTGAGATACAGAAGCGTCACGTCGTCTATGGTCGGCACTTCCGTCCTGATGGCTCGCTCGTACGACGAAACGTCGTGGAAGAAGTACGCCTGCTCATGTTCCGCGATTCTGCGACCGAATTGTGTGACGCGGAAGTGAGGGAAATCTCGGTTCGCGTCGTTCGAACCTAACGTGATAATCCCCTCGCGAAAAAGCGACCAAAACACTTCGAGGAACAATTCGGAATCGTTAGGAGATAATTGCGCACAAGTGCTGGCCGATACCGGACGTTGAGTCGCATGCTCTCGGCGCGTGAACACTTCACCCACTGCAACCATTAGATTTTGGTATAGCGTCAACTGATAGGGGCCTTGTTCGCGCCCCGCTAATAGGTCTAGCGCAACTGCGCGGACTTCTTCGAAACTATGGTCGGTAGGCTTAACCGTCATTGACGGCCAGAGTCTAGCGCGGAGAATAGGGTGGCGGCAATCGTTCGACTCTTGCTTCACTTCCACTGTTCCATGTTCCTTAGTTAACAGATTCAGACGCCCAGCTGTTAACGGACTAGTGGCCGTACGCGGTGGGGGGACCATCCGAGCAAAGTTGGATAAATAAGTGCCCTACGCTATATTCGCCCCGGTGCCGAAGCCTCCACCGCGTCTGAAAGTGCAACGTGCCACAGTGATTGTCACTGACGCCGGTGTGAAGCGGCTTACCGAGTGTGAATTATGCGGCGAAGAGAAATACATTGCGGAAGGTGAGAGCGTCTGCGATGAATGCAAATCACACGGCGGCAGGATTCGGGTAAAGCGCAAACGCAAGCCCTAATTGGATAACCAACTCCCTTCGACGGAGACCATCAATGAAAACCGCCGTCCTTTTAGTGCTATTGATTGCTGCCCCAGAATTTGCGCAACAACACGCTCCTACAGTAGACCAGTGTCGTGCTGACGCATCTGTTTGGAACGCTGCGGTCATGAATCACAACCCCCGAATTCTCCAAGTCAAAGCTACCAGTTACGGAGCGTTTCTCAGCGAGGGCCGTTACGCGGCAAACGTTGTTGATGGGAAGTTGACTCTATACGGGCGACCCGCACAACGATGAGATGCGAGTGAGGTAGTAGTGTTCGGCTGAGAAAGTGCAAAGTTTTGCACAATATTTCCACGCTGGTGAGTAAATCCTTTATCCTCCATATCTAGCATGGCTAGAAAACTGCACAGTTTTTTCACGGTACGCTCGTCTTCTCGGTTGCGATTACTTCCCAGGAGGCAACCATGAGAGCCACGAAGTATGTACTGGCTGCAGTGTTAGGTCTGACGGCGCTGGGGACATCGAGTGCGGTGCGGGCAGATACTGAGGGATTTACCTACACATACACCGGCAATCAATTTACGAGTTTCATAGGAGCACTGTCATGTCCGCCGGACTGCTCGTTCGACGGCAGCTTCACTGTAGCCACACCCCTATCCCCGGGCACGTCTACAGTCATATCCACCAAGGAATTTGACTTCCACATTTCGCCATCGGGCGGGCCGAGCTGGACCAGCTCTAATGGAACGATTGTGTTACACGACATTTTCATTATCACGACTGATGCGTCCGGCGACATCATATCTTGGGATATATTTCTGGGCTTAGAACCTGGACCCGGCTTGCTCTTTCTTTGCGGACCACCTGCGGCCGACAATATAACTTCCTGCGGTGTGGGTCCTTCGGCTTCGTCAGGAGACATTTGGGAAACAGGTGGCCAGCCGGGGGCGTTCGCCTTCAACAATAATCCCGGGTCTTGGTCGCCACCTGTCTTCTCAGCACCCGAGCCTTCGTCAGTTTTCTTACTCGGCAGTGGCTTACTTATGGTGATATCAATTCGCCGAAAGCACGTCGGGTAGCCCGACATCCTGGCAAGGGCGGATGGGTTGCAGGAATCCAGACGATGCCGGTTACACCGAAGTCCCACACGGAACCCAAACGTGCGTGGCTTTCCTTGAGGAAGACCCGCGTGAGAATACCGGAGACGTGGAACTGTGATGGGAGTGTTGCCAATGAGCCTCGCCTACTGGCCGGACAAGTTCACTGCGCGAAATCCGCTGTCCGCGCAGCACGCGTTCGCTTCGGTCAGCTCATGCCCACACTGCGAGCCGCCGATTTCGCTTTTGAACGCGCGGGAAAAGGTGAGACTTCAGCCACTGCTATCACGCAAGCGGCGTTGTGAGATAATTCCGACCATGGGAGCGACAGTCGCCATAATTCTCCGAGCCATCCTCATACTCTCAGTTTTTGTCGCACCCGTACTCGCGCAGGCTCCCGGCAGTCAGCAGGAGCAGCCGGAGTTCATCAAGCAGGGTCAGCAATTAATGCGCGAGGGAAAGTTGGATGCCGCGTTGGCGCTGTACCGCCAGACACTCCAGACTTCACAGGATTCCTTGCCTGCGAACAATGCTGCCGGAAGTGTTTTGGATTTGATGGGTCAAGGAGAGGAAGCCCGCCAATATTTTGGGAAGGCAATCCAAGTTGCGGACACGCCGGAGCATAAGGCCATGGCCCAACGGGCGATGGCTATGTCGTATGCGTTTGAAGGAAACTGCAAGAAGACCATCCAGCATGAACAGGCGGTCTTCAACTACTACGGGAGCGTAAAGGACTTCTTTCGGCAGGGCGAGACTGCCGACGAGGCTGCTCGCGTTTGCATTGATTCTGGCGATTTGGAGGCTGCATACGATTGGTATAAGACAGGCTACGAGACGGGATTGAAGGAACCTGACATCAAACCCGCTCGAAAAGACTTATGGGAGTTTCGTTGGGAACATGCGCAAGCCCGCATTGCTGCGCGACGTGGGAATCAAGCTGAAGCGCAGAAGCATGTCGCTGCCGCAAAGGCCATTCTTGACAAGGGAACCAATCCTGAGCAGCAGCCGTTCTTCCCATACTTGGAAGGCTACGTCGCATTTTATGCAGGCGACTACAAGAGTGCACTCGAAGATTTTCTAAAGGCCAACCAGAACGACGCATTCATTCAATGCATGGTTGGGCAGACCTACGAAAAGCTGGGCAATGAGGAGAAAGCGTTGGAGTATTACCGCAAGGCTTCAACAGCAATCGCGCACAATCCCGCCGCTGCATACGCTGTACCGTTAGCAAAGAAAAAGCTCGCTTCGCTAGCGAGTTAAGTCTGTCCTAACGCGACGCGCGAATTAGACGAAAACATGCGCGGCCAGAAAGAGACAGGCCGTTAGCAAATCATTAGGCTCAGTAGCTACCTGCCAACCGTTGGGCCACCACCATCGCTTCTCAACGGCTTGGTTGCTTCGAGCTTCTTGGGCTTCTTGAGCTGCTTTGCCGGTTTGCGACGCTTGGTTCCCGCCATTTGAGCCTCTTGTGAATTCCACATTTTTTCGGGTTTGCCCCTCGGCAGTCGGGAACATACTGCGAGTCCTGAGCCAATGTCAACAATTCGCGGTTTGCTGTGATGTCGTTAGACTGAGAGCCCGGCCATGACGTTTCCGTCTGTTTGTGCTTGTCGCCGCATGTTTTGATTTCCGCGTCTTTCGCGCGCAGCTTATCTGATGTAGTCTTCCGCAATGCAAATCGGTGCCAAACTCCGTGAACTGCGGCTCGCCAAGAATCTGAGCCAAGGTGATATTCAGAAACGAACCGGGCTCTTTCGCTGCTACACATCTCGCGTTGAACACGGCCACACCGTTCCTTCGGTTGGAACCCTTGAAAAGTACGCCCATGCGCTCGAAATTCCTCTGTACCACCTGTTCACTGACGACGACTCGGTGAACGTGCCGAAGCTGCGAGAGCCCAGAGATGACAGCTCATCGTGGGGTACCCATGGCAAGGAGCGCGACGCATTTCAGATGCTCGCGAAGGCACTCTCACGAATGACCGGGAGTGACCAAAAGCTGCTGCTCAGCTTGGCGCAGGGTATGGCGCGACGCGGCGCAAAGCGGTAGCCTTCTTGCTCCTGCAGCTCCACCGTGCTGCGTTCGATATAGACCGAAATCGGCTCGGTTGGTTTGCAGGACGACGATTTCCCCGTCGCCAGTCTATGCTGCGGCTTTGGCTCGCTTCTTGGCTGACTGCTCGTGCGCCTTCCGCAACTCAGCGTCAAAACACGGCTCGCACATTCCGCCTGTTTCACCGCCATCGCCTTGCGGAAAACGATGACTACACGACGGACAATCGAAAACCGCGCCGGTCACTGCGTGGACATTGGAGACAGCTATTACTTCTGTCCCGCACCGAACACACTTCTCACCGATGATTTGGCTACATCGGATACAGAATCGGGTCATTCGCCTCCGCACCGAGCGAGACGAGCTGGGGGTGACGCTGGCGACTGTTGCATGCGAATTTTTTACGTGTCGCTATGGAGCGACTCTAAGCCATTGTTCGCATGCTCGCAGATGGTTCTGACGTGCGATATAAGGCGTTTACCGTACTTTCGGAACGGTTTTCTCACTGGCGGAGTGACAATCAAACGCCGAGGATAAAGGTAACAGTCATACCAGTGTCGTAAAATCTAGCGATGCCGATGCGCCAACCAACGCGATTCCACAGCTTCGGAACTTGTTCGATGGCTCTCCTGCATCGCCCCTTCCGGTCGTCGGCGTGCTACATTGCCAGAAATGGTGGTGAGTGACGCAGACGTAATGTCCAAAGAGGGCTACATGCCAACCCCAGAAGCGTTGGAAAACTTGAGACGGGCGGAAGAAGGAATGAAACTTGCGCAGCAGGAACTTTTGACGTACCTCGACCGACCTGACCGCCAATTCTCCGCTGAGGAAAGGGAAGAAAATCGGCGATTGCTTAAGAGGGTCAGCCAATCGCTCGAAGAATACTTTCAAGCATTTGAACAGGCGTGTTAGTGCTAGTAGCGGGTTCTTCAAAAGGGACGCAAGACTAAGGACACGGGCTGCTTTCTGCCCTATGCTTTTCGAATGACGGAGACTTCGCACAGCCATCTCCGACGCGATTCGAAAAGTGAAATCCGAGCTGCGCTACGCAGCACCCAAGACGCTGGCAGCTTTACGGGCAGCGGCTTCTGGCAGGAACACGATTGTTCCGTAACTCCCTCCTCCGCCGCACACCCCTTGCACCGCCGCCACATTGATGCGCGCCCCCGCAAGTTTCGCGAGGATATCGGCAATGGCACCGGGGCGGTCATCGCCGTGAATGTAAAGCGCGGTACCTTTGCGCAGCCTGAGCTTGGCTTGCTTTGCGGAGGTGACAAACGTCGCACTGTCTTCGGGAATGAATTCGAGCTGCGCTCGCCCCTCACCGTGCTTGTAACCCCAGAATGCGATGAGGTTCACGCCCGAATCACGCAGCACTGCCAGAACGCGGGCTCCTTCGCCCACCTTGTTGGGAATGGATGCTGAGTAGTGGTCCACCACGCGAATGTCATCAGCCATGACTCCCTCCTTTAAACGAATCTCTTCTGTCATGACGCCCTCCTTTCGCAGACCCCAACATCCATTGTAATCGAGTCCGTTGTTCAAATCGCTGAGCAGCTGGACAGAGCTAGGAGTAAAGTAGAAATTGACATGCGTAAGCGCCAGATTTCGCCGAGTCCGCAGAGTGAGCCACCTTCAAGTTCAATTTGGCTGGACGTGGAGCACAAGGCCGTGGTGGAAGTCACCTCAGAAGAGAGCGGCTTTCCGATTGAATCCGCGCTACTGGGCGTGGAAGGGGGCTGGCGTGCGGCGGCTGCCGGGACTCAGACCATTCGGCTCATCTTTGACGAGCCACAAAGGCTCAGACGCATCTGGTTGGTTTTTGAGGATAGCGAGAATGCGCGCACGCAAGAGTTCGTCCTGCGATGGTCTTCGGACAGTGGGAATTCTTTTCGAGAAATCGTCCGCCAGCAATGGAATTTCAGTCGGCCCGACTCAATACGGGAAGCAGAAGACTACGCTGTCGAACTCTCTGACGTGACGGCGCTTGAATTAATTATTGTACCGGACAAGAGTGGTGGCGCAGCTCGGGCATCGCTTGCCGGTTTCCGCGTGGCTTAGTTCGAGCGCTGTCATTCCTTTCCCAGAAGATTGTTCACACAGCAATTCTTCTAGCAAAGCTACCGAACAATACCCATTTCTCTGGCGGCATCCTCGCAAACACAGATTGGCTCAACCCCGTCCTCGAATTTTCGCCAACGTCTTTCCCAGTCAATCATTGGCACGAAGCAGTTGAAAGTTGAAGGCACGGATTCTGGTCCGCCATTTTTCATCCACACCCGGAAACGCGCTGGATGTTCACCCTCATTGGTGCAGGAGCTGGGTCTGCGCATTCGCTCACCCCTCGCCTATGCCGCCCTAGATTCACAGTGCGGGCTTTGGCGGTCTCAGGGCAGCACACTAGCCGAAAAATTCGTTCAAGCTACGATACTCACTTGACCCCATAAAGACATTGCCATACCTCTTGCAGAAGAACGAAAACCACGAGAACGACCACTGCCACCCCGAATACAATGGCGAGCGAGAGCAATCCTGCGAATATTTCTTGCAAAACGTAGAGCTTTGTTGCGAGCAAAAGTCCAACAACCCCTGAAACGAGCGAAACTACTAGGACAACGTGCATCGTCCACGCCATTCCGCGTCCCAGCGACCCTTGGATTTCCTGCCGAATAAGGCACGCTCCAGCGGCGTGCCATACTTAGCCTAATCGGCGGCAAAAGGAAGTGTCAAAACTGACAGGATGCTGATGCCAATCTTGCTATCAGAACCGCGAGGTAGAACTTCTCTTGAAGCTGCGTTCGCTGTAGGCCGAAATCGGCTCGCTTGGTTTGCAGGGCCACGATTTCCCCGTCGCCAATCTACGCTGCGGCTTTGGCTCGCTTCTTGGCTACCTGCTCATGCGCGTTCCGCAACTCAGCGTCAAAACACGGCTCGCACATTCCTCCTGTTGCGCCGCCATCGCCTTTCGTGAAATGGTGACCGCAGGCTGGACAGTCGAACTCCGCCTCGGTCAAAGCGTGAACATTTGGGTTGACGCTCGCTTCCGTCCCGCACTGGACGCACTTCTCACCGATGGTTCGGTTACACAGGATGCACGTTCGGGTCATCTGCCTCCGCATAGAGCAGGCTAAATTGAGTGACGCTGATGATTGTCAGGCGCGACTAGAATCTGCTTGGACATCGCATTGAGCCGCCGAGAGCCCTAATCTGCACACTAACAGCGGGTTCTGGAGTGCGCGTTTACCTTAATCTCCAAGGCAAGGCACACCCCAATGTCATTCACAGGCTTGTCATACTTCGCTTAGTCGGCGGTGAAAGGTAGTGTCAAAACCGACAGGGTCTTGACCATGTGCGGGCGGCCTTTACTCCGAAGGCTTCTTGAGCCGCTCAGTTCCGGAAACGTCGGGAAACATTCGCTTGAATGCTTCGCCTCGGGCCGTATCCGGGTCTTCCTCCGGCGACTTCCTCGGTTGGATTTCTTCGCGTTCAGCAGAAGGTTCAGCGTCGGGAGGCTTCATTTGCTCAGGAATCATCGCAGCACCACTAACATATCTTGGCAGACCAAACCGTCGGTTCAATACGGCACATCGCGTAGAACCCCTTAGGACTGCCGTGCCGTACGGCTGGAAAGATTTGAGTCGCCTTCTGCCACCCACAGGGGATGCGATTTGAGCTTGCGCGCGGGAGTTCTAGTACGACGAGCGGCAACGTCACGGGAAAAATTACCTACTTCGTGGCCCGCCGCGCTGTGTTTGATGCGACAGTCTGCCACTTTCAACCAATTCATTTTATTGAGCTAACTCCTCCACAAACCTTGTGGAATTGGACATGCATGGAAGCACGGCGACAGTTGCGGACGAGGAAATCGATGGAGGATGCCAGCCACGTATGGATTCTACTTTCGATATTTTCAAAGTTACTTCAGATGGACCACTGTGGGTAGAAGCGGTTGAAGGTTTGGAAACGGCGAAGGAACGGATGGCTCAGCTAGCACTGACTTCTCCCGGAGAATATTTCATTCATTCACAAGATATCGGGGTTGTCGCCAAACGCAGGCAAGACTATTTGGAAGAAATATCATGACTCAGATTTGCACGATGACGTGCCCACATTGCCGAAGCACAGCAACCAAGACAAAGCCCGAGTAGCAATTCAAGTGCGAAGGCTGCGGCTGGGAATTGTGATTTCTGGCTGCAGCGAAAGACCGTAATTTGATGGAGGCGTGATGCGACCGACGTTCAACATTTTCACAGATTCGCCGGATGGCGAAGCAGTATGGATAGAATCGGTTGAAAACCTGAAAAACGCTCGGGACGAGT
>Ga0210399_10001321_pt1 | contig 19350 bp, 15 predicted proteins | sample IncBWC14MmetaG_FD_150865 | JGI IMG/M metagenome (GOLD analysis project Ga0210399, IMG submission 150865) | Forest soil microbial communities from Barre Woods Harvard Forest LTER site, Petersham, Massachusetts, United States - Inc-BW-C-14-M | ecosystem: Environmental > Terrestrial > Soil >...
CGCTACCAGGTGCACAATGCCTGCTGTCATGGTGCCGTGTCCGAAAGCCGAGTACTGGCTGCCGTCGAGAACTGCGACGGTGCGTTGATCCAGCACTGCCACAGTGCGCTGGTTTACTTCCCCGGTCTGCCCCGAACTGGTATCGGGCGGAGTGGTATTGACATCGGGTTTCTCCGAGCCGCCGCTCACATTGCGCGTGAAGTCGTATCCGTTCACGAGCACGGCTTTCAATACCGGGTGCGTGGGATCGACGCCAGTGTCGATGATTGCCACCGTGATTCCCACTCCCGTTGCGTTGAAAGCCGAGTGGGTTTGGTTCGTACGAATCAGTTGATTGCCCGGCTGAAATACATATCCATGCCAAACTGTCGAGCCGTAGTAGGAAACCGGCGTCTCGTCAGTCAGGTACGACGGTGTGGCACCCGCGTACGCTTGCTGCGTATTCACAAGCTGATCGATCTCGACGGAAAGGATGCCGGTCTGCAGACTCAGCCGCAGAAGACCCGTCACCGGATCGAGAATCGCTGGGAACGTCACCAGGAACAGTTGCCCATTCGGATCGCCGAGACCCGTGACAACGTTGCAACCGGCGAGCAGGCAGCTCAGGTTGATGCCCGGCAAGCCAAGCGAGTCGCGAACAATCAATCGCGTCTGCGCTTCGGCGGCGGGTGCACAAAGAGACGTCAACAGCAGGAACAAACAAAGCAGCAGGCCCAGGCGTCTCATGTGGAATTGTCGTTTCAAGTCGTTCATAAACTCACGATCCCCCTCTTCGTCAGGGCCTTAAGCAGTTGGGGGATTTTCGCGAGTCTAAAATGGGAATTCGCGGTTGACTACTTACGCCCGTAATCTCTTACTCGTAACCACCTCTGGTTCCTAACGTAATGCGGTTCGCTTACTCCAAATTTCCCAACGCAATCCGCAATGTCTTGCGGTTCGCGGTGATGATGGAAATCCGCAACTGATCCTCGTGTTCGAACTCAAACTGAAACTCGCCGTAGTCATTGGCAACCGTCTTCGTAAGCATGTGCCCCTTATCGTTCCAGAGCACGATGGCAGCATTGCCGAGCCAACTGAGCGGCGCGTCCTTGTCGAGCACCTGGCCGGCGGCGGAAAAGGTGCTAGAGTGCGGTTTGCGCTCAAGACGCAAATCCACGGTGAGGCCTTCCGCTTCGTACACAATTTGGCGAGTGCTTGCACTACCGCTCCGAACGCCCATTGGTAAGGGCTGGGTCGCACTGTCAAAAATCATGCTGGCGATCAGCCCGGCTTCCCGCTGACTCGATTGCTGATCGGCAAATTGCAATTTCACCAGCCGGACGAGATTCTCCGGAGCCGCATAGGCGCTCTCCCTTGCCGCGAGCTGTGCGATCCGGCCCCAGACAGCAAGCGTGGTCTCGCATTCCGGACAACTCGATCCCAAGTGCTCTCTCACTTCCTGTTCTGTATCCGACGTGCCGATCCCGCGTACAAAATCGGCCCACACTTGCTCTGAAAAATGTGACATCCCCACCTTCATAACCCGAATTATTGGCTTGCTCGAAGTACCGAGTCTCTGCCATTCAATGAATAAGAGAGCCCGCGGTGCCGGGAAATATAGCCCGGCCGAAATAAATCCTGCCGCCGTTTACCCCTTTCCAATCAATGAGAAAGGCGCCCAATGATAGGGATGCCGGTAACGCTCGCGCAGTCCCAGCATGGTGGTCCGCATGGCCTGAGCTTTGGATAACCCTTTCTGCAGGTGCGTATAGAAATCGATCATGAACTCCTTCGTACTTTCGTCGTGGACATCCCACAGGCTCAAGACAAGAGATTGCGCCCCAGCCTGCAGGAGTCCGCGAACCAGTCCCATAAGCTCGTCTCCGGGAGTAACCACATTCAGCCCGGTTGCACAGCCACTGAGCACGATTAATTCGACCGGCAGTTGCAGATGGGAGATGTCATACAAGCTCAGGTGCGAGCTGCCCAGGCGGATCGAGGAAAACATGGGATTGTCCTGCCGGAAATAGCCGTGCGTCGCGATGTGTACCATCCGGCTAGTACGCCCGTGCGTTCGCAATAGATCCTCGGTCGCGGCCTCTCCCACGAAGAGTCTCGCGTCCGGAAGAATCCTGCTGAGAGCCTCCACTTCGGTTCGAATTGACGGAGCCTGCGCGTCCGGAACGCCAAGAATCAAAGCGTCGCCCGATGCATTGGACTGCTTCGCCTGGCAGACCGCATAGACGCTCGCGCTGGGCGCATAGGAAATCGAATGCCGATCCACCAGGTACGACGCGCCATCATGCAGCGCGTGAAAGGGCACGTAGTGCAGCAGCCCATGCGGCACAAACACCAGATGCTCTGTCTCGAGCAACTGGCGGATGGGCATGATTAATTCCTGGTACAGGTTCTTAAGGTGCGCCTCGGTTGAGAGCAAAAGCGGTTCGCTGAAGGTCGTCAGGTACTGTGGGTTGAGCCGGAACTTTGATATCTGCAGCTGCAGCAACTGCAACAGTTTCTGAATCCGGGAATGCACCGTTACCGGCGTCATGTGAAGCTGGTCGCGGGTCAGTACACAGGCGATGGTCCGGTCTTGTATCCGAAAGTACTCAACCAGTGCGGTATCCGCCGGCATGGCAGACCGGATCTCTTCCAGAGAAGCCATTGAGGCTACCTGCATGCCGGCCTGGTACGCCTCCGCCACGGTGGCTTCCTTGAGCGCACGCATTAGGTCTGCTTCGCGCGCACGTGCTTGCTGCTCGAGTTGTTTGATCCTTTCCTGAGAGCGTTCTTCCGGCCGCAATTGCTCGCGCTCGATCAGGTTGTAGTACCAGTTGAGTTCCTCGCGGAAATTGCGGATTGATCGCACCAGCTCGCTTTGTCCGGGATCGGCCGCGCTGGGAACGTGCACCGAGTGGCTCAGCAGATCCATGAGGGCCCGTGATTTTGCCTGCTCGATGTAGCCGAAAGCTTCCTCAAAGCGGTCGGGAGTGCGCAGACAAAGATCCACCAGGTTTTCGTACACCTCGAGCTTGTTCTGGAAGAACGCGATCTTCAGCTCTTCGCCGCGCAGGTTTCCGCGTAGGTGCTCGATGGCCTCACGCGCCCGGCAGTAGGACTGGTAGGCCTCTTGCGTCTTCGTGCCGGCTCGCGCAATTTCGCCCATCAGAAAGTTCGCTTGATACTGGAGGAGCGGCGAATCGAGCTTTTCCAATTCCGCGAGCGTGCTCTGACAATGCCGTTCTGCCAGGGGAAGGTCGTTCATACGCAGTGCGATTCGAGCCAGCAATAACTCCGCCAACACTGCCTTCCCGCGCATGGGCGAGGTGCGAAAGAATTCGTATGCCGCCAGGCAAAGACGTTGTGCCTCGAACAGGCGTCCCTCGTTGAACAATACCAGCGCTTCGTACAGGTCGATGAGCGACGGCCAAAGCAAGTTCTGGTCGCGCACGAACATATCTTTCGCCTGCGCGAACAGCTTGATGGCCTCGAACGCCTGTCCGGTCCGGCTCGCGGCAATCGCTGCAAAGGCAAGAGCTTTCGCCCCTTCGTAGCCAAACCCCAGGTCCTGAAACGCCTGGTGCGCGGCTCTTCCCAACTCCCCAGCTTCCGTGTTCAGGTTCAGATCGAGATAAATTTCCGACAAGTCCAGATTGCACAGCGCCAGTTGGTAACTGTCTTCTGCCTTTTTTGCGCTTGCGGTGGCATCGCGAAGCATCTGGATGGCACGGCCAAACTCGCCTCTCAGAAAATACAGGTAAGCGATGTTGTAGTCGGCGTACGCGACCAGGATCGGCATGCCTTTCTGCTCACAGTGCTGGCGCGCGATCCGGTGGAGTTCCAGTGCCTTGGGAAAATCATTCAGGCTGATGTAGCAGAGCGACAGATTGCTGAGCACGGCCGCCAGACCTTCGGCATCATCGTGCCGCAGCAGTTCCTGGTAGGCGCGCTGGTAAAACTCCACCGCTTCGGTGAACCGATCCTGGCGGTGGTAGATGTTCCCGATGTTGATTTCCAGACGCGCCACGCGACGGGCGTTGCCCTCTTGCTGGAAAATTTTGCGCGCGCGCTCACCAGCCGCCAGCGCCTGATCGTACCGCCCAAGAAGCAACAAGGGCTGGATGGAGCCACTGAGCGTACGCGCGAGTTCCGCCTGGTCTCCGGCGTCTTCGAACAGGGCCAGGGCTTTTTCATGCAGCTCAATCGCTGCGGCATGATGATCCAGAGCGTAGAGAGCGTTTGCCTTCGCGCGCAGGCTTTTGGCCAGGGACATTCGGTCACCGAGCACTTCGGCGACCTCGATGGCGATGTCTGCCGAGCGCTCCGCACGATGGGTATCGACACGAACCTCCTGCCAGACGCGCTCCGTAAGAAGGCGTACGACTTCGCCCCACTCCGCTTGCGGATGCTTCGCGACCAACTGCTTCCGGCCTGGAGCATCTTCAAGCGCGAGCAGGCGGTCGAGCAGCGCGTCCACTTCGGTTTGTTGAGCGGGTCGGACGCCCATCAAAACCCTTTCATCTCGAGGTGCTTGCGCAAGCGAGCCAGACAGCGGCCGCGAATGAATCCGATCGAGCCCGTGGCCAGCCCCAGTTCACTGGCAATCTCTGCGTAGGGCCGGACGGGACTTTCGAAAAAAAGCATGTGGATCATGCGCTCGCAGCGCGCTGGCATCTCGGTAATGGCATCACGCAGGGCCTGTTCGTCCTCAAGTTGGACGAGCATCTCTTCCGGAAGCGCCGCTGTGTCTTGGGCGTTTTCCGCGTCTTCAGGATCAAGCTCTGTGAGGCAGCTGGCAGCACGCTGGTAGCGCAGGCATTGGTGGTAGCAGGTTTTCATTAACCATTTCGGCAATGCCCGGTGCTCGCGCAGTTGCGACAGGTTCGAGAGTAGATTCACGCAAACTGCCTGAAAAATGTCTTCCGCATCGTGGTGCATACCGAGCCGAACCGGGACCGAATAGATGAGGTTCTTGTACTTGTCAATCAGCGCAGACCACGCTTCGGGGTCGCCGTCCAAACAGCCTTTGATCAGCTGCTCATCCGTCCGTGCTGGAGCCCGCTCCAGCTTTCGTCGTGCCGCCGTTCCCGTCATCGCGCCGCCGCGCTCTCCGTTGGGGTGCGAATGTAGAGCTCATCGGCGTTCCACAGCGTGTAGGGATCCAAAACAGCGGGATGGAAATTACCCACGCGAGGGTTCGCAACCGCAAGAATGTTGGGCGTCGCCAGAAAGATGAAAGGAAGATGCTCGGCAATCAGTTGCTGCACGCGATCGTACAGCTGCTTTCGCTTTCCGTAGTCGAGAGTGATCATCTGCTGCTGCATGAGCTGATCGATTTCGCGTTCCCATGGGCTGGCGGGCTCCGTTTCGTGCAGATGCCACAGGTGCGATGTGCCGCTCGTGGTCCAAACATTCATTTCCGGATTAGGGTCGGCGTCGCCGCCGCCCAAGGCCATAATCGCGGCCTCGTAGTCGAAGCTCTGGAAGACGCGATCGATGACTGCGCGGAATTCCAGGGGGACCACGTGCACCTGCATGCCGAGATGAGAGAGGTCGTCCTGTATCAGCGTGGCCATCTTCATGCGCTGCGTGTTGGAAGAGCTGGTGATAATCGAGAACTCGACCGGCTTCCCTGACGAATCCAACAGTTGCCCGCCCTGATTCCACGAAAAACCCGCGGACTTCAGCAGCTGGCGCGCTGCATCAACCGAGTGCTTCGGATGAGGAATGGCGGAGTTGAGCCACTGCTTGTTGCCAGGTCCTACGTTCCCCCACAAAGGAGCGCCGCGGGTTCCGTAGACCAGGCGGACAATCGAATCGCGGTCGATGGCCGCGGAAACGGCCTGCCTGAATTTCAATTCGCGGAACCATTGCTGCTTCTGCGCGACCGCATCCAGCTTCTTCGAGCTAAGGTCGTTCTGGTTGAAAACCAGGAAGTTGTACTCGAGGCTGGGCCCCATGTCGGCAAGCTGCGCGCGCATACGATCACTCTCGCGCGCCAGCAGATTGTAGTTGTCCGAACTCAACCGGCTGATCATGTTAGTCTCGCCCGCTTCGAAGCGCATGACCTGCGCGTCTTCGCTGCCCACAAAAAGGAAGGTGAGCTCGTCCAGGTAGGGCAGCCGCTCGTTCTTGCTGTCTACTTTCCAGTAATAAGGATTGCGCTCCAGAACCACGCGCTGCCCAGGCACGTATTGCTTCAAACGAAAAGGCCCCAGCCCGGCGATCTCGCTCGCCGCTGTGTTCAACGACCATACCTGCACGAACTTCCCTTCTCGATAAGATTTTTCGAGGAGATGCTTCGGCAACATCGCCAGCCCGTCGAATAATCTTTCGGCGGCGGCGTAGGGCCGCGGCAACGTGAAGCGAACCGTGTACTGATCCACTTTTGTCACGGTGAGCGGTTTTCCGTCGATGATCAGCAGATCGCGCTGCGGCGAATCCACGTTTTCGTCCATGTACGCGGCGAACGAAAAGACCACGTCGTCGGCATCGAAAGGATGGCCGTCCGAAAATCGGATGCCCTTCCGTAGTTGCAGGGTAAACACCCTGCCGTCCGGGGATGTCTTCCACGACTTCGCCAGCGCAGGCTCAGTCTGTTGAGATGCGCGGTTGATGTCGATCAAGTCCGCCATCATGCGCCCGACCACTTCACGCGAAACCGCATCTGTTGCGATCACCGGGTTGAGAGTCTTGGGCTCGGCGCGGCCACCAATGGTCAGATTTCCGCCGTAGTGTCCGGAAACCTGTCCCGCACGCTGCAGTTCTTCTCCTGGATTTGGTTTTTCCGGGGACGGTCCTGCAGCCATGCAGACACCGGCAAGCAGGCACACGAGTAGGGTTAGGCGAGCGATTGCTTTCATGATCTCCCCATCCCCACAGAACTGAATTTCTAGGTTGAACGAAATTCTAACCGGGAATGCAGAGTGTCCGCGAGAATGCTGTAGATTACGGAAGTAACGACCAGCGCTGCCGCCGGTGCAAGCAACCAGGCATAGGACACGAGCACACTGTATTGTTGCAGCGTGCTGAGCATGTTGCCCCAACTCGCGACTGGCTCATTCACGCCCAGCCCAAAGAACGACAGAGTCACTTCGGCTGCAATGTAGCGCGGTACGAGCAGCGCCGCCTGGGTCAGCAACAGGCCGAGTACCTCGGGAAGAATGTGCCGCCACATCAGGTAGAAGTCGGAACCGCCAAAGCTCCGTGCTGCCAGAACATAGTTCCGCGATCGCGCACTCAGAACGATTCCTCGCACCAACCGGGCAGGACGCGCCCACCCAATCAGCCCAATGACGCAGGTCAGCAGGAGGAAGGTCCGGGCAGGGCTCAAATGGAGCGGCAGAAATGCGCGCACTCCAAGCAGGAAGTAGAGGCAGGGCAGAGAAAGAAACAACTCCGTCGCGCCCATCACCGACTCGTCTGTTAAACGGCCATAATAGCCCGCTATGATGCCAAAAATTGTTCCTGCCAGGAGTGCGAGAAGAGTTGCCGCGATCCCCTCTGCCACTGAGATCTGGCCGCCTGAGAGAACGCGGGAAAACTCATCCCGGCCAAACCCATCCGTGCCGAGAAGTGCAATTCTTGCCGGCTCGTCGACGCCGAACAAATGCCACTTCGCCTCGAAAATTCCCAACAATTTATAGGCTGGCCCACTTGTCAAAAAATGGACTGGAAAGGACTGACGCTTATCTTCGAAATATCCGTCTGGTCCGGCATTCCAGCGATAGACGAACGGCCGTAGATGCCAACTGGAAGCGTCCACGAAATGAAGCCGCGTAGGCGGCGCGTAGGGCAGTTCACGATCCTGCGCGCCTGGATCACACGGGGCCACGAAGCCGGCCAGCAGCAACGTAAGGTGCAGCCCAACCAGCGCGACAATCAAGATGGCAGTCTTAGCGCGCATCGAGGGCTCCTGTTCGAATGCGCGGATCACAGGCGAGCAGCATGATGTCGGCGACCAGATTTCCTCCCACCATGAAGAGCGCCGACAACATGATTCCGCCGATCACCAGGTAAAAGTCCCGTGAAAGCGTGGCATCGAGGATGAGAGGCCCCAGGCCCGGCCAGCCACATATGACTTCGACCAGTAACGATCCACTCAGCAATCCCGCCAGGGAAAAGCCCAAAAGCGAGATCGCGGGACTGGCTGCCACCGGCAACACGTGTCGGAAGAGCAAGCGCGTGCGGCCGATCCCGAGACCGCGCGCCGCCTGCACAAATGGCGTGTCCAAGACTTCCAAGACGCTGGCGCGTAGATGGCGCACAATGATGGCACTCTCTCCCAACGTAAGAATGATGGTGGGCAGCAGCATGCGGCTGGCGATCTCCTGCAGTCGCGCCCACTGCGAGAGCCCTTCGTTATCCATCGACGTCATGCCGCCGACCGGCAATACTCGCCAGCGCACTACAATCGCGAGCAAAGCCACCGCGATCACGACTTCTGGAATGGAGACGAGCAAGGAACTTGCTACCCGGACGCCTTTGTCCAGCATGCGACCGCTCCGCGCCGCCGCCCACACGCCTAATGGGATTGAGATCAACCAGGTCAGAAGCATCCCTGTCGTGGCCAGCAGTAGGGTGTTCTTGGCTCTGCTCCACAATAGCGGCGCTACCGGAGCGTTATAGGCAATCGAGTATCCGAAATCCGCGTGCAGCGCTGATTTTAGCCAGCGTCCGTAGCGCACAACCAAAGGCTGGTCCAATCCGTAGCGTGAGCGCAGCGAGGAAATTGTTTCCGGGGAAATCTGCGGATTGAGCCGCATCTCATCAAAAAAATTGCCGGGCGCCATCTCCGTGAACAGGAAGCAGAGAATCGAGACTCCGACCAGCAGAAATGCAGCACGAATCAATCTGCGGCCAAGATAGTTCATGCGGAAGCTCCGGAGGTTAAATCAAACTTGGACTCCGCCGCTCTCGCCGAGGCCAAGAGCCTTTGCGTTTGCGCGTGCTTTGGATCGGCAATGACCTGCTGCGTCGCTCCCATCTCCACAATTCGGCCATCCGACATGACCGAGAGCACATCTGCCATGCGTGCCGCCAGCGTCAGATCATGCGAGATCAGGAGGTAGGCCATGGAGTGGGCGGACTGCAGATCAAGCAGCAGGTTGGCAATCTGCGCCTGGGTCGACAAATCCAAACTCGACAGCGCCTCATCGAGAACCAGCACTTTCGGTCGCGTGCTTAGCGCGCGCGCAATCGCGAGTCTTTGTTGCTGACCGCCGCTGAATTCCAGGACCGGCCGCTTCAGCCATTCGGCAGGCAGCCCAACTTCCCTCATTACTGCCGTCGCGATATCTCGACGCTCCGAGCGGCTCGCACCCTTGATTCGCAGAGGTTCTTCAATGACCTCAGCCGCCGAAAACCGGGGATTCATGGAGGTTTCAGCATCCTGGAAAATCATCTGGATGTTCGACCGGATGGGGAGCAGATCGCGTGAGTTGAGCCTTGCGATATCCGTTCCATCGAGCCAGATTTCTCCCGAGTCCGGCCGCTCCAGGCGAGCTACACATCGAGCCACGGTGGACTTGCCCGCACCCGAAGCTCCGACCAATGCCAGCGTCTGTCCGGCGCGAATCTCAAAATCGACGTCGCACACCGCTGTCACTGCCACGCTTTTCCTCCACTCTCTACCGCGAACGTAGTGCTTCGACAACTTCTGCACGTGTAGCAGTGGATGGCCTTGCCGTTCGGAGCCTGGGAAGTTACTCGCCATATTTGAAGCAGTTCACGGAACGAGTGGGTTCGGGTGCGATGTTCTCCGGACACCGGAGAGCGCACACCTCCATCCGTTCCGCACAGCGGGGTTCAAAGCTACATCCGATCGAAACCGCTGTTGGATCGGGCGATTCCCCCTCGATCCTCGGAAAGTGCTCTCTTGTGCTCGGTCCTGCAACCAGGGACGATCGCACGAGTGCCACCAAGGCCCGAGTATAAGGATGAAGAGGCCGGGCAAACACTTCTGCGGAGTTCCCTAACTCTACAATGCGTCCGGCATACATCAAGGCAACGCGGTCGGCGAATGTTGCACAAAGAGTGGGGTCATGAGTGATGACTGCGATCGCGGTGCCGTGTCGTTCGCGTAATTTCGATAGGAGGCCAACAATTTCGGAGCGCAGGAGACCATCCAATTTGCTGGTTGGCTCGTCTGCGATCAGAAGCGCGGGCCGGCACGCGACCGACTGTGCAATCACAACTCGCTGACGTTGCCCACCGCTGAGTTGATGAGGATACGCGTCATAAATAGTGGTGGGTTGCTCAAACCCAACCTCACGCAGCAACTCGCAGACACGCTCCCTGCGCTCCCTCGATGTCGACGGCACATGTGCTCGCAGAACTTCCCCAACCTGGTTTCCCACGCACATGACGGGATTAAGCGAGAGCGCTGGTTGCTGCGAAACCAATGAAATCTTCCGCCCGCGAATTGTCCTCAGTTCCGATTCTGGAAAGCGAAGCAAGTCGCGCCCCTGCCAGAAAACTTCTCCAGCTCCGATCCTGGCGTGCGGGGGCAGCAATCCCAGGATAGCGTGTGCCAGCGTACTTTTTCCGCACCCTGATTCACCCAGAATTCCAAGAATTTCGCTGCGTCGAATTTCCAGACGGATGCCGTTCAGGGCCCGCACGTCATCTCCCTTAGACGGACAATACGTAACGCTCAACCCGCGAATTTGGAGAAAGCTATCCCCTGAGATCTGCAATGACGATTCATCCCCAATGGCTAAATCTTACGCAACTCTTCGCGCGGAGCAATTATCGAGGAAGGGGCAAAGGTCCATGGACTTTAGGTTCACAGTGGCTCCATATCGCTGGGGGTGAGCCAATCAGCCTCTGGAACGGAACTCTGCACTCGGGTCGACGCGACCTACGGCGGTAACGCTGGAAGCGAAGGTCGCCATTCACGATGCTACTGATTGAGATCGTTGGTGTGGGTTAAGGTCGCGTAAACGTCGTGCATGAAGTCACGCTCAGAAGGAACAGTTTCAGGAGCGAACCATGGTTTCCAAATCTTGGGCAAGCCTGGGTCCGCTATCTCCTTCCCGGTCTTGCCGGCAGCAATTTCCCGCCGCACAAGCGCGATCGTTTCATTCAGGAGTTGGACATATTGCGCGAGGTCGCGGCGATTGGACATTTCAGTGTGCCCCGTAATAATCACCGTACTGTCGTTGATCCTGTCGAGCACGGCAGAAAGGGAGAGGGCGATTCCCTCAATATCAGCACCGCCCGCTACATTTCCCTTGCTCCAGAAAAGGTCACCGACATCGACTACATTCGCATGTGCAAAGTAAATAACCGAGTCGCCATCCGTATGGCCGCTTGCATAATGGTCCATCTCAACATCTTCGTCCACGAAGTGAACGCTGACCATGTCGCGAAAAGTTATAACCGGCCAAGCCCGCTCCGGACCAGGACCGATAGGGCTCGGCGACCAATAGGGAGTCTGTGTCGTCATCAGTCGCTTCCGAACGTTTCCGTGTGCAACAATAATTGCATCCGGTCCATAAATCGCGTTTCCCCCAATGTGATCGTAATGCCAGTGCGTGTTCAAAAGAAACTTCACCGGCCGCTTCCCCAAACCATCCAACACTTTTTGTATTGCCGGATTTGCAGCGGGTTCCGGGTGATCCACCAGCAAGTAACCCTGCGGACCCGCGAGCACAAGGGTGTTAAACGCTTGTTGCGGGGTACGAATTTGAATAAGGCTGATACCGTCGCGTACCGGAAAAACCTTGGTTACCGCTTTTGTAAAGTCAGCTTGGCCCGGCAGAAGCCATTGCGCGAATATCGGGCGACAGAGAAATAACAACAGGAGTATTAGCCACGCACGGGAAATATTTTTCATTAGACTCACCTTTGCGCAATCTTAAATCAGTCTAATGAAGCCATGGCCAGAATGGGGTACCGCGCCAAGCACAGATCATTAGTGACAAGCGCGCGAGTGTCCCGAAGACACAGAGATCACCCCGAATCGTCGACTAACCGGAAGTTGAACTAGTTGAGTCATCCTTCAACGCAGCAGAACGCAATATCAATCGTCCTCAACTTCGTCGTTTGCTGCGATAATGCCTGCCGCCAGGTCGCACAATCGGGAAGGTGTAGGGCCACCTTTCTGGCTTGCTTGAGCTTCATAGTTGACCTCAGCAAGCGCGGTTTTTCCTGACGTCCGCCACAACCGAGTAGGTAATCGACTCGCTCGACCACGGTTAGCGACTGAAGTTCGGAAAGTATTTTGAGGGTTGTGTTGCGCGACTCAACACTGAATCAACTGTTGTAGCTCCATGTTCAAAAGTCGCCCACGTTCACGGGGTTCGAGGGAACCGTTCCGCGATTTTTCGCGCAAGCGGGCGCCAAGCATCAACTCACTGGCGAACGGATCGCACGAGGCGGCGAAGTCTGGCATCCAACCCAACACGGCCAAGCATCCCCGTGAACTTGCTGAGGGCAAATCCGAGTCCGGCAACAAAGGACACGATCGCCACATTGCGCAAAGTCTTCCGAAAGATATAGACGTCGGCGCGATCGAGACGACGGGTCGAAAAGAATTCTTTATGTTGTCCCCCGCCACTGGAAAAATCGAAAAGCCGAAATCTCCGCTCGGCGAAAATCTCTTGTAACGCATATTGTTGTAAGAGAACGCCGGGCGAGTACGTGGCAAAGGCGGGATCGTAACCAGATGTTTCATGAAACAGCGTTTGAGGAGTTGCCAGGCAATACAGGTACGCGACCGGTTTTTCTTTCACTATTAAAAGGTATCCGCGGACGTTCCCACTTGATGCCAACTCCATCATTTCTTTGAAGAACAATGGGTCATCGGGAATGCCGTTCCGCAAAACCTTTTCCTGGAATGAACCGAGTTCCACTTTTCTGGCTAGGTCGTAGAACTCTTTCATCTCCTCAGCCGACCTACACTGTCGATAGGTGATCTCGCCGGAGCAAGCTTTACTGAGTTTCTTAGCCTTAGTCTTGTATACCCATCTGCTCTTGCTGGAGAACCGATTCCAGTACGTCTCATAGCTGTCCTGGATGTCGACCACAAAGTTTGTGAATCTGCGTGTGTAACGGAATACATGATTTCCAAAGCTTAGCCGGGCAAGATGATTTTCTACAGGACAGGCCGGATACAGAACAACATCGACGCCTTCCGGCAAAGCGTCGAAGTCATGAACGTGAGGAAGCCGATCTGCAGCACCATACTGGCAAGAGATGGCTTTAAAATCCACCGGGAAGCGTTTCAGACCACCACTCTCAAAGCGCAACCGGATCGAGTTTCTTCGACCAGAACGCAACAAGGCGGCAGGGGATGGCGCAACGATATGAGGCGGTGTAGCACTTGCGCTGGAAAATGTGACTGATCCACTTGGGTAAGGGGCATTCTGTCTTTGGGTTTCTGCCGGCACTGCAAACTCCTAAGATAAGCCCACTTTGCTAGTGCAAGACGGGCCGAGCGATAGTACTGCAACGTGCGTCTTCGGGTACTTGCTAAGGTTATGTAGTATTTGTCTATGACCACCCGATTCGTCCAGGAGGGGAAAGGATCGTCGGGAGTTCCGAGACATCGGCACTTCCAACATCTGGAACTTCGCCCACGCAAACGAACGTGCAAACGCGCGCTCTGAAAGATTGGACCAAAAGATAGCCTTGACGCAAGCACAAAACGCATACTCGTTCGAGAAGAAATCTGCTGATTCGTACTTGCCTAGCCAGAAGGTGCGAACTAAAGATCTAGCACGTATTCGCCGGCAATGCTGTCAATCTCCTTCGGTATCTGACTGGTTTGGGGTCGCAGCTCTCGGTACGCCTAAATGGTGAAAAACATTGCACTTGCGCGGTCTCGTTTTGATGAGGTCAGCCGTAAATTTGACCCCTACTAGAAATGCGGCAACTAACACAAACATAAACAAATTCATTGCTGGCAGCCCTCATCACCGTACTTTTTCCTGAGTTTTGACGTAATCAGGGAGGGCGGCAATCGGGCATTTACCCGAGATTCGATTGATGCGGGGCCGCTCCAAAACCCGCAAGATCGATGTGATTTCAAGCAGCCCATGCTCGGTAGCGCTCCTAAGTAGCCGCGAAAAGACTACCTGCTGCGCCATGCCACGAGCATGCGGCGAACTTTCCGGGCGTTGTGGTGGAATCTGTAAGCACACGATCATGACTCATATCCGTTGCAGTGCTCTTTTGTTCGATATGGATGGAGTGCTCATCGACTCGACACCGGCGGTAGCGAGGGTTTGGAGCCGATGGGCGCGGGCCCACGGTTTCCCGCCGGAGGAAGTCGTGGCCAAGGCACATGGACGCCCAAGCATCACGACCGTGCGTGAATACTTGCCCGACGCAGACCACGAAGCCGAGAACCGAATTGTGGAACAGAGCGAGATCGAGGATCTCGAAACCGTAGTGCCGCTGCCGGGTGCTCGCGAGTTGCTCGATCATCTGCCCAGAAACAGGTGGACAATTGTGACTTCGTCGACGCGACCCTTGGCCGAGGTCCGCTTGCGCGCCGCCGGTCTATCTATCCCCAAAAAGCTCATCACCTCGAGTGACATCACCAACGGCAAGCCGCATCCGGAGCCCTATCTGAAAGCCGCGAGCATGCTGGGGTATCCTGCTGCTGAGTGCGTGGTAGTGGAAGACGCAGCCGCCGGCATTGAGGCGGGCCGGGCAGCAGGCGCGAGAGTGATCGCCTTTCCGACGACCTGTAACGTGTCCGCACTGAAGGCAGCAGGCGCAAACTGGATACTCAAAGATTGCAGCGCGATTTCGGTCTGCCGAGTCAACGCCGATCTCCATCTCGAGTTGAACGAAGATTTGACCCGTAAAGATATGGTCGCCGAAAACGCACGATTGGAAATGGCTCTCTGGCTCTGTCGGATCAGTTAGCCGCTGAACTCACGATCCCGTATAGAACTGGAACGGCGCCCAGTAGAACGGCCTGTGGAACGAGTTGCCGGAATGCAGCAGCGACAATTTGGCCGCGCGCAAAGCTTCTTCGGGCGGCGTTCCTTTTTGGATGGCGGCATACATCTCATCCATCAACTTGGGAGTGGATGCATCGCTCACGTCCCAAAGCGCACCGATGACGTTGTGCGCGCCCGCGCGCAGGAAGGCCCAGGAGAGACCGACCAATCCCTCGCCGGAGTAGGCGCGGGTCCCGGCACCGTAACAGGACGAGATCGTAACCAGATCCGCATGCAGAGGGTGCTGAATGATGTCGCGGGCGTAGAGCCGGAACGAATCGTCGGCCGAGCCGGCTTTCGACAAGACGATGGCGGAGTCGAGCGGACTCAGGCGGCTGGCGGTGCCGTGCGCGACGAAATGGATGTAGGAGAACTGCTCGGGCTGGCCCGCAAGATACGCAGCGGGCGTGGCTTCAGCCTGGGCGAGCACTCGCTGGTCAGTAGCGGGAAAGCGCTTGCCGATGTTGGCGATCTCGGACGCGGCCTGAGGCAACGTGCCGAATTCAGGACTGGCGGCCAGGGGATTGCCGACCAGCAGCAGCCTGCGTTTTTCGGAACGATTTCTCGATGCGGCGCGGTCGAGAAGGCGAAGAGAACTGGCGTTGGCAATGGTGACATCTTCGATCCAGTAGTGCGGCTTGGGATCGGGTGCGAGCAAGGCTTCGAAATTGAGAGCGTTCAGGCTGCCGTCGGGCACGATGAAGACCTTGGTGCTGTTGCGAAGCAGCGGACGCGCGGGCTGCACCAGCAGTTCGTAAAGGGCGAGGCCGTCGGAGTTCTGCGACTCGGCAAGATCCCGGGGTGTTTCGAGCGCCTTGCGGTATCGCCGCACGGCGACATCGATCTCGGAGACCGGCGGCAGCTCGAACCGGCTGATTTTCTGCGTAGTGATGACCCACAGGTGCGACTGCTTGGCACCCAGAAAGTAGTAGAGGATGGGGCCGCCGGCGCGGCGCGCGATCCGTGGCGCGTCGAGCATGGTGGGCAGCACCGAATCGCCCTTACGTAACTGACCCAGGCCTTCCGCCAAAGTGCGGGCGCGGGCGTGATCAGCGACGCTGAGTGCCTCAGCGGTTTTATTCTCCGAGAGCAGGAAGCGCACGTAGTCGTCATAAAGGCTGCTGGCGTTGGAGAGAAAGGGAAGCTTGACGCCTTCGTGCTGGATTTCGGAGCGGGCGTTTTCGAAAGTCTTGATGGTGGTGCGGTATGCAGCGATGGCCTGACTCGTCCGGTGCTGGGCGGCATAGAGGTTCGCCAGTTCGTGCTGCGCTTCCCACTTGAGAGAAGGAGCGATCTTGGGGTCGGTAACGATCTCAGTCAGAATGTTCTGACCTTGCTCCAGGTTCTTCCGTTGAATCTCCACCTGTGCCTTGGCAAACAAGGGATACAACTCGTCTAACCGGTTGGCACTAGCTCGCGCCAGCGCAATCGCCTCTTCACAATATGCACTAGCTCTCTCCAACTCACCCGCTTTTTCTGTAACGAAAGCAAGTGAAGTCACAGCATCGAGAATCTGCTCTTTGCTGCCAGTCCCGCGGGCGAGATCTAATGATTTCTGGTAAGAGTTCTCTGCAACGCGGTAATTTCCCTCATCCAAGTAGACATATCCTGCCGTCGTAAGCCAGCGGATCTCATCGACGACGGAACCGAGTGTTCGGGCGCGACGTTGCGCGTCCAGGAACTGTTCCAGGGCTCTTTCGGAATCGCCAGTTTTGTAGCTGGCCCATCCCAGATTGCCTTGAGCGGTCAGCATTATTCGTTGTGCACCGATCCTTGAAGCTACCCGGTAGGTGTTGTCGGCATAGTCGATCGCCTCATCAAAGTGCTCTTCGAGCAATGCTACATGTGTGAGATTGAGCAGAGACCAAGCCTCCAGAAACTGCTGGTGCTGAGCTCGAGCGATCGACAGGCTCTTGGAGAAGAAGGGACGCGCCTCCTCAAACTTCCCGCGCTCGACTTCCAGCGAGCCGCGAGCATTGAAGAGTTCACCGCATACAAAACGACTTGCATTGAGGCAAGATTGGCTGGCTCGCGCAATGCCCTCCTCGGCTTCCTTGTAGTGATGCAGCCGGACGTGCGCAATGCATGTCCAGATTTGGCGGTCGAGGTTCAACTCGGCGTCTTGAGGCGTGAAGGATCCGTCCGGCTCTAGGATCTTCAACATCTCCGAATACATTCCTCGTGCGGCGAGAACCTGTGCGTGCAGAAGGCGGAATTTCCAAGCCCAGAATGAGTCGTGACCAGAGTATTGAACGGAGTCAGTTTCGGCGGCGGCCTGCGCACGCACAAGGTCACCGCGCACGAGAAGACCCTCCACGCGATCAAACTCACGTTGAGGGTCTCGCGAACATTCGAGAGTGAAAAGTAGCGCGAGGAAAGCAACTGCTGTCAAGGCTATGGGTAGCCGCCGCCGTTGACTTTGGCTGAGGCTGAGCTCGTGGAACCCACGACCGGGCAGCCCAGCTCCAGGCGCATCATGATCAGCTCGTAGGAATTCCCGCTCACAAGGAATTCCGCCAGATGCATGCGACCGATGTTCGGGATCTCGATGATGTTGGTGTCGACGATCTTCGCCGCTAGCTTGCCCCGGACGACTTCGATCTTTTCCACCAACGTGCATACCAGCAATCCCTTGTCCGGGTCGAACTTCTTGGCAGCCTTCTTCCACACTGACTTTTCGAACAAGTAGGGCCGTCTCGGAAATCGCTTGCCGTCCCCCTCGCTCAAAAACGCCAGATCGAGGTGCACTCTCAGAATCGCTTCGCCAATCCGCAGACCATTGATTACAGTCCGACTAAGGTCGACTCTGGGAACGTCCGGGTCCTGAGCCGGATGCTCAGTGGAAATATACGCCACCAGTTCGTCAGCGCGAATCGCGTCGAGTACATTCAAGCCCTCGACTGTCGCCATGGCGCGGGTGGTGGGCAGACCAGCCAGATAGCTCCCCTCGACACGGGAACGGGTCGCGTTGGCCGTAATGATCTTCTCGAACTGGAAATCGGTGGTTGCTGCCTCGTCGGCACCGCCCGAGGGTGACAAGGACGTCGGAGACTGCACGGGGATGTTCTTTACGAAAGGGCGCTCGATGTGTCCGCCGATGGCGGAGGCATTCGCGTGGAAATAATGGATTCTTCGGTTGCCAAATGACATGGAGGTCTCCTTGCCTGCGGTGGAGATCTGTTACTGGGGCCGTTCAGTTTAACCGTACCTCGAAGGGCTGTCTTCCGATGTCCAAGGGAGTCCCGCCCTCTTGCGGAATTCCACGAACGGCCAACGCGTAAACGCCGGCATCAAGCTGGCCAGGGATTCGTATGGGGACCGTATCGTTGGCCGTCTCCGCCGAAATCGGGACTGACCATTTTATCTGTCCTCCGGGGTCATACAAGTCTGCAATATAGGAAGAGAAGCGATTTTCGGTGGGAAGATTGACGAGTAATACGAATGGCTCACCGCTTTTCGAGCGCACCACTGGGTTAGCGGCGCTCCGGGTCGCGACATTAATCGAAGCCGCCGGGAAAAGATATGCCGTGTTAGCGGCCTTTTTCATTCCCGGGTAGACCACCAGATTCTGATATCCAACGACTACCAGCAATACAGCCATGACAGGAACTGCGAACGCCGGCCGGAGCCAGGCAAGCCATGGCTTCGAGTCTGGGGCTGCATCCCTAACGGCAACCGCACTGGTTCTCTTTGAAAGGATGGCCTTGCTCTGCTCGACCAGCATGGCGGCTGCGCGCACGTCGAGCGCACAGTCCGGACAATCGAACAGGTGTTCTTCGAACTGGTCGAGTTGCTCGGGGTCCAACTCGTTCAGCAAGTACCTCTCGCTTGCCTTCAGACGCACTGCGTCGCTGTGGTCCATCTGGACTGCTCCCCCTCTTACAACAAGTAGTGAAAGCGGAGCGGAAATCGTTTCACACTTTGCCGGCGGCCGTGACTCCGGGCGGCCTGCGCTCAATATTCTTTAGATACAGAGACTTAAACAACTGCTTGGCGCGGTGCAGCAGGACGCGTAGATAATCGCGGTCGACGCCGAAATCCCGGCAGACCTCATCCTTGTCGCGCTCTTCCAGGAACACCTCGCGGAGAATGCGCCGATCCCGCTCGGGCATTTCGTCCAGGATTTCACGGACTTTCTCTTCCATCTGCTTGGCGGCGACTGCACCGAGCACGTCCATTACCGGATCGGGCAACTCGTTCTGAGGCTCGTCGTCAAGTGAGTCGGAGCGGGAAGAAGACCGGTAATGTTCGAGCAGAACATTGTTGCAGATCGAGTTGACGAAGGCACCCAGCCTCTCCGGCTGGCGGATGCCTCCCGGACTCCGCAGCGCAGTGAACACCCGCACGAAGGTTTCCTGGCGAACATCCTCGATGGCCTGCGGGGAGCGCAGACGCGCTCTCAGTTTGAGCTGGA
>Ga0210399_10001323_pt1 | contig 19339 bp, 21 predicted proteins | sample IncBWC14MmetaG_FD_150865 | JGI IMG/M metagenome (GOLD analysis project Ga0210399, IMG submission 150865) | Forest soil microbial communities from Barre Woods Harvard Forest LTER site, Petersham, Massachusetts, United States - Inc-BW-C-14-M | ecosystem: Environmental > Terrestrial > Soil >...
TTCCGAGAGGCCGGGGTCGACGGGGTCGGCGTCGCGGATCTCATGAAAGAGGCCGGCCTGACCCACGGGGGGTTCTATCGGCACTTCGCCTCGCGCGACGCCTTGGTCGCCGAGGCCATCGAGCGGGCCCTCAACGACGGGGGCGCCGCGGTCTCCGCGATCGCGACTCGCAAGCACGCGGCCCTGCCTGCGCTCATCGACGCCTATCTCAGCGTGGCACATCGCGATGGCCTGGCCACCAGCTGCGCGGTCACCACGCTGGCCGGCGACGTCGCCCGCTGTAGCGCGCGAGCGCGGTCCGCCTATTCGCGCCAGGTTAACATCTATCTGGAGTTGCTCGGCAAGCTGGTCGCGGGGGGTACCCGAAAATCGCGCCGGGCCAAGGCCATCGCCGCCCTCTCAGCGTTGGTCGGCGCCGTCTCGATGGCCCGGGCGGTGAATGACGAGACGCTCTCCCGCGAGATACTCGAGTCAGCCGCCAATGAGCTGAAGGCCGCTCTCAAATAGCGCGGCCTCTCGCACTCGACGATGGCCTGCCCCCCTGAGCGGGCCTATGATCTGCAGTCCACTCGCTAAGCCGCGGTTGCATCCTTCGCGAGCTGCTGGCGCACGAAGTTGATGTGCTCGCGAAGCACGTAGACCTGATCGGCGAAGGACCCCGGCATCTTCAGCGCGATGACGGATTTCTCGATGCCATCGAGGCGCTGCAGCAATTCCGTGCGTTGATCGGAGGTCGGCTGCGCCATCGCCGCCCGCTCCAGCGCCATCAATTCCCCGTAGGGGCGGTAGATGCGCGCCTTGGCGCGCCAGTTGTAGAGCACCGGCACCAGGCGCAAGCCGGGGATCAGGACCAGGACGATCGGCACCAGCACGACCAGCGCGCGGTCCACGAGGCTCGCGACCCAGAACGGCAGATAGCGATAGGCGATGCCCTTGCCCGACTTGTAGTACCGCGCCGCGTCGTCGCTGATCGGGTACTCGTGCTCCAGCGGTGCGGGAAACTCGCCGACGCGCTGGATCAGCGTGGCGCGGCCATGGACTTCGCGCGCGGCTTCGATCAGCAGATCGGACAAAGCCGGATGCAGGCTCGGCCGCGCGATCAGCTCCACGGTGGGCGCGATCAGCGTGAGGGATTGTGGCGGCGCGTTCCTGCCCAGGTCCAGCGATCCCGCCGGCAGCTCGAGCTTGCTCAGGTAACGGAATCGGCGCACGTAGGCCTCGGCCTGCACGAAGTCGAAGAGCCGGATGCCGGGCGAGTGCACCAACTCGCGCATGCTTTCCGGCGTGGCGGAGTCCCCCATCAGGAAGGCGGCGTCGATCCTGTGCTTGAGGAGAGCCTGCGCCCCCTCCTTTCCCTCGAGATTGAGCAGCCGGGTCGAGCCTTTCGGATCGATGTCGTTGGCGTTGAGCAGGGTCGCGGCCAGATTCCGCGTTCCGCTGCCCTCGGGACCGATCGCGATACGCCGGCCCTTCAATCCGGACAACCGCTCGAGCGGCGTGCCGCGGTAGAACACCGCGAGCGGTTCGTAGAACATGCTCCCGAGCGATACCAGACCGGCCGGATCCGCCAGATTGGACAGCCCACCCTGGACGAATCCGACGTCGACGTCGGATTTCGGATCGCTCAAGCGCTTCAGGTTGTCGAGGGCGCCGGCGGATGGCAGGATCTTGAGCGTCACGCGGTTGCGCGCGAGAATCTTTCGATATTGCTCGGCGTAGGTCCAAAGCGAGCTTCCCTCCGGGCCGCTCGCGATCGTGATGGTGCCGGGCGGGGCGGGCCGCACAAAATGGAGCGCGATCCAGATCGAGAGGGCGCTCAGTAGCAGGACCATGCCCAGCGAGGTGGCGAGGTCGCGCCAGGAAATGCGTTGGATGCGCAGCGGGATTTGCAGCGGGCCGATCTTGCCTCTGTTTGTTCCCATTGCCGCAATGTTCCTGGGGGCGTGGCCGCTCAGCCGTACGTTGAGCGGAGAGCGCGGAGGCGTGTTTCCTGGGGCGACCCGGCCGGTCGCCGGCTTAGGGATTCCATGGTGCCGAAGGGGGGATTCGTTCGGGCCACCCTTCGGCACGCCCCGCCATGCGGCGGATTTTCGTGGATCCTTCTCGATGCGTCAAGTACTTCCGCGGTTCACAGACCCGGCCCGTGGCTCGACCCAACACACGAGGGGATCGGAGAATGACCGACCCCTGGAGACGGGCGGGTAGCCTATGATCCCGTGGTGGAATCGCCAAGCGTCCTGGTGATGTGCGGGCTGCCCGCGTCGGGGAAGACCACGGCGGCGGAGCGTATTCATTTGCATTCGGGAGGAGTGCTCGTCCGAAGCTGTGACGTTTACCGCTCGCTTGGGATCTCACTCCCGGACTGGGTCAGGCGGACGGACGGGTTCACCCGACACCTTGCGCCGTATCTGCGCGAGCGCGACCGAGCCTACGTCGAGATGGCTCGACGGCTGGAGCAGGCGCTAGCGTCCGGCGCCGAGCTGGTCATCCTCGATGCGGTGCATGGCGAGTGGGCGAAGCGGCGGATCGTGTACCGAATATGCCAGACCTTTCGCCGAACGCCGATCCTCGTGTGGTGCCGGTGCGACAACCTTGAGACGATCCGGGGCCGGTTTCAGCGGAGACAAGGCGCGGAGGCAGAGCCGCAGAACGAGGCCAGCGATTTCTCGGTTTTTCGTCACATCGCCGGGCTCTGGGAAGATCCGATCGCCGATCCTCAACCCGTTCCAATGGTCATCTACGATACGTTGCGCGATCAGCTTCTGCCGATGCGCGGGTCCACGGGCGCGGTCGTGGAGTTTCTTCGCTCGGCCCTGTCCGTGACGCCCTGTGCGTAGGTCACAGGGCAGAGTCCTCGCGCATACCTCGTAACGCGCCCGTTGTGGCGCTGCGTTCGCTATTCGATGGCGCACGCTCGTCCAGGCAACGGGAGGAGGACTTCCAAGGCCGTACGCGACACCGCGGTCGGTCCCGAAATACTCCCGTTGAGGACGCGCGCTTCCGGTTGGACTCGGTTGATCGATGACTTACAGATCAATGGTGCCGAAGGGGGGACTCGAACCCCCACGGGTTGCCCCACACGCCCCTCAAACGTGCGCGTCTGCCAATTCCGCCACTTCGGCGCCGGCGAGCGCTCAGTATGCCGCGGGCCGGCGAGAGTTGTCAATTCATCGGCCGAGTCGGAGGATGCGACCGACGCGGGACTGGCGCAAGCGGGGATCCAGCGCGTCGCGAATCCCCTCCCCCATGAGGTTGTAGGAGAGCACCGTGATGAGGATGGCGAAACCCGGGTAGAGCGTCATCCACCACGCGATCTCGATGTAGTCCCGGCCGTCGTTGAGGATGTTGCCCCACGTGGCGTATGGCGGCTGGACCCCCAGTCCCAGGAAGGACAGCCCCGCCTCGGTGAGGATGGCGGCGGGAATGCCGAGCGTCATGGCGACCAGGATCGGCGCGATCGCGTTCGGCAGGATGTGCCGGAAGATGATGCGCGTCGCCCCGGCGCCGACCGCCTCGGACCAGATGACGAACTCCCGCTCGCGCAGGGTGAGGAACTCCGCGCGCACGAGACGGGCGACCCCCATCCACCCGGTGAGACCGATCACGGTCATGATCGTCCAGATCGAGGGCCTGAGGAACGCGAGCACCGCGAGGAGGAGGAAGAAGCGGGGGAAGACCAGCATCAGATCGACCAGCCGCATGACCACGTTGTCTACCGTGCCGCCGTGGTAGCCGGCGGCCGCCCCCAGCATGATCCCGATCCCGGCCGCGATGCCGACCGAGACGAAGCCCACCGAGAGCGACACCCGCGAGCCGTAGAGCACCCGTGAGAGCACGTCGCGGCCGAGGGGATCGGTGCCGAACCAGTGCACGCTCGAGGGCGGGCTGAGGATCTTCTTGGTGTCGGGTCGGTTCGGATCCCAGGGCGCCAGCAGCGGGGCGAGAACGGCCAGGACCACGAGCACCGACACCACCGCGCCCCCGAACATCGCGAGCCGGTTGCGGGAGAAGGTGCGCCAGAACTGCCGCATCTCTCCGCGCGAGCCGCGCCCCGCCACTCAGCGCCTCCCGCGACGGCCGCCGAACCGGATGCGCGGGTCCACCAGGCCGTAGGTGATGTCGGCGACCAGGTTGGCCACCAGCGTGAGGGTAGCCACGATGACGAGGTTGCCCATGACCACCGGGTAGTCGCGCGAGAACACCGACTGCACCATGAGCTGCCCCATCCCGGGAATGGCGAAGATGGACTCGATGATGACGCTGCCGCCGATGAGGCCGGGCAGGGCCAGGGCGAGGATGGTGATGACGGGCAGGAGCGCGTTGCGCAGGGCGTGCTTGCTAATCACCATGCGCTCGGAGAGCCCCTTGGCCCGGGCGGTCTGCACGTAGTCCTGCCGCACCACCTCGAGCATGCTCTGCCGCATGTAGCGCGAGAAGCCGGCGAGCCCGCCGAAGGTGGCGACCGCGATCGGGAGGATCAGGTGGGCGAAGAAGTCCCACTGCTGCCGCCAGAACGAGAGGTACTCCCAGTTCAGCGAGCGCAGGCCGGAGATCGGCAGCCAGCCGAGCTGCACCCCGAAGAGGATCAGCAGGAGCAGGGCCAGCCAGAAATCCGGAGTGGCGAACCCCACGAAGACGAAGACGGTGGTGATCTTGTCGTAGAGCGAGTACTGGCGAGTGGCCGAGAGCACCCCGATCGGGATCGCGAGGCCGACGATGATCGCCATCTCGATCAGGTTCAGGAAGAGGGTGATCGGCAGCCGCTCGCCGATCTTCGTGAGCACCGGGCGCCCGTCGGGCAGGAAGGAGCGTCCGAAGTCCAGGTGGACCGCGCGCTTGAGCCACTTCCAGTATTGCTCGTAGACCGGCCGGTCGAGGCCGAACTCCTTGATCAGCCGCTCCTTGACCTCGGGCGAGGCGTTCGGATCCTCCGGGGTCAGGAAGTCGAGCGGCCCCCCCGGGGCCAGACTGATCACCACGTAGGAGATGAAGGTGATACCGAGCAGCAGCGGGATCGAGAGCAGGAGCCGGCGGAGGGCGAAGAGGGCCATCTAGCCGGCGGTATAGCGCTGCTGTGCCTTCGGTACGTACCACTCGTCGAAGTTGTGGAGAATGCCCGCGGGCGCCGGGCTCACCCCCCGGATGCGCGAGGACACCACCGGCAGCGCATCGCGATAGTAGAGGAAGATCATCGGCAGATCCTCCGCGAGGATCCGCTGGATCTGGTGGTAGCTGCGAATCCGGTCCTGCTGCACGCACGACCTGCGGCCGACCTCCAGCAGACGGTCCACCTCCGGATTGGCGTAGCCGGTGCGGTTCATCTGGTCGGGGCCCCGCTGGGAGGAGTGCCAGACGACGTACTGGTCGGGATCGGTGCCGGTGCCGAGACCCAGGACGATCAGCTCGAAGCGGCGCGGCTTGACGAACTCCTTGATGAAGGCGGCCCACTCGATGAGCTGGATCTCGGCCTGCACGCCGATGTCCTTGAGCCGCTGCTGGATGATCTCGGCGATCTTCTTGCGCTCGTCGTTGCCCTGGTTGGTCCGGATCGTGAGCGTGAACGGCTTGCCGTCCGGATCCTCGACGATGCCGTCCCCGTCCCGGTCCTTCCAGCCCGCCTCCGCCAGCAACGCCTTCGCCTTCTCCGGATCGTACGCGAAGCGCTTCACGTCGTCCGTGTAGGCCCACGTCCCGGGTCGGATCGGGCCGTTGGCCTCGCGGGCCAGGCCCAGCCGGACGCCGTCGATCAGCTCCTGCTTGTTGATCGCGTGCGCGAAGGCCTCCCGCACCCGCCGGTCCGCGAAGCGGGGATCCTTCAGGTTGAAACCGAGGAACGTGTAGTCGCTCGCCGGGTAGCGGAACTTGTGGTACGCCTTGCGAAAGGCGGGGTACTCGGTCTGCCGCGCGTACTGGATGCCGGTGAGAGTGTTGACGTAGTCGACACCCTTGGCCTTCAGCTCGAGAAAGATGGTGGCCTGGCTCGGGATCACGCGGTAGACGATGCGGCTCAGATACGGTCGCCCTTCGTAGTAGTCCGGATTGGCGACCAGCACCACCTTCTCGCCGGGCTTCCATTCCTGGAAGCGATAGGGGCCGGTGCCCACCGGCCAGCTATTCTGGGGCGACTCCCGCAGCGTCCCCGCCTCGGCGAACGACTGGAGCAGGTGCTTGGGCAGCATATAGGTGCTCCACGTCTCCACCGCCCGGGCGTAGGGCTCGGCGTATCTTACCCGCACCGTGTACGGATCGGGCGCCACGACGTCCTTGACCAGCATGAAGCCTTCCTTGAAGGGCGCCGGGGTCTTCGGATTGATCATGGTCTGGTAGGTGAAGACCACGTCGTCGGCCGTGAACGGCCGCTCGTCGTGCCACTTCACGTCGCGGCGCAGCTTGAAGGTCAGCTCGAGGCAGTCACGGCTGTACGTCCACGACTCGGCCATCGCGGGGGCCAGGTTCAGATCCTTGTCGGTCTTCACGAGACCGTCGTAGATCATCGCCCCGACCTCGTGGGAGGACTGATCGGAGGTCAGGCTCGGGATCAACCCCCCGATGTCGCCGATGGACGCCTGGATGAAGGTGTCGCCGTAGGCGGGCGGTCCGCTCGTCACCACCTCGTCCGCCCGGCTATCGAGCTCTCCATTGCAGGCCGCGAGCGCCCCGCATATCGCGAGAGCCAGCAGATGGTGAAGCCGCGCGCGCCCCTTCGGCATCCGGCGGGCGGCTCTACTTCTGCGGCGCCGACGGCGGGGGGGTGGGAGGGGCCGACGACGACGCGGGCGCGGGAGCCGCCGGCGCGGTCGCCGGCATGATGCTGAGGGTCCGCTTGTGGGCCATCATCGAGAGCGTGAACGACGTGACCATGAACAGGATGGCGACCACCGTGGTGGCCTTGCCGAGCACGGTGGGCGTACCCATGGAGCCGAACACCGCCTGACTGCCGCTGCCTCCGAACGCGGAGCCGATGTCGGCTCCCTTGCCGGCCTGGAGCAGCACGAGCCCGACGATCACGAGGCTCACGATGACGTGGACGACGATGACGAGAATGAACATGAGAGAGCCTACTCCTTCGAAGCGCCGCTCTTCGCGGCGGACTTCTTCGCGATGGTGATGAACCCGGGCGCCTCCAGGCTGGCACCGCCCACCAGGACCCCGTCGATGTCCGGCAGCTGGGTGAGCGACTGCGCGTTGTCGGGCTTGACGCTGCCCCCGTAGAGGATGCGCATCGCCTGCGCCAGCTCCTTCGACGCGACTTCGGAGACGAGCCCGCGCAGGTAGCCGTGCACCTCGGCCGCCTGGGCCGGGGTGGCGTTGACGCCGGTGCCGATGGCCCAGACCGGCTCGTAGGCCAGCACGCAGCGCGCGAGGTCGTCGGGCGCGATCCCCGCCCAGCCGGCGCGCAGCTGTCCCTCCACCACCGTGAAGGTCAACCCCTGGCGCCGTTCTTCCCCGGTCTCCCCGACGCAGAGCACCGGGCGCATGCCGTGCCGCAGGACCGCGGCCACCTTGCGGTTGATCTCCTCATCGGTCTCCCGCAAGAGGTGGCGTCGCTCTGAGTGCCCGAGCAGCACCCAGCGACAGCCCAGCTCGGCCAGCATCGCGGGCGAGATCTCGCCGGTGAAGGCGCCCTGCGCCTCCCAGTGGCAGTTCTGCGCGCCGACCGCGACCGCTCCGCCCTTCAGCGTCTCGGCCACCGCGGGGAGCGCGGTGAAGGGCGGGCACACCACCACTTCCACGCCGCGGGGGCGTTTGAGGCCGTCGCGGAGCGACTGGGCCAGCCCGAGGGCCATCGCCTGCGTGCCGTGCATCTTCCAGTTGCCGACGACCAGGGGCGTGCGCATCAGGCCGCGTCGTCGAGGGCCGCGACGCCGGGCAGCACGCGACCTTCGAGGAACTCGAGGAAGGCGCCGCCCGCGGTCGAGATGTAGCCGATCTTCCCGGTCACCCCGGCCTGCTGCACCGCCGAGATCGTGTCGCCGCCGCCGATCACCGAGAAGGCGCCGGAGCCGGCCACTGCGCGCGCCACCCCGAGCGTCCCGGCCGCGAACGGCTCCTTCTCGAAGACGCCCATGGGCCCGTTCCAGACGATGGTCCGGGCCGCCTTCAGCGCGGTGGTGAACTGGGTCACGCTCGCCGGGCCGATGTCGAGGCCCATCAGGTCGTCGGGAATCTCGCGGATGCCCACCGTGCGCAGCCCGGTCGTCGCGTCGAGGCCCGAGGCCACCACGACGTCCACCGGGAGCCGGAGCGGGATGCCCCGGGTGCGGGCGCGCTCCAGCACCCCGCGGGCCGCCTCGAGCCGATCCGGCTCGAGCAGCGAGCGGCCGACTCCGTGACCCATGGCCTTGAGGAAAGTGAACGCCATCCCGCCCCCGATCACGAGCGCGTCCACGCGGGCCAGGAGATGCTCGACCAGCCCCAGCTTGTCCGAGACCTTGGCCCCGCCCAGCACCGCCCACAGCGGTCGCTCCGGCCGCTCGAAGATGCGCTCGAGCGCGCCGAGCTCGCGGGCCATCAGCAGGCCCGCCGCCGCCGGCTTGAGGTACCGGGTGATGGCCTCGATCGAGGCGTGCGCCCGGTGCGCGGCCGCGAAGGCGTCGTCGACGTAGACGTCGGCGAGCGAGGCCAGCGCGCGCGCGAAGGCGTCGTCGTTGGCTTCCTCCTCCGCGTGGTAGCGCAGGTTCTCGAGCAGCACGACCTCACCGGGCTGGATCGCGCGGGCACGCTCCTCCACCTCGGGCCCCACGCAGTCGGACAGCAACGTGACCGGGCGGCCGAGCCTCTCCTGCAGGCGCTCCGCCACCGGCCGGAGCGAGTACTTCGGATCGGGCTTGCCCTTGGGGCGGCCGAGGTGGGAGGCCAGGACCAGCGAGGCGCCGGCCTTGAGCACGCACTCGATGGTGGGCAGCACCGCCGTGATCCGCGTATCGTCGGTCACCCGCGTGCCGTCCAGCGGCACGTTGAAGTCGGCCCGCAGGAAGACGCGCTTTCCAGACAGGTCGATCTGATCGACGACGAGCTTCGCCACGGCGCCCAGCGCGACCGCCGGCGACTACAGCGACCGGGCCATGTAGCGAATCAGGTCGCGCACCCGGCAGGAGTACCCCCACTCGTTGTCATACCAGGCCAGCACCTTGACGAGGTTGCCGTCGACCACGGCGGTGGACGGCAGGTCCACGATCGAGGAGTGGGCGTCGCCGTTGAAGTCCACCGAGACCAGCTCCTCGTCGGTGGCGTCCAGGATGCCTTTGAGCTGCCCGGCGGCCGCGGCCCGGAAGGCGTCGTTGACCGCCGCGACGGTGGCCGGCTTGGCGAGCTCCGCGGTCAGGTCGACCACTGAGACGTTGGCGGTGGGCACCCGGATCGCGATGCCGTCGAGCTTGCCCTTCAGCTCGGGCAGGACCAGCCCCACGGCGGTGGCCGCGCCGGTGGTGGTGGGGATCATGCTCACCGCACCCGCGCGGGCCCGGCGCAGATCCTTGTGGGGGAAATCGTGGATCGGCTGGTCGTTCGTATAGGAGTGCACGGTGGAGGCGAAGCCCCGCTTGATGCCGAAATTGTCGAGCAACACCTTCGCCACCGTCGCCAGGCAGTTGGTGGTGCACGAGGCGTTGGACACCAGCTCGTGCTTGACCGGATCGTATTTCTGCTCGTTGACCCCCAGCACCACCGTGATGTCGGGATCCTTGGCGGGCGCGGTGATCACGACCTTCTTGGCGCCCGCCTGCAGGTGTTTCGAGGAGGTGGCCCGATCGCGGAAGATCCCGGTGGACTCCACCACGATCCCCACCCCCATCTCTCCCCATGGCAGCGTGGCCGGGTCCTTGGCCGAGCAGACGCGGATCTCCCGCCCGTTGACGAAGATGGCCTCGCCCTTGGCCTTCACTTCGGCGTCCAGTGCGCCGTGCACCGAGTCGTGCTTCAGCAGATGCGCGAGGGTCTTGGCGTCGGCCAAGTCATTGACCGCGACCACCTCGATGTCGGACGACTGGAGCGCGGCGCGAAAGAACACCCTGCCGATGCGGCCGAACCCGTTGACTCCTACGCGCACTGCCATGGGCGCTTCCTTTCCTTTTGTCTCGGTTTGTCCAATACTTCCAGTTCAGGGAGGCCTCTGATTATAACGAGCGTGGGCCGGGCGGCGCAAGACTGCGGCTAGAGCACCCGCGCCACCGCCAGGACCCCCACCGTGGCCGCCCCGGCGGCGCGGAGGGTCCGGGCGCACTCGGACACGGTGGCGCCCGTGGTCAGGATATCGTCGACCAGCACCACGTGCCGACCGGCGATGAGCTCGGGACGGCGCACGCGGAAGGCCCCGCGCACGTTGGCCCGCCGGGCCACCCCGTCCAGATCGGTCTGGGAAGTCGTCGCCCGCGAGCGGGCCAGGACATCGGCCCGGACCGGGCGCCCCCACGCCCGCCCCACGCGCCCGGCCAGGAGCCGGGCCTGGTTGAAGCCGCGCTCTCGCTCCCGGCGTGGGTGAAGCGGGACCGGCAAGATCAGGTCGGGCACGCCGGCGGGCAGCCCCTCCGAGAGGGCATCGACCAGCAGATCTCCGAGCGGAGCGGCGAGCCCGCGCCGCCCACGAAACTTGAAAGCGTGGAGTGCCTCCCTCACGACGTCCTCGTAGCGTGTGGCCGCCCGCGCATACGAAAACTCGGGCGGATCCAGCCGACACCCTCCGCAGAGTCGACCCTCGCTCGGCATCGGCTTGCCGCAGCATCGGCACCAGGGCGGCCCGATCCGCTCGAGGTCCTCCCAGCAGCGCGCGCACAGCGGATCACGGCGGCCCGCGCCCAGTCGAGCCCGGCAGACCGGACAGAAGGGCGGAAAGACCAGATCGAGCAGAGCGCCCGCCCACTGTCGCCAGGGGCCGGCGGAGCGGGCTACGGCCGGGAGGTATTCCAGCGACGGCACGACGGGCAACGGTCCACCCAGCGCGAGTGCGCGGCGCCGCAGACCGCGCATCGATGCGGCCACTCGATGCCGTCGCTCTGCTTGAGCGCGCGCCGATACTCCTCCATCGCGTCGCGGAACTGCCCGCGCCGCTCGAGGATCGCGCCGAGATAGGCGTGGATGAGCGACAGGTCGGGGGCCCGGACCTCCATCTTCTGGAACTGCTCGGCCGCCTCGTCCAGCATCGCCAGCTCGAAGTAGACGCGGCCGAGCCCGAAGGCCAGGGCCGGATTGTCGGGGTGACGCGCGAGCGCGTCCTGATAGAGCGAGATCATCCGGCTCGGACGCCCCTCCGCGCGATGGAGCTGCTCGATGCGCGCCAGCACCGGCAGGGCCGGCCGCACCTCGGCGGCGCGCTCCCATACCCGCAGCGCCTCCCGCGGCTCGCCCGCCTTCAGGTATGCGTCGCCCAGCAGCAGCACCGCCGGCACGAAGCTCGGCTGCAGCCGGAGGGCCTCTTTGAGATGCGCCGTGGTGGCCGCGCGGTCGTTCTTCTCGAAGCGCTCCCGCGCGATCTCGTAGTGCAGACCGGCCAGCGTGGTCTCCTCGGCGGCCCGATCTTCCCGCGCCGCCGCCTGCAGCACCCGGGTCTGGATCTCCAGCGCGTCCGCCCAGCGCCGGCGCTCGATCAGCACGTCGCGCGCCGCAGACTCCGGGGCGACCGCCCGGGCCGGGTCGGCGCCCGCGCCGGGCGCGAAGGCGCCCAGACGCGCCAGCGGGTCCGCCCGCCGGGTGTAGGTGCGGGTGACGTCGCGCAGGATCCCGAGGACGAGCGCGAGAACGGCCCCCGCCACGAAGACGACCACCACGAGCGCCATCACCGGGACGTCCACGGACCAGTCGCCCCCGAGGGCGACGTGGACCCGGGCCGGGTTGATCGAGGTCAGGTAGGTGAGGGCGATCGCGACGAGGAGGCCGACGATGAGCCCGAAGCGGATCGACACGGGCGGAGCGGCGCTACCGGGCCGCGGTGCGCTCTTCCTCTTCGACCGCGCGCTGGCACTCGATGCAGTAGCGGGCGAACGGCAGCGCCTCCAGGCGCTTCTCGGAGATCGGCTCGCCGCAGCGCTCGCAATCGCCGAACCCGCCTTCGTTGATCTTCTGCAGCGCGAGCGCCACTTCTTTCAGGAGCATCCGGTCGCCGTTGCTCAGCTCGAAGAAGAACTCGCGATTGTAGGCGGAAGAGGCCTGGTCCCCCAGGTCCTTGATGGAATCGTCCTCGGGGCCCTTGCCGTACAGGACGTTCTTGCCCACCTCCTCCACGAGCTGGCGATGCTTCTCCTCCAGCTTCTTGCGGAAGTGGACCAAGCGGTCTTTTCTCATTTCGACCTCCTTGCGCCACCGCGGTCGCCGCACGCTACGGCACGCCGCCGCCGTGCTAGTCGCGCAGGCTACCATGGGGTCCTGCGCAAATCAATCCCGCGCGCGGCCTCCTTCCACCGAGACGAGTGGCGCGTCGCCCCACAGGCGCTCCAGCGAGTAGAAGCCGCGCGTCTCCTCCAGGAATACGTGCACGACCACGTCGCCGTAGTCGAGCAGGAGCCAGCCGCTCTCCGCGCTGCCCTCGTTGTGGCGAGGCCTCACCCCCTCTCCGCGCAGCGCGGCGCGCACGGCCTCCGCGATGGTGTCGGCCTGGGTGGAGGAACGGGCGCTGCACACCAGGAAGAAGTCGGCGATGCTCGACAGACCCTGCAGGTCGAGCACCACGAGGTCGACCGCCTTCTTCTCGAGCGCCGCGTGGGCGGCGACGCGAACCACGGCTTCCGCTGACAGAGTGGCCATCACACCTCCGGGCGATAGAGCTGGTGATCGCGGATGTAGGAGACCACCGACTCCGGCATCCGGTACGCGAGGCTCCGGCCCTCGCGGGCCCGACGGCGCAGGTCGGAGGCCGAGATCGGCAGGGACGCGGCGGGCAGCAGCACCGGCCGGGACTCATCCGGGTCTCCCCCGCCGGCGCGGGCGAAGCCGGCAAGGTCGAGCTCCCGCAGCACCTTGTGGGCCGCGGGCGTCTCCGGATCGAAATCGAGCCCGGTGCGCGGGATGACCACGAGGCGCGCGAGGCGCGCGACGCGCCGGGGGTCCTTCCAGTTGAGCAGATCGAGAAAGGTCTCCGAGCCGATGATCAGGTGCAGGCGCCCGCAATTCTGAAGCTCGGTCAGCGTGTCGACCGTGTAGGAGGGGCCGCTCCGCCGGACCTCGACGTCGGAGACCTCGAAGCGCGGATGCTCGCCCACCGCGAGGCCGGTCATCCGGTAGCGATCCAGGGCCGGCGCCAGCTCGCTCGGGGGCTTGTGGGGCGGCTGGGCCGCCGGGACGAAGACCAGGTGATCGAGCTGGAGGATCTCGCAGACGTCGTCGGCCATGAGCAGGTGGCCGAAGTGGATCGGGTTGAACGATCCCCCGAAGACGCCGACGCGCGGGTGCAGGCGGCTATTCCCGGATATGCCCGTCGCCCCACACCACGAACTTGGTCGTGGTCAGCTCCCGGACGCCCACCGGGCCGCGGGCGTGTACGCGCGAGGTGGAGATGCCCATCTCGGCGCCGAGACCGAACTGGCTACCGTCCACCAGCCGGGTCGAGGCGTTCACGAGCACCGCAGCCGCGTCGACCTCCTGGGTGAAGCGACGCGCTCGCCGCAGGTCGCGGGTGACGATGGACTCGGCGAGCCCCGAGCCGTGGCGCCGGATGTGCGCCACCGCCTCGTCGAAGCCGGCCACCACGCGCACGGCCAGGATGTAATCGAGGTACTCCGCGTCCCAGTCGGCGGGCTCGGCCGCCCGGGCTCCCGGCATGAGGGCCCGGGCGCGCTCGTCGGCTCGGACCTCGACCCCCGCCTCCGCGAGTCGGGCCTGAAGCGGCGGCAGGAAGTCGGCCGCGACCGCCGCGTGCACCAGCAGCGTCTCGAGCGAGTTGCACACGCTCACCCGCTGGGCCTTGGCGTTGACCGCCACCGCCACCGCCATGTCGAGGTCCGCGCCCTCGTCCACGTAGAGATGGCAGAGCCCCTTGTCATGCTTGAGGACCGGCACCGTCGAGCGCTCCGCCACCAGGCGCACGAACTCCTCCCCGCCGCGCGGGATGATGAGATCGAGATAGCGATCGAGGGTGAGCATGGCCATGACCCCGGCGCGGTCGGCGGTCTCGACCGCCTGGATCACCTCGGGCGGCAGCCCGGCCTTCTCCGCCGCCTTGCCCAGGATCTGGGCCAGCATCGTGTTGGACTCGAGCGCCTCGCTGCCGCCCCGGAGCAGCACCGCGTTTCCCGACTTCAGGCAGAGCCCGGCCGCGTCCGCGGTGACGTTGGGACGCGACTCGTAGATGAACCCGATGACGCCCAGGGGCACGCGCACCCGCGCGATCTCGAGCCCGGAGGGCCGCCGCCAGGTCTCGACCGTCTCGCCCACCGGGTCGGGCAGGCCCGCCACCTGGCGCAACCCGGCGGCCATCTCCTCGATGCGCCCCTCGGTGAGGGTCAGCCGCTCGATGAAGGCGCGCGCGTGGCCGGACGTACGGGCCCGCTCCAGGTCGTGTCGGTTGGCGTCGAGGATCGCGGCCGCCCGCTCCTCGAGCCCGCGGGCCATCTGGGCGAGGGCCTCGTTCTTGGCGCGGGTGGGGGCCAGGGCGAGCACGCGCGCCGCTTCCCGGGCCGCCCGCGCCTTCGCCTCGACGTGTGCCGCCGCGTCCATGCTCGCTCTCCCGTCCGTCACAGGATCACCAGGTTGTCCCGGTGGATGACCTCGTCGAAGCCCTTGTACCCGAGGGCCTTCTCGATGTCCTTCGTCTTGCTTCCCCGGATCCGGCGCAGCTCGTCGGCGTCGTAGTTCACGAGTCCGCGCGCGAACTCCGGCCCGTCGAACTCGCTCAGCGCCACCACCTCGCCGGCGTGGAACTGCCCGTCCACCTCCACCAGGCCGGAGGGAAGCAGGCTCTTGCCCCTCTCAGTTAAGGCCTTCTTCGCGCCCGCGTCAACCATGAGGCGGCCCTGGGGCGGCACCGCGAAGGCGATCCACCGCTTGCGCGCGGCGAGGCGGTCGTCGCGGGGCTGGAAGTAGGTCCCCACCGGGTCGCCCTTGAGCAGGCGCTGGAGCGTGCCGACCTCGCGTCCGCTCGCGATCACCATCGGAATGCCCGACGCGCCCGCCTTCTGGGCCGCCTGGAGCTTGGTCGACATGCCGCCCACCGACATCGCCGCGGAGCCGTCGAAGACCATGCGCTGGATCTCCTCGGTCACCGCCTCCACCGTCTCGAGCCGCCGCGCGGTCGGGTCGCGCCGGGGATCACCGGTGTAGAGACCGTCGACGTCGGTCAGGAGCACCAGCAGATCGGCGTCGATGAGGTGCGCGACCACCGCGGCGAGGTTGTCGTTGTCGCCCACCTTGATCTCGTCGACCGCCACCGTGTCGTTCTCGTTCACGATCGGCAGCACGCCGAACTCGAGCAGGGCCAGCAGGGTGTTGCGGGCGTTCAGGTAGCGAGACCGGTCGCTGATGTCCTGGCCGGTGAGCAGCACCTGGCCGACCGGTATGTTGTGCTTCTTGAACGCCTGCTCGTACTCCCACATGAGCGCCGACTGACCCACCGCGGCCGCCGCCTGCTTCTCCGGGATGGAGCGCGGCCGGGCCTTGAGGCCGAGGCGCGCCACTCCGGTGGCGATGGCCCCCGAGGAGACCAGGGCCACCTCTCGCCGCTCGCGCACGAGCGCGGCCAGGTCCGCCGCGAGGCGGGCGATCATCTCGCCCGAGGGGCCGGCCCCCGGCGTGGTGACGAGCCCGCTCCCGACCTTCACCACCACGCGGCGGACGCGGCTCAGCGTGCGACGGGCACCCATGGCTCGCTCGCGAGTCGTCGCGCCACGTCGTGAACGAGCGCGGGCAGGCCTTCCCCGGTGACCGCGGAGATGGCGTGAAAGGAGAGTCCCCCCTCGCGACAGAAGCGCTCGACGGCGGCGCGGCGGTCGGCGGTCTCGGGCAGCTCCACCTTGTTGACCGCGACGATCTGCGGACGCGATGCCAGCTCCTCGGAGTAAGCGCGCAGCTCGTCCTGGATCGCGTGGTAGTCGGCGAGCGGATCGCGGCCGGTGGACGGATCGAGATCGATCAGGTGCACGAGCAATCGGGTGCGCTCGGTGTGGCGCAGGAACCGGTGGCCGAGCCCCTTGCCAACCGCCGCGCCGGGAATCAGCCCGGGGAGGTCGGCGATGACGAAGCTCTTCTCCTCGTCCACGCGCACGATGCCGAGGCTGGGCTGCAGCGTGGTGAACGGATAGTCGGCGATCTTCGGCTTGGCCGCCGAGAGCCGCGACACCAACGTGGACTTGCCCGCGTTGGGGAAGCCCACCACGCCCACGTCCGCCAGGAGCTTCAGCTCGAGGTGGATCCAGCGCTCCTGGCCCGCGCGCCCGAGGTCCGCCCGTCGGGGAGCGCGATTCGTGGAGGTCGCGAAGCGCGCGTTACCGCGCCCGCCTCGGGCCCCGCGCGCCACTACCAGCTGCTGGCCGGGCCCGGTCAGGTCGCCCAGCGGTAGCCGCCCGTCTCGCTCGGAGACCATGGTTCCGAGCGGGACACGCAGCACGGTATCGGCGCCGCTCCGCCCGTGCTTGTTCGAGCCCTGCCCGTGCTGGCCGCGCTCGGCGGTGTAGTGCCGCTGGTAGTGGAAGTCCAGGAGGGTCGTGATCGCGGGGTCCGAGACGAGGACAATGCTGCCGCCGTCGCCGCCGTCACCGCCGTCGGGGCCGCCGCGGGGCACGTACTTCTCGCGTCGGAAGCTCACGCACCCGGCGCCCCCATCGCCCCCCTTGACGAACACGTCGATCTCATCGACGAACATGGCGTGTCCTGCCTAGAGGTGCGGCGGTGCCGGTCCAGCTCAGGCGGGTTGCTGCGCGATGCTGATGTACTTGTCGTCGCCCCGGCGCTCGAACCGCACGTAGCCGTCGGCCTTGGCGAAGAGCGTGTGGTCCACGCCCAGGCCGACGTTGACGCCCGCCTTGAAGCGGGTGCCGCGCTGGCGCACCAGGATGCTGCCGGCGGTGACGAACTGTCCGCCGAAGCGCTTGACGCCCAGCATCTGAGGGTTGGAGTCGCGACCGTTTCGGGAGCTGCCGACACCTTTCTTGTGAGCCATGGGACTAGACCTCGATCTTGGTGATGCGCACCGCAGTCATCGTCTGCCGATGCCCTCGGTGCCGCCGGTAGCCCTTACGCCGCTTGAACTTCACGACCAGGACCTTGTCGCCCTTGCGCTCCGCTACGACCTCCCCCGTCACCTTGGCGGATCCCAGCGCCTTCGGGCCCACCGTCACCTGGCCATCCTGATTGACCAGGAGCACCTTGGTGAACTCCACCGAGGCCCCCTTGTCCTTGCCGAGCCGCTCGACCCGGATGACCTGCCCCGGGGCGACGCGATACTGCTTGCCGCCTGTCGCGATCACCGCTTCCATGCCTGCGACCTTTCTCCTCTCGCGTGAGCCCTGCGCGTAGCGTGCGTCACCTGGAATTGCCGCGAGCGCCTATCTGACCACACGCCTCGACCGAAAGTCAAGCCGGACGGGGCTTTAGACGCGCTCAGGCCGCCCGCATGTAGTCGGCCAGCCGCTGGCGCAGGAACAGCCGCGAGCGGTGCACCCGCGACTTCACCGCGGGCAGGCTGATGTGCAGCGCCTCCGCGATCTCCGGATTCGAGAGCCCCTCCACGTCGTGCAGGAGAAAGGCGGTCTTGTAGTCGCTCGGCAGATCGTCGATCGCGGTGGTCAGGACCGTGCGCAGCTCGGTCTGGAGCGCCGGCTCTTCCGTCCGGGCGGACCAGTCGCGCATGGGCTCGGCGTGTTGCCCCAGCTCGTCGAAGCCCGGTGTCATCGCATCGTAGGAGACCTCGTTCCGCTGGCCCTGGCGGCTGCGCAGCTTCTGGTAGGCCGCGTTGGCGGTGATGCGGTAGACCCAGCTCCCGAACGCCGACTCGCCCTTGAAGGTGTCGATCTTGCGGGCGGCCGTCCAGAGCGCGTCCTGGACCACTTCCTCCGCGTCCTGCTCGTTGCCGGTGATGCGAATCGCGAGCCGATACACCCGGTCGCCGTAGGTGGCGATGAGGGCTTCCGGCGCGCCCGGATCCTGGCGGCGCAGCCGCTCCACCAGCTCGGCGTCGCGATCCGGCTTCCGCGGAGCGCTCGCCGTCTCGTCCTGATGCTGTTGACCGTTCGATGCGTGTACCGTACTCATGTCCTATAGAGCGTGAGGTGCTGGATCAGCTCCTCGACGCATCTCTCCATGACCGTGATGTCCTTGGAAACCTTGCTCAGGAGAATGGCGCCCTCGAGACCGGCGACCAGGAACTGGGCCAGCCGCGAGGCGTCGGTATCCATCCGGATCTGGCCACGCGCCTGAGCGCGGCTCACCGCGTCCGCCAGGTGGGATCGCCAGATGTCGAAGATCCCGGCCAACCGTTTGCGGAAGCCCTCGTGCACGTCCGACAGCTCCGAGGCGAGATTACCCATGACGCAGCCGCCGACGCAGTTGTGCTGGCGTTGCGTCTCGAGCACCCGGTTCAGGAAGAAGCGGATCTGCTCCAGGGGATTCGCCTCCAGGTCCGCGAACGCCGGCCCCAGGCTGCGCTCGACGAGCCCCCGGGTGGCGCGATCGAGGATGGCGTGGCCCAGGTCTTCCTTGCTCTTGAAGTAGTAGTAGAAGTTCCCCTTGCCGACCCCGCTCTCCCGCAGGACGTCGTCGAGCGACGTGGCGTGGTAACCCTTGATGTGGATCAGCCGGGCGGCGGCGTCCAGGATCTGGTCGCGGGTAGCCGCACCCTTGAGGCTCTTCGTCTCGGTCGCCACGACGGTCAATGCCGGCATTGCTCGATCTCCTCGTTCTCTACGGCCTCGCGTGTTTACCGACTAGTCGGTACAGATTATAGCGGCGCGAAGAAACCTGTCAATCGAAGCTAATACTTACTTTATTTCCAGTAGCTTGAGGAGATCCGCCGTCAGATCGAAGAGCTGCGCACACCCTGCGGACCCGCCGATCAGCGTCTGGATCCGCTTGCGGAGTGAGGCATCGGCCTGCTGGCCCACGAGCGTCTTGATCCGGCCCTGGGGCTCGGTGCAGATGCCCGCGTAGGGGAGCCTCGATGTGATCGAGTCGGCGGCCACCAGCGTCGCGGTGTCTAGGTCGATCTCGTAGTGCACGTCGAAGCCGTGCACGTTGTCGTGCATCGAGTGGAAGAGATGGAGGCGCCGACCTGTCTGCACCAGCCGCGCGACCTTCTTCCGGCTGAAGACCTTCCGGGCGCCGGCGGGCGGGCTGTAGAGATCCGGCGTCATCGGCGTGCTGACCGGGCGGGTCCCGAACAATGCCCGGCCGGCCGGGCTATAGGTGAAGCAGGAGTCGGGCA
>Ga0210399_10001331_pt1 | contig 19291 bp, 15 predicted proteins | sample IncBWC14MmetaG_FD_150865 | JGI IMG/M metagenome (GOLD analysis project Ga0210399, IMG submission 150865) | Forest soil microbial communities from Barre Woods Harvard Forest LTER site, Petersham, Massachusetts, United States - Inc-BW-C-14-M | ecosystem: Environmental > Terrestrial > Soil >...
GATGCTGCCACCTCCGCCCGCCATCGATCGACTTGTAGATGCCGTCACCGACAGAAAGATCAGGGCGTCGTAAACCTTCGCCGCTGCCCACGTAGAGGATGTCGGGATTGGAGGGAGCGACTGCAAGAGCTCCGATGGAGCCGGTGGGCTGATCATCAAAAATCGGAGTCCAGGTCTGTCCGGCGTCGGTGCTCTTCCAGACGCCACCGTTGTTGGGAGCCATGTAGAAGACGTTGGGCTTGCCAGGAATGCCGTTGATCGCGACCGTTCTACCTCCACGAAATGGACCGATGAGTCGCCAGCGCATTCCCTGGTACAGAGCTGGATCCAGTTGTTGAGCGGAAACCGTGGTTAGAAGACCGAACGACGCGAACACAGGCAAGAGGAAGCGCGACACGCGAGCGAGAGAGAGCACGTTGTCCTCCGGGCGGAGGCAAGGATAAACCAAGCCGATCGAATGGCGAAATGAGTTGCGCGGGCCAACAGGCTATCGCCTACCTAGAGAACACGTTCGTGCCGGTAACCGGCACCGGCGAGCGCTTCGAGAATGCGCTGGATCTGATCTTTTCCGCGGGTTTCAAGGGTCACGTCGATGAGCGTGTCACCCAGGCTTACGCCGTAGTAAGCGCGATCGAACTGCAGTTCGACGATGTTGGCGTGGTGGACGGCAATAATCCGGGTGAGTTGATGGAGCGAGCCAGGGCGATCGGACAAATGGATCTGGAGCCTCACGAGGCGCGCATCCTTCACCAGCCCGCGTTGGATGATGCGCGACAGCAGGGTGACATCAATATTGCCGCCACACACGAGGGCCACCGTCTTCTTATGCTTGAGCTTCGCCTTGCGGTGCAAGAGGACAGCCACGGCAGCGGCGCCAGCACCTTCAGCGAGCATCTTTTCGCGTTCCAGGAGAGTGAGAATTCCGCTGGCTATTTCTTCCTCTTCCACTGAAACAACTTCATCTACGTAGCGCTCTACGAGTTTCAGCGTGCGCTCACCGGCACGACGGACGGCGATGCCGTCGGCAATGGTGGGATTCGAATCGATGGTCGTAAGCTGGTGGAGCTTGAGAGCTTCCAGCATCGAGGGCATGCGCGCCGCCTGAACACCGATGATGCGGATGCTCGGCTTGGTTTCCTTCACGGCGCAGGCAATTCCGCTGATCAGGCCGCCACCGCCAATGGGCACGACGATGGCCTCGAGGTCGGGAACCTGCTCGAGTAACTCGAGGCCGATGGTTCCCTGCCCCGCGATCACCGCGGGATCGTCGAAGGGATGAACAAAGGTGAGTTGCTCGGACTCGGCGAGTCGGCACGCTTCCTCGTAGGCTTCGTCGTACCCATCGCCGTGCAAAACGACGTGCGCACCGTACCCCTTTGTGGCATTGACCTTGACGAGCGGAGTCATTACCGGCATCACGATCTTGGCGGAGATGCCGTTGCTCTTCGCGTGAAAGGCCACGCCCTGAGCGTGATTTCCGGCGCTGGCTGCTATGACGCCACGCTTCTTCTCGTGTGTGCTGAGCGTCAGAATCTTATTGAGGGCTCCGCGCTCTTTGAAAGAACCGGTCCGCTGCAGGTTTTCGAGCTTTAAGTAGACGGGCTCACCGCTAATTTCGGAGATGGCGGGAGAGAAGGGGCAGGGCGAAAAATAGATCGCACCGTCCAGTCGAGTGCGAGCCTTGCGGATGGAAGCGAGCGTGACCTCGGAGTTGGACATGGTTTACGGTCGCGTGTCGGGCCATGATCGGCCCGTTCTTTTCCTTCCTTAGGATTTTCGTGGTCGCAAAATACGAAGCCCACCTCGCCAGAGCCTCTGGTGGGTGGGTTTTGAGCGCTTTCTAAAATTGCGAGTCGATCAGCTCATTTTTCCCAGTCAACCGAGGCGGTCGCAGCTATTGCGATGGAGATACTAATTCGACGCGCTCGGCGGAGGTTCATACGTGAGACGTGGCCAAACGACCAGCCAACTCGGGGCTCATCCTAGCACAAACAATGGGAAATTTGCGTTCTAGTTGTGAGCGTCCTTGCTACTGGGACCTTTGGAGCCGTGTTGCTGTGCGGTTTTCTGGCTGCTGGCGCCGGTATAGCTCACGCGCCAGATCGTGTTCGAGCCGTCATCACTGACCAGCAGGGAGCCATCCTGAGCGACGGTGACGCCAACAGGCCGGCCCCAGACGTTTCCGTTGTCGAGCACGAAGCCGGTCAAGAAATCTTCGTACTCACCGCTGGCGTGGCCTTGCTGATGCAGGGGAACGCGAATGACTTCATAGCCGGCGCGTACAGAGCGATTCCAGGAACCATGTTCCGAGGCAAAAATGTCGCCCTGATAATCGGCTGGGAATTGCGGGCCCGCGTAGAAAGTCATTTCCAGAGAGGCATTGTGCGGCTGCAGCAACACGTCGGGAACGATCGCCTTGTCCTTCAGTTCCGGATGCTTGCCCTTGTGGCGGGGATCCTGATGAGCTCCGATGTACCACCACGGCCAACCATAGAAACCGCCTTCCTGAACACGAGTGATGTAGTCGGGCACAAGGTTATCGCCCAATCCATCGCGTTCGTTCACCGAGCACCACAGTTCGCCAGTCTTGGGATCAACGGCGATCCCCCCGCCGGGATTCCGGATGCCGGACGCGTACACTCGCATCCCCGACCCGTCGGGAGTGAACTCGAGGATGTCGGCACGATTCTTCTCTTCGGGCGTGGTATCAGGGTCATCAACGTTAGAGGCCGATCCGACCGAGACGAACATTTTTTTGCCATCGGGAGAGAATTGAACGTCACGGGTCCAGTGGCCTTCGGCATGAGGCAGGTCGGCAATATGTTGAGCGGGCCCACCGGCCTTGAGACTTCCGGTGCGGTAGGGATATCGGACGACGGAATCCACGTTTCCGATATAGACCCATTGGGGGTTGTTCCCAGGCGGATAAAAAGCAATCCCATAGGGCTGGTTGAGTCCGCTGGCGAAGGTATCTGATTGCTGAGCCTTCCCATCGGACGTGATTCCGCGAAACACCTTGATGGCTCCGCTGCTGCTCTCGGCAAGAAACACGTCGCCGTTGGGCGCGGTTCGGAGCGCTCGGGGATTCTCGAGGCCGGTGGCATACTGCTGAACACTAAATCCCTCCGGCGCCTTGGGCCATGCGTTAGACGGACGCGCGACCAAGTCCGGTCCGTTGCTGGCAGAATGAGCAGCAAAGGGCGCGGGCAGGTCCTGCACGGTAATCTTGTGGAATTTCCCGGGCTGCTCAAAGCGGAAGTCCGTAAACGCTGGCGCAGGGGCCGGAGCATGAGTGGGAGACGCGGTGGAGGAGGGCGGCGCGGCATCTGTTTTCGCAGGCCGGGCATTCTTCAGGGACTTGACGTAGCTCACAATCTGCCATCGTTTCTGCTCGGACAGGCTTGCCCACGAGGGCATGCCGTTGTCGACGGATCCCTTCGTGATAAACCAGAATATCTCTCCATCGGGTGCAGTCTGGACGGCTCCGCGCGAGAGGGGCGGAACGTTGCCGCTTCCCTTCCCGTTGATTCCATGACAGGAGCGGCAGTTCAGGGCGTAGAGTCGCGCGCCGGCCGAAACCGCAGCGGTCTGACCTGCATAAGGATTTTTTTGTTGCCGGCTGGACGCGGGCGCATTATGAAACCGGGTATCTTGCGCGATGAGGCGCGATACAAAAGGAGATGAGAAAGCAGCTAAGACGAGGCACAAGACTATTTGTGCAGTGAATCTCAAGGTCCCCCCAAAAAGTAATGTCTCTCCTTAGAGATGAAGGACGCGATCAGAGGTTGGATGCAAGCTGCTTCCCTCCCGTCGCGATTTGTGGCGGGACGGCTGCTCTCGGATTACGGCAACTGGATGTCTCGGTTGCAGCCTCGAGCGGGCCGAAAGACCTGAGATGCGTTTAATGGTGCGGAGCCTAATCGGTACGATACAGATCAGTGCTTAAATATTTCAAGCCTGAGTCAACCATCAGAGTCACTATTTTGGAAGCAGGGCCGAGCTTGCTTGCGATCCGAACTGCGGCATGTACATTTCCACCCGACGATGTGCCGGCAAATATCCCTTCCTTCCTGGACAATTGTCTGGCCATATTTTTGGCGTCAGCAGTTTTGACGGCCAAAACCTCGTCGACCAAATTTGAGTCCCACAACGGCGGCGTGTAACCAATCCCAATCCCCTCAATGTCGTGGGCACCGGGCTTACCGCCCGACAACACGCTGGATTCCCCAGGCTCGACCGCGATGATCTTGAGTTTTGGGTTATGGCGTTTCAAGACAGTTGCGACACCTCGCAGAGAGGCCCCAGTCCCCGCCGAGTGCACAAACGCGTCAATCTCTCCGTTGGTCTGCGCCCATATTTCTTCTCCGAGCGGGAAGTAGCCGGCGATGGTGTCGGTATTATGGATTTGATTCACCCAAAAGGTATTGGGAGTGAGCGCAAGCTGGCGCGCAGCTTCGATCATGTCCAGGAATAATTGTTTCGTAAAGCCGCCGGCATCCGTAGGAACGAGTGTCAGCTGCGCGCCGTAGGACACCATGTGATCCAACTTCTCCTGACTGAATGCCTTCGAGCTGACCACATGGATGCGATATCCTTTCGCGGCACAGACCAAAGCCAAAGACGCGCCCGTACTGCCGCCGGTGTATTCGACCACGGTTCCCCCCGGCGACAAGCGGCCGTTCTCCTCGGCGCGGGAAATCACGGAAAGCGCCATGCGATCTTTCATGCTTCCGGTCGGATTCTGCCATTCAAGCTTGGCAAATACTTTTCCGCAGTCTGGAGGGACAACATGATGAAGCTGAACGAGAGACGTATTCCCAATCGAGTGGAGAATGTTGCGGTCAGTGTCCATGCTTCCTTTGATGTCTGCCGCTACGTCTGGACTCGAATCTCAGAAAGCGATCCTGTCGCCCGCTCCCGCCGGCAAAAGCACGGACGTGAAAAGATGAAGTTTCGCAGGCGAGCGAACTCAAACGACAACGCGATCCGCGCTGAGTCGTTGCTGAAGACTGATGACTGAGAGCTGGAAGCTGGTTTTCTGGTCGGCCCTAGCAGACGATTTGCATACTCTTCTGGGTGCGGGCTGCTTCGACCTAGCGGTTTCGGTTCCTTAACCTCCGAATTGCCGACCATCTAGACAGAACTTGACCGGCGACGGGTTGGCCCGCCGCCCTCGTCATGTGCTGCCGGATGCATTGGTCCTAACCGTTACTTGCCCTTCACTAACGAGCAGTGCGTCGAAGCTGTTTTCCATGTACCGGAATCATTCACCCAGGTGTCGCTGCAGATGACCGTTCGCGCCCGATGCGTGCCCCTAAGCTCAGCGTCGTACGTGAACGTGTAATGTGAAACTGCGGCGTTCGAGCCGAAGGTCGCAACTTGCACGTCGCTAATGGCGCCGCTCTTCCACTTGTTCGTCTTGTTCTGCAGATCCTTGATGAAATCGTCTTTCGTCTCCCAGTCCCCCCAGCTGTTTCCTGCCACGAACCCGTCCGCCAAGTGCTGCTGCGCCCACGACGCATCGTTCTTCATTTGCGCGTTTCGGGAGTCCTGCTGCAGTTGCTTGATCTGCTGGGCGACGTCACCCTGGGCATAAAGGTTGATGGATAGGGTGAGACAACAGAGCAGGGTTATGACAGCGATCGTCGTCGTCTTTGTCACTGTATGGATCCTCCTTGAGAGTGACTGGGATTCTACACCCCGGTGACTAATGTGCAGGCAGTGCTCCGGGCTTCGATGCGGGGGAAACCGGAAGCAATTCCTACGAGCAGAGTCCCAGCCTGGTAAGAGGCAGTTCAAAGGTGCGAAAGGGGAATGTCTGGATCTATCTCAAAAGACGGAACTGAATGATTGGTCGGCCCTAGCAGGCGATTTTCGAACTTTTCTGATGACGTCGCCGGGCAGCCCCGAGCCCATTTTTCGTTAACTGACGACCAACGTTCGTCATTCGCATATCGTTGGCAACAGAGTCCAGATCAGGGCAGCTTGTCGAAAAAGAGGTAGAGAGCGGCGATGCGGCCGTCGCGGGCGATGAGGAAATCAGTTCCGGCGTAAGAGGGCGGAGCGCCGGGGCGGCCCGCTACCCATTTGACGCGGCCGCCATTGCCCAACTCCTCGGGCTCGGAAATAGGCTGATATTGAAAGTCGGGGTGAGTCGCCTTGATCGTGCCGGCGATCCGGTCGATTTCGTCGCGGCCTCGAAAGGCGCCTTTATTCGGGTCGTAGAACACGCCATCCTCGTTCCAGAGCTCGTCGAGGGCGGCGCGGCGGCGCGCTGGGTCATTTTCGCCAAATACATCGCTCAGATTACGAAGCAGCAAGGTCGATATGCTGTAAGACATGGCTAATCTAGATGCAAGCATCGAAGGAAAGTTGCGTAGGACGCGGTTGATTGTTCAAATCATTGACCGTCGCAATTCAGGCTTTCACTCATTGACGTACCTTCGGGTTCAATAGTGAAGGATAAGTATGTCTGCAAGTCCCTGAAAAGCGGGAGGGAAATTGTTGGTCGGGACGGGCAGATTTGAACTGCCGACCCCTCGCACCCCAAGCGAGTGCTCTACCAGGCTGAGCCACGTCCCGACAGGAAGGATCCGCCGCCTCAACGGCAGCGAATGGGGTTGACTGGAGAATTCTATCACCACGCACGGCGATCTCGAAATGACAGCGGCAGGGTGGTTATCGGCGTTTGCCGCGTTTTTTCGCGGCGGGGGCTGCTTCGAGCAAGGCGAACTGGAGTTTCTTTTCCACCGGATCGATGCGGTCCAGGATCACGTGCACGGGCTGACCTAGACGATAGGTCTTGCGCGTCCGCTGTCCGATAATCTCGCGGGTGGTCTCGTGATAGACGTAATGATCGTCGGTGAGTGTGTTCAGAGGAACCAGGCCTTCCACGAACAGGTCGGTTAATTCGACGAACAAGCCAAACTTGGTCACGCTGATAATCAGGCCATCGAAATCTTCTCCAACACGATCCTGCATGAACTTGACCTTCTTCCACTCCATCAGTTCGCGTTCGGCTTCGTCGGCACGACGCTCGGACTGGCTCGATTCATCGGCGACATCGTGGAGTTCCTCGAGCGGGATGGGGCCGCCCAGGGGTTCGAGGGATTTCTGCTGGGTCCCGCGATCGCGGCGCTTGGACCATGGGCTTGCGATCGATTCCTGATGGCTCGAACGACGCTCGTCCTCTGAAGCTGAAGGCCTTTTTTTCTTCGCATCCCGATCGGCACGACGGAAGTGTCCTTCCGTGACGGCATCGCCTTCGGACATCGCGGCTTGCGCTGCCCCGACCGGCGAGACGCCCGTCCCTCCACTGACTCCTACGGGCACATCTTCATCCCATTTTTCTGGAGATGTGCGCAGAACTTCTTTCAGGACGCGATGCACGATGAGGTCGGGATAGCGGCGGATGGGCGAGGTGAAGTGCGTGTAGGTGGACGCGGCCAGGGCAAAGTGGCCTTCGTTCACCTCTGAGTAACGGGCCTGCTTAAGGGAGCGCAGCATCAGGTAGCTGAGGATCTGCTCCTCGGGCTTGCCGGCAATCTTTTCAGTCAACTTCTGGTACATGCGTGGGGTGATATGGACTTCCTTCGGGATTTCAATTGGGCGCACATTGCGGCCTGTGCCACGACTGGCACGGCGGTCGGTCTTCATCTGCATGCGCTGGATCGGCAGCGCGCCCACGCCCAACGAGTAACCGAAGGTCGCGGCGATCATTTCAAACTCGTACACGCGCTTGGCATCCGGCTTCTCGTGGATGCGATAAATCGCGGCGACGCGCTTGTTCTCGAGGTACTGGGCCACGCTTTCGTTAGCCGCTAACATGAATTCTTCGATCAGACGATGGGCGATATTGCGCTCCGAGCGAGTGATGGACTTCATCATTCCGTTCTCGTCGAATTCAATCACGGGCTCGGGCAAGTCGAAGTCGATCGAGCCACGGCGCACCCTTTTGCGATTGAGGATCAGCGCGAGATCACGCATCTGCTCGAACACGGGAACAAGCGCGGCATAGCGCTGGCGCAGGACTGCGTCGCCTTCCAGCACAGCGTTCACATCGGTGTAGGTCATGCTCTCAGCGGAGCGGATCACACCTTCGTTGATTTCGTAGCCGACCACTTCTCCGCGGTGATCGATTTCCATGACACAGGAAAGGACGAGCCGATCGAGATGGGGGCGCAGGCTGCAGATGTCGGTAGAGAGCTCAAGGGGCAGCATCGGGACAGCGCGATCGGGGAAATAGACGCTGGTACCGCGCAGGCGTGCTTCCTGGTCGAGGGCGTTAGCTTCCGTGACGTACTGTGCGACGTCGGCGATGTGCACCTGCAACTCGTAATTTCCATTGGCTAGCTGGCGTACGGTGACTGCGTCGTCGAAGTCGCGTGCAGTTTCGCCGTCGATCGTCACGATAGGCAGGCCGCGATAATCGCGTCTCTTTTTCAACTCGGGCGCAGGAATCACATTCTCGACAGCTTGCGCTTCGTTCAGCACCTCGGGCGGGAAGCGGTGGGGCAAGTGGTGCTTGCGGATCATGATTTCGACGTCCACGCCGAAGTCATCTTCTCGTCCGAGGATCTCGACCACCTTGCCGCGCGGATTCTGGGTGGGCGAGGGCCAATCGGTAATCTCGACATCGACCACGACTCCATCGAGGTCGTCCCAGGCGGCGCGGTGGGCAGCCTCATCGCCGAGCACCCTGTGCACACTTTTCCGGGGCGAGCGGCTCCTAGTGGCACTCCCGTCCCCGGCAGCAGTTCTCGTCGGAGTTACAGGACCAGCGCTACTGTCTGGACTCTCCATTCCTGGCGGGATCATGATTTCCTGGCGGATTTTCTCATCGATCGGGGTGACGAAGTTATAGCGCGAGCCGTAATGGAAGGTCCCGACCACGGTCGGATGGGCGCGATTCACCGGCCGGATGATTCGGCCTTCGGCGCGACCGTCGGGGCGGATCGTGACCACTTCGACCAGCACGTGGTCGCCGTGCATTGCATTCCCGATGAAAGGTGGGGGGATAAAGATATCTCCAGCCAGTCCCTTGAAACGGTCACCCAGCGACTTCGGATCGGGCAACACGAAGCCGTAGCCGTCCCGATGCATGCTGAGGCGGCCGACAATCATGTTCTTGCCGGAAGATGCGGAGGGCAAAGCGTACCGATCGGAATCCACTCTTAACAACTGGCCGGATGCCACCATGCGCTCGAGCCGCTCATCCAACTCACGACGTTGCTCGCCCCGCAGTCCAAGTTCGCGCACGAGCTGTTTAAAACCGGCGCTGCGCTTCGGTTGGCGCTCGATTTTTTTGAGGATGGCGGAATCGGAGAGCATAGGACTTCCTTCAAAAACTATCTCACAAATATAGGGAGTGCGCCGCGAGCGCATTCACGCACCGCAGAGGCAACAAAGCCGGCTGCCGGGATTACCTGAGTAACCTCGGCGAACAGGCGTCCGCACAGGTAGCATATGTGTTATCAACCCAGCCGGAAACGGTCGGAAACAAAGATACAATGCACGTTATAGGGCAGACTATGAATTCTGGCGCAGGCACGGGCGCGGGCAGACGAGAGCGCAAGTATCCGCGCGTGAAAGTGACCCTGCCCGCCGAGGCACGGCACATTATGGAGAGTTTCCCGCGCCGTGGCCAGACCGCTAACATCAGCGAGGGTGGCTGCTATATCGAGATGGTACAGACCCTCGAGCCGCCAACGTGTGTCGATGTGGTGCTCTGGCTGAACGATGAGAAGATCCAGGCTCGGGCCGAGGTTGTCTGCCGCCACGCGCATCTGGGTAACGGCATCCGTTTCATTCGCATGTCCGACGAGGACAAGAAAAAGCTTCGCGAGTTTGTAGAAAAAGCACAGAAGAGCGGCGGAGGATCGTTTCGGAAACTTGGTCCCTAAGGTTCCGTCTGGGATTAGGAACAACTGATCGGCTTCTTTGTATGTATTGCGCGCAAGCGCCCTGACTCATACCGGCCTTCGTCTGGGCATGCAGGCCACCCGCCGTCAAAAACAGCGATCCCAGAACAATCCATTTGCCGAGGCCTCCGCTTATGCGATCTCCGCCCGCGAACGGACGCTGCCAAAGTACCTTTCTTCGAGGATATGACGATGATGGAGTTCGTGGCCGCCGATCACGTACGCGATAGCGCGCACGCTGATTTCGTTATTGTTGGCGATGCCGTGTCGGGTCCAGTCCGCAGGACGCAGGTTACGGAAAAAAGCGAGCGTCGCGGCACGAATATCCTGAAATTCCTCCACCAGATCTGCCAGCCGGAGATCGGAATAGGGCCCACCGCGAATGTAGTCATCCTGCTCGAAGCCTTCGATGGGTGTGCGATCGTTGCGGGCGATGCGCAGAGCGCGATATGTCATGATGCGCTCGGTATCATTCATGTGCCCGACTACTTCCTTGACGCTCCATTTGTCGGGTGCGTAACGGAATTCGCCGTCCTCTTCACCATGGGCGGAGAGCAGCGCTACCGTCTTCGGCAATTCGTTGACAAGCGTCGCGAGAATGTCGCTGCCGGGGATCAGCGAGATGTAGCGATCGTAGTAGGCGTTGTATTCTCCGGGCTTAGGGCGAACGGTCGGCATCGTCATCGTTCTCCTTGGAGGAAGTAGGTCGAGATTGTATGCACTGGCGCTTGATTCGGCCACGCGATACTGGTTGTTAGACGCGAACAGCGCGCTTAGGTCGCACATTCAGGCGTGAAACCCGAGGAGTGACCCAGCAGGAATCGCTGGCGGAGATATAAGAACTGCTCTGAAAGCTGCCGAAATTACACCGGCAGACGAGCCATTCCACAGGCAAAGCGGGCCAGACACGAAAGTTACCGAGGGACAGCACTGAAAGGCATCCCCTTTAGCATCAATGAAATTGTGAATTTCCACAGCCGTGCCGCGGGTTTGCGGAGTAGAATGCAATTTGGTCACCGAAATGCGGCAGGTGACCCTCAATCCCACACAGGAAAGGATTTTTTTGAACATGTGGAAGCCCACTAATCAGCCTACGACTCCAGGACGGCCCGGCAGCCCCGAACCGGAGCAGCGTCCGGCCATGTCTACACCGCCCGCGCCGGCCATGGGAGAACCCACGGCACCGCGTCCGGTCAGTGCGAGCACGACCACGGCGGATCAGGCCACGATTGGAAAGTCGCTGGTCATCAAGGGCGAGGTGACGGGTTCGGAGTCCCTTTACATCGATGGCCGCGTCGAAGGCTCGATCAATTTGGCAGGAAACCGCGTGACCGTGGGTCGGAACGGCGTGGTGGCCGCGAACATCAACGCCCGCGAGATCGTGGTGCTTGGCAAGGTTCGCGGAAACCTGACCGCGAGCGACCGGGTTGACATTCGGAGCGATGGCTCTCTCACGGGCGACGTAGTGGCGGCGCGCATTTCGATTGAAGACGGCGCGTTCTTCAAGGGCGGCATCGACATCCGCAAGGGTGCGCAGCCGGGCCAGAAGGAAGAAGCGAAAGCCACTTCCGCAGCAGCGGAACCCGCAGTCGCAGCCAGGGCGTAAAGGCGACAGCCCAGCTCCAGGGCTTTGGTTCTCGGCCGGCGGCTGAGGCCAGGATGTCCACATGTTCAGCAGGCATTCTCGTCTTTACGAGGATGCCTGTTTTACTTTGCGTTCGGTTCGAGTATGGCGGGCGGGCCGAGGAGCGGATGGCTTATATGCCAAGGAAAAAAGAAAAAATCTGCTTTCCTCTGCGTTAACCTGCGGCTGACATGTTTTGTCGCTCACGCAGTCTAAGTTTTGGGGCAATGGCTGTCCTTTTCTCTCTCGCAGCCTCTGCACAATCGAATCCCATTCAGTTCACCGACGTCACCGCGGCAGCGGGTATCAAGTTCGTTCATTTCAAGGGAAACGAAGGTACCTCGATCAATCGTGAAGAGTTTGGTCCGGGCGTGTGCGTGGCGGATTTTGATGGCGATGGCTGGCAGGACATTTACTTCGTAAACGGACGCGATCTCTACAATCGCGGGATCTCGGTGCACAACGCGCTTTACCGAAATAATCGAGATGGCACCTTTACCGACGTCACTGACAAGGCCGGTGTCCCTGGAACCGGCTACGGACTGGGTTGTGTTTGGGGTGACTACGATAACGACGGGTTCCCAGATCTTTTTGTCACGCAGTATGGCCGCAACGTCCTCTACCACAACAATGGCGATGGAACGTTCACGGATGTCACCGACAAGGCCGGGGTGGCCGGGCTCGAGTTCGGAACGTTATTTCACTCGGGCGCGACGTTCTTAGACTATGACCGTGATGGAAAGCTCGATCTCTATGTAGGAGGTTACGTGGCCTTGGGCCCTGACAGCAAGCGTTACTGCCAACTGGGCGGAGTGCGCAGCAGTTGTCCTCCACAAGCGTACGGAGGCAGTCCAGACATTCTCTATCACAACAACGGCGACGGCACGTTCACGAATGTGACCAAGGCGGCAAAGATCTATCAACCTGAAGGCAAGAATCTTTCCGTCGGCGCAGGCGATTACGATAACGACGGCTGGCCGGATATTTTCGTCGCGAACGACGGCCTGTACGCATATCTCTACCATAACGAGCACAACGGGACTTTCACCGAGGTCGGCCTACCGGCGGGCATGGCGGTCGCTGGGCAAGGGCAGATCATGGCGGCGATGTGCATTTCTCTGGGTGACTACGACAATGATGGATGGCTCGATCTGTACATTTCCGACTTCCAAAAATCTTCCGATCACCTCTGGCATAACAGCGGCAAAGGTTATTTTGACGAAGTGAGCGGACCGGCCGGGATCACGGTGCCCACCCGGGAAGTGCTCAGCTTCGGGGGCGGATTCTTCGATTACGACAATGACGGATGGCTCGATCTATTCATTGCGAATGGGCATGTATACCCCGAGGTCGAGCAGGTCACGCCGGAAATTCATTACAAGCAAATCAACACGCTCTTCCACAATGAGGGCAACGGCAAATTTGTCGAAACGACCAGGCAAGCGGGGATCGGCGCGCAAAAGCCATATGTCGGCCGCGGCGTGGCGTTTGCCGACTTCGATAATGATGGGTTCATCGATCTGGTGGTCGGTAACAACGGAGATCGACCTCTGCTGCTGCATAACAGCGGGAACAACGGAAATCACTTTATCAATTTCAAACTGGTCGGTGTGAAGAGCAATCGCGATGCAATGGGCGCGAGAGTGCGGGTGGTGGCCGGAGGGATTTCGCAGATTCGCGAAATCGCGGGCGGCGGCAGCTATCTTTCGCAGAGTGATCTGCGAGCCAATTTCGGATTAGGCAAAGCTACGCGCGCCGAGACCGTGGAAGTGCAGTGGCCAAGCGGTCAACACCAGGTCTTTCGCAATGTCGATGTGGGCAAGTTCTACCTCATTGAGGAAGGACGACAAGAGATAGGGCAGCAATTGCGAGCACCGGTTCACCACGAGAAACATTGAAAAAGGAATGTACCGTTGTATTTGGCCACTTGCGAAGATAGGTTGAGGGTTATTACCCGGGCACATGGCCGGCTGAGTGCGAGAGTTGCGTCGCACTTTTGATAGGCTGAAGCACAGCCCATTTATCATGCTCTCCCGCATTCTCCGGATTCTCCGCCCGTCCCATCAGCATACAGCGTTCTCCGCCACAGTCCTGCTGATGTCGACGATCATGCTGTCGCGCGTAATCGGCTACGTGCGCGAGGCTTATATCGCCTATGCCTTTGGCGCTGGCGGCCAAACGGACGCTTACGTCGCGGCTTTCACGCTGCCGGACTGGCTGAATTACATCCTCGCCGGCGGCACAGCCTCGATAACGTTTATCTCCATTTACACGCGGTTCCTCGCCGAGAAGCGGGAAGCGGATGCGGAGAAGACCTTCTCGGTGATCATCACGGTGATGACGACCGTGTTCCTGGCCGGAATCGCCGTAGCCGAAATCTTCACGCCGCAGTTTGTGGCATGGATGTTCCACGGCTTTTCACCGGAACAAATGAGATTGTGCGTGTCGCTGACACGCATTCTCCTGCCTGCACAGATTTTCTTCTATGTGGGGGGAGTCGTGGGTGCGGTGTTGCTATCGCACCGCATGTTTTTATTTCCGAGCTTCGGGCCGTTGATCTACAACGTTTTCATCATTGTGGGTGGAGTTGTCGCTGGAAAGCAGCTCGGCATCGCGTCGCTGGCGTATGGAGCTCTGGTGGGCTCGGTCATTGGTCCTTTCCTGGTAAATGCCATTGGAGCCGCACGGATCGGCACCGGGTACCGACCCTCGTTCGATCTGAACAACGCGGCGTTCCGGGAGTGGGTGCGGCTGTCAATTCCGCTGATGTTAGGTGTCTCGCTGGTGACCGCGGACGATTGGATTCTGCGCTACTTCGCCTCCAGCGGTGTAGGCGACATCGCACGCTTGAACTATGCGAAACGGCTTTTCGCGGTACCGATCGCGGTGCTGGGACAGGCCACGGGACAGGCCTCGCTGCCATTCTTCGCGCGACTGTTCGGGGAAAAGCGCATGAAGGAATTCGGCGAGACGGTGAACGGCTCGGTGTACCGGATCGCGGCGTTGTCGTTTTTGGCTTCGGCACTCATGATGGTCGCGGCCCTTCCTCTGATTGACCTGGTGTATCGTCGCGGACGCTTCTCATTCGGCGACTCCCAGGAGACGGCCGTCTACTTCTTCTGGTTCTCACTATCGCTTGCGTTCTGGGCGGCACAGGGACTTTACGCGCGGGCTTTCTATGCAGCTGGGGACACCCTTACTCCCATGGTGGCTTGCAGCCTGGTCACGATTGCATCGCTCGCTGTGTACCGGGCATTGTTCCACGCGTTTTCGGTTGTTGGCCTGGCAATCGCGTCCGACATCGGAATTATCGCGAACGCGGTGGCCGCCGCGGTCCTTCTGCACCGGCGCAAACTGGTATCGCTCGCGGAGCTACCCTGGAGCGAGTTAGGGAAAGCATGTCTGGTGGCGGTGATCGCAGGGGTATTGTCCTGGCGAGTGTCCCGTCTGATCTTGTTGCAGGGCAGCCGGACGGCCGACTTGCAGTCCCTGGCTCTGAGTTCGATTACCTGGGCGGGAGCGGTCGCGGCCGGACTATGGCTGCTTCGCTCTGACCTGCCCCAGTCCTTACGCCGAAAACGGGCGCCGGTGTCAGTTCCCGAGAAACCGCTCGCAGAAGCTGCGGGGATGGAACCCTAAGGCCCGGAACAACGTGCATACGTAGGCCCAGACGCCCTCCTCTGGGCGGCCGGGCGACCGCCCGGCGGCAGTTTGCTTCGAGACAACCGGCTTGCAAATTGCAACCACTCACATACCTGTCTCCCAACATTCGACACCGTGGTTAAAGCCGAGCTTCGCTTGGCGGGGCAGACAAGGCGTCTGCCCCATGCAAACCACTAAGCAAGACTGGGTTCAGGTTCGGATTCGACGCCAGTTGATTTCTTCATCTATGTACACTGCATTGAATGACTTACCTGGTGATCCACATTTGTAGCTGACTTTATCTGCTGTGCATTGTCCGCTCCCTCGCTTCCACCGAAAGTAGCTGCGTGTGCAGGAGGATTCCGATGGGGAGCCCCATGGTGGATTACTGCGAGCAGGCGAATCCGAGAATATTGACGGACATTCGAAACATTAACAGCGAGGTCGGGAAAACCCGACGCATCCAAACGAGTTTTCTAGCTGCCCAGGAAAAAAAGGCCCTCCTCAGGCTGGCCGAGCGGACGCCCGTAGGAATCAACTCCGACCACCTGACGATGCTAGGCTTCGCGGGGCAACTTGCCGCAGGCGTCTTCTACGCTTTATCGCGGTGGAACCGCTATTACCTACTGGCTGTAATTGCCTGCCTGGTCGTGAACTGGCTGGGCGACAGCCTGGACGGAACCCTGGCACGTGTGCGGCAACAACAGCGTCCGCGATATGGATTTTATGTCGATCACATGGTCGACAGCTTTGGGGCAGTCGCGATGATGGGTGGCCTCGCGTTCTCGGGCTACATGCACCCCTGGATCGCAATTGGCTTGCTGATCGGGTTCCTGGTGCTCTCGATTCAATCCTATCTGGCGACCTGCACAATGGGCGAATTTCATCTTTCGTTCTGGAATTTTGGTCCGACCGAACTTCGCTTGCTACTGGCGGTTGGCAACCTGGCTTTGCTGCGATGGCCCGTGGTGCTGCATCACCAGTATCGGCTGTTCGATATCGGAGGAGCGATCGGGCTGGCCGGGATGACCTTGATGGTGATCTTTTTCACGATAAAAAACGGGTATCGCCTCTATTGTGAGGAGCGTATTCGATGAGCGAATCGGAAGCCATCCGCCGAACCGGGATCCGCTGGATGAAGTTTAACGCGGTTGGGGCAGGCGGGATACTCGTTCAGCTGGGCGCTCTGACCATGCTGAAATCCGGATTGCAACTGGACTACCTGTTCGCCACAGCCCTGGCGGTAGAAGCGGCAATCCTTCACAACTACCTGTGGCATGAGCGATTCACGTGGCGGGACCGCGTCAGCGCAAACTCGTGGAGCAGGCTTGCGAAGTTCAATCTGACGACTGGATTGTTTTCGATACTCGGAAATGTCGTGCTCATGCGAGTTCTGGTGGGTGGCGCGCAGCTGAACTACTTTGTGTCGAACGTTCTGACGATTGCCACGTGTTCGCTTATTAACTTCGTGGTGAGCGATCGATTTGTGTTCGGTAAACCGTGAAAAGGCAGATACGAAGTCACGACGCGCTGCGTGGGGACGGCTTTGTCTGCCGCCGGTCTGAGCGCCCGGCCGCTCAGACGAGGGCGTCTGGGCCTACGTCCGGATCGCGAATGCTCGCGTAGGGGCAGACGTCTCGTCTGCCCCGGCCGAGCAAAGCTCGGCTTCAGGGGCACTCTTTCTCTGCAAACTGTGCGATCAAGCCCGTTCCTCTGGAGGCACTGGGCGTGGCGACGGGTTCGTTGTAATTTTCCCGGAACCTGGAACAGGCTGGCTGCGTAACATGAACCGTTTGGTGGAGATTTTCGCTGAGATTTCTCGGATCTTCGGCAGGGCCAAAACGGACAGCTCGGATAAGCGATCAGGCATCGCGATCCTGTGATTGAACTCATTCACCTTCGCAAAGAATACGACGAATTGGTTGCGGTTCAGGACCTAAACCTCACCATTCCTCAAGGAGAGATTTTCGGCCTGATCGGACCCAATGGAGCCGGAAAAACGACAACGATCCGCATGGCCTGTGGGCTGCTCGCGCCCACCGTTGGCCGAGCCCTCGTGAACGGCATCGATGTTGCCGCCGAGCCAGAGCGGGCGCAGCAGTCGATCGGCTATCTATCCGACTTTTTCGCGGTATATGAAGATCTGAAAGTCTGGGAATACCTGGACTACTTCGCTCATGCCTACCGAGTCGCGGAGGGGGATATCGCTGCGCGGGTCACCAAAGTCATAGGGCAAGTGTCCCTGGAAGTGAAGCGCGATGCCATGATTCGCGGACTCTCGCGCGGAATGAAGCAGCGACTCGGGATCGCGCGGGCGATCATTCATCGGCCCAAGGTCCTGCTGCTCGATGAGCCCGCCTCCGGCCTTGACCCGAAAGCTCGCCTGGAGCTGCGCAATCTGCTGCGCTCACTGCGCGACCAGGGCAGCACGATCCTGATCTCCTCCCACATTCTCACCGAGCTCGAGGGTTTCTGTACGTCGATCGGCATCATGGAAAAGGGACGCATGGTGCGCAGCGGCCGGATCGATGAGGTTACTGCCGCGGAGAATCTGGCGCGTGATTTGCGCCTCAGCTGGCTGGGGGATGCGACCGCATTGCTGGAACAGAAGCTGGGTGGGCACGTTCATGTCTCCAGCCTGCAACTCGGGACCGGAACCGGGACTTTCCAATTCGCGGGCTCGGACGAGGAACTCGCCCAATTGCTGTCTGACTTGGTTGCCTCCGGCGTGCGGGTAAAGACGTTTGCTGAGATCAAGCAGACGGTCGAGGATCTGTACATGAAGCTCTCGCGGCACGAGGTGATGTAGTGCTGAAATTCTGGCGCAATCCTGAATTCGTCCGGCATGTACGCGCAGAGTTGCGGCCGGCGCGGGCGATTATGGTGGCGGTGGTCGCGCTGTTTATGTGCGCGCTCATTGGACTGGCGTGTTGGAGCCAGCGCCAGGAACTGCTGGAGAGCGCTGAGCAGAGCGCCCAGCAATATGGTGGCAGGTGGGTGGGGTACGCCGAGCAACTGCACCGCGACAATACGCGCGAAACCTGGTTGCTTCTGTTCCGGTGGTTAATGGGATTGCAGGCCGGCGTGATCACATTCTGGTCGATGTTTATGTGCGCGCAATCGGTGTCGGGTGAGCGCGATTCAAAAACGTGGGACTTCCAGCGTACCACCAGCCTCACCTCGGGCGAGATCACCATCGGCAAATTGCTGGGCGAACCGGTTCTCGCCTATTTCGCAGCCGTGTGCGTGCTGCCGATCACCTTTTGGGCGGGGTTGGCCGGAGGAATTTCCTTCCGAGCCCTACTGTCAGCCTACATAAGCATGATCGCATCGGCGCTGTTTCTAGGAGTGTGCGGACTTTGGCTTTCCACTCTGCTCGAGACGCGCAGCCGAGGCGTCGGCCTGGTCGGCGCCCTGGGCCTTTACGGATTTGTAGTGGGCGCCTACGGACTCGCCATGTCCTGGTTCCCCGGCTTGGGCGCCTTTAGCCCCCTGACCGGACTGCACACGGTCCTCGAGTTGAAATTCGATGGTAATCGCGAAATATACCCGGTGTTGTTTGGACACGTTGTGCCATGGTTGCTGATGAGCCTGCTGCTGTATGCGTCCTTCGGCGTCTGGGTGTGGATTATGCTGGTTCGGAATTTGAAGCGCGACTACAGCGAGATCCGACCACTCTCACGTTGGCAAGTGGTGGGATGCGTTGCCTTTGTGAATTTCGTTTTTTATGCATTGTTCAGCCCAAGTATTTTGATCAGGTCTGATGTATTGGCAACATTCATGGTAAGCCTCAACGGTGCGCTCTTGTTTGTGGTGGGCCTGGCATCGTTGACGCCTCATGAGCGTCTCAAGGTTTGGTGGCGCGGGCGCGCAGAGGGAACGAGCAGTCTGTTCTCCGACGATGGATTGCCGTGGCCATGGCTGGTACTGTCGGGAGTAGTGGCCTACGCTCTGATGGTGTGGGGACTCCTCTCCTGGCGGCTCTCGCTCGACTTTCAGCCCGGTTCGCTGCGCATGGCCGCCCTGCAGTTATTGATCGTGCTGATCTTCGTTATGCGCGACATCATGTTCATCCAGTGGTGCACGCTGACCCGGTTTCGTCAGG
>Ga0210399_10001332_pt1 | contig 19274 bp, 13 predicted proteins | sample IncBWC14MmetaG_FD_150865 | JGI IMG/M metagenome (GOLD analysis project Ga0210399, IMG submission 150865) | Forest soil microbial communities from Barre Woods Harvard Forest LTER site, Petersham, Massachusetts, United States - Inc-BW-C-14-M | ecosystem: Environmental > Terrestrial > Soil >...
CGTCCGCGTCGCATCGTCACCGGCAAAATGCCCGTGGATTCGAGGCACTGTGGATGGAAGTGGATCTCCGCTGTCCCGCCCGGGTAAAGCTTTGCGGCGAGCGTCTGCACTCTGCCGGCAACATCCGCAGATAGCCGGGAGCCCGGCGCGATCACGGCGATCTTCTTTTTACTGGTCATGCAGCGCCCGGTATCGTTTGCACCCGACCGGCAACGTCCATAGATTTCGCGAATGGGTGGGCAGAGAGACTACTTTTTTTGCGGCGTGGGTGGTAGCGGCATGACCCCGCTGGCCTTGATCGTGCAGGCGCGAGGCGGGCGGGTCGAGGGCTCCGATCGCGCGCTCGATCAGGGACGCAATGCCGCGAGGTTCGACTTCCTGCGCGCGCGCGGGGTGCGGCTCTACCCGCAGGATGGCAGCGGCGTGAAGCGGGCGGATCAGATTCTGGTTACCTCCGCGGCCGTCGAGGATACCGTGCCCGACGTGCAGGCAGCGCGCCGCATCGGCGCCGCCGTCACGACACGCGCGAAGCTTCTTGCCGAGCTGTTCAACCCATCGGTCTGCGGCATCGGCGTCGCCGGGACCAGCGGGAAGTCCACGACCACCGGCATGATCGGCTGGATTCTGCACCGTGCGGGAAGGAATCCGACGATCGTGAACGGCGCCGAGATGAAGAACTTCACCTCAGCGGATTCCACGTTCGCCGCCGCCAGGATCGGTGACGGGGAGGAATTCGTCTGCGAAATCGACGAGAGCGACGGTTCGATCGCGAATTTTGCACCGCGCATCGCGGTGGTGAACAACATCTCCCTCGATCATAAGCCGATCCAGGAATTGCGTATTCTCTTCCGCGACTTTGCCAGCAAGGGTCAGACGGCGGCGCTCAACCTCGATAACGCGGAGACCGCGACGCTGCTGCCCGATCTGAAACCAGGACGGGCGATAACCTGGAGCCTGTGCGACCCGAAAGCGGACCTGCTTGCCGGGCTGCCGGTCTGTTCGCGCAGCACAATCGCGTTTCCGGTGAAGACGCGGACCACCGGCCAGGTCGTCGCTGTCAAGCTCAACGTGCCGGGAATGCACAATGTGGCCAACGCGCTTGCGGCGCTCGCCGCGGCGTCCGCATGCGGCGTGAATCTCGAAGACGCGGCGAAGCACCTCGAAACATTCGCCGGCATTCGCCGGCGTTTGGAGGTCGTCGGCACCGCGAACGAGATTACGGTCATTGATGATTTCGCCCATAATCCCGAAAAGGTCTCCGCCACGCTCGAAACCGTGCATGCCTTTCCCGGCCGCTTGCTGCTGATGTTCCAGCCGCACGGGTACGGGCCGCTTCGCCTGATGCGCGATAGCCTGGTTGATTGCTTTGCGCGCGGGCTCCGGGACGAGGACGTGCTGCTGATGCCCGAACCTGTGTATTTCGGCGGGACCGTCGATCGCTCGATCGGCAGCAGCGACATCGTCAAAGAGATCGTGCGCCGCGGCCGTAACGCCCTCGCGCTTCCGGATCGCAACGCCTGCGGCGAAAAGCTGGTGCAGGTGGCCCGCAGCGGCGATCGCGTCGTCGTCATGGGCGCCCGGGACGATTCGCTTTCGCAATTCGCGCAGGACCTGCTTGCGCGCCTTGAGCAAACCGGGACTTAACCTTACCGGCCGACCAATTCAGGGTATTTGCCAATTCAGGGTATTTGACAGACCGCAGAGACATTTGGTCGGAGCGCGCTGCATATCGGCTCACGATCGCAGCCCTCATTGCTGATTGATGGTCGAAACCCACGCCGATCGAAACCCCTACGTCTTGCATGTTCGGTCCTAGATAGTGAGGTTAGCGATGCGCAAATCCATAGTCTTCGCGGCAGTTTTCCTTGCCGCTGGTCTGGCAGCAAACCCAGCTTCCGCCGGGTTATTCTCTAGGAAGATGTCGGAGGAAAAGGGCAAAGCCTTATGTGGGACACAGTGGAACGGGTCCGGGTGCGTCGGCCGGTGTCAGGGAAACCGCTGTCAGAATGTCTCCTGCAAGAACGGTAAATGCGCTGTCACGCGTTTCAAAATGCGGGCGGATCGTGTTCCCGTAGGTGGCGTGTGGTGGTAGCAAAGACGATCCAGCGGGCAGTCCCTGGCTCTGTTACATCCACTCAGCCGGCCGTTGCGTCGGTGGGCAGATCCAAGTCCCTGGCGTCATCAAAGCAGTGCCAATTTCTGAGTCAGCACCCCTCAGGGCGTCTTCGATGGCGAAAGGCGCTCTGCCGGCAGGGGCGCTACGGGCTGGCAGCTTCTAGCAGAATGTGGTGCAATCCGCGCTCGCAGGCGGCGGATCGAAGTGGGGAAGGCAGTACGGGACAACCATGGGCCTAGTTAAGTACGCGCTGAAATTCCGCGTTTCCTTCTACGTTCTTTCGGTCGTAATTCTGTTTCTGGGTGTCGGCGCCGTAGTGTCGATGCCGAAGGACGTATTCCCGTCGGTCAACATCCCGGTGGTCACGATCATCTGGACCTATACCGGCCTGACGACCCCCGAAATGGAGAAGCGCGTCACCACGTACTCCGAATATTCGCTCTCGAACAACATCAACGGCATCAAAAACATCGAGAGCCAGACGATGTACGGCGTGAGCGTCATCAAGGTCTATTTCCAGCCGGACGTGAACCTCGATCTTGCGATCGCGCAATGCGTGGCGTCCGTCAACTGGATTCGTGCCGTCATGCCGCCAGGCATCCAGCCGCCGACGGTCGTTCGCTACTACGCGTCCTCGGTGCCGGTGATCCAGCTGGCGCTTTCCTCCGACAAGTCGAGCGAGCAGCAATTGTTCGACTACGGCCTCTACCGCGTTCGGCAAGTGCTCACCCAATTGCCGGGCGCGACATTACCGATCCCGTTCGGCGGCAAGCAACGGCAGATCATGGTCGATCTCGATCAACAGGCCTTGCAAGCGCGTGGGCTCACCCCGATGGACGTGACCACTGCGGTGGGCACCGAAAACGTCGTTGTCCCGTCGGGCCTCGTCAAGCTCGGAAGCACCCAGTATCCGGTCCGGCTCAATTCCTCGCCTGATGCCATCGAGGCGTTGAGCCGGATCCCGGTCAAGATCGTCAACGGTGCGCCGGTGCTGCTGCGCGACGTCGCCTATGTGCGCGACGGATTTGGCGTGCAACAGAACATCGTGCGCGCCAATGGCCGGCGAGCGGTCCTGCAAACCATTCTCAAGAACGGCAACGCCTCGACGTTGTCGGTCGTCGGCCTGGTGAAGTCGATGCTGCCGCAAATCCGGGCGGCGGCGCCGCCGGACATGAAATTCACGCCGCTGTTCGATCAGTCGGTGTTCGTGTCCAACGCGATCTTCGACGTCGTGCGCGAGGGGCTGATCGCGGCCACGCTCACCGGGCTGATGATTCTGATGTTCCTCGGGTCCTGGCGCTCGACCCTGATTGTTCTGATTTCCATTCCGCTGGCGGTGCTGAGCTCACTGGCGCTTCTGGCTGCGCTCGGCGAAACCATCAACCTGATGACGCTTGGCGGGCTCGCGCTGGCGGTCGGGGTGCTGGTCGACGACGCAAGAGTCGCCATCGAGAACACCTACCGATTGTTCGACGAAGGCAAACCATTTCGGCAGGCGGTGGTGGAAGGCGCGGCCGGCATTGCGAAACCCACTCTGATCTCGACGCTCACGATCTGCACCGCTTTCATCTCGGTCGTGTTCCTGACCGATATGGCGAGGTTTCTGTTCACACCGCAGGCGCTGGCGGTCGTGTTCGCCATGATCGCCTCATATGTACTCTCGCGGACGCTGGTGCCGATCCTGATCGACGTGATCGTGCACGGCGAGCGCCACGGCCGGTCGAGCGCGCCAACCCGGCCAAGTCTGTTCGGACGTCTTCATGCCGGGTTCGAACATCAATTCGAGAAATTCCGCAGCTCCTATGTCGGCCTGCTCCATGTCATCCTGAGCCGGCGAATCGTCACCGCGGCGGTTGCGGGGACGATGGTCGTCGGCGCCGTTATCCTGACGTTCTTCGTCGGCGAAGACTATTTCCCGCAGATCAGCGCCGGGCAGATGCGGCTGCATGTACGCGGCCCGACCGGGTTGCGGGTGGAAGAGACCGAGCGGCTGTTCCAGGCGGTCGAGGACGAAATCCGCCGCGTCGTCCCGGCGCGCGATCTCGACCTGATCCTCGACAACATCGGCATGCCGGCGATCAACTACAATCTTTCCTATGACGACGGCTCCACCGTGGCCATGAACGATGGCCAGATCCTGATCAATCTCAACGAGGGACACGGATCGACCGAAGAATACATGCGCCGGCTGCGCACGGTGCTGAGAGAAAAGTTTCCATCCGCGACTTTCTATTTCCAGCCCGCGGATATCATCACCCAGATCTTGAACTTCGGCCTCCCGGCTCCGATCGACATCCAGGTAGTAGGCAACGATGCCGACAACAATCGGCGTGTCGCGCTCGATCTCCTGCCGCGGATCAAGGGGGTGCGCGGCGCGGTCGACGTGCATTTGCACCAGATCGTCGATTCCCCGAGCTTTTTCGTCAACGTCGATCGGGTACGGGCGTCGCAGATCGGCCTGACCGAGCAGCAGATCGCAAATGATCTCAATACGTCACTGAGCTCCAGCTTCCAGGTATCGCCGAATTTTTGGGCCGATCCGAAAACCGGAGTTCCCTATCAGGTGGCCGTGCAGACCCCCGAGTACCGCCTGAGCACCATGAGCGACCTCGAGAACACGCCGCTCAGGCTATCCGGCCGGGACGGCAACAAGCTCGAAACGCTTTCGAACGTTGCGACGCTGTCGCGCGAGCCGATGCAAACGCTGATAACCCACAGCAACATTCAAAGAACCTTCGACATCTATGCAAACGTTCAGGACCGCGATCTCGGCTTGATCGAAGCCGACCTCAAGCGGATCCTGCCGGAATTCCAGAGCCGACTTAAGCCGGGCAACCAAATCGTGCTGCGCGGCCAGATGAAGAGCAAAAACGACGCCTTCCTGCATCTTGGGCTTGGGCTGGTCGGAGCGCTCGTGTTCGTGTACCTGCTGATGGTCCTGAACTTTCAGAACTGGGGCGACCCGTTCGTCGTGCTGGCGGCGCTGCCGCTGGCCTTCTGCGGCATTATCGGAAGCCTGTTCATCACCCAGACGACCCTTTCCATCCCCTCGCTGATGGGCGCCATCATGAGTATCGGCGTAGCCTCGGCGAACTCCATTCTGCTGGTCACATTCGCGCGCGAGCATCGTGAGGCGACGGGCTGCTCGGCGGTGGAGGCGGCGATCATGGCGGGCCGGACCCGACTGCGCCCGGTACTGATGACCGCCGGCGCGATGTTTGTCGGCATGCTGCCGATGTCGCTCGGGCTCGCCGAGGGCAGCGAAGCGAATGCGGCCCTTGCCAGGGCAGTCCTCGGCGGCATCGCGGTCGGCACCTGTTCCACCCTGTTGTTCGTTCCCTTCCTCTATGCCGTGCTGCGGCGAGGCGAGGTGCGGCCGCTGGAGGATTATGTATGAATATTAGGGAACCGCTCCCGACCGGGGACGAGAAAGTCGCACCCCTGAGCGACGAGCGGCCGCCGTCGCGGCGCTTGTACTTTCTGGTCACGGTTGTCGTCCTGGGGGCACTCGCCTGGGGCGCTTACGGACGCTGGCAACAACGGGCGGCGGCAATCGAAACGCAGCAGTCGACGGCCGATTTTGTTCCGGAAGTGCGGGTTGCGGTGGCAATGGGACAGGACGGCCCGGTCGTTCTGACACTGCCGGGTACCGTGCTTCCGTTCGACCAGGCGAGAATCTTCGCGCGCGCCACGGGATACGTCGCCGAACGGCACGTGGACATCGGCAGCCGGGTCGCCAAAGACGATTTGCTGCTGCGCATCGCGGCACCGGATCTCGACCATCAGCTTTCAGAGGCCGAGGCTAGGCTGGTGCAGATGGAAGGCACGCTGGAACAGGCGCGTGCCGCAACCGAACAGTCGCGCTCGGATGCAACGCTCGCCGACGTGACGAATACCCGAACCTTGCGGCTGGCGACGCAAGGCTGGGAGAGCAAGCAGACCGCCGACAACACGCGTCTTGGCCTGGCATCGAAGCTCGCGGCCGTGAATAACGCCGAAGCCGGCGTAAGGGTGGCGGAGGCCAGCATCAGGGCGCAAGAGGCGACCGTGCGGCGGCTAAGGCAAATGACGCAGTTCGAGCGGGTCGAGGCCCCGTTCCAGGGTGTCATCACCGCCCGAAACGTTGACAACGGCGATCTTGTGAAGGCGGACGACAATAGCGGCGGGACTCCGCTGTTCACGATCCAACGTGATGACATCGTGCGCGTGCAGGTGAATGTGCCGCAAAGCGGGGCAGTCGGCCTCCAAGACGGACTGCCGGCCGAGGTGCGGGTGCCGGAATTGCCGGGCCGGACCTTTGAGGGCAAGGTGTCGCGCAATTCGGTGGCGCTCGATGCGGCATCGCGGACCATGCTGGCCGAAGTCGATGTGCCCAATCCTGACGGGGCGCTTCGGCCGGGATTTTACGTAGATGTGCAATTCGGTATTCCGCGCCCCGTTCCCACGGTGCTGATCCCTGCCGACGCGCTGCTGTTCAATGCCGATGGTCTTCGCGTGGCGACAGTGGACGATGCAGGCCGCGTGCACCTGCGCAAGGTCAGTATCTATCGTGACTACGGCACAAAGCTTGAATTGCGCGACGGGCTGCAGGGCGGCGAGCGCGTCGCACTCAGCCCGCCTGCGGACATCGCGGAGGGCCAACAGGTCAAGGTGGCGGCGCAACCCGCGGACGCGAAGGCCGAGGCAAAAAAATAGCTCGGCGACGCGTTGAAATCATCATGCGGGCCCTTATCCGAACTCAGCGGCGGTTGCCCGGCGTTGCTCCCGACAAGCGACCGATGTAGCTTCGCGGCAAAGCTGCCGGGGAGGATTTGCCGAAATCTTCGCGGAATACCGCGCAGCGAGCATTGCCGTCGGCGGGCCGTTCCCTCCAAAGTATTCGAACCTGAGATCCCTGCGAAACCCTGGGAGGAAATGCCATGGTGACGGCTGCCGACCTCTCCGGTTCATCCGTTGCGTGGTGGAGGGAGCCGACCAAGGAACAGTGGTTGGCTTGGGTGGCGGCATGGCTCGGGTGGACGCTCGATGCCTTCGACTTCACCATGTTCTTGCTGATCATGGTGCCAATTTCACAGGAATTTCACGTCCCTTTGACCGATGTGGCGTTCGTGCTGTCGGTGACGTTGTGGCTGAGGCTGGTGGGCGCCGTAGGCTCGGGCTGGCTCGCCGACCGGGTCGGCCGCAAGATCCCACTGATGATCTCGATCCTGTGGTATTCGCTCAGCAATTTCGCGGCTGGCTTCTCGCCGACTTTCACTTATCTGTTCCTGTTCCGCGCACTGCTCGGCATTGGCATGGGCGGCGAATGGCCGGCCGGTGGCGTACTCGCGATGGAGACGTGGCCGGTACGTTCGCGCGGTTTCATGGGCGGCGTCCTGCAAGGCTCATGGGGACTTGGCTTCATGCTGTCGAGCGGCGTCTATGGCTTGTTCTATGCCTCTATCGGCTGGCGCGGCATGCTCTGGATCGGTGTTTTGCCCGCGCTTTCCGTTTTCTTTGTACGCAAATTCGTCAAGGAGCCGCCGATCTGGCTGGAGAATCGGCGGCGTCAGCGCCTTGAGCAGCGGGAGGTTCATGCGCCGCTCATTGCGATCTTCCAGAAGCAGATTCTCGCCAATACCTTGACCGCCTGCGTGTGGCTGGGCGGCGGCTTCATCGCCTATTACTCGGTCAACGCTCTGTTCGCGACGCATCTGCAAAAGGATCTGCACCTCACGCCGGGGCTGGTCGCGACGCCGATCTTCTTCGCCAATCTGGGAACATTCCTGGCGTCGTGCGGATGGGGCTGGTGGGCCGACCGCATTGGCCGACGCTGGTCGACCATCATTCCGGCACTGATCGCGCTACCGCTCGCACCGCTCTACCTGCTCTCCACCGACTTCCTGTGGATTGCGGTGGGCTTTATCCTACAGGGAATGTGCGCCGGCGGCGGCATGCAGGGGCAGATGGTGGCGTACCTGAACGAACGCTTCCCGACCGAGATACGGGCGACCGCAAGCGCCTTCTGTTACCATCAGGCGGGTATCTTCGGCGGTTTCGTGCCCGTGATATTGACCTTCCTCGCCGAGCATTTCGGCACTGGATTGGCCACACCGATGATTATTGGCACGTGGATCGGCTGCATCGCCTGGGCGGTGGCGGTTTTCTACGGTCCCGAGACCAACGGCAAGGTCCTGGTGCCCGATCTGGTCGTTGCCTGAGCCCGACCGGCTTGGCGAGGCGACGGGCGCGCGCATTTTCATCCCAGGGCTGGAGGACGTTCACTTGCAATCGCGCGCCACATCGAGATACCACGCCCTCGCCACTAGCTGTTATGAGGTTAGTGGAGCGGATGCTACCTCCGTAATTGGCAAGGTTAGCGCGCCGACACTCGGACCGGCGTTCTGATCCACGTCTCCATGTCATCCATCGCTCACCTCATTCACGTCTACGGCCTGCTCGTCGTCGCGGGTCTCATCGGTCTGGAAAGCGTCGGCTTTCCGTTCCCCGGCGAGACGGTGCTCATTGTTGCGTCGGTCATTGCTGGAACCGAGCACTATCTCAATATCGCCTCTGTGATCCTGACTGCGGCGGCCGCATCGATCATCGGTCGCATGATCGGGTATTTCATTGGTCGTGAATACGGCTATTGGCTTTTGCTCCGCTATGGCGGCTACTTGTGGATAACCGAAACCAGGATCAAGCTCGGTCAGTATCTGTTCCTGCGGCATGGCGGCAAGATCATTCTTCTCGCGCAATTCTTGCCGGTTTTGCGCTCAATCGCCGGAATCCTCGCCGGAGCCAATCGCATGCTCTGGCCGCGTTTCATGCTGGCCAACATCATCGGCGCATCTCTCTGGGCTACGTTCTATGGACTTACCGTCTATGCACTAGGTCGGCAGGTCGAACAATTGTCCGGGTGGATGGTGTTGGTGTTCGCCCTGGTTGTCCTAATCCTCGTTGTTGTTGCCGCCGTCTTCGTGAGACGACATGAGGCGCAGCTCACCGCTGAAGCTGAAGAGGCGCTGCCGGGACCCCTTGAGTTGCCTTAGCCGCCTTTCGAGGCCCAGCCTCTGTAGGATGGTCGAACGCCCGCTCCGTTAAATCATCAAGGAAAATCGCATGAGCCGCGTCCATGCCGTTCGCATTCACAGGAATGGCGGCCCCGAAGAGCTTCGTTACGAGGAAATTGAGGCAGGCGATCCGGGACCAGGCGAGGCGTGCGTCCGGCACACGGCCATCGGTCTTAACTTCACTGACATCCACCATCGCACCGGGCGCTATCCGCTACCTCAGTTTCCACACGTGATCGGCATGGAAGCGGCTGGCGTGGTGGAAGCCGTCGGCGCGGGCGTGAGCGAGCTTCGCCCCGGCGACCGCGTGGCTTACGCGTCCGACAGGCCGCGCGCCTATTCGCAGGCGACCGTCATGCCGATCGGGCGGCTCGTGAAGCTGCCCGATTTCATCGACGACGAGACCGCAGCAGCGGTGATCTTGAAAGGCCTGACCGCGCAGTATCTCATTCGCTCCGCCCATCCCGTCAGCGCCGGCGAAACCATCCTGATTCAAGCCGCCGCCGGCGGCGTCGGCCTGATCATGTGCCAATGGGCCCGCCATCTCGGAGCGCGGGTGATCGGCACCGTCGGCACCGTGGAGAAAGCGGAACTCGCCAAGGCGCACGGCTGCGAAACTCCGATCGTCTACACGCAGGAAGATGTCGTCGCGCGCGTGCGCGCCCTCACCGGCGGCGCCGGATTGCCTGTGGTCTACGACGGTGTTGGCGGCAGCACGTTCGAGACGTCGCTCGGTTGTCTGCGTCGCCGCGGCCTGTGCGTGTCGTACGGAACGGCAGGAGGGCTGATCCCGCCCTTCGATCTGTTCCGCCTCAACCGGATGGGTTCGCTCTACGTGACCAGCGCCGGGCTCGCCGACTATTTGCATACCCGAAGCGAAATGCTGGAACGAGCCGCCGACCTGTTCTCGGTTCTGAAAAGCGGCGCGGTGCGCATCTCGATCAATCAGCGCTATCCGCTTGCCGACGCGGCGCGCGCGCATCGCGACCTGGAAGCCCGACGGACCGTCGGAAGCTCGATCCTGCTGCCGTGAACGCAGCGATACGGCAGGCGTGCGCTTGAATTCTCGTGTAAGCTGCAGTAGCAACATAACGTAAACATGAGGCCGGTTTGCTGGGGAGGAGTAGAGGGGTGATCTCAGCGAGGAAATCGCCGCGGGGGCGAGACGGCTCATTCGCGAAATCGAATTCAGCCCACCGCGCTTTCTGAGCGCCTCGACAAGGACTGGCACGCCGACGTCGAGCTTTGCGAACTCCCTGCCCGGCCAATGCGTTTTGCTGGTGCGGCGCTGCAGGCCATGCTGCCGAACCGACGTGGAAACCATCATAACCGTCGGCGTTCCGGCCCAGCCCGCGGTCGTCTTCTTGCGGCACGCGACCATTGTTGGATTCCTGTCGCGATCCGTCACGAACGCATAGCCGGGAAGGCGTCTCACACCGTATGACGATTCGTGGACGCCCTAATCTGGAGTTTCGAATGACCAGGATGTTGATTGCGGCAATCACTGCAGTGTGCATGGCATCTAGCGCCAATGCGGCAATGAATAGAATTGAAAAAGGTCAACAATTGAAGAAACTACACAAGATGTATTTGCAAGGGGTGAGAGATGGACTTCTCGCCTATAACCGTCAACTGGAAACTGACACATCACGGCGCGGAGGCGGCAAGCCTTACTTTTGCTTGCCACGTGATTTTGATCTTACGATTGATAAAACGGAGAAACTGGCATCTCGAAAGATGGATAATACCGCGAGCAATTTACAGGATGGCTCCAGCAATTTCGACGAACGATACGACGTTTCCTTTCCGAGGCTATTGTTAGCTAAGTTGATGGAGGCGTATCCATGCAAATGACATTTCGCCGACGACAGCAACCATTGGACACACTGCCAGCCGAATGCAGAGGGGACACATTTTGAGCGCGCGCTCGCCATCGCTGCCGGACCGGTTGCACCAGAGACGGGGCAACTTTGAACAAGCGGGAACCAAGCCGATTGCTTCCGATCACGCCGAGGCGCCAAAAATCCGTTGGCGGAACGTTGCCGTTCGGTGCAAACTTCTTTGCTCCCGCTCGCCACTAGTGAGACCGATGCTTAGTACCCGGTCCCCAATCTTCGTCGCCGCTGGCCTTGTGCTTCTTGTCGCGGTCGCGGCCGCACAACCGTCCACCACGCCAATGAAGATGCTCGACGATGTTCGGGATCGGCGTTATTGCGAGCTGTTCGTTGTCAAGCGCGAGGGCGTGCGCCTCGCCGCCGACGTTTACAATACCTTGGGCCTCAACGACTGCCCGCAGGCCGCCTGGGATGCGATCGATACCGCCAAAGTTGTTTCGCAGTTCGGAGCCTTTCGGGTGATCCGCAACGGCCCCCGGCATTTCATCATGGACCGTCTCGAGTCGGGTGACGTTACTAGGAGCCCTGCTGACATTCAGGGCCTGGCCATGCGGCCCGTCGCGACTATGCGCCTGCGGCTACTCGACCTTATTGAGAAGCGAGCTTTCTACGTCGAGCGGACCATCCACCGGACGACAGACTGGACCTTTCTGGCAGGCAAACCGGTGTACGAGTTAGTCAGCCCGAAGGGTCAGGTTTATGTGATGCAGTCGTATTCGCAAATCGTGGACCCAAGTCTTGCCTACGCCGATCTCGCCGCGCTCGGAAGTCGTCTCAAACCGCCTAAGGGATGGCAATACCGCAGCCGCACCCTGACTGCCGATCTGGTCGCGCCGGCGAGGGGAGAGGCGCATATTATCCAGGATGAGCTCCAGAACACCTATCAGCGGCTGCCAGGCCCCTAGTTCACTGCTCTCGGCGCATCGTTCCGAAGCGCTATCTCCCTGCCAAAGGTAGAGCGAAAACTCGAAGGAGTTCGCGGAGCTGTGACCCTTTGCAGGGAAATCGACGGCAACAGCAGGGAAGCAAGACCCACGAGCCGGTGGCCCACGTGGTTCGGCTAGAGCCAACGCGAAACGTTTGCGAAATTTGCTCCCTGGAAATTCCGGGACGCGAATCGGGCCCTTTTCCGCTGCCCCGCGCTTGTCCCCGGTTTGGTACGAAGCCGATCGAGATGCTGTGCACTGAGCACCACCCGAGGAGTGAATAACTCTTTTTCACCCGGCCTTGACGCCTGGTGTCGGTGGCTCATCGAAGAAGGAGCCGTCCCGACTCCCGGTCGGAGAGCGGGCGCTCAATCACTCGCGAGCGGGCAAAAATATATGACCGCCTCTTGGTTGCCATCATTGTCGTAAAAGATGACTTGTCGGGTGGAAGATAGAGCGAAGTGCCCACGCGCTGCGTGCGGCGGATCGTTAGGGGTGTGTGCGGGGGCACATGCGACTAGGTAGGAAGCGCTGGGGAAGAAAACGCTCGCTTGGCTGGTTAACGTTGCAGTCGGCATAGCGATTAAGCCGGTGGCTCGGCCGAATAAAGCTACGCCAGACCATTGCTGACGTATCTGCGAGGTCGTTCGAACCACGACGTTTCTCCGCTGTGTCCGTGCTCCCTGTTTTTGTAAAGAAGGGGGGACACGATGGTTGACGTTTGTGAGTTGATCCCGCTCGAAACAGCATTTGATCCTGAATCTATTCAAGTACTTGTGTCTGCTCTAGATGAAGCGTGGCGGAGGATCCAACAGTCTGGAAGTCAATTTGCTCGACCTGCCTACTCGCGGGTCATGCGTGAAGTGATTAGCAAGCGCATAATAGAAATGGCGCAGCAGGGCATAAGAGACCAACCGACGCTCGTAGACGATGCAATGCGATTTCTCGCCGCCAACTACAAGGACGCCGTGAAACGGGGCGAGTAGACGCGCCTCCGCTTAGCACGCGTTGCTGGATGGCAGGCCTTCCGCAACGCGGACAGGAGGCGGACGTGCGCGAATGCGGGTTCGATTGAAAGGCTGAGTCGGCGGAAAACCATTTGATAGTGCCGATAATGCAATGCCTTCCCCGCGCTCAGCGGCGCTATGCCGCCCCATCCAAGTCGAAGAAATCCCGAAGCTGTTGCGAGCGTCCGCCGGGTGACCTCGCGTGCAGGCGCTGAGGGTAGACGTATGCGCCTTGCTGGCCGCGCATTTGCTCAAACTAAAGAAGGGGCCCGCACCAAGGGGAACTATGACGCAAACAGTTATCGTCGAAGGTGCCGTCGCTCGTCACCGTTGCCATAAACTTTCCAACTCGTCGCATCACCGGCGAGCCGCCGTACGCTCATCCCAGGCGAAAGGGCTGTCCCTGTCCAAAAGATCAGCACCTTCACGGGCCTGGACGTACAGGATGTAGCGACGCAACAGCTCACGCCAGTCGTCTACGGATTTAGCCACTGTGTGTCACCGTAGTCTTTGAGATTCCGGCAAACTTCTTAAGATTACCCGCGCGACAGACCACTGCGCGCCGAGCGCGAGCAAGACGATTTTTCGCTTACGGGTGGTCGAGGCCCCCCTAGCTCGTTGCCGGTCGCCACAATCAGCTCGATCCGTGAATCTCGCAGTGAATTGGAAGCGCGGCAGCGCTGAATTCCCCTTGATAGACCATCTCTTCCTTCGGTAAACGCGACTTGCTCGGCTAATTGCGCCCATGATTGCGCTAAGATAAGCCACAGCGCCTTGTCGCTGTAGCGCTGCGACGACAGCGCCATCATCACGCACTCCTCGGCACATTTTTGGTGATCCTGAATGATTTCCATTGCCACCTCCTCGAATCAATCCGACGAGCGACGCGATCTAAGCTTACAAGTGCGGCGCAGAAGCGATCTTGACGCGGTCGAATGGGGACCCTTTGGCGGCCGCCGCCATGTCGAGCGGAATTTGTGGCCAAACTACCGCGGCCTAATGTTTTCCACCTGTGCGCCCTCATTCTGTCACAGCCACCTGGCCACCTTACCAAACTCAGTCGAGCAAGCGACTTCTGCGACTTGAAACGGGGGGGCCATGTTTTTTTCGCAGACCGCACCTCGGGACGATGAGCACTATGAAGGCGACGTCGCCGAGCGTGATCCAGACGGCGGAAACAGCTCATTCTTTCGGCGCACTCGGATCGCTACCGACGAATCTGACTACGATCGTCGGCTTCGGCCAGGAGCCGGCGCACCCCATCACCCTCCTGATTTAAAGAGCAAACAGTTGACGGCTCTCAGGCCGTCAATTGCCAGCCGAGCATTACGCACCGTTGCCCGCTTTTCCTCAGTGATCCTGATTGGTGTGGTCGCGACGCTTGCGTGGCAGTCTTACAATGAAGAGGCAAAGGAGCTGCTCAGGACCTGGGTTCCGCCGCTTGGCTGGCTGTTACCGCCATCGGCAGCCTCGACTGAAACCTCGTCTGAGTGGGGAGAGAGGCTTAAGCCCTTAGCAGTCGATCTTGCCCTTGTACGGCGCAGCGTAGAGCAGCTCGCTCTCGATCAAAGGCAGCTTGCCGTCAAGCAAGACAACATAGCTCAGGATATCGCGACTCTACAGGCAGTCGAACGGGATCTCAGACAAAACATTTCTTCGGTACCTCCGCCCGGGACGGTACAAATCCCGCGTCACAAACCCGCACAAACTCCAGCGGAGTCGCCGCCTGTGCAGTGAACGTCAAGGGCGTTTGGGAACCGAAAGATCTAACCTTCTTACGTCACCGACCAGGGGCGCACCCGCTCCCGGCGGCGTCGTCGGATGGCGGAGCGCTGCGCTCGTTAAGTCGCGCTCTTTGAAAAGACTCCGCTTCTCGCTTCCGCCAAGTGATAACGCAATGTCGCCAATCTGTGGTCCACTTTTTGCCAGCCTCCGCTTTAACATGGTCAGCTCACGTTATTGAGCATTTCCTCGGTTCCCCAGCGAGGCTCTTCCATGACAAGAGCAGAAACTGGCGAAGCGAGATTTCCTATCCTTTCCGGTCTGAGCACCGCAAATTACCTTTACGAACTTGCGGTCGTCGCCGTGAGCTATTTCGCCCTTACCGAAGCCGCCTTACTGCTACCCGCACTCAATGCAGCCTCAACGCCGTTGTGGCCGCCGACGGGCGTCGCGCTCAGCCTTGTCCTGCTACGGGGCAATCGAGTCTGGCCTGCGATTCTCGCGGGATCATTTTGCGCTACTGCCATTTCTCCTGGTGCGACGACGCTTTTCGAATCGGCTTCAACGGCGGTCGCGACCACGGTCGCAGCGCTCTCTGGAGCTTGGCTCATCAATCATTGGGTGCACGGTCAGGATAGATTCACATCACCCCTCAACATCGCACAATTTGTGCTCGTCGCCTTCGTCCCGACCGCGATAATTAGTTCCGGCCTCGCTGTGCTCGGGCCGGGCGTCGCCAATGCTCTTGGTTTCGCCGACCCAGCCGCGGTTTCGATCGTTACCTGGGCAAAGTGGTGGCTCATGGACGCCACCGAGATTGTGATCACTGCCCCTGTCACTTTGCTCTGGGCGACAACGCCGTTTTCCAAATCGAGCGCGGTGGAAGCAGCCGCCGTCGTCGTCGTGGCCGGCGCAATTGGCGCGGCCGCCTACTGTCCTGCGATTGGCGGTGAACTCAGCGAGGTACTTCCTAATCGGGATCTGCTTGGATTTCTCATTTTGCTCCCTTTGATGTGGGCTGGTTTGCGCGGCAATCAACGGGATTCAGCGACAGCCGTACTCGTCTTTTGCGGCCTTGCTGCGTGGGGGCTCTCGAGCGGCGCCAACGCATTGCCGGCGGCGGAAACGAGTAGAGCGTTTCTGCTCCTGTTCGCGCTCGCAACAAGCACGTCCGTGGCATCTCTCATCTTAGGCGCGGCAATCGCCTCGCACGGCGACGCAATGGCACATTTGCTGTCAGCGCAGCGCCTACTAAGCATTCAGCTTGATCAGACCCAGTTGGCTTTCAAAAACGCCAAACGGCACTTTCAACTCTTCATTGAAGGGGTCGCCGATTATGCGATTTTTCTACTGGACACGTCCGGACGCATTACCAGCTGGAGCAGCACCGCACAGAAGGTTATCGGTTACAAGGTGGATGAAATCGTCGGCGAGCACTTCGGCGTTTTGTACCGGCCCGACGAGCGCCGTGCCGGTGAACCGAATCGCGCAATCGAATTGGCGATTCAGAAGGGTAAGCACGAGGTGGAGGGATGGCGTGTTAGGAAAAACGGCGCGCCATTTTACGTGACCGGTGTGCTTACTGCAATACGTGACGATGATCGGAAACTGATCGGCTTCGCCAATATCATCCGTGACGCAACAGAAGGGCGCGACGCGCAGGAGAAGCTCGTCGAGGCGCGCGAACAGCTCGCGATGGCGCAAAAAATGGAGGCGATCGGCAAATTGACGGGCGGCATCGCCCACGACTTCAACAACCTATTGATGATTATCGGCGGTAACGCCGAAACTTTCAGGCGTTTGCTTGATCCGAAGCTGCCGCGGGCCCTCGAGGCGATACAGACTGCGGCCAAACGCGGAGAAGGCCTGACTCGTCAACTGCTGACCTTTTCCCGCAGCCAACATCTCAACCCCAGAGTTCTCGATTTAACCGCTAGTATCAGGAATATGCGGACGCTCATTGAAAGCTCGCTACGGGGCAACATAGTTTACAATGAAAATATCGAACCTGACATCTGGCCCGTCAAAGTTGATCTTGCCGAACTTGAACTGGCAATCGTCAATATTGCCGTCAACTCCCGCGATGCCATGCCCAACGGCGGCGTATTCACGTTAACCGCCAGCAACATAAAGGCAAACGATGGGCGCCTCGGAGAGCAGCGGAACGAAGAACTTGTTGCACTGGAGTTCAGCGATACCGGCATGGGCATTCCCCCTGCTCTTCTCTCCAAGATATTCGATCCGTTTTTCACGACCAAGGAGGTCGGGAAGGGAACCGGGCTAGGTCTATCTCAGGTATATGGGTTTGCCCACCAAGCCGGCGGGTTTGTACGGGCGGCAAGCAAAGTCGGACACGGAACGGCGATCAGCGTTTATTTGCCCCGCTGTACCGGCAAGGACCTTGCGCAGGAGGAGATTTCCACGATCGACGCGGCCCATTCGCAGCGTCCGGTGGTCCTCGTTGTTGACGACAGTGTCGAGGTTGCAGAGGTAACATCGTCTCTGTTTGAGCACCTGGGCTATGATACGGTCTATCGCGAGTCGGCTGAAGCGGCGCTGCAATTCTTGGCCGAAGGGGCGAACATAGATCTTATTTTTAGCGACATCGTCATGCCTGGGACGATCGACGGAGTTGGCCTCGCGAGTGAGGTCCGGGCGCGCTATCCAAACCTGCAAGTGATCCTGACCACGGGGTACAGCGATGCTGCGCGAGCGACCCCTCCGGATTTGAGAATATTGCACAAACCCTTTAATACCAATGCGCTGAGAAACTTGCTTCAGGAGACCATGGGAAGCCGCTTGGCATCTGAATGATCGTGCCCAGCAATGCGCGGCAGAACAGCAACGGGACCATTTCGGCTTGTTGCGGCTGAGCTTCGGTCCACTCTTTTGCAACGGCATTGAGTGCATTGACTACTTCGGCGAGTGCAAAATTTGTGCGTCAAACAGCCGACCCACGAGAGCAGCGCCGTTTTGACACAGAGGTAGGCCGCGCGCTCGCCACACTCGAATGTAAAATGGCCTCGTCGGCATCTGCGGCATCGACGCGGAAGTACAGGAGAGAGGCCATGAACGTCGAGAGCATTTTGAGACTGAAAGGAACAGAAGTCACGACTATCGCGCCCGAGGCCACCGTAAAAAGGGCGGCAGACTGGTTACGTGCAAAGAACATTGGTTCTCTTGTGGTGACGAGCGGCAATTCAATTCTCGGGGTCATCTCCGAACGCGAGATCGTTCACGCGCTATCTCAATTCGGCGAGCAAGTGGCTTCGATGACTGTAAAAGACATTATGAGGCACGGCTTGGTCACAGTGGCTCATGAGGACGATCTCAGCCGCGTGATGAAACTAATGACCCGCCACCGCGTGCGCCACATGCCTGTGCTTCGCGACGGGAAGCTGTCTGGGATCATCAGCATTGGCGATGTCGTTAAACACCGGCTGGACGACCTGGAACTTGAAGCCAATATTTTGCGCGACGCGTACATCGCTCACCATTGACGTAGCCCGCGAGCCTATCGGCGGAGTTTTGGAGGGTTTTCGGAACCCCCCTCAAGAGCAGCCCTCAGCGTTTGGCCTCCCACTGGGTTAGACGGCCGCACATCCGGCCGTGCGCCACGACGCAAGCCCCGGCAAATGCGTAGAGGCGTCTGCGAGAGGAGCGCCGAGACCGTAAGGGCTACCCCCGGGCCGCAACAAGCCCTGGCGGCGGGCTGCGCGCATCAGGAGGGTCAGGGCGCGGCCGATGCCTGGCGCTGTCTGAGCGACACCGCTGGCCGCTGGCGCGTTTTAAGACATCAGGCGAACATGGCTTGGTGACTAACCTTAGTCCGCAGTTCCACCTCTCTCGGCAACCAAGATCTATCGCTTCGGTATCGACAAAGGGGGACGTGGCGGCGATTCCGAAGCGTTAGTCTTGGACGACCGCCATTTGTGGACGGCGGACTGCGGCTTTGAGCGAGGGGCATCGACCGACTGAAGATACGCAGTGAGTGTCTGCGCCAAGGCGGGGCTGGTCGTGTAGTGCTGCTGCAGAAAGTTCTGCAGCGTCCAGCTAAACCTGTTCTTGGCGAGGCCCCTTGGACTATGATGGCAGGTAGTGCAATTCGCCGCGAATAGTTGCGCGCCCGACTTGTCCAGGTCGAGATCCAGCGCGCGGCCTAGGCCGCACGTCAGTACCGTGACCGCGATAGTGAGCGAAGCCAACCCGCGGCCAGACACTAACATGGGAGGTTTTACCAAAGGTGCGGGGCCTTGAAGACGGCCGGAAACCGCCCGAATGTTGCGGGGTGAGTATGACCTATATTGTCGAGGTTGAATTCGGCGATATTTTGCCACGCCCTGCCACGGGTCTTAGTGTGACCCCAATTGCAAGAGCGCAATTTACAGGCGGGGCCTTCCGATGAACCTTCAATGGTGCTGTATCCTTTTGAACGCTTAGCCAGCCGGGCTACTGTCGTGGAGGGGTTTCGGCGGTGGCGCGATACTGCTGCCAAAAACGAAAAGACGAGGCTCGCGGCATGCACTATTTGCCAAGACGAACGGATCAGGTAGGAT